>Ga0207873_1001458_pt1 | contig 22614 bp, 14 predicted proteins | sample BGWIniCompost_FD_187373 | JGI IMG/M metagenome (GOLD analysis project Ga0207873, IMG submission 187373) | Cellulose adapted compost microbial communities from Newby Island Compost Facility, Milpitas, CA, USA - BGW Initial Compost (SPAdes)... ...
TCGTAGTTGTCGATCAGAAGCAGCTTGACGCTCACAATCCTTCCTCCGCGAGCTCGAGCGCCTTGCGCAGGATCGCGCTCTTCGCGAGCACCTCGCGGTGCTCGTTCTCGGGGATGCTGTCCGCGACGATGCCTGCGCCCGCCTGAAAACTGTACTCGTCGCCGTCGAAGACGATCGTGCGAATCGTGATGGCCTGATCCATGTTGCCGTTGCGCGCGAAATAGCCGACCGTGCCGCCGTAGAGCCCGCGCGCGATCGGCTCGAGCTCGGCGATCAGCTCCATCGCGCGCACCTTCGGCGCCCCGACGAGCGTGCCGGCCGGAAACGCGGCCGCGAACAGGTCGAACGCGTCCCGGCCCTGCGCGAGCTCGCCTTTGACGCCGCTGACCATGTGCATCACGTGGCTATAGCGCTCGATGCATTTGTAGGGATCGACGTGCACCGTGCCCGCGCGCGCGACGCGGCCCAGGTCGTTGCGCGCGAGATCGACGAGCATGACGTGCTCGGCGTTCTCCTTGGGATCGGCGATCAGCTCTTTCTCGAGCGCGAGGTCCTCGTCCGGTGTCGAGCCGCGGGGGCGCGTGCCGGCAATCGGCCGCAGGCTCGCGCGGCCGCGATCGAGCCGCACCAGCGCCTCCGGCGACGAGCCCGCGATCGAGAGCGTTCCGAAGCGGAAAAAGTACATGTACGGCGACGGGTTCAGGAGCCTCAGGCCGCGATAGACCTGGAACGGATCGAGGTCCGATCGGCCGCTGAAGCGCGCGGACAGGACGATCTGGTAGATGTCTCCCGCGGCGATATACCGCTTCGCTTTCTCGACGGCGTCGACGTACCCGTCGCGCGACAGGCTCGCGCTCGCGTCCGAGAATCCGCCCGACCGCGAAGGTGCGTCGATGCCGCCGCGCAGCGCGGCGATGACCTCGGCGCGAAGCCGCTGCCGCTCGTCGTCGCTGCCCGAATGGAGGAGCGCGACTCGCCGCGTCAGGTGATCGAAAACGAGGAGCGACGCCGGGGCGACGAAGATCGCCTCGGGAAGCCCGGGCAGCTCCGCGCGGTTCGGCGGCAGCCGCTCGAAATGGCGCACGACGTCGTAGCCCGCCGCGCCGACGAGGCCGCCCGCGAACGGCAACCCCTCGATCGCGGGCGAGAGGTCCGGGCTTGCCGCGAGCGCGTTCCGCATCAGCGCGAGCCATTCGGTCTGCCCCGTCGGACGCGGCAGCGCGACGCCGTTCTGGAGCACCCGATCCGGGCCGATCTCGAGCCTCAGCGCCTCGCCGAGGCCGAGAAAGGAGTAGCGGGCGAGGCGCTCCGCGCTCTCGACGCTTTCGAGCAGAAAACACGGCTTGAACGGCGCGAGCTTGATGAACGCCGATACCGGCGTGTCGAGATCGGCCGCGATGTCGAACGGGGACTCCATGTTGCTCTCGTTTCTCGGTCTGCCAAAACGAAAAAACCCGTCTCCGATTCGGCGGAGACGGGTTTTGCTCTGATTCGATGAACGGACTTTCGGCTTCGGGTCTCGGTCCGTTCGCTCTGCTGCTTCGAGACGACCTCGGCGGTCTCGGCCTCGCGATCGTCCGGAAGGTTTAGCCGCGCGCTACCCTCTCCGCTGGCGGGCGTCGCCACCAGCGAGCGCGGTCGGAAATATGGCAGCGAGGGCCGTTCATGGTCGGGAAGTATGTCGCTCCCTCGGGACGGCGGTCAAGCTCGGCGATGCGGCCGAGCCCGGGTTTGCGCGGTCAAAGCTCGTAGAGGATCGGGAGCACGATGGAAAGTCCCAGCCACATCACGACCGCGAGCGGCAAACCCGCGCGGACGAAATCGCCGTGCCGGTACCCGCCGGCCCGCAGCACGAGCAGATTCGTCTGATACTCGAACGGCGTGGCATACCCCATGTTCGCGCCGAAGATCACCGCGAGCACGAAGGGCTCGGCCGGCACGCCGAGCTCGCGCGCGACCTCGAGCGCGATCGCGGCGCTGATCACGCCCGCGGGGATACTCGAGACGAGATTCGTCAGCATCGCCACGACGAGCATCAGCACGCTCAACGAGACCGTTGTCGGCAACGTATCGAAGGCCGAAACGAACAGCCCCGCGACGAGCGCGGCGCCGCCGGTCTCGGACAACGCCCGTCCGAGCGCGAGGCTCGCGACGATCAGCATGATCATCGGCATCGACAGCGCCCCGCTGACGCTGCGCCACGACAGGCAGCGCGATGCGAGCATGAGCCCCACCCCGACGACCGCGCTCGCCGCGATCGGCACGATGCCGAGCGCCGCCGCCGCGATCACGACGACGACGATAGCGAGCGCGCGGCCGGCGCGGTGGGTGCGCGGCAAGTCGGTCGTCCCGTCGACGACGAGCGCGCGGCCGGAGCGCTTCAGCCGCTCGAGCTGCTGCGGCGTCCCTTGCACGAGCACGACGTCGCCGGCGCGAAGCGTCACGAGGCCGATATGACTGCTGAGCGGCTCGTCGCTCGCGGCGCGAGCGCGATGGATCGCGAGCGGCAAGAGCCCGGTCCGTTGCGCGAAGCGTGTGCCTTGCAGGCTCGCGCGGTGCAGCATCGAGCCGCGCGTGACGACGATCTCGGCGAGCTGCTCCTGCTCGGCCGGCGGCGCGGCGAGCTCTTCCGCGCCCGATCCTTCGTGCAGTGTCGCGCCGAGCTGCTTCTCGAACGCTTTGAGCCGCTCCGGCGTATCTCGGACGACGAGTCGGTCCCCCGGCTGAATGCGTACGCTCGGCAACTTCGTGACGACGAGCCCTTCGCCGCGCTCGATGCGATCGACGCGCATCTCGTTGCCCGTGAGCGCGAGACATTCGGCGAACGTTTTTCCGCACGCGACGCTGCTCTCCGTGATATAGAGCGTCGCGTTGAAGACGCGCGGCGACGTGTCGGCGAGCGGCGGCTGCCGCACCGGCAGAAGCCGCGGCGCGACGAGCCATAGATAGAGCAGCCCGAGGCTGCCAGCGATCGCGGCCGGCAGCGTGAAATCGAACAGTCCGAACTCGGGTAGGCCCGAGTCCTCGGCGATCGACACGACGAGCAGATTCGTCGACGTGCCGATCGTCGTCGCCATGCCGCCGAGCATCGTCGCGAAGCCGACCGGCATCAGCATCGACGACGGCGGCGTCTTCGTGCGGGCCGCGACGCCGATCAGCATCGGCAGCAGCATCGCGACGACCGGCGTGTTGTTGACGAACGCGCTCACGATCGCCGCGATCGCCATCGTCGCGAGCAATGCCGTCCTCGGACGGCTCGGCCAGGCCTTCGCGAGCCAAAGCCCGAGGGGCTGCAGCGCGCCGGTCGTCTCGAGCCCCTTCGCGAGGATCAAGAGGCCGAGGATCGCGATCAGCGCATCATTGCCGAATCCGGCGAGGAAACGCGTCGGATCGAGCCGACCTCCGGGCGTCGAGTACGGGATGAGCTGGAATACGACGAGCAGCGTGACGAGGACTCCGAGCGCCGCCGCTTCGAGCGGAATCCGGTCGCGGGTGAACAGAACGAGCGCGGCGACGGTCAGAAGCAGCGCGAAAAGCGCGTGAAGGTCGGGCACGGGGTATGATTCTGCCGGTCTTTTGCTGCCCGCCCTAATAGCACGCCTGCGGAAGTCCCGCCAACCCGGCGTGCGCGATGGACGCATCCACGTGCACGGACGTCGCGGGCCCGCCGGTGCGGAGAATGCCTTCGATGAGCGCGATCACACAGCCCGCGGCCGTAGAAGTCGCGACGACCGGTTATCTCGGCGTGTTTCGGTATACCCGTCGAGCGATCGAGCTCGTCTGGTCGACGAGCCGGGCGCTCACGATCGCGTTCGCCGCGCTGACGATCGCCGCCGGCCTGTTGCCCGCGGGTGTGGCGTACGTCGGGAAACTCATCGTCGATGCCGTCGTCGCGGCGATCGGCGTCCACTCCGCGGGCGGCGCGCCCGACTACGGCGCGGTGCTCTGGCTCGTCGCGCTCGAGGGCGCGCTCGTCGCCGGCGTCGCCGCGGCCCAGCGCGGCACCGATTTCTGCCAGTCGCTGCTTCGGCTCAGGCTTTCCGAGCGCGTCAACGTCATGATCGTCGAGAAGGCGCTTACGCTCGACCTGACGCACTTCGAGGACTCGGAGTTCTACGACAAGCTGAACCGCGCGCGGCAGGAAGCATCGGTCCGGCCGCTGAGCCTCGTCACGCGCACGTTCACGCTCGCGCGCAACTCGATCTCGCTCGCCAGCTACGCCGCGCTGCTCTTCAGCTTCTCGCCGTGGGCCGTCGTGATCCTCGTCGTCGCGGGTCTTCCGGCGTTCTTCGCGGAGACGAAGTTCTCGGGCGAGCAGTTCCGCGTGTTTCGCTGGCGGTCGCCGGACCGGCGGATGCTCATGTACCTCGAGATCGTGCTCGCACGCGAAGATCACGCGAAGGAGGTGCAGCTCTTCGGGCTCGGGCCTCCGCTGCTCGAGCGATACAAGTCGATCTATCGGAAGCTCTACGACGAGGAGAAGCGGCTCGCGATTCGACGCGACTCGTGGGGACTCGTGCTCGGGCTTCTGAGCAACGCGGCGTTCTACGGCGCGTACGCGTGGATCGCGGTCTCGACGGTGCAAGGCGCGATCACGCTCGGCGAGATGACGATGTATCTGCTCGTGTTCCGGCAGGGACAGTCCGCCGTATCGTCGATGCTGAGCGCGATCGGCGGCATGTACGAGGACAACCTGTATCTTTCGAACCTCTACGAGTATCTCGAGCAGCCGCCTCGCCCCCGGCTCGGCAAGGCGGTCGAAGGGCCGGACAAGAATGCCGGGCTCGTCTTCGAGAACGTGAGCTTCACGTACCCGGGCGCCGAGACGTCCGCGGTGCGCGACGTGAGCCTCGCGATCCGACCTGGCGAGAGCATCGCGCTCGTCGGCCTCAACGGCTCGGGCAAGACGACGCTCGTGAAGCTGCTCGCGGGCCTCTACGAGCCGGACCACGGGCGGATCCTGTATCAAGGGCTGCCCCTTCCCGAGTGGGACACGAACGCGCTGCGCGAGAAGATCGGCATCATCTTTCAGGACTTCGTGCGCTATCAGCTCAAGGTCGGCGAGAACATCGGCGTCGGCGACGTGCGCGCGATGGGCGATGCGGAACGCTGGCGCGAGGCGGCGCGCCGGGGGCGCGCGGACGATTTCATCGAGACGCTGCCCAACGCGTACGAGACTCCGCTCGGCCGCTGGTTCAATCGCGGCCAGGAGCTTTCCGGCGGGCAGTGGCAGAGGATCGCGCTCGCGCGCGCGTTCATGCGCAGCAACGCCGAGATCCTCGTCCTCGACGAGCCGACCGCGGCGATGGACGCCGAGACCGAGGAGGACGTGTTCGAGCATTTCCGCGCGGCGACCCGCAACAAGATCACGATCCTGATCTCGCATCGCTTCTCGACCGTGCGTCGCGCCGATCGCATCGTCGTCATGGACCAGGGCCGCATCGTCGAGCAGGGCACGCACGACGAGCTCGTCGCGCAGGGCGGCCGCTACGCGCGGCTCTTCGAGCTGCAGGCGCGCGGGTACCGCTGAAGCTTAGCGCCGACGCGGCTCGACTCATGCGGCGCATCGCACCGCCCGCACCGCGCACATCCCGTTCCGGGACGACAAAGCGCACATGCTCGCGCCGCACGTCAAGAGGGCCTGAGCGGCACATGTCCCGCTGCGGGATGTCGGCCGGCAGGGATGCCGGCCGCCGAGCCGGAGGGACCCTCTTCCGGCGTCCCCCCAGCGGGACATGTGCCGCTCAGGCCCGTGCGATGCGCCGGATGAGTCGAAGTGGAATTGCGACAAAGGGCCGCGACGCGCTCCGGTAGAATGTAACGTGGCGCCCCCGAGCGGAGAGCGGCCGTGCCCGAATCGCAATCGAAAGGAATCGTCCGCGCGGACATCGTCTTCGCCGAGAAGGATCGGGCGCTTCGCGAAGACGTGCACCGCCTCGGCGAGCTCGTCGGCGAGCTCGTTCGCGAGCAGGGCGGCGAGGCGCTGTTCGATCTCGTCGAGGCGGCGCGCCGCGCGGCCATCGAGCGTCGCGAAGGCAACGCTCAGGCGTTCGCCGAGCTTCGAACATTGCTTGGGGCGCTCGCGCCGAGCACGGCGCGCGATTTCATTCGCGCGTTCTCGACGTACTTCCAAGTCGTCAACATCGCGGAGCAGGTCCACCGCATCCGCCGCCGCCGCGCCTACGCGCAGCAAGAAGGCAAGCCGCAGCCTTTCGGATTCCTCGACGTCCTCCAAAGGCTCAAAGCGGCCGGCGTTACCGCCGCCGAGATCGAGGACGTCATTCGCCGCGCGTGCATCGAGCCCGTCTTCACCGCGCATCCGACCGAGGTCACGCGCCGGACGTTGCTGCGCAAGCAGCAGAACATCGCCCGCTACCTGCTGAAGATGCTGGATCCGTACATGACGCCGCAGGAAGTGGCGTTCACGATGAGTCGGATCCGCCTCGAGATGACGACCGGCTGGCAGACCGAGGAGCATGCCGGCGAGCGCATGACGCTCGGCGACGAGGCCGAGCACGTCCTGTTCTTCGTCACCGACGTTCTCTACCGAATCCTGCCGGCGTTCTACGAGGACTTCGAAGCCGCGCTGACCGAGACGTTCGCCGACCACGGCGCCAGGTTTCGTGTGCCGATCGTCGTGAAGTTCTCCTCATGGGTCGGCGGCGACATGGACGGCAATCCGAACGTCACGGCGAAGACGATGCGCGAGATGCTCGCGCGTCACCGCGCGCTGGTGCTCGACCTCTACTATCGCGAGGTTCGCGATCTTGCCGAGCACTTGAGCCAGAGCGCGACGCGCGTCGGCGTCTCGGACGAGCTGCTCGCGAAATCCCGGCTTTACGCCTCGCACTTTCCGCAGGCGCTGCACGCGGTGCCCGCGCGCCATCGCGAGATGCCGTACCGCGTCTTCCTGCGTCTCGTCGGCGCGCGATTGCAAGCCACGTACGACGACGCGGCTTTCCCCTACGAGTCGCCGGAGGAGTTCATCGAGGACATCGAGATCGTCGCCGACAGCCTGCGGGCGAACAAAGGCAAGCACGCGGGCTTGTCGCTCGTCGAGCGGCTGCTGCGCCGCGCGCGGACCTTCGGCTTCCATCTCGCGACGCTCGACGTGCGGCAGAACGCGCTCGTGCATCGCCGCGTCGTCGGCGAGGGCCTCGGCGAGACCCGCTGGCTCGAGCTCGACGGCGAAACGCGCACCGCGCGGATCAAGGAAGCCCTCGAGCGGCGCGAGTCGCCGGTCGGCACGTTGTCATCGGAAGCGCGCAGGACGCTCGCCGTCTTCCAGGCGATCGCCCAGGCGCGGCGGAAATACGGTAAGGCGGCAATCGGCCAATACATCGTCAGCATGGCGCACGGCCCCGACGACGTGTTGTCGGTGCTGCTGCTCGCGCGCTGGGGCGGGCTCGGGCCGAAAGGCGGCGCCGTGCCGCTCGATATCGCTCCTCTATTCGAGACGGTCGAGGATCTCGAGAATGCCGACCGGATCATGGCGCGGCTCGTGGCCGACGAGCATTACCGAAAACATCTGCGCTCGCGGGGCGACCAGCAGATGGTCATGATCGGCTACTCGGACAGCAACAAGGAGGGCGGCCTCGTCGCGGCGCGCTGGGGACTGCAGAAGGCCCAGCAGCGGCTCGCCGCGACGATGAGCGATCTCGGCATCCGTCTCACGCTGTTCCACGGCCGCGGCGGCACCGTGAGCCGCGGCGGCGGCAAGCTCACCGAAGGTCTCCTCGCGGCCCCGGCGGGCGTCATGAACGGACATCTACGGATGACCGAGCAGGGCGAGACGATCAACGCGAAGTACGGCCTGCGCGGCATCGCGATGCGCAGCCTCGAGCAGACGATGAGCTCGCTCCTGTGGCTCCTCGCCCGGCCGCGCGAGAGCGATCCGCGGCAGCCGGAATGGGAAGCGGTGATGCAACGCATCGCGGAGTCGAGCCGGCAGGCGTACAAGCGGCTGATCTACGACCGGCCCGAGTTCGCGCATTATTTCCGCGACGCGACGCCGATCGACGTGATCGAGCGTCTCAACATCGGCTCGCGGCCCGTGGCGCGCGAAGGCGGCGGCGGCATCGAGGACCTGCGCGCGATCCCGTGGGTCTTCGCGTGGACGCAATGCCGATGCTTGTTGCCCGGCTGGTTCGGTTTCGCGACGGGGCTCTCCGACGCGATCGACCGGCACGGCATCGCGGTGCTCGAGGAGATGCTCGAGCGCTGGCCGTTCTTCGCGGTCCTCGTCGGCGACGTCGAGGCCGTGCTCGCGAAGGCGGATCTCGAGATCGCGGCGCATTACTCGCGACTGTCGCCGCTGCATGAGAAGTTCTTCCCGATCATCAAGGAGGAGTACGACCGCTGCGTCGCGCTCGTGCTCGAGCTCCGCGGCGACAGCGAGCTATTGTCGGATCAGGAGACGCTCAAGCGCTCGATCAGGCTGCGTAACCCTTACGTCGATCCGATGAGCTTCCTGCAGGTCGACCTGCTCGACCGCTGGCGGCGCGGCGGCCGGCAAGACGACGCGATCCTGCAGGCGCTGATCGTCAGCGTGAACGGCATCGCGCACGGCATGCAGAATACCGGCTGATCGCGCCCGTCACTTCGGCCAGTCGACGATACGCTCCTCGACCTCGCTCTCGGGCACGTCCTGCTCGCGTACGACTCGGCCGCGCACGGAGATCCCGGCGCGGTGCACGCTTTCCGGATCTCCGGACACGAGCGGATGCCACGCCGCGAGGCCGCGGCCCTCGGCAAGCCGCCGGTACGCGCACGAGCTCGGCATCCACCGAAACGCCTCGGGCGGCGCGTTGCGCAGCGCGACGCAATCCGACACGAGCTTCGTGCGTGCCGAGTACGCTCGGCAGCGGCAGCGCTCGATATCGAACAGGCGGCATGCGACGTCCGTGTAGTAGATCTCGCCCGTCTCCTCGTCTTCGAGCTTGCGCAGGCAACACCGCCCGCAGCCGTCGCACAGCGCTTCCCACTCCTCCTCGGTCATCTCGGAGAGCGATTTCGTTTCCCAGAAGCGTGTCGCGGGCATATCGGACCTTCGAGGCGCAGCGGCGATCGACATCGTGTCGGATTCGGGCATCGCTCCCACCATGCTAAGCTTCGGGGACGCGTCGCCCAAGTCTTGCTGCCTACGCCGATCCGGCGCTCCGTCGGTCCGCGGCGTGCCGCGCGATGCGATTTCCGCCGAGCGCGCCGATCACGACACGTTGAGCCGCCTTCGGACTTTCGGCATGCTCTCGTCCGCGTTCACGGGGCGCGGCCGGCCGGCGGCACGGCGTCCCCTCGACCGAGGATCGGAATCGATGTCGAAGAAGCCGTGGCTCAAAGCGTATCCGCAGGGCGTACCCGAGGAGATCGACGCGGACAGGTACTCGTCGCTCGCGGATCTGCTGGAGCGTGCCTTCGCGGAGCACCGTGACCGGCCCGCGTTCACGAACCGCGGCACGACCCTGACGTTCGCCGATGTCGACCGCTTGAGCCGAGCCTTCGCCGCCTATCTGCAGGCGGTGCCCGGCCTGACGCGCGGCGACCGCGTCGCGGTGATGATGCCGAATCTGCTCCAGACTCCGATCACGGTCTTCGGCACGCTGCGCGCCGGGATGACCGTCGTGAACGTGAATCCGCTCTACACCGTGCGCGAGCTCGAGCATCAGCTCGCGGACAGCGGCGCGAAAGTCATCGTCGTGCTCGAGAATTACGCGCACACGGTGATGAAGGCGTTGCCGCATTCGAATATCGAGCGCGTGATCGTCACGAAGGTGGGCGACGTCTACTCGTTCCTCGAGCGCGTCGTGACGAACTTCGTCGTGAAGCACGTGAAGCGGATGGTGCCGTCCTACAGCATTCCCGACGCGGTCGAGTTCCGCGACGTGCTGTCCGAGGGCGAGTGGCATACGTATACGCGGCCGGAGATCGGACCGCAGGACATCGCGTTCCTGCAGTACACCGGCGGCACGACTGGCGTCGCGAAGGGGGCGGTGCTCACGCATAGGAACATGGTCGCGAATACGCTGCAGGCGGCGGCGTGGGCGAAACCGTTCTTCGAGCGGAGCCTGGGCGTCGTGATCACGCCGCTGCCGCTCTATCACATCTATTCGCTGACCGCGAACCTTTTCTGCTTCGTCGAGCTCGGCGGGCACGACGTGCTGATCACCGATCCCCGCGATATCAAGGGATTCGTAAAGGAGCTGAAGAAGCGACCGTTCGCGTACATGACGGGCGTCAATACGCTGTACAACGCGCTGCTGCACGCGCCCGGATTCGACGAGATCGACTTCAGCGCGTTGCAGGCTTGTCTCGGCGGCGGCATGGCGGTGCAGCGGGACGTCGCCGAGCGTTGGCTCGAGGCGACCGGCGTGCCGATCGCGCAGGGTTACGGGCTCACGGAAGCCTCGCCGATCGTCTCGGCGAATCCGCTCGACGCGAAGGAGTTCGACGGCTCCGTCGGCGTGCCGGTGCCTTCGACCGAGGTCGCGATCCTCGGCGACGACGGCCGATGGATCCAGGACGGCTCGGTCGGCGAGATCTGCGTGCGCGGCCCGCAAGTCATGGCCGGCTACTGGAACCGGCCGGAAGAGACCGCCGCGGTGCTGACCGAGGACGGCTGGCTCAAGACCGGCGATCTCGGCCGCATGGACGAGCGCGGCTTCCTTTATATCGAGGACCGCAAGAAAGACGTGATCGTCGTGTCCGGCTTCAAGGTCTATCCGAACGAGGTCGAGGACGTCGTGGTCTCGCATCCGGGCGTGCTCGAGGCCGCGGCGATCGGCGTCCCCCACCCGCAATCGGGCGAGGCGGTGAAGGTCTTCGTCGTGAAGAAGGACCCGAGCCTGACCGAGGCGGACATCATCGCGCACTGTCGCAAAGGGCTCACTGGCTACAAAGTGCCGCACTACATCGAGTTCATCGACGAGCTGCCGAAATCGAACGTCGGCAAGGTGCTGCGGCGCGAGCTGAAGAAGGCCGCTAGCGGCTGAAGAAGTCGGCGATCTCCCGCTGGATCCGCTCGGCCGCGGCGCGCGGGTCGGCGGCGGCGCGAATCGGCCGGCCGACGACGATATGGTCCGCGCCGTTCTCGAACGCGGTGCGCGGCGTGACGATGCGCCTTTGGTCGTCGCTGCCGGAGCTCTCGGCCGGTCGGATGCCGGGCGTGACGATCAGCGCCGACGGGCCGAGATCCTCGCGCAAACGCCTCGCCTCGTGGCCCGAGCAGATCACGCCGTCGCAGCCCGACGCGATCGCGTCGGCGGCGCGGCGCCGCGCCAGCGTCTCGATATCGACGTCGATACCGACGCGGGTGAGGTCGGCCTGCTCGACGCTCGTGAGCACCGTCACCGCGAGGATCTTCAGCGTGTCGCCTTTCTCTTTCGCGGCCGCTTCCATCACCGACCGCTCGCCGTGGACCGTGAGGAACGAAGCACCGCGCCCGCGAATCTGCCGGACCGCCGCGGCGACGGTCGCGGGGATATCGTAGAACTTGAGATCCGCGAAGACGCGCTTGTCTTGCTCGAGCAGCCAATCGAGCAGCTCGAAATAGCGCCCCGTCATCGCGAGCTCGAGGCCGATCTTGTAGAAGGAGACCGTGTCGCCGAGCGTGCGCACGAGCGCTTTCGCGGCGTCGACGTCCGGCACGTCGAGGGCGACGATGAGGCGTTCTCGGGTCGGAATCGTCACGGGCAGGCTCCGAAAGGTGGCCTATTGTAGCCGGACGCGCGACTCGCCGCCTTGCCCGTCACCGCCTCAGGCGATGGGCCGGCCCTGAGACAGCGCGTCGGCCGCGTTGAACGCGAACCGGTCCGTCATGCCGGCGATGTAGTCCGCGATGACGCGTGCCGCGCCGGCCTTCCCGGCACGCTCTTCCGCGGCCGCGGCGCGGGACGCGTATTTCGGCGGCATCCTTGCGTAATCGGCGCTGAAGGCGTCGAACAGCAGGCGGATCGTCTCGCGTGCACGATCCGTCATGCGGCGGACGTGCGGGTGCGTGTAGAGGTGCTCCCGAAGGAACTGCTTCAGCGTCGCCTGGGCGTTGCGGTACGGCTCGCTGAAACCGATCAGCGGCTTCGACAGCGCGCGAACGTCGTCGATCGTCTCGGGGCACGCTTCGGCGATCGCCTGCTGGCTGGTCCGGATCAGATCGCCGACGAGCGCGCCGATCATGCGGCGCACGACCTCGCGCGCGACGATCTCGGGCTCCGCGCCCGCGTACGCCGCTCGGACCGCGCGCAGGTGCTCGGCGACGAACGGCACCTCCTCGAGCTGCGCGATCGTCAGCAGTCCCGAGCGCAGGCCATCGTCGACGTCGTGGTTGTTGTACGCGATCTCGTCCGCGATGTTCGCGATCTGCGCCTCGAGGCCAGGCTGACGGCGCTCGATGAATCTCCGGCCGACGTCGCCGAGCTCGCGCGCGTGACGCAGCGCGCAGTGCTTGAGGATGCCTTCCCGCGTCTCGAACGTGAGGTTGAGCCCCGGGAACGCGGCATACCGCTCCTCGAGCTCGTCGACGACGCGCAGCGATTGCAGGTTGTGCTCGAAACCGCCGTATTCCCGCATGCAGTCGTTGAGCTCGTCCTGGCCGGCGTGGCCGAAGGGGGTATGCCCGAGATCGTGCGCGAGGCTGATCGCCTCGACGAGATCCTCGTTGAGGCGCATTGCGCGCGCGACGGTGCGCGCGATCTGCGCGACCTCGAGCGAATGCGTCAGCCGCGTGCGGTAGTGATCGCCCTCGTGATTGACGAAGACCTGCGTCTTGTAGACGAGCCGCCGAAATGCCGTCGAATGGATGATGCGGTCGCGGTCGCGCTGGAACTCGTTGCGGTACTCCGACGGCGGCTCCGGATACCGCCGGCCGCGCGACGCGGTGTCGTGCGCGGCATACGGCGCGAGCCCAGAAGGGGAAGTCGAAGCCCTCGAACGCATGCTGTTTCCCGTCCGTCGGCGTCCGGGCGAACGGGCGCGTTCGCTCGGCGCTCAGCGCGATACTAGCAGGACACGCGGTTTCCGGTGCGTTCGGCGAGGCCGCGTCGCGTTCCGATTCGGCGTGGCGAGGCGCATACGGGCGAGGTGTCGACCTATGCCTGGGCGCCGTCGATGCTCACGGGGTTCGCGGCGCACCACCGGAGGATGGTGTCTATGACGATTTCTCGGCGACGTTCGCGCGCGGCCTGCGAGCTCATGTCGAGCTCGAAAATCTTCGCGAACGTATACTTGTTCGAGACGAAGTGAAAGCCCAGCGCGCTGATCGTGAGATGCAGCTCCCGCGGATCGATGTCCGCACGCAGGGAGCCGTTCCGCTTGCCTCGCTCGAGGATTCGCGAAAGGGTTTCGATGATCGGCTTGTTGCCTTGGATCTGCCGCTCGGTGATGTAACGCGCGTGGTGGATGTTCTCGTTCATCACGAGCCGCACGAACATCTCGTTGTCGGCGTGGTAGTCGAAGCTTTGCCGGATGATCGCGCGTAGCGCGTCGATCGGCTCCATGTGATCGACGTCGATCGCCTGCTCGCTGGCGCGAATACCCGCGTAGGCCTGCTCGAGCACGGCCTTGTACAGCTCCTCCTTGCTGCGAAAGTGGTAATAGACCATGTGCTTGCTGGTCTTGGCCTTCGCGGCGATCGTGTCGACGCGAGCGCCGCTCAAGCCCTTCGTCGCGAACTCGCGCAGCGCGACTTTGAGTATCCGCTCGCGGCTTCCGCCGTTCCGCGTTCCTCCGCGGCCGCCGCGGCGGCTCTTGCGGGCGGCGACGGCTCTAGCGCGGGAGTCCGCGCCGGGCATCTCGTCCATGGGTCGTTCGAACCGATCGTGTGCGATTGCGTGCCGGGGAGTATCGCATAGAGCGGGAGCGCGTTATGAACGGCGGCCGTGCTTCGTGGCGTCAAAAGCTCCCCACGTGCCTGATTCTGCGAACGAAATCGTTTTGACACGGACCGGTTGGTACTTATAGACTCCGCCGCATCGACGATGGAACCGTGGGGTCGGTACCAAGCGGCTTCTTGCATTGCTTCAAGGAGCCGGGGGAGAGGAACAAGCCGATCCAAGCTCTCGTCTCTGCGACTCGGCATTCGCCTCGTGCGCCGCGAGGTCCGGACAGCGCGCCTTCGCACCGACGACGGGCGTTCGAGCGAAGCGGTGCCATGGAGCACGTTGCAGGGATCTCACGAGCAGGTCTTGGTGCGGAGCTTTGGCGCGGCGCGGTAGCGCGCCGCTTCGAGGGGATTCTGATGGGCGGGAAAAACCCATCGCCGCTCCGGAGCAGAGAGGCGCATACGCCGCTTCGGGCGACAGCCGTCGCGATGGTCGCGGCGTTCTTTGCTTCGACCGCACCGCCGGTATCGGCCGACGAAACGGGCGAATGGAAGGTTCTGTTCGACGGGCGGTCTCTGAACGGGTTGCTCGTCGACCCTCCGAGCCAAGCGCAATTCGTGCAAGTCACGGACGGCGTCATTCGCATCTTCGGATCGAACGACGGCGGATGGCTTCGCACCGACCGCAAGTACTCGGATTTCACGATCCGGTTCGATATCCGCTACCTGGAGACGGACGAGATCCATGGCCGGACCTCGGCGGGAAATACCGGGCTGTTGCTCAGAAGCCCGGAAATCTCCGTCTCGGGGCGCAACTGGCCGGGGCGCGGATTCGAGATGGAGCTCTGGGATCAGAGCAAGAGGACGGGGTTCGCGAAGGACGGAGCGATTCTCGCGCTGCAGCCGGGCGCGCCCGCGGGCAAGTTCGAGTTCGATATCGGTGCCGCGCAACGGGCGTATCGGCCGACCGGCGAGTGGAACTCCGTCGAGGTCATCGCCCACGGCAATCGCATCTGGGCGAAGCTGAACGGCGAATGGCTCGGCACCGCGTATAACGTCGCTCATCCCGACGGCCACGTAGGCTTTCAGATCGAGGACGGCATCGCGGAGATTCGCAACGTTAGGATTCTCGAGCACACCGCCGAGACGTGGACCCCGAGCACGATCGTGCCGCTCTTCAAGGACGGCGAGCTCCGCGGCCTGAGCGTCTCCGATCCGGCCTACGCCGACAACGTGCGAATCGAGAACGGGCTGCTGCGGCTTCAAGGGCAGGGCGGCTGGCTCAAGACCGAGCACAAGTACACGAGCTACACGCTTCGCCTCGAGTTCCGCTTTCCCGAAGGTAACGCCGACACCGGCGTTTTCCTGCGCGCCGTCGACGCCGAGACCGGTTCCGGTTGGCCGACGAGCGACGAGGTGCAGATGGTCACGCAACGCGTTCCGCCGCCGACCGGTGCGGCCGGAGACCCGCGCTGGTTCGGGGCGTTACTGAGCCACGGCACGCCAGGGGGGCGCGCGATCATCGATACGGGCGCCGTGCTCGACGCGTATCGCGGATCCGGCGAGTGGCAAGAGGCGATCATCGACGTCGACGGGCGGCGCGTCGGCATCCGACTGAACGGCGTGCCCATCGCCGAGGGCGACGACGTCGCTCATCTCGATACCGGCGGATACGTCGGTCTGCAGATCGGCTCCGGAGTCGTCGAGTTCCGGCTGATCGAGATCCGGGGCCTGAGGAAGGACTAGCTCCATGACGGCCGCCGGCACGAGCGTCGAGCTGAACGGGCCGGAACGCCTGCACGCGGCTACTGCGCCTTCCGCGTTGGACGGATGGACCGGGATCCAGCTCACGGTCGTCGGTCTGTGCTTCGTCGTGAACATGATCGACGGCATGGACGTGCTGCTGATGTCGTATATCGCCCCGACTCTGCAGGAGGAGTGGGCGATCGGCGCGGACGAGCTCGGCGTCGTGTTCAGCATCAGCGTGCTCGGCATGGCGATCGGCGGAATCGGCTTGGCGCCGCTCGCGGACTTTCTCGGCCGCCGCCGTTTGTGTCTCGCGGCGCTCGCGACGTCGACGTTCGCGATGCTGGCGAGCGGTTTCGTCGTGAACGTTCCGCAGCTCATGGCGCTGCGGTTCCTCGTCGGCGTCGGCGTCGGAACGGTCCTCGCGAGCATGGCGGCGCTCGTCGCCGAGTACGCGCCTCCGCGATACCGCAACTTCGCGGTCGGTCTGCTCTATGCCGGTTACCCGCTCGGCGCGATTTTCACGGGCCTCGTCTCCGCCCGAACGATTCCTTCCTTCGGCTGGCAGGCGACCTTGGTCGGCGCCGGCTGCATCTCCGCGGCGATGCTCGTCGCCCTTTGGGCAATGCTGCCCGAGTCGATGCAGTTTCTGATCAAGCGGCGTCCGCGCGATGCGCTCGAGCGTTTCAACGCGATTCTCGCGCGTCTCGATCGACCGGCGGTTTCGGAGCTGCCTCGGCCGGACGAGGCGCCGACGAAAGCGGGCGTCGCAGGACTCTTCGCCGAGGGGCGCACCGCGAGCACGGTGCTGCTGTGGCTCTCGATGATCTTCGGGTACGCCGCGCTCTGGTTCACGATGAGCTGGATCCCGCAGCTCGCCGTCATCGCCGGGCTCGATTCGACGGACGCGATCTACGCCGGCACGACGTTCAATGCGGGCGCATTCGTCGGCACGGTCACGCTCGGTCTCATCACTGCGAGGCTGAGGCTGCAGCCGACCATCCTCGCTTTCCTCGTCGTCGGCGCGGTCGTGATGGTGATCTTCGGCTTCTTCCGCTTCGGCTTGCCCTTGACGCTGATGATCGCCTTCGCGATCGGCTTTCTGCAGATGGGCGGCTTCAATGGCGTCTATCCGCTGGCGACGCAGCTCTATCCGGCCGAAGTGCGCAGCACCGGCGTCGGCTGGACGATGGGCGTCGGCCGAATCGGTGCCTTTCTCGGGCCCTTGATCGGCGGCGTGCTGATCGAGGCGAACCTCGGGCTCGGCATCATCTTCCTGGTCTTTGCCGTCCCGACGGCGCTCGGCGCCGTTTGCGCTTACCTCGTACGCATCGAGCGTGCTCCGGCAGGCTAGAGCCGATGAATCGTTCTAGACGCGTAGCGGCCAACACGGGCACGTTCTGCGCGCCCCTTCCCGCGATCGTGGCCGCCGTTCGAGCCGCGGGATTCGACGGGCTCGAAGTATGGAGCAGGGACCTCACCGATACTTACGGCGGCGCACGCGGCGTGGCTTCGCTGCTGCGCGAAGCCGGCTTGGAGATACCTGCTTTCCAGCTGCTGCGCGACTACGAGGGCAGCGATCGACCGAGAGCCGAGCGGCTCGCAGAGGCGGAAGAGCTGTTCGAGCAGATGATCGACCTCGGCACCGATACGCTGCTCGTGTGCGCGACGGCGGATCCGCGCAGCATGCCGGATCTCGAAGCTCACGTGCGCGACCTCCGCGCGCTTGCGGATCTGGCTCGCGCGCGAGGATTGCGCATCGGCTTCGAGCCGCTGTCCTGGAGCCGGTGGGTTTCGACTTACGAGCAGGCTTGGGCCTGCGTCGAGGCGGTCGATCGCCCCAACTTCGGCCTGGTGATCGACACGTTCCATGTTTTCAGTCGTGGCTCGTCGTTGCGGATCGTCGATCGCATCGCGATCGAGAAGGTCTTCATGGTGCAGCTCTGCAACGCGGTGACGATGCCGTTGCCGGTGATCGAGATCGCACGGCATCACCGCCGGTTTCCCGCCGACGGCGAATGGCCGGTTCACGAGCTCGTGCAACGGCTCGAGGCACGCGGCTTCGAAGGGTTCTACAGCATCGAGGTGTTCAACGACGCGTACAAAACGCGCGATCCGGCGGAGATCGCCGCGCAAGCCTATCGGTCGTTCTGCGGATTGTTCGTCGAGAGCAGAGCGGAGGCGGGCGCATAACGTACGTTTCGGTCTTGCCGCGGTCGTGCGCGGGTCACGACGGACACGGGTCTAGAATCGGTTCTCGTCTTCGAAGCGTTCAGCGCGACGTTTCTGGGGGGCTGTGAATGCGAATGCATGAGAGGGGGATTCGTTCGCCGGGCGGCAGGGTCGTCGCGAACGTGCTGGGTGTCTTTGTATTGATGTCGCTCGGCGCGTGCGGTGACCAGCCGCTCGGCAACGAAGCCAAGAAGCCCGATTGGGTGAAGCTCGGGATTCCCGACGGTCAGTGGCCGACGTACGGCGGCGGTCCGTACAACCAGAACTATTCGCCGCTGACGCAGATCGACAAGAGCAACGTCGCGAATCTCGAGGTCGCTTGGGTCTACAACTACGGCGCGGGCGAGCACGACCTCGGCGACCTCGGCCTCGATTATCGCTTCGAGGTAACGCCGCTCCTGATTGGCGGCGTGATGTACATCTCGACGCCGACGTCGCCCAATGCGCCCGGCCTGAAGTCGACGATCACGGCGCTCGTTCCCGAGACGGGCGAGGTGCTGTGGCGTTACGAATCGCCGTACAACATTCACGGCCGCGGCATCGCGTATTGGCCCGGCGATGACGAGACGCCGCCGCGCATCTTCTTCGGCACCGACGGCGGATTCCTCATGGCCGTCGACGCGACGACGGGCGAGCTCGCGCGGGACTTCGGTCTCGACGGGAGGATCGACGTCTACATAGGCGTGACCAACGAGGTCGTCGGCGACACGCGGCGGAAGACTTACACGATTCCGAATCCGGTCACGATCTACAAAGACCTCGTGATCACCGGCGCTCGCCCCGGCGAGGCCGGACCGCCCGGGCCGCGCGGCGACATCCGTGCGTTCAGCGCGCGCACCGGTCGGCTGAAGTGGACCTTCCACGTGCTGCCGCGGCCCGGCGAGCCGAACGACAGCGGTCTCGAGCCCGTCGACGTGCCCGACCTGACGGGCGCGAACGTGTGGTCGACGATGACGCTCGATCCGGAGAACGGCATCCTCTACGCGACGACCGGCGACATCAACGCGCGCGGCCTCGACGTGTCCGGGCCCGAGCCGTATGCGAACAGCCTGCTCGCGATCGACGCCGATACGGGCAAGCTGCGCTGGTATCGAAAGATCGTCTTCAAGGATCAGTGGGATTGGGATTCCCCGACGCCGCCAGTGCTCTTCGACCTCGAGCGTGACGGACGCTCGATTCCGGCGGTGCTCTATACCGGCAAGCAGGGTCTCGTGTTCATCTTCGATCGTCTGACCGGCGAGCCGTTGAACGGATACGAGATGCGGCCCGCGCCCGGCGCCGGCGAGCGTCCCGTGCCGAAGGGTTACTGGCCCGAGCAGCCTTGGCCGACGGCGCCGGGGCCGATCGCGCGCACCGGCATGACTCGCGACGAGATCCCGGATCTCGTGCCCGGGATGAAGGAGCATTGCGAGCGGATCTGGGATCAGTATCAGCCGCTGAGCCCGGGCCTCTATGCATTGCCGCCGACCGATCGCGCGATCATTCGCGCGCCGGGGTCGACCGGCGGCCCGAACTGGGGCGGCGGCTCGTATCACCCTCGGCTCGGCTATTTCTTCATCAACGTGCAGGAGCCGGTCCGGATCGACGGCCCGCGGATCGACGGCGCGGCACGCGCCGGACGCAATGACTTCAGCTTCACGCTCGAGGACGGCACGACGTTGAGCTGCGGCGCGTTGCCGTGGGGCGCGTTGGTTGCCGTCGACGTGCGTAACCTGCGCATCGCGTGGAAGGTGCCGCTCGGCATCAACGAGAAGCTCGGCGAAGCGGGCCGCCGCACCGGCGCCCGGAACATCGGCGGCAACATCACGACCGCGTCGGGCCTCGTCTTCATCGCGGCGACGAACGATCGGTACTTCCGTGCGTTCGACGCGGAGAACGGCGAGCTGCTTTGGGAGCATCGGCTGCCCGCGGGCGGACACTCGACGCCGGTGACCTACATGGGCGCCGACGGCAAGCAATACGTCGTGATCGCGGCCGGCGGCGGCACGTCGGTCGGACGCGCGGAAGCGCCGCGCATGTCCGACAGCCTCGTCGCGTTCAGACTGCCTTGAGCCGGCCCCGCCGACTCGTGCATTCGTTCGTCCACAAGGAGAGGACTTCGATGTCGTCCCATTGCGTATCGCGCTCGCTCGCTGGCTCGAGCGCGTTGCTCTCGACTCAACGCGTCCGGCCGCTGGTTGCGGCCGTCGCGCTCGTCGCCGTGCTCGGCGCGAACGCGCAGGATGCCGACTCGTTGCTGCCCCAGGGGCCGGGGCGCGACACGGTGGCGCGCACGTGCGGCATGTGTCATTCGATCGGCTTGGTCGTCTCGCAGGGCCGCTCGGCGGAAGACTGGGCGACGACGATCGACCGCATGCGCGGTCTCGGCGCCGTCATCGCGCCGGCCGACGAGGAGGTCATTCGCACGTATCTCGCCCGCTACTTCCCGCCGCAGCAGGATCCGGCCGATTTCGCCGCGATGATGGCGAACGTTCCGGTCGGCGGCGAGCCGAAATACCCGCGTCCGAGCGGCCCCGATCAGTGGCCGAGCTATGGCGGAGGCCCGTATCAGCAGAACTACTCGCCGCTCACGCAGATCAATCGAGACAACGTGTCGAAGCTCGAGGTCGCGTGGGTGTTCAATGCGGGCACCGGCGAGCACGACTTGGGCGACCAAGGCCTCGACTATCGATTCGAGGTCACGCCGCTCGTGATCGGCGGAATCATGTACCTCTCGACGCCGTCTTCGCCTCAAGCGCCCGGCGTGCCTTCGACGATCACGGCGCTCGTTCCCGAAACCGGCGAGGTGATCTGGAGATTCGAGTCGCCATACAACATTCACGGGCGCGGCATCGCGTATTGGCCGGGCGACGACGAGCGCGCACCGCGCATCGTCTTCGCGACCGATCGCGGCTACATCATGGCCGTCGACGTCACGACCGGAACGCTCGCCCCCGAGTTCGGCCTCAACGGCGTGATCGATGCGTACGTCGGCGTCGCCTCGGAGATCGTCGGCGAAACCCGGCGCGATCAATACACGGTCCCGAATCCGGTGCTGATCTACAAGGACCTGATCATCACCGGCGCGCGTCCGGGCGAAGCCGGCCCTCCCGGGCCGCGCGGCGACATTCGCGCGTTCAGCGCTCGCGATGGACGGCTCGTGTGGACCTTCCACGTCGCACCGCAGCCGGGCGAGCCGCACGCCGATCTGATTCCGAACCCGGAGGAGAACTACGACGTCACCGGCGCGAACGTCTGGTCGACGATGGCGCTCGATCCAGAGAACGGATTGGTGTTCGCGCCGACGGGCGATCTCAACGCGCGCGTCACGGGCGCCGAGCTCTTCTCGGACACGCTGCTCGCGCTGAACGCGGAAACCGGAGAGCTCGTCTGGTACTACCAGATCACGCACAAGGATCTGTGGGACTGGGATTCGCCGACGCCCCCGATGCTGTTCGACATGGTGCGCGACGGCGAGCGCGTGCCCGCGGTGCTGCTGACAGGCAAGCACGGGCTCGTGTTCATCTTCAATCGTTTGACCGGAGAGCCGCTGAACGGGGTCGAGGAGCGTCCGACGCCGCGAACGAACTTGCCGGGCGTCGAGCCGTGGCCGACGCAGCCGTTCCCGGCCGCGCCGGGACCCGTCGCGCACAACGGCATGACTCGCGATCAGATCCCGGACTATGTGCCGGGCATGAAGGAGCACTGCGAGGCGCTCTGGGATCAGATCGATCCGGTCAGCGAGGGGCTTTATGCGCTTCCCCGCACGGATCGCGCGGCGATCCTGGGGCCGAGCTCGACCGGAGGGCCGAACTGGGGCGGCGGATCGTACAACCCCGAGCTCGGGTACTACTTCATCAACGTCAAGAACCAGCTGCGCGTGAGCCCGCCGACGACGAATCCCGGCTATTTCGTCACTCGCAGCCGGGAGCAGCAGAACGCACCGGGCGCGGGACGAGCGCAACAGCAGCAGACGGTACGCCTGCCGCCGTTCGTTTACGAGTACCAGGGCGAGCAGCTTCCATGCACCGCGGGTCCGGTCGGCGAGCTGGTCGCGGTCGACGTCAACAAGCTCGAGATCGCGTGGCGAGTGCCGTTGGGCTGGCGCGAGTCCCTAGGCGAAGCAGGCCGACGCGTCGGTGTGCCGAATCTCGGCGGCAGCATTGCCACGGCGGGCGGCCTCGTGTTCATCGGCGCGACCAACGACGCGTATTTCCGCGCGTTCGACGCTCAAGACGGCAAGCTGCTCTGGGAAGCGAAGCTACCGGCCGGCGCGCACTCGACGCCGATCACGTACATGGGATCGGACGGCAAGCAATACGTCGTGGTCGTCGCCGGCGGCGGCACGTCGATCGGGCGGGCCGATGCGCCGCGGATGTCGGACAGCGTGGTGGCGTTTCGTTTGCCTGATTAGCCAAGCGTGAAACGAGTCCCGCGCCGGAGCGCGGCGCGGGACTCGCGATCTACCAGCACCTCTCCGACGAGTCGCCGCTGACGCCGCGTTGCCCGGTGTGCGTCAGCGTGAGCGTCCCGCAGCGGTCGCCCGCTTGAGCCCCTTGCGGGGTCGCGCTGAGCCGGTAGGTCGTCGCGGTCGGTCCTTCGTCGAAATCGATGCTATAGAACTCCTCCGGCGAGTTCATCGGAAGGCTCACGGGACAGCTCGGGCTGTTGTAGGCGTTGAATTGCGTGAAGCACCGCTCCAGCCGCTGCGCGACGTTGAGCAGCGCGTTCGTGCCATCGACACGCCGCGTCCGAGCGACGTGCTCGCGATAGGATGGGTACGCGATCGCGGCGAGCAAGCCGACGATCGTGACCACGATCATGAGCTCGATGAGCGTTATGCCCCG
>Ga0207873_1001460_pt1 | contig 22582 bp, 36 predicted proteins | sample BGWIniCompost_FD_187373 | JGI IMG/M metagenome (GOLD analysis project Ga0207873, IMG submission 187373) | Cellulose adapted compost microbial communities from Newby Island Compost Facility, Milpitas, CA, USA - BGW Initial Compost (SPAdes)... ...
TCGGAGGCATCCGGCCCGTGCGGGCGAAGCTATGTGATGGGCCGCTATCGTACAACACCACGAATCACACCTTCTCGTGTGATGGCGGCACGTCTGGCGGCGGGAGCGGTGATTCCATCGACGGAGGGCTTACACTCGATGAGTGGAAGCGCGCCATGTGGATTATTCCCGGCGGAAAGCGGTACGGAGCCGCATGGTATGTGTTCGGAAGCAACACTGTAGCGTGCTGGGGTCCAGCACTTCAGATAAGCTCAGGTGGCTGTATATTGGCTGCCCTCGGAGGAACCCAGACTTGCACTGAGTTAAACTACGATAAGTGTTTGATTGATGGGGTTGCTTTCCTATCCCTCAACACAACCACTACGGTAGGCAATACAGTCGGACTGGTATCCACCACCTCCCAGCACTCCGGCCCGGACTTTGCCACAAGACCGATTATACGTTGGAAGATTCAGACGGTTGATAATCTGATCGGTGTTCGTCAAATCGTCGGATTCTCATCCAACGCCACGACTGCCCTGTGCACCACTCCGTGGCCGATTGACACTCTCGGGCACGCGGCATTTATTTATGACCACGGACAAGGTCACGTCAATTGGATGGCGTGTAACTCTCGTCAGGCGGGGGGTAGCGTGCAAAAGTGCCGGGACACCGGCATTCCAGTAGTTGCAGGTGCCGTTCATGATTTCATGATCGATTGGACTGGCTACCCAACCACCCTCAAGTATTACATTGACGGAACGTTGGTTGCTACAGCTGCCGACCCAGAAGAATCCATGCCGGTCGGCCTGAGTGGTTCTACTACTCAAAACCTTGAGTGGGTTTCCTGCATCGCCAATCAAACGGCAGAAACTCACACCTATCGCTGGGGTGGTTTCGGCATCGAAACGTTCTGACATGATTACCACAACACAACTCATTGGACTGGCAGCGGGAGCCTTCGGGGCGCTCGTCGGTGTCATCTTCGGGCTCGTTCGCTATATCAACAGCCGCAACGACAAGGCGATTGATCAACTGGCGCAGTCCATCACCAAGGGCTTCGATTCTTTCGGCAAGAGGATCGACAAGCTGACCGAGAAGATGGACATGCGGCATGAGATGGTGTGGCAGAAGCTCGGTGCCCTCGAAATGCAGATGTCCATCCTGTCCGAGCGGGACGCCCGGCGCATGAAGGACGTGGAAGATTTGAAGTCCGAGATGGATCGCCGCCTTCAGGGAATGCACTCCAAGGTCAACGAGGTGGCCAAGCATTCGGCCGACTTGCAGGCGATGGTCCGCCGCGCCGGGGAGGTACCGTGATACTCCTTCACTTCGCGCGAAAGGAAATGGAAGAGGAGTTCTTCATCAACCTCATTGCCCCAACACGCCAGTTGATTCTCAACTTGGCCTTATTCAGTAAGGAATCTGGACTTCCCAAGCCGGTCGTGACCGGCCTGTCCCGCACCCGCGAGTGGTACGAGCAACGGCACCTGCCCCCGTTGCCGTTCTCGTGGCACTACCGGGTGCCTGACCCAGCCTTCACCAATCCGGAGACGAAAGAGGTGCGGTGGTTCACCTGCGCCGCCGACCTGAGAATCATTCACTACAAGGATGACCAACTCGGCACCGTAACCGAGTGGCTCAAGCTCCGTTGCCCGGACTCTCGTTGGGAGGTAATCACCAAGCTGCATGGAACCGGGCCGCATATCCATGTGGCATTCAAGGACTACAGGCTTCGCCGCCTGTACGAAGCGAACAACAACAAGGAGAGATGAGATGTTCGAGACAATCACGCCCGACGACTGGTTCAAGCTGGTGCTCACCCTGCTGGGTATCATCTTCATGTTCTTCTACCGCAAGGCGAAGATCGAGGAATCCAACCGCCTACTGTTCGAGAAGGGCGTGGACATCGCCTACAACATGGTCAACGACCTGAGCAAGCGGACGGAGAACAAGATCGATGACAAGATCGCCATCGGCCTTCAGTACCTCCGCGACTTCATGTTCGCGAACACCGGCAGCCGCGAGCTGAGCCCGGAGCAGGAGGCTCTGGCAATCCAGATGTTCTCGGCCAAGCATGGAGCGGAGTTGGCTGCAAGGGAGGTGGTGACCGCCCCTTTCAAGGAGAAGCTGGCATTGGTGGGTGGCCTGCCGACGCCCCCCTCCGAGGAGTGAGGAATCGCTTGGATGCGCTTCTCCCACGCCGAACGGTCTGGCTGGACCTGATGGGCATGGCCAGCGAGCGCGATGGGTGGGCGGCCCGTGGAGAGCTGGGTGCCCGCCTCGGGCAGTACGCAGCCGGCTTCATCGCCGGGACCGTGACGCCCTCGGACAAGCGGGTGGAGGCGGGCGTCCGGGTCACCTTCTGACCGCCTGCTGGCCCGCTGGAGCGACTAAATGGCGAGGCCCCGGTTCCCGTAGGGGTGGGAACCGGGGCCTCTTTGTAGGGCTTTCTAGCCCAGATCGAATCAGGCCGCCTTGGCCTCGCCCTTGGCCTTCTTCGCCTTGGCGGGCTTGGCCTCCTTGGCCTTCTTGGTCTTCATGGCTTGGCGGCGCTTCGCCGCCTCCTTCCGGAGCCGCTCGGCCGTGCGGAGCTTGACTTCGTACTCCTTCTGAGCCTGATCGATCAGCTTCTTCAGCTTCTCAGGCTCCACCGTGCCATGCTCCTGCGCGAGCTTCATGGCCCGCGCCGGGTTGACCCGCGCCCACTCGGTCGCCCGGGTCTTCCCGTTCACGGTGTAGACGATGTGATGCCCGGCGGTGCCCTCGTCAATCCGCTTGAACCACGTCTGGTTGTTCAGCTTGAGCTGGAGCTTGCGGATCTCCTTCTTGTGCTTCGGGCACCACTTGGCCCGATTCTCCAGCTTGACCTTGCACCCCTTGACCCGGCACACACCCACCTTGCTCATATCCACACCGGGCTTGAAGTGCTTCAGCCACGGGCCGGGCTTCCGCTTCGGGGCCTCGTTCTTCTTGGCCTTCTTGACCGGCTTGGCCTTCGGCTTCTCGGCCTTGGGCTTGCCCTTCGTCTTGGCCTTCGCGCCCTTCGACTTCGCGCCCTTCTCCACGTTGGCCTTCACTGCCTTCAGCTTCGGCTTCTCGGCCTTCTCGACCACTGGAGCGGGGGTCTGCTCGGTGGCGGGGGTCTGCTCGATGGTCTGTTCCGGCTGCGTCTCGGTGCTCATGGGTTCCTCGCTTGCTTGATTGCCCGGGACCGCCCCGGGTAGGCGTGACATAATCAGTCCAGACTGATTTGTCAAATCAGGCTTCGTTCAGCCTGAATCCGTGTTCGATTTCAGTAGGGAAGATCCACTGCCTGCCCTTGATCGTAAAGGGCTGTTCCATCACTTCCCGCATGATTTCGATGGTGTCCTTCACCCGCCGCTTGGGTACGTCGGCGTAGATGGCATCGTGAAGATCCATCACCAGCTTGGCCCCCGGGATATGCTTCTTCAACTTCCTGTCGATCTCAATCAGGCACAAGTTCTTGATGTCCGCTGCCGTGGCCTGAGTGTCGTAGTTGGCCGTCTCAGTGGTCGGGGCCTCACGCGGGTAGTATCGGCGGCGCTGAAGGATGAGTGATTCGGAGTAGCCACGCTGATTGACCAGCTTGTGATTCTCCTCCCAATACTGGACCGTGCGGTAGTACCGGCGCTTGAAGCTGTTGTGCAGCCCGCTGACGAGCGACCAAGTGAAGCGATTGCGCTCCTCGCTCGTCTCCGAGTTTCGGAGGGCCGTGCGCCACACCGTCTTCGTGCCCGCCCAATACTGAGAGGCGAGGTGGATCTGCTTGCAAGAATCCCTGGCCTCTTTCTTGATGTGTTGATCGGGCTTGAGACACAGGTGCTTCCCTTCCTTATCTACAGCCGTACACGTGCACTTGGTCAGGTGCTCGGGGAGCCCGAACCAGACCCGGGCGTTCGCCCCGTACACGTCGCCCGAAGCAAGGTCTTCGGCGAGCACATGGTCATCCATCACCACCACCCGGACACGCAGCTCAAGCTGGCTCCAGTCGGCACCCACCAGCTCGTTGCCCTTGGATGCGGTGTAGATTTGCCGGTACTTCTTGGGGACAATCATTAGAAAGCCGGAGAAGCGCCCGGTGTCCGTGCCGCAAGAGTTCCAGTCAGCGCGCATGTACCCGTCGCGCCCGATTCGTTGATCAAGACGCTCCGATTTGATGAAGGTGCTGCGGGCCTTGCGAATGGAGGAAGCGTCCCAGTACAGCTCGATGATTTCCTTCAGCTCACCCGGAGTGTCTGGATCAATGAGCAATGAAGTGAGGGCGTCATAGTCCACCTTGCACGCAGAGTCCATGTCCTTCGCGTTGGTGTACATCGCAGGGTCCAGCGGATCGGGCAGGTTGAACCGCCCGTACTTGGCATACTTCCCAACCGCGTGGCGCTTGAAGATGAGTGCCCGCATTTTGTTGGGATTGACGTTCAGGTCCATCCCGCACATTTTGTTGAGCTTCTCCTTCTTCTCCTCGAACTCCCGCCCCATCTGCTCGTACAGCTCTTGCCGCCGCTTCATGTCCACCCGGATGCCGTTGGTGTGCATCTCGGCCGCGATGCGCGCCAACTCCCGATGCACCTCGTAGAGCCGCTGGACACGGGGCGTGTTCCACTCCGGCTCTGAGGTGATTCCGATGTAGGATCCGTGGGTGTAGGAGCAGTCGAAGCTATTGTAGATCTTCAGCTTCCGCTTCGACTTGGTGAAGACAAGCCCTTTCTCGTCGTCCTCCTCGTTCTCCTTCCACGGGTGGGCGTCGAGGTAGAGCGATGCCAGATAAGACAGCTTAAGAGGGCTCGTGCTGCTGAGAGCCCTTCTGGCGTCCCGAGTGTCGAACACGTTCCGCACCCGGATCCCGTATCGCTGGAGCACTCGAAGGTCGAACCAGTCCCCGTTGTGGAAGACCTTGACAATGTTGGGGTCCTCAAGGATCCGTTTGATTTCCCGTTCGACACGCTTCCGACCGTCGGTCCACCAGTGAGAAACGCCGTGGATGTGGTTGCCCAGCCCGATGGTGCGCAGCTTGGCCCGCGTCGGGTCCTTTCCAGTCCACGGCATGTGTGATGCCTCTGGACCCGTTTCGATATCGACGCTGATTACCCCCGGAGTCTCACGAAGTAGCTGCTTGAGATGGCGCACCTTTGGCTTGATCGACAACACCCGAGGTTTCCCGTGAAGCTGATTGTGGATAGCACGGGCGAAGCGTTCAAGATCGATGTCGAACGCCCCATACTCGTAGGGGTTGTGGAAGTAGGCGAAGGTCGGGTGCCACGTCAAGATTGCCTTGCTCATGACTTTTTCTTCTTGGGGATCCTCTCACCAGTCGTGAAATCGACGCCGCACTCTCTCCCAGCATCGATGAATTCTTGAAGCTCGTCGGTCAGGTACTCCTTCTTCAGGCGCTTTACGAGCTTGATCGACGCATCGATAAATCGGGGGCTCATCTTCATAGGTGTAGTCCTTGATGTGTTGTTCGATTCGCTCAATCTGCTTCAGGCTGGCGTACACGGTGGTCCAGAACACCAGCACCGATATTAGGATGAGGCAGACCGCTGTGAGAAGCGGGTCATGCCCTGTCACGCTTTCCTGTACGTCGGGCATTCCTTGCATACCCGCTCCGTAGGATAGGTGGATCCGCCGCGAACGCGCGGGAGCCTGTGTCCACACTCCAATTCATCGGCGACGTGGACCTGCACCTCGACGCCCCTTTCCATCTTTGGCACGTAGATCTTCTTTACGACCGCCTTTTGAACATGACGCATTTTTCCTCTTGGCATGCTTCGCCTCCTCTTTTTCGACAATGAGGGCTTCCGCGAACCTCGCTTGATCCAGCGAGTATTCACGAACAAAGCCCCGTGTGTTCATGATGCCTTTGAGATTCTTCTTGATTGCCAGAGCGTGACCCGCCCACTTGCCCATCGCCAGCACGGGAGGTAGAGGCTCGAACCGGGCGAGCTGCGCAATCAGCGCCGGGCGGCAAGCCTCTACTGCCTTTCGCATCATCGTCTCCGTCTTGCCGATGGGTGGCGGGCAGCAAGTAGCGTTCACGATGAACAGTGTAGACCGGCGCAGCCCGTGCTCAATGAGATGGTCTGTCAGCATGTCTCCAGTGGGACCTTGGAACGGACGCCCCGTCTCGGCCTCCACCCTACCCGGCCCCTCGCCTACGAGAATGCCGATTGGATCCTCTGGACCTTCCCCGACCACGGGCTGGTTCGGCTGACCTCGAACAGCAAAGGGGCACCCCTGACAGCGGGTGCCCCATTGCCGAGGGTCAGTGCGATCCAGTTTCCGTGGCGCGGAAGGTGACTTCCACCGTGCAGCGCGGGTTGACGCATCCGCACTTGAACGTCCACCTGCCACGCTTCACCTCCTTGACCACCAGACGCCGCACCCGGTCAGGCCGGGTAGGGTCGATGATTTCGAGCATCACCGCGCCCGGGGGGATGGCCACAGCCAGCCCACTCGAATCGGTGATGAGCCCGAGATGCGGGCCTTCCGGGACCTTGCCGACGAGATCGCTAATCGCCGCCATGGTGATTCCCCCAATGCGAAGCCATCGCCCTCTTGGCGACGTCTCCCGGGAACGCGAGCCGGCACAGGACGCCAACGCCAAAGGCCCCCGCCCTCTCCTCGGCAGCAAGTCGCACGCGGAGAGCCTCCCTTCCAGCTCGCTCAGACGCGAGACATCGACGGGCGCGCTTAAGGGTGCGCTCCAGCGTGGCGACCTGCTCACGCAGCCTGACGATCTCGTCCTTGTAGACCTGCGCGTCCGCCCGGGACGTGGCCACCAGCATGCGCTCGTCCGCCTCCTTGGCCACGAGCCGCGAGCCTCGGTTATACGCTGCGATGCCCATCACTTCTTCTCCTTCCGGGCCTTGCGGCCCTCCTCGATGAACTTGCCGTGGTGCCGCTCGCACCTGCGGCCCTTCTCAATCAGTCGCCGGTTCTCCTCCTGCTCGGCACGCAACTTGGCGACATGCTCCTCGATGTGCCTCTTGCGCTCCTCCTTCCGCTCGCGGACCATCTCGTCGATGACGGCGGCCCGGATGTCCAGATCCTCCTGCTCCTCCGGGGCAAGCACCTGCCCGATGATGGCGCAGATTCCACCGTCCACATTGATCTTCCAGTCGAACATGATGTAGCCGATGTTCTTCTCGAACCACTCGTTGACTGCCTCATGGCTGGGGAAGAACATCATCTTGCAGTTGGATCTATACTCCCGGGCCGTAGCGACGTGGACCTTCCCGATGGGCGGGCGGCTCCACATTCTGCCCCACTCGTCCACCACCTCGGGCGGGAAGCCAGCACCCACCAGCTCATCGACCGTCGTGCTGGGGACCTTGGCGAGAAGGTTGACCATCCACTCGCGGGTGATGGGGCTCAGCTTGCTTTGAGCCTGTACCTGCGCAGCAGTGGCCTCCCACGCCAGCTTGGTCCGCTCCTCCAGCTCGTCCCACTGGAGGGGGCTTCCCGTCTCCTCGCGGAAGGTCGCGTACATGCGGCGGGCCATCTCAGGCACCGTCTCATGCACCCGCTGCTTCTCCCTCTCCAGCATCTCCTTGTCCGTCTTCTCGTTGTCGTACTGGTCGTTCACGTTCTACTCCTCGTTCTTGGCTGGCTTGGGCGTCTCGACCGTCCATGACAGGTCGTACTTGCAGGATGCCAGCTCTTCCTGCGTGATTCTCTTCTTGGCGACAGCATCCAGCGCCTTCTGCTCGTTGAAGCTGTACACGATAGAGGTGTCCATGAAGTTCTCCGGATCCAGACCCTTGGCCCGAAGCATCGCCTCGAACTTCTTCGGATCCACACCCGTCCGGGTCGGCTTCATGAACAGGGACCATCCGTTGACCGTCATGCCACGGCTGCCCTTGTCGGTGACCACCTCGCCCTCGGAGAGCAGAAGCTCCTGCACCCGAGCCTTGACCACCTTGTCGTAGTTCTTGAGGATCTTGTCCGTTTCCCTCACGAGCAGGAGGGCTTCAGTCGCCCGGTGGGCGTCCAGCTCCCCACTCATGGCGATAGCCAAGTCCTTCAAGTCCTGATTGATACGTTCCCGGACGGACGCGATGGTGATTGCCGACTGCTTCGGCTTGACTGCCAAACCCTGCTTCTTGATACGTGCCATAATAACTACCCCCACTTCGTTCGTGCTGCGTTGTACTACCAGTGGATCCGGCGGGAATCGAACCCGCGATGGTGATGCCTGCCTCTACCAAGAGGCGTCAGATCCAAACGGCCGGGCCGGGGGACACGCGAGAAACCCCCGGCCCGACCTGCCCGCTAGCGGCGACCCCTCTTCTTGGCCGCCGCCTTCTTCACCGGGGCCTTCGCGGGCTTCCGGCGAGACGCGGGCTCCTCTTCGTCCTCCTCGTCCTCGTCGTCCTCCTCATCCTCTTCCTCGGTCGTCTCGTCGTCCTCCTCGTCCTCCTCCGCCTCGTCCTGCTCCACCTCCTCGCCCTCCTCGTCCTCGAACTCCTCATCGTCGTCCGAGCCGGGGCCGCTGCTCCCGCCCTCCTTCTCGATGAAGTATTCGATCTCGTTGCGGTCTTGGTACATGTTTCCCTGAGCGTCCTTACGACCCCGGGCCACCTTGATGTGCGCGTCCACGACCGCCCCGTCCTGCGACTGGAGCCACTTCAGGAGGGACTTCGGCCCGATGATGTCCTCGCCGTTCTGCTGGACCATCGAGATGCCCTCGATCTCCACGCCGAGGCCGCGGGCGAGGCCGACGATCTGATCGGCGCGGTCGGACATCACCGAGCCATCCTTCCCCGGCTTCTGCCGGAGGAAGAAGTTGTGGTACACCCGGCGGTTGCGCTTGCCGTCCTCGCCGGTGCCCAGCACCTCGAACGCCCCGTTGATGTAGCTGAACGTCGGCACCTCGTTGCCGTCCTTGTCCACCTTCGTCTCCGCCTTGCGGATCTCGAACGTGTCACCGAGGATCTTGAGCTGGTAGTCCCCGGCCGGGAACGGCTCGCTGGTGTAGCGGCGGACCTCGCGTCCCAAAGTGCTGAACGTCTTCTCACCCTTTGCCATGTTGATCTCCTACTACGTGTTGTTGGGGGTTGGAGAGAACGCGACTGATTGCCCCCGTCAACCAGCCGCGTGTACTGTTACTTCGCCTTCTTGCGGCCCCAGTATCCGACCTTGAGGCCCAGCTTCTCGAAAGCCACAGTCGGATCGTACTCCTGCGGCTTCAGACACTCGGTGACATTGCGCCCGCCGGTTATGAAGTCCAGCGACGGAGCAGTGTCGAAGTACACTTCGTCCACGTTCGTTCCGGGATACCGCTTCCCGAAGTTGCGGCGGATTCTGAAGACCTGCCCCACGTTGAAGGCGAAGTTGGCCCCGGAGCTGCCCGGGAGCTGCAACGTCTCCTTCCGGGTGTCGGACTCCTCATCCCTGCTCTGGCCGGTCTTGGCGGGCTTGTACAGGTGGGCCTCCCAGATGCAGTGCCAGAGATCGAGCTGGAACTTGGCCCGAATGTCGGTCACCTGAGCGGCGAAGGCCGACCACTTGGACTGGTCCATCCCGCTTCCCTTCTTGACGGCCCCGCTCTCGGTGTACTGCCCCGGCGGACCCTGAATGCCGCGCAGGAGCGCCCCGCCGAGCCCGGTGAGCGAGGACAACAGGACAGCATGGATGCCCTTGAACTTCGTAACTCGCTCGATGATCTTCTCATGCACCTCACAGAGCGTGTTGTAGAAGGTCATGTCCCACGCCTTATCCGAGACGTGGATCTTGTTGTAGTCGTCCTCCATGTTGTAGACGTTGAACTTCAGCGCCTCCGGATTGTCGTTTCCGACCATGAGCTTCATGGTCTTCTGGATGCGTCCGAGTGCGTTGGTGTCGGTAGTCACCACATGCAGGTGCGAGGGTCGATCCACGATGCCGCCCCGCTTCTGCCACGGGAGCAGTCCGAGAATGCCGTACACGAGGAAGAACGTCTTCCCCACCTTGGCATCGCTGGCAGCGAGCAGATTGGCCGTGTCGGCCTCTCCCGAGTACGTCTCTCCGGTCTGGATCTTCACTTCTTCTTTCCTTTCTTCTTCAGTCGAGCCCGCTTCCACGCGGGCATTTTGGTTTCCTTCTTCACCACCCTCTCGGTGTCGATCTTTTTCTCGACCAACACCGGCTTCTTCGGCGGGTGAGGCAGGAGGGCGGGGTCCTCCTTGCGCTTCTCCTCCCACAGCTTCTCATCGATGGCTTCCTTCGCCTTCTGAGGCGGCTTCGAGAAGTTGGGGGTGGGCGCTTCGACATCGCCGACCTGCTTGGGGCTGATGAACTGGGTGAGCTCATAGAACCCCACGATGTACTTTACTCCCATGGCATCTTCATCCTTCCTGGCTCCGGCTTGTGGGCCTTAAGTGAAGTTCCATCCTTCATGATGTACTTGCCCGAGATGTCCCCACCGTACCGGCAGAGATCCTTGAACGTGCAGTCCACCCGGGCACGGCCCGCCATGTACGTGCAGGCAGTGGGGTTGCGCGGCACCTCCGAATCCCAGCCGATGGCATTCTGGATCTTCAGGTGATGCTGCATGGATTCGATGAACCACTTCATCTGGAAGCGTGTCACCCTGACAGGGATCCGAGCGAACACGGGCTTGGCCCCCCGCTCCGGCTTCTTGATGATGTCCAGCATGACGCCCTCGACCGGCCCATACTTCTTGGCGCCCTCCGGGCACAGCTCCCACAGAGCAATCTGCGTCATGATTTGCCCGTGCAGCTCATACTCCCGGAGAACGTCCTGCGGGGACCCGCTCGTCGTCTTGCACTCCCCGAGGTACAGCTTCATGCCGCCTTCGGGATACCTGCTCACGTCATCCAGCCGGGCCGTGCGGTTGAGCACCAGTCCCTTCTTGTCCATCTCCACCAGCTCTTTGGGGGGCGGGCCAATCTTGTACTCGGCCGCAATGGGATCGGGCTGTGGCAACTTGGAATAGTGCTCGATGTACGCCGACATGAGGGCCACGGAAGCCTGCATGTCCTTCGGGTTGATCGGCAACTTGTCTTGTTCCGCCGCCATCTCCATGGCAGCGAGCACCTTGCGCCACGCCTTCTCACTCGTATCGAACCTGAGCGAGAACCAGCGTGCCCGCCCGGCGTGGAGCAGGATGCCCTTGGCGAAGTGCGAGGGCGTCTGCACCACGGGCACAGTCACACCCCGGACCACTTCGAGCTGGCCCGCCTTCAGGCAGCGCAGGAAGGGGAAGGCGTTGTGCCAGCCCGCTTCAGTCGGCCCGCCTTCACCCAGAATCACCTCTCGCTGACGGGCACTCGGCGGACGAACCTTGCCCTTAGCCCGCTTCGGGTTGATTGTAATCGTCTTCTTTGCCATCACGGCTCCTCCAGCCTGTCTTCGTTCCACGGGTTCACACCATGCTTCTTCCCCCGCTTCGCCGATCCGAGAACGGGGAACTCCGACCCCACCCAAACAAGCTCCTTCTTGGCGCGGGTAATCGCCACGTAGTTGATGTTCGACTCCTCCCCGTCGAACGCATTCAGCTTGAACGTGTCTGTCAGGAGGTACACCCGGTCAGCCTCCAGACCCTTGGCCTTGTGGACCGTAGAGCACACCACCCGGTTAGAGTGATTCTCGTCGTCCGTGAAGAACGATTCGATCTTCCTCTCCAAGTCGGCAATGCTGCGAACCTCCACGTCTTCGGAGAGCACCCGAATCACGTCAGCCTGATCCATGATCTGCTGGATGCGGGATTCGTTGCCCCCTGCCCGGTCGATGCAGGTCGCCGCCCACTCGTGAATCAGAACGGACAGCTCCTCCACGTCCACGGGATGCAGCTTGCGGATGATGCCGATGAGCCCCTTCCCGATGTCCCGCCCCTCGATCTTGGCTGGCTTCCCGATACGGACACAATCGAGAACGACCGAGAGCAGAGGGGCATTCGTGCGTGAGAGCACGAAATCCCCCGGGGCCAGCTCGTGAGCCAGCTTCTCCGGGGTGATGTTGCGAATCACCCCGTCGGGCGCCTGCTCATGCGCACGGTAGTCACTCACGATGGCGGACGCCTTCTCCACAATGCTCTTGGGGCAGCGATACGTGGTCTTCAGCCCCAGCTCGTGAGCATTGAGTGCCTTCTTCAGGCGGTCGATGCTGCCCGAATCGGCACCCCGGAAGCCATAGATGGCCTGTCGGTCGTCCCCGATGACGATCATCTTGCCACTCTTCCTGCACACCTTGAGGGCGATATCGAGCTGCGCCCGGTTCATGTCCTGCGCCTCGTCCACAATCACCACGTCGTAGCATGGGTAGATCTGATTGTTGACGAGGGGAACGTACAACATGTCGCTGAAGTTGATGGTCCCGTCGTTCTCGGCGGACAGGCGAAGGTGCTCCATCGTCGCCCGGATGAGGGCCTCCCGGTCGTAGTTGTTGGGCAGCCCTTCATCACAGCCGTAGGCAGTGTTGAGTGCCCCGATGATGTCAGGCTTCTTGGCATCGAAGGGTGCCACCTCCTTGACCATGGAGGACAAGCGGTCCACGGCCATCTTCCAGTCCTTCGTCGGGGGCTTGCCCACCATGCGCAGAGCCCGCTCTGCAAGGCGTAACCCCCGTTCATCATCCACCCGGACACCGGGCCACGCCTTGCGGACGAACCGGAAACCGAGCCCATGGAGCGTGTAGACATGGGCCTTGCCGTCCACCCGGCTCTCCAGCTCTTGGGCGATCCGCTTGTTGAAGGCGCACAGGAGAATGGTACCGTCCAGATACTTCAGCGCCTCGATGATGGTAGTCGTCTTGCCGGTGCCCGCCCGAGCGCGGACCACCAGATTCCCTTCACCCGTCTCACAGTGAGAGAAGATCGCCTTCTGCTCATCGCTCCACTGCCGGGTGCTCGCCGCCTTCACTTCTTCCTGCTGCTTGCGGCGGATCTGCTTGGCATTCGTAGAACGCCCCCTCGTGCTGAACATTGCCATTGATACCCCCACTTATTTGAATGAATCGTAGATCGACTTCAGAACTTCCTGCTCTGCCTTCTCCGCCTCGGGACCGTCCACCACGTCACCGAGGGATTCCCTGATTCCCTTCAGGTTCTTGTTGCCAGTCACCGAGTACAGCTGATCCATCTTCTCGACGATCTTCTTGACCACCACTTCATCGGCTGACTGCTTCATTGCCACGTAGTACCAGATGACAGGATCCACTGACCCAAGGCGGTGGATTCTGCCCTCACCCTGAAGATGGACGCGGGGCCGGTAATCGATGGCGTGCATGATGCCCACCGATGCGACGTTCTGGAGATTGAGGGATTCACTTGCGCTGTCCAGCGTGGCGACGATCCCCCAGCCCTTGGCGCGGGCCAGATTGATGTTCTTCTGGCGGACGGCCGTGTCCAAGTCCCCCGTGATGCAGACGTTCGGGGTGTTGTACTCCGACGCGAGGAGCTGGCTGATTTCCCTCGCATGGGACCGCATCTTCGTGAACAGGAGGAACCGCTTGGCCTCCACGGCCAGATTGATTGCCTCCTCCACCTTGCCCTTCAGGCAGGCTTCCAGTGCATCGGCCAGCGCATACTTGCTCAGCCCGAGCTGGAACTTCTGGAACGACTTCATCGCCTCTGGGGTTGGATCCACCCACCTGATTTGACGGGTGATGGGCGGCAGTTCCTTTGCCACGTCCGCCTTGCGGCGGGACAACATGAAGTGCCGGAGCCTGTTGCGCAGCTCCTCCGCGTTGCTGACGCCCTTGTTGCTCCAGCCCCCGTAGAACGACACGTTGGGGTTGGCATCCTTGTCCTGACAGTAGCGGCGGTCGAAGTCCCACTGCGTTCCGAACTTCAGACCGGCGATCCTCAGAATCTCGTACAGGTCCCGGGGCCTGTCGTCGGCGGGAGTGGCCGTGAGCAGAAGGCGCCACGACACCTGAGAAGACACGCTCTCAAGCTCAAGTGCAATCTTGTTCGTGCCCTTGCGCTTGTTCGGCCTGCCCTTGATCCGATGCGCCTCATCGATGATGAGGCCCGCCGGAAGCTCGTAGTCAAAGGCTATCTCCATTGCCTTTTCAAGCAGATGGAACGAGGTAACCACGATGCGCGCTTCCGCTGCCCGGTTCCACTCCTCCCGGTACTTGCTGTTGGACGGCGGGCCGAGCACCACCGCCCCCTTGAAGCCCCATTTTTCCAGCTCCTCCCGCCATGTCTCACGGGCAGCGGCGGGGCTCACCACCACCATGCGCTGATCCTCCTTCAGGAGATTGGCAGCGACAGTGAGTGCCTGCACCGTCTTGCCGAGCCCCATGTCATCGGCCAGGATCGCTCCCCTGTAAGTGGAGAGAACGGAATACAGGAACTTGACACCATCCCGCTGGTAGTCGCGCAGCTTCTTGTTTATCTTCAGGTTCAGGGAGACATCGTTCGTCAGAGGCCCCACCACGACCTGAGTGTTGCCCGTCGCCATGGCGGCGGCCTCGACCGCATCGAGCCATCCGAACGCTCGACTGTCCACCACCCGCAGGCCCGGAATGCCCTTCACCTTGGCTACCTGCGAGGCGGTCAGCGGGGACAGCTCCCACTGATTGCCTCCTAGATGCTTGGTCTTCATACCCCCTCCTAGTTCAGCTCGCTGGAATCGGGCGGAGGCTTGCTGATTTCAATCCGGTCCTTCACCTTGAGGCCGCTCTCCTCCAGCTTCTCCTCGACCATACGGAGGCAGGCCCGAAGCGAACCCTCCATCATGAAGCCCTGGATGATGTTCGACACCTGATCTGATGGCGGAGACGTCTCCGTGAGACAGGTGACCGGAAGGTTGTACACCTTGATGTTGTTGACACAGATCTGATGCAGCCCCGGCTCACTCGGGTCTTCTGAGATGTCCACTTCCCCGCTGGCGGTACACTGAAACATTATCGTTACCTTCACGCTGCCTCCCTAGTATGGACGATCTTCCGTCCCTTTTTCGCAACGAGCCCCTGCTCACGCAGGAACTCTACCCGTTCTGCCACCACCCGCTTCGCCACGTTGATGTCTGTTGAGATCTCCTCAATCGTGGAGCTACCGTTCATGATTGTCTTGAGGATGATCTTGTCGAGGTCCTTCAGCGCGAGGTGGCCCTGCTCTCCCTTGCGCTCCCACGCCGCGATATCGACCGTCTTGACCCACCCGGGATGCTTCTTGAAGGTCGCGGCAATCTCCACCTGCAACCTGTTCTTGGTCGGAGTGAGCATGAGCAACGCGTCGCAAGCACCAAACAGAGCGCCGGATCCGCGAATGTCAGAGGCCCGATATGCCCTCTCGTCGTCCAGCTTGCGCGGGTGATGAACCAGAAGAAACGTAGCGTCGTTCTCTTTTGCCCACCGCCGCAGCGGAGAGAGAAGCTGGATCATCTTGCCAGCGTCCTTCTCCTCGACGGAGTGGAAGTTGACCAATGGATCGCAAATCACAAGGCGGGGCTTGCGCTCGTCCAGCCATGAGAACATGCGTTCCAGTGCATCATCATCGTCCAGTCGCCAGTCCGATGGATCGTCGGCAATCAGAATGCCGTCATCGTCCGGCAACTCAATGCCCATGCCCTCCTCTGCCATGAATTTGATCTCTCCGGCGTCGTCCTCATAAGAGAACATCATCACCGGACCACCCATCACCACCCGCCACTGCGGGGGCAGGACCGTCTGCTTGTAGCCCGCCACGATGGCGGCGAGCACAACAGACAGCGTGCTCTTGTAGGCGTCCTTGGGCGGGCCGACCAACAGAACAAGGCCCGGCGGGAGAAGCCCTTCCACTACCCAAGTAGGAGGCTTCCTGACCGCCTTCTTGATTGGTGTGAACACCCCATAGATGGGGCGGTAGACTTCTCTCTCGTCACTCATTACAGCTACCCCTCCTTTTGATAGATTGCCTTGGCGATGGAGCGGCGGCTCACGCCTCGTTCCTCATGCCGGGCTTGTAGAACTCGCCCGCGCGTTTGATGGTGAGCTGCCGCAGCGCCTCCACGATCTCGGCGTCCATCCCGTTGAGGTGCGTACAGCAGTCCAGCAGGAGGCTGCACGCGACCGCCACCGTGGAGGTAGGGATCGAGATGCCGACGCGCTGGTTCATCTCGATCATGTGGTTCCAGTGGTGAGCCAGCTCCACCGCCTGCGCCTTGCAACCTTCGAACATCTCCTCCACCTGCTTCCGCTGTTCGTCCGTCATCACCGCCTCCATGCGCGCCCGCGGCGCGGCTTGTCGATCTCCGGGAACTTGGGATGCCATTACATCTCCTTTTGATAGATTGCCTTGGCGATCTCCGGGAACTTGGGATGCCCGGCGTTGGGGAACCCCCGCGCCTTGGCTTCCTTGAATGTCATCGGCGGATAGAGAGTCAGGTCACAGCGGCAGGCACAGGCGCAGCGGGTCTGGACGTGGATCCTCCCGCCTTCATGCCATGTGTCCTTCTCCGTGCCCTTGTGGTAGCACGCCAACAACTGGATCCGTCTGAGTTTTGCTGCCTTCGCTGGAGTCATTCTCATTTCACACTCCGATACATGAGCGGGGCGGCGCACCAGAAAGGCAAGTGCGTCGGCTGGGGAAAGCGCCATCTATGCGCCGCCCCGCTCTCAAGCTGAATTGTTCTCTCGTTGAGCTCCCCAGCCGACGAGAGGAGCCCTGTCTTACTTCGGACAGGGTTTGCCGGTCAACACACAAGCCCTTGTGGCCACCTTGACTGTCGGCCACAAGGGCTTGTGTTGACGCGTTCGCGACGCCGATGAAGCCGGGACCTAATCGCAGTGAATCTGCCCGTCGTCACCGACGTACATCCACACCTCGCCGCAGGCGCGCGCCCTGTCCGTCAGCCGGTCTCGGAGATCCTCCGGGAGCCAACCGCGATCCCAGAAGCCCACGCCGGACCACGTACGCGTCAGCCAGAAGTCGTGCCCGAACATCTCTTCGGGTGTGTAGGATGCGGGACACGCCAGCGCGTACGCGGTCCGATCATCCTCCACCGTCTCTTCGACGAAGCGCGCGCAGTCAGCGCGCATCTTCGCGCGGGAACCCTCCGCGATGTCTTCTTGGCTGTAGTTCCGATCAAGGGGTACCCCCTCATCGTCACACGACGACCACAGCGCGGCCTCGATGTAGGCCGCCAACACCTTGTCAACGTTCATCGGTCACACCTCGCGTGCGGTACTGGAGCAACAGCCCCTTGATTCGCTCCTCGTCTCCTCTGTTGAGCGCATCGATCAGCTCGTTCATGTCTTCGGACGGCTCGCACGTCATGTGCCGCCCGCGCTTCACCCGCTTGACGTGGCCCGCTTTCGCGAGCGCGTCGAGCACACGGTAGGCGCGGCTGTAGCATGCATCCGCCCCGGGCCAGCTTGGAACTGCCATGGTCACACCTCCAGCGAGGCCACATACCTCGTACACCTTGCAGCCGACCTCCAGCCGGGCCTCGGGGCGTCCTCACTCTTGACCACGGGCTTTTTGCCGGGCGAGCCTTTTCTCCCGCCGCCGCTTTTTCTTTTCAAGCTCACGAAGTCTCCTCTTCCTTTCCTTGGCTAGTTGCTTCTTGATCCGCTTCTTCGCCTGCGCTATCCGAAGAAGCTGGAGCTTTGTGGGTTTCCAGATGGTGACCACCCCGCTCCGGAGCCAGATCCTCCTGCGCTTGAGGTACGCCACCTTCCGCTTGACGGGGAAGATGGTCCTCACCTCCCGCGTCGGCTTGTCCTTCGTCGCCCGGTAGAGAATGCAGTCAATGCACTCCCGGGGACGGATGCGCTCCCACGCCTTCTCTGTGTCGTAGGCCGAATTCAGGTGACGATCACCGTACAGCCTGAACAGGAAGGCAAATCGCTTGCCGTACTTGTAGCGGGTCCCGCCGCACGTCGGGCACGGCGGTTCGATTTCCTTACCAGTCTTGGTCCGGGGCTTCCGCTTCGAGTTCGATGACATACCCCTCCTTCTCGCTGAACGTCACGTGGGCGTGGAAGAACACCTTCGCCCGGTGATTCATGCGCTTCACGATATCGGGATCCTGCGTCTGGAACATGACCCGCCGGTCCTCATTGTAGAGAAGGACCCGCTTGCCTGCCCCGTATCCACCCAGAGCAAGCTGCGCCTTCATGATCATATCCCGTCAGCGTCCTCATCTTCGGTCACGTCGTCTTCGACAGTCAGCTCACGGCCGACGAAGTTCTCAACCACGTCGTCTTCGGGCTTGTCCGGCTGAGGATCCACCATTTGCAATCCCCACCGGGCAACAAGCTTGCCGTGGTCCGCCCCGCCGTTCCAATCTTGGAAGTCCAGCGGCTCTTTGGGGTGGAGCGTGATAGCGAGTTCCACCGCTTTCCGGAGCGGATCCTTGCCAGACCCGTAGATCTCGTAGTAGTGCCCCTGCCTCGCACTCAGACTCGTCTGGTCTGACTCGTACAGACTGGGCCGCGTGACCCGATACACGTAGACCTTGCTCTCGTTTCCCATGGCTACCTCTTTGTGATGATCAGCATCCAGGGTCCGCTCTCGCCCATCTCGACTTGCACGTGCACCTCCGGGTCAATCTGCAACGCCAGCGTTCCGTCTGGCATGACGCGCCCCCGGAGGCTCACGACGGGCAGTGGTTTCCCCTCGTGGCGCATGAAAATGGTGCCTCTGAATTCCCCATTGGAGCCCTGCGGCCCGCCTTTGAGCTTGGTGCTCCGGCCATCGATGTCGAACTGCAAATAGAAGTTGCGGACCGCCATCACTTCTCCTCCAGCCTGTTGGAGATCATATCCCAGGCCCCGAGCATCTGGGAGTTCAGCTCTGCCAGAGCGGCAGGCACCATCTCGTAGTAGATGATGTCCCGGACCATCTCCAGCGGGAGCCCCGCGTCCTTGACATGATTGACCGAGATGTCGGACACGTTCAGTGTGTGCGGAAGCTTCAGCCTATCGACGGCATCTTCCCTCCGCCGAAGGTCGGCGGCGTAGACAGTGGGGGCCTCATCCTTGTAGGAAACGCCGCCCAACGTATCGCGGGCGCTGAACGGCCCCCAATAGGCATAGACCGACACAAAGCACCACGCGAACGGGTTGCCCGCCTTGAGCTGATCTCTCACCTCCCTCTCAACCTCCTCGTCGATCGGCATATTATCCTCCACAACGACGATCGAAAACCTCACCTCATCTGCTGTCAGCAATCTCGGTGTCTTCATCACTTCTTCTCCTTACGCATGTGCTGCGTGTACTGCATGTACTGCTTGAGGTGCTGGACCATGAGGCGGATCCTCATGGCGAGAGCGGGCTCGTCCTTCAGGTAGCGGGGGTGCCGCCTGAAGTGGGCACGCACAGGAATCAGTTGATCCTCTTCCGGGATTCGGATTTGGGACATCTCCCGAACCCGCTTTCGGTAGATGGACAGCTTGCGTTCAACGCAGCTGTCACACTGACACTTCTTCGGGTGCTGCCTCACGTATGCACCCCCCATTCGTTGGAGGATTCGTGGTAGACGAGCCCGCCGGTCAGATATGTCCTGTATGCCTCGGGGCTGTCACTGTCGATTCCCTGCTCCATTCTCTCCTTCAGCGGGAGAATCTTCTGGAACTCCAGACCCAGCCCGTAGTCCCCAAGGTCCCAGCCGGAGCTGAGAATCACCCGAGCTTCCCCGACGGGTCTGCCATTCCATCCTGTCCTGTCGCCCCAATTGTTCAGGTAGTTGAGGCTATCGATCAGGTGGAGAACGCTTCCCGTCTCCACCGCTTTGATGAAGCAAGCCTTCAGCTTCTCCTTCAACTCCCCATTGTCTGGGATGATCAACATATATATCTCCTCCTCGCGTGTTGGCTGCCTAGCAGCCGACGGGCACACCATGCACCCGCTGTGCCAACCCAGCGATCCGAGCGAGATCGCGGGGTTAGCGCAGCGGGTGCGTAGCGAACTACGCACCCACCGCGTCGGCGCTTACGCACCACGCCTGCTTGAAGGTGTTGACGGCGGATTCTCAAACGCAGGACCACGTCCGATCACCGGGGAATTCGGGGTGGTGTGACGCCGAGACCCGCAGGGTCGATTCAGTACAAGGCGTTCACACCACCCTGAATTCCAGAAGAACATCGGGCGTGGGGCTGAATGGGAGTCTTACTTCAAGACCTTCTTTGAACACGGCCTGCACAGAGGGAGGCACTTCTCCATCTCCCTCTTGATCTCTTCCACAGTCCTCCCTTCGTAAATCATGGACTCCACCCGGCGGGGCCTGCCGTCCATCGGATACCAATCCAGCGGGCGGCGAGGGGCCAACTCCCCCACCCTGCGCTTGCTGTATCGCTTACACATGGCGCAGGGAGTAGTCGCCTGCATCGCCCGGACGTAGCGCCGGGCCTCGAATGCATTGGCCCTGCGCTTGGTCCCCCGGATTCCCTTCAACCCTCTGTTGAGAGGATCCGTCAAGTGCCCTCCTCCAACCGATTGCTGTCCCAATCAGCTTGAGAGGGTGCCTGGAAGTCTGGATAGGGGTTGGGCTTGCCTTCGAGTTGTGTGGTTGCATAGACCACACGGGCCTTGTTGGCGTCCTCTTCAGTTGGGAATGGTCCGAACCTGTCGGACCAAGTTTCGTCGTAGAAGTACCAACCGTCATCTTCTTTGTGGACTGGGTTTGGCATGAGGTGAACCGCCTTAGGTGTCGCCTTCATCACTTACCTCCCTTTTTCGAGAACTTCTTCGCCTCTTCCGAGCGGGCCACTGCGCTCCATGCGCCGATAGTTCGTGTTCATTTCGCTCTCCTTTCCGCTTAGCGCCCATGTCGCCGGAGCCTCGCTCGCAGGCGTTGCAGCTGCCGCACGCAGTGCGCGCAGAACGGGTGCCCGTTGGCGACAGCGAGTCGGAGGGCGCGCTCCGTGAGGCTAACGTGCATCACCGTCCCTCCCGAGGAGAATCGGCCGCTCTCCTACGGAGCCCGGGGCGCGCTACCACTTGCTGCCGGCGGCGACGCACGCGCGGTACTCCTCACGCAAGCTAGACAACGCCTCGTCGTAGGTGAGCGGCCTAGGCTCACAGAGTTCGCCGGCCTCGTTGAGCCGGAACCGCGCCCAACACGGCATTGCCGCGTGACGGTAGGCGCGCACGAAAGCGGCGGCGTCCGTCGCGGTCTCGAACGTGTAGACCGTCCAACCGGCCTCACCTCGGCCGGGCACCGTGGTTGCGTGGCCGTTCTCGTCGCGAGGCCCCCACGACAGGCGGGCGGGAACCTCGGTGATCAGGATCATCGGTCGGGCGGGCGGTGCCATCGTCACTCTCCTTGCCCCATCGCCGTGTAGCGCTTGACGAGCGGGTCATCTCCGGGCAGCAGCCCGGCAGCCACCGCGCGCCGCACCAGCGCCGCCTGCTCGGACTCGTCGCCCTGCCCGTTGCCCCCTGTGCTGATCACCGGACCGGTGATGCGGTCGCACAGCTCGGCGTAGGCCACCATCTCGACCTCCTGCCGCTCCACCGCGTCCATCCCGTCGAGCTCCACCATCTTGGTGGACAGCGACGCCACCGCATCGTCGTAGGCGGTGGCCTCACACAGCCACTGCGTCTGCCCGTCGTTGACCAGCACCAGACCATTCGTTCGGGTCACGTACAAATTCATGGTCGCCAGTATTGCCCTCGATGTCTTGTCCATCGTCATCTCCTATCCGGCAGGGATGCCGGTGTGCTCGCTGGTTGGTACAGCCCGATTCGGCGAGCTTCGAATCGGGACCGGCCCCGAGCGCACAGCTCGGGGCGTGGCGCGCTACCAATCCTCACGCGACGGCGCAGCCCACTGTGCCCATGCTGCGCGTTTCTCTGGGTTGTAGCGCGTCATGGCAACGCGCATGCCGATATCGGCCAGTTCCTCTGAGAGCGCTCCAAGCCGGGAAATCAATCTCCCGGGACATCCCCACATCAGCTCATAGGCGGCATCGCACGCCTCCGCATACGTTGCCATCGCCCGCTTCCAGTCAGCGCGCAGTGTGTCTTCGACGTACCTCACCGCCCCCCATTCGGGGCGCTGGTCTCGCCGGTCGTACCACGGCTCCCAGCGACAGCGAGTCTCAATCTCTACCTCCTCCAGCGCATGGACCCACGCGGGAGCGCTGGGAGATCCGGTCCGCCGCGGTCCCACCGGAAGCGGCCAATCGCGCCCAACATCATCAGCGATGAGCATAGCTGCGCGCAGTCGCAGCATGTCCAACGCCAGCGCGCGCAAAGCGGCAGGGTACAGCTTGGCCTCCGAACCGCTCCCAACCCCGTCGTATGTCATGAGCCCATCGTCACAGAGCGACAGGTTCGACAATCCCATAGCGCGGCGAATGGCGCGCCGCCGCGCCGCGCGCCGCTCCACCACAAGGGATGGACTGCGGTAGAGTAACTCGTGAAAGCTCAGATCGGACATTTCGGTCTCCTCTGCCCCATCTCTGGGAGAATGCGGCGCCTATCTCCGCGTGAGGCGTGGTGACCCGCGATGCGCTCACGGGTCAGAGCGCTCCGGCTACTCGTTGGCGAGCGGGCAACTCGGGACCGCGCCCCTCCGGAGAGGGGCGGGACTGCCCTGCTTGTGTGGGCCTTGACAGATTCCGAATCGGGGTGTAGGGTGGGGGCCGCCTTCCCGGGGCGGCCCCCCTACACCCAAACCAAAACACACCTAAACTTCCGAAAC
>Ga0207873_1001461_pt1 | contig 22570 bp, 16 predicted proteins | sample BGWIniCompost_FD_187373 | JGI IMG/M metagenome (GOLD analysis project Ga0207873, IMG submission 187373) | Cellulose adapted compost microbial communities from Newby Island Compost Facility, Milpitas, CA, USA - BGW Initial Compost (SPAdes)... ...
GCTGAGCGGATGCGATGATCGCACCGGTCAGGGCCGCAATCTCCAGGCCGCCGACGAATTGAAGGGCAGCCCACGGCGAAGCTTTCGCCCCCATCAACCTATGGAGTGCCAGCGCCTCAGCGACCACCGCGGTCTTTCGCGCGACACCTGCCTCATCTAACCCTGTGCCCGGTCCGACGACCTCAGCGGGTGGTATCCCGAGCATTGCGGACGTCATCGCAGCGGCGGAGGTGGTGTTTCCTATTCCCATCTCTCCGAGCACGATCAAATCAGGGCGTCGTTCGCTTGATCGCGCAATAGCTCGCACGCCGGCCGACAAGGCAAATGCAACTTCTTCTTCGGTCAGCGCTGGCTCACGCAAGAAGTCACGAGTCCCAGCCCTCGGTTTGTCCGTGATGACGCCAGGGATCGGCTCCGTCGCGAAGGAGCCAGCATCGATGACCTCAAGGCGTGCACCGAGCGTCCGGGCGAGAACTGAAATCGCTGCCCCACCAGCGGTGAAATTGCGCATCATCTCGATCGTCACGGTGCTGGGGTACGCCGACACGGACCGAGATGTAACACCGTGATCTCCCGCGAAGACGATAATCTCCACACGATCTGCCCTCGGCCGCTCCGTTCGTTGAAGCGCGGCGAGCTCAATCGCAATGCTTTCAAGTCGTCCAAGTGCACCATTTGGCTTCGTCAGGGAGGCCTGCCGGCACCGTGCTGCTTCGGCGTGCTCCTCAGACGGTACAGGGCAAGGGCGGGTCCAATCTGTCATGGGTCCTTTCTGCGTCGGCCTCGGAGCGTGCGTCGGTCGCCAATAATCGAAATAAGCTTTCTTGCTATTTGGACAGAAGTCAGATTTTGGAAACCGGCGCCGCCCTGGCGATGTTTAGCGTACCCGCAGGCGTCACGCTTAGGCCAGGGCAGGGGGCATAGCCGTGTGGGTCTTATGTCACCGATTCTGGACGATTTCCAGCGGTCAGCGCTTGGCGTGGCCTGGCCGTGGGCGATCGGCCACCGGCCAGCTCGAAGGCGTGCGGATCGTGCCCAAGCCGCCAGCGCAGCCAACATCCAGTCGCAAGCGAGGTGAAGATGGAGGCCAGCACAAGCGCTGTGAACATGCGATCATCGATGATGCCGGCCGCATGAGTAACGCTAGCTAATACAATGCCGGGCCCGCCACGCGTGTTCATGGCGATCCCGTAGTCGAACGACCTGCTCCAGTCGATCCCGCTCGCTCGGGCGGCCACAGTGCAGCTGGTAACCTTGAGGGCGCTACTTGCGATAATGAAGAGCAGAGTAAGCTGGATATCTAGCTGGTGTGCCAAATCGAGTCGTAAGCCGACGAGGGCGAAGTAGATTGGTACAAAGAACCATATCGAGATATCGGCAATCCGCTGCTTCACGGCCGCAAGCTGCCGCGAGGAGAACCGCGTAATGACCAGTCCAGCAATGAGCGCGGCGAAAACGATGTTTACGCTCAGAAGACTGGCAGATGCAACAAAAACGAGGCAAAGGAGCACGGCGTAGCCGGTCAACGATGCTTCGCTGAACGTGCCAAAAACATTTCGGCGAATTGCGCGAAGGAGTGCGGGTGCGAGGAAAAAAGACAAGGCCACAAAAAGCAGAGTGATCAGGACAACGCGCGTGATCCCTGCCGCATCCGTGGCGTTTCCGTGCTGAATGGCTGTCGCCACGGCCAGGAGGGTCCATAGGACGAGATCCTGAATCGTAGCGGCCCCAACGACGTTACGCGCGAATAGCGTATGCATCATGTTGAGGTCGAGGAAAATTCGCGAGATCACTGGGATCGAGGTGACGGCGACGGCGATTCCCATGACGATTTTGAAGGCCAAATCGTCGCCGACGCGCGTGTCATCGAAGATCGAGGCGCTGCCGTACCCTATCGCGAATGGCAGGATGAGTGCGCCGATTACCAGTGCGAATACAACGCGACTTGTTCCTCCCGCTGCCTCGGTGGTCATGCTGAAGCCGGCAGTGAACATCAAGAGCACAAGGCCGAACCAATAGAAGGCGGCAAGGAGAGCACCTTGGGCCGGGAACGCGGCAAAAAGCCAATTGTAAACATCAAGAGAAATGAGACCGAGAAACGAGGGACCCAGCAGAATTCCACCAGTGATCTCCCCAATCACTCGAGGTAATTTAAATCGCTCGAACAGGTAGCCTCCGGCCAGTGCTGTAGAGAGCACTAGCACCAACGAAAGGAAGAAGCGGGCTAGCTCAGAGTCATTCATAACCGTCTTTCGCTATCTTCGTAGAATTCAGCCGCAGAGGGAAAAGAGGCTTTCCGAGAGTTCGAGTTTTCAACGTATCGGTCCACGATGAGCGCTGCAAGTTCGTCTAGCGACCGCGTTTCCGTATTGAGGATGAGATCCGGGTTCTCGGGTGGTCGGTACTCGGTGTTGTAGCCGATAAGGGTGTCGATTTCCCCATTCATCGCCTTCCGATAAAGGCCCTTCGGATCCCTTCGAGCGCAAGTCTCGATGGAGCAAGTCACGTATCCGATTGTTAAGTTGCGAACATGAGCTCGGACGTACGCGCGCGCGTCTTCTCCGGCTGTCAGAGCTGAGACTACGACGTGTAGACCAGCATCTCGTGCTTTATTGGCCAGGTGCACCAGAGCGGATACCACGCGGAACCGGCTCTTGTCGGAGAATCCGAGCTCTTCACCGAAAAGCTCGCGAACTTCATCTCCGTCGAAATGAATTGCGGGTATTCCGCGTTCTCGAAGATCTGCCACGACCCGCGAGGCAAGGGTTGTTTTCCCAGCGGATGTGGGGCCAAGGAGCCACAGGATTGTGCCCGGTCGCGTAAGGCAAGGCTCCGCCAATTGGCTTTCGTTCCGCCGACGAGGCGTCATCAGTTACGACTCGCTATTCCTGAAACACTTGCCTTGTCATCATTAGCTCGACGCGCACGACGTCCTGCACCTCCGGGCGTATCATCCAGCTCGGCAGATCCTGGCCGGATAGCAAGGCGCGCCTGATTTCGGAGCCGCTGATAGGCCTTGCCCTCTTGCAGCTCTTCAGGTCGACATAGCGTTCCGTTTTCAGATCGTAGCCAATCTCTTCAAAGAAAATTGGCTCTATGCCCAAATCCCCGAGCTTTTCGAACAGCTGCCTGCTCGCGTTCTTACTGTAGAAGGCCCCGACGCCAGAATGATCCCTTCCGACGATGAAGTGGCTACAACCCATGTTCTTGCGGCATAGAGCCGTGAATACTGCTTCGCGCGGGCCGGCGAACCTAGGATAGGTAATGAAGCTCGCGAGCACTACCCTTCCCGGCGGATAAATGCCGTAATCCAGCATGGCTTGGTAACCGTCGAGGATAATACGGGGGGCAAAATCTCCCTTTCGGGCCACGCCAACTACGGGATTGATCAGGAGACCGTCGGCGTGGGTGCGTTCCAGCGCTTTGATCTGGATCGCCTCGTGAGCACGATGAACCAGGTTGCGACTGTGGAAAGCAACGACGGTGGTCCAACCCTTCTGAGTGAAAACAGTGCGCAATTGGGCTGGCGTGAGCTCGTAACGCCGGTAGGGCAAAGCAAGGGGTTGCAGTAACGTTACCTCACCCGCCAGGAAGTGATTGCCACGCGCCAGCGTACGCGCCACACCGGGATGATCTTGCGAAGCGGTTCCGAACCACTTGCGGGCTAGGCGCTCGGCGTCGAAGATAAATGACTCCGTTACATCGAGAATGGAATGTGGCAGTCCACTTGTGCTTGTTAGGAGAACCCGATCGCCTCGCGAATAACGCCCCGCCACCTCGTTGCTGACGGCGAGGATGACCGGCATGGTCCACACCAGTCCCGAAGGAAGACGGTAGTCCTCCAGAACGCTTTCGAGGGTCCCCTTGTCCATGAAACCTTTTAGGGGAGAGAAGGTACCGCGCGCGATCTGTTCAACATCTGTTAATTCCTCATCCGGAATGGTGATGGCCGGAAGGTTGCCGATTTCTGCTTGGCCATTAGCCGCTGTGCGGCAAATAAGGCTCCCACCATGGGGCTCGACTTCTGGAAGCAGAGAAGGCGTGCGGATACGAATGGACCGAGTACCGTTCTGCTTACTGCGAAGAAATTGTTGCACCACTCTGGTAACCATTTTGGCACAACTTTCAGGGTATTTCCCAATGGCCGTCTCCGCGGCAAGGACGAGTCCGTCGACGCCATCCGCCAGAGTATTGTAGATATCATTGACCTCAGCTCGTGTGGGGCTCGGCTCAGAGGTCATCGACTCGAGCAGGTTCGTGGCCACGTAGGCCTTGGCGCCGTGCTCGTGAGCCTTCCGAATAATAATTTTTTGGAGTGCGGGGATCTGCTCGATCGGCAATTCGCGGGATAGATCGCCTCGGTCGATCAGCACTGCGTTCGATTGATGGGCGATCTCCGTGAGATTGTTCAAACCGCTGATGCACTCGATTTTCGAGATAATGATGGCCTCGCTGCCTGCCTCGTGTCGGATCAGATCGACGTCGGTTGCACGGTGAGCGAACGACAGCGCAAAATGTCGAATCCCCATTCTGCGACCAATAGCGATCGCGGCCCGATCCTTCTCTGTTAAAGCGGGCATCTCCAGGGCCCGTTGCACCGTGACGGCCTTGTTCTGACCTATCCGGCCTCCCGTTAAGATCCGCAGCGTAGCCCTATCAGGGGTCTTTTCGACCACCTGAGCGAATACGGAATTGAAATCAATGGCAATGAAGTCGCCGAGCTCCAGGCAGGAAACGATGTTCGGCGGGTAGAAGCTGATGCTGGACGGGTCTCCTGCGATCGGGCGACCGTGAACCGTCAAGAACTGGTTCTCCCTCACGGTCAAGGTACCGTTGGGCAGCCGTCCCGTACGAACCTGTGCGCCTTCAGTATCAAGGCAAATGGGAACAGACGTTAGTTTGTTGATGAACGCAATAGTTTGCTCGAGCTCTTCAATCTTGGTGTGCGAAAGGTTGAGACGAAAAAGCGATGTGCCAGCACGTTCCAGACAACGGATTACTCTTTCGTTCAAGGATGCCGGGCCAAGCGTGCACAGAAGCTCGATTTCCCTCTGTGTCATTACTTCACCTGGATCACTTTCAACTGCAAAGGAAACAAATGATATCGGGCAGGGCGACCAGCAGATAGGTCGTAAAACAGCGTAATTGCGATCCCAATCTCGAGCAAAGGACAACTATGGGATAGAACGAATACAGGAATTAACTCGAAGGGGTTATGTTGGCTCTTCCATTAGCCCGAATTTGGAATGGCATCCGCTGAAGTAGATGTCTTAGGGTGTTCTATATTGGTACACCTGCCGATTTCTTGTCGGGGTCTGTACCGCGAGAAGCAACGATGCATCAAAAAGGGTCCGCGATACGGAGGCTACCCGAGCTGTTCCGAGGACAGTAACTCGAAAGCGAGGAGATAAAGATGGCCATCGATCCCAATGACATCATGATTTTCGAGACCCAGGTCGCCTCCGGTGCGGATGATGTTGAGGAAGGGCCAAGCGGTTCGGTCAAGGTGACGAGCAGCGATCTCGAACTCACGACCGACGGCAGCAAGATCCAGCTTATCGGCATTCGCTTCACTGACATTGACATTCCTCAGGGCGCCACCATCGTCGACGCCTACATCCAATTCCAAACGGAGGAGGCTTCCACTGGCGCGGTTTCACTGCTGATCCACGGCGAGAGCAGCGATGATGCGGCGCCTTTCACTGGCGTGCGTTTCGATGTTTCCTCGCGATCCCTTACAAACGCGTCGGTGGCTTGGTCGCCGCCGGATTGGACCACAAGGGGCGAGGCCGGACCCAACCAGCGTACAGCGGACTTGGCGCCCATCATACAGGAGATCGTCGATCGTGACGGCTGGTCGGCGCTCAATGACATGGTTTTCATCATTTCCGGCACTGGCACGAGAACGGCAGAAGCCTTTGAGGGGAAAAACGCGCCGCGACTTCACATTGAGTGGGTGCCGGGCAGCGACCGAGTGGTTTTCAACGATCCGCCGGATATCGATTCGGCTGCCAACCAAATCGGCGAGTTGGCTGCTTCGGGCACGCTGGTCGGTATCACCGCCTCGGCGACCGATCCGGATGCCGGTGATACCGTTACCTACAGCATCGACGATGAGCGCTTCGTCATCGACGCTGACGGCGTCATCACGCGCTCAGAAATTGGCACGCTTGACTTTGAAAGCGAGCCGTCGGTGACGGTCACGGTAACGGCTACCTCCTCGGACGGAAGCGGTGCCCAGCAGAGCTTCACTATCGATCTGCTCGACGAGCCGGAGCCGGTGATCTTCAGCGATCCGTCGGATGCGGACGGTGCCGCCAATCGGATTGTTGCGACAGCGGCATCCGGCACGCCGGTTGGCATTACGGCGCGTGCTGTCGATCCGGATGCCGGAGACAGTGTGACCTACAGCATCGATGATGACCGGTTCGTCATCGATCCGGCTACGGGCGTCATCACCCGCTCGGGGACTGGCGCGCTCGATGCCGAGCTTGAGCCTTCCATTACGCTCACCGTCACGGCAACTTCCACAGACGGTAGCGTCGCGACGCAGGATTATTCAGTGAGCGTCGTCGATTCTGCGCCACCCCAAATACCGACCTCGGTTTCGCTGGTCCGTACAACACTGGCTTCCGCTTGGTCGCCACCCAGCCCCGATCCATCTGGAATCGCGTATATCGCGCACTTGGGTGTGTTGATGATCTCGGATGGCGAAGTCAACGAAATGCCTAACCTGTTCACAGGCGACAACTTATTCATGATGAACCCGAACGGCTCATTCGCGGGCTCGCTGACAGCTTTTCATTTTTCTGACGAACCGACTGGTGTTGCTTATAATCCAAACAACTGGCATCTGTTCTTCACCGACGACACAAGGAACAAGAAGCGTTTACGAGCTGGATCCCGGTCCAGACAAGCGCTATGGAACGTCGGACGACGTGGTAACGTCATTTAAGACGTCCGCGTATGGCAGCAAGGACCCAGAAGGAATTACGTACGATGCAAACCGTGGGGTCTTGTATATCGCGGACGGGGCTGGCGGAAGAATCTATACCATTGACCCAGGTGCCAACGGCAAATTCGACGGTGTAGCGTCTGCCGGTGGCGATGACATTGTGACCAGCTTCGATGCTGAAGCATTGGGGATCCGTGATCCGGAAGGTATTGAATATGACCCTGGACGTGACATCCTCTATGTCACGTCCACACGCAATTCGATCGCGATGGTCACACCCACAGGTGAGCTCTTGGGTTTTCTCGATATCTCAGAGGCTGGAGCGCGCAATCCGGCGGGTCTGGCTCTCGCGCCGAGCAGCATAGACCCGACGCAAATGAGCCTCTATCTGGTGGATCGTGGCGTGGATAACGATTCGAATCCGAATGAAAACGACGGAAAGGTTTACGAGCTCATCATCGATCAGTGGCTGATTGCCTGAAGCGGTATGTCGCGCCGCTTTTCTGCAGGCGAAGATCTACTTCGAGCTGGAGCGGGTGCTGTATCCAGCACCCGTTTGTGTTTGCGCCAGAATGCAGCTTCGGGAGGAATCGTAGTAGCTGCGGGAGGAGAGCAGGTTGAGTTGATCAGCTCTCGTTAGAGCGACTTCGATTCGTTACCAGTGTTGATGTGCGCGCTCGCAGTTCGCTTCGGTCTAGTTGAACCGATGCCTCCGTGGATTGACCTGCGTTATGACCCCAAACACGCGCCGTTGGGTGTCCTTGATCCCGGAGTGCTGAAGCTGACGAAGAGCGCGGCCGGCAGTTTCGATTTCCGTGCAACCCCATTTCAACGCGAGAATCACGTTATCCGCTACTGCAGCGATTGTGCGCGCCTCCGTTGCGCCAAGGAGGGGCGGGCTATCGATTACGATGCAATCGTATTCCCGTCTAAGGTCATTCAGAATTGAAGACAGCTGGTCGGCCATCAAGAACGAAAGAGCGTCTTCCCGCCTGTTTGCCAAGGGTAGACAATCGATTCCCAACTTTGCAATGTTTCTCACCACAGTCCGCCCAGTTTCCGCCGCACTAGGTTTGTCACTGCCATCCTTTCCAAGTCTCGCGAGTGCTGCAGCAACGGGTTTGCTCCGAAAGTCGAGATCCATCAGCAGGACCCTTTGCCCAAGCAGGCCGACACTAACGGCAAAGCTCACGGCCAACGTGGTCTTGCCGTCGCCCGGTTCGCTTGATGTGATAGCAAACACAGCGCAGTTCCGAACCTGTCGTTGAGTTGATGGAATGCGGCGTCGGGCTAGTGCGGCGGCAACCACTGACCGGATCGCCTCGCCATATATGTTGAATGGCTTTTCGATCAGAGTTTGCCGTGCTCGGTGCAGGTGAAAGCGACGCCGCTTGGGAAGGAGCCCGATGCACGGAATTCCGACAAACTCTTCAACATCTCGTTCAGATCGAACGCGGTGATCGAATTGCTCCCTCACGATCACCAACAGACCGCCGGTGATGGCGAAGGCAACGAAAGCCGGTAGGACGAACAACAGGGGTGAAGGTGAGCTCGGTTGCTCAGGCGGCATTGCTGCCGAAACTATGTGAACATCCTGCTGAATCGGGCCCTGAACGGAGAGCTCGGTCTGCTTTCGCAAGAGACTTTCATAGAGTTGTGCGGCAGCACTTGCCTCCCGTTCCAGCTCTTTCAGCTTTGTTTCAGCCTCGCGCAAGCTCTCGCGGGATTGCTCGAGTGATCTGAGGCGCTGAAGAGCGCGGTGCAGGCGCTCCTCAAGGGGGCTTCGGCCTGATTGGGGAGGGGGACTTTTATTGTCGGCGGCTTGGCTCGACAGCTGAGTTGCGTTCAGCTCGGCGGCGCTTGGCGCAGCTTCCTGGTAGTTGAGCAAGGGCGAAAGGTCTGTACTTTCTTTGCCGATTTTCGCGAGGTCGATGGCAAGCTGACGCCTCAGTTCGGCAATTTGGCGGTCCATCGCTTCGATGCTTTTTTCGTCGAGTAATCCCGAGGCAATGCGATGATCGCGTACCGTCGCTTCCGCTCGCTCGAGCGCCACCTTGGCAAATGGGATGCGCTTTGCCAATTCGCGTTCGAGGCGTCGACGCTGCGCCAGTTGTTTCTCGCGCCCTCTCTTTACGTAATTTTCTACAATACGATTTGCGATGAACGCCGCTAGCTCTGGATCATTCGCGGTAAAGGTTACTGCAATGACACGCGAGCGTTGCTCTTTGTAGACACTTATGCCTTCCTGGAGCTCCGCGAATTCGATCGCCTGATCCTCTTCGGCAATAACCGAGTCGTCTCCAATCTCGGCTGTCTCCATGGGAGAAGCTTCAACGGGCGCATGCGGAAGGATAGCAGCTAATGCTCCCTGGAGCTTCTTCCAGGCAGACTTTATTGCGCTGTTGAAGAAGGGCGAGTGCGTGGTCTCTCCAGAGCGGCGAGGGGGCGGATCCGTAGCGAGGCTGTCCTGCACCTCGAGCAGATGCCTTGGGGAAACGATGAGCTCGATGTGCGTGTCGACGACGGCTTCATCCGGAACATCTGCTGGCCCCGCATCTGAGCGGGCCACAAGCAACTGCGCTTTCGACGTATAGCTGGGCGGGATGGTCGCGCCTATAACCAGGGCCAAAATGCTGCCTGTCATGGCAAAGGTAGCAATCAGCTTCCATCGCCTCCGCAACAGCGCGACGAGATCTTTCAGCTCCGGCGTACGGTGCTCTTGGTAAGTCATTTGTTGGTCCGACTAGCGAGGAACATTGCCTCTCATTGTCGAATTCTGTGGAGATCGCATTGCTAAAGCGCCACCTTCAGCAAGTGCTGGCAAGCAGACTCTCGTGAGAGACCTGATCTGTCTCCTGAGCCCCGGATGTTGAACGGATAGAGTTCTATCATTCCTGCGGTGCGTAAATTACACAAGTTCATTACCCCGTCCCAATTAGCAGGTACCCAGTGGTGGTGATTGCCTGCAATAGTCTGTTTCAACTCTGATGCTCTGAATCGACTACCAGATGCCTCTAGCAATTGTTGAGCTTGGATCGCGCTATGGCTTGTCGTCAGTATTCTTACGTTAAATCGATCGTCGCCTCTGTGCAGATCGCCATAGCTCTTGTATTCGGATCAACATGGGCCGCTGCAGCTTCGGAATATCGGCTGCGCGCAGGCGATGTCATCGAAGTGTCGGTCGCAGGTCTCCCCCAATTCAGTCATCGTGCACCAGTACAACTAGATGGCAGCATCACGATTCCCACAATCGGTACGCTGGATGTTGAAGGCGAATTGTTGAAGGACGTCCGGGAGCGTATTCAGGCCGCCTTCGCGGGAAAGCTACTAACGGTTTATGCTTCGGATGGCCGCGAGCTGACACGTACTGTCGAGCGCGAAGACGTTTCGGCGACCGTCGCACAATATGCTCCAATTTGGGTATCGGGCGATGTGGTTCGATCCGGGGAGCAGCGCTTCCAGCCGCGGATGACGGTACGCCAGGCGATAGCGTCTGCAGGCGGGGTTCGATCATCCATTATGAACGGAGAAATTGGGCAGCGCTACGATCCCATTCCGTTGCAGAGAGACTATATCGCGAGCTGGCTGACTCTGGCCAGTCAGGCCGTGCGTGTCTGGAGGTTGCGGTATGAGCTCGGCGAAACAGCGGAGTTCGATAGGTCATCACTTCCGCCGGCTCCGGTTCCCGAGGACGCGCTCTCTCGTATTCTGGCCCTCGAAAAAGATATCATTGCTCTGCGGCAAGAGGACTTGAGGCGCGAGCGGGCTTTCTTGGAACGAAGTGCCGTGCTTGCAGAGGAGCAGATCAGGTCATTATCTGAACGGCTCGAGCTCGAAAAGCAGGGTGAGATAGATGATATGGAAGAGTATGAACGCCTGCAAGGACTTCTACGGAAGGGGCACATGACCAACATGCGCGTTGTGGATGCACGGCGCGCACTACTTTACTCCTCTACACGTCGCCTACAAACAGCTCATGCCCTTATGCAAGCGCGCAAGCAACTGGACGAGGCGCGCCGCGCGTTAGAAAAGCTCGATGATCAGCGGCGGCTCGCAATTAAAGAAAGTTTGCAATCGGCTGAGCTGAAGTTGGCCGAAGAGCACGCGCGTCTGCGCAGCATACAGGTTAAGCTGGAGCTGGCAGGGGTCACTGTTCCGCGCGAGTCGGAGAATGTATCACGTCCATCGATTACTCTGATTCGAAGGAGCGGCGCGAGTTCGGTCACCTTTGAGGCGAGTTACGATGACGAGATCGAGCCAGGCGATATCATAGAGGTAGATGTGAAAAAGGTGCCTGTATCGACGGGTAACAATTTGGGTGCGATAGGCACGAGCCCGCCCAGATATGCACTGGAAACGAGATAGCGCAAGGAGCTGAAAGACCGGCGGCTAAATATCCGGGCAGCTTGGACGTTGTCGGAGCCAACTCGGCATCAAGGTCGAGAGAACGCGAACAGCGGATCGGCCATCGTCGCCAAGAAATAGCGTAGGCAGCAGCCAGCAAAGCGAAAGAGACAGGATGATTGAAAGCATTGTTACGTCAATCAGCACCACAATTGCTGAGATCTCGAGCACTCGCAAATGAGTCACTACGGCCCACACGATGAAGCCCAGTGCGCTTGCGAGGGCCATACCTGGAGCATGCGCCCTGGCAAAATCTGACCAACTCATACCCGTCAAGACCAGGCTCAGCTGCGCCATAAAAAAGTAGTTCGTAGCGACCCCGGCAATGACGCCAAGCACGACACCGGGTAGCCCCCACAACTGCCCGATCAACGAGCCCACCGCGATAGCGATAGCAAAGACGGCTTGCCGCCAAGCACGGGCATATACTGCACCAGTCGCCCGCGCAATAGTGTCGCTGAGTTTATAGCTTGTGCGGAAAAACATTCCGAGTGCGAGGATCTGAAACGGCACGACAACCCCCTCCCATCCGTTTCCGAGGAGGACGAAGACGAGCTCTGGCGCAATGATCGCCAAGATTACGCCCGCGGGCATGGTGAACAGCGCACAAGCTGCAACTCCGCTCCGGTACGCTCGCGCAAGGCGCGACTGCTCCTGCTGGACAAGCGCCATGGTCGGAAAAAGCACGCGATCGAGAATCTGACCAAAAATGACGGCGGGCGCAGTCATGAGTTGGGAGGCAAGAGCATAGAGGCCTAAAGCCTGTGCGCCAAGGAAACGGCCGACTATAAGCTTATCGACCTGGCCCGCCAGGAAATTGCAGACGCGAGCAAGTGTAAATCCGCCTCCGAAAAACAGTAGGTCTGCTATCGCTTTCCTTTCCAGAAGTGGTCTCTTGGGATGTGGTTGGCCGATCAGAAGGAGCACTGTTCGAGTAAAGTGCTGCGTAACCAGGGCACCGACGAGCGCCCAAACACCAAAGCTGTACCAAGCTAAGAGAGGGCCGATGACCACGAAGCCGATTGCGAACGCACAAGCGTCTATACCCGCGAGCCATCGAAACCGCAAAGCACGTTGGGCCATCGCTTGTGCGACCATAGAAAGGCCATAGCAGATAAAAACGACACTGGCACCGCGCACCACGGGGGCAAGCTCCGCGAGGCGCAAGAAAGCCGCTATGACAGGAGCAATCAACCAGATGGTTCCCGCAGTTAAGAAACTGAGAAGAAGAGAAAGGGTAAACCCAACCCGCAGGTGGCGTTCCTCGATCGACGGCCGTTGCACTATCGCCGGTCCAAGACCCAGGCCTTCAAAAATAACCGTAAATTTAATGACAACCAGCGCCGCAGCGTAAAGACCGAATTCATTTGGGGAAAGCAGGCGCGCAAGGACGACAAGAGCAAGAGCCTCAGAAATGGCAAGCGCTCCCATCGATAAGGCAGTCCACAGCATGCCCGCCAGACTGCGCTTCGCCAAGCCACGCCCTTTATCACTCAAGGCTTGCTCCCTGCCGAGGCGACGCCTGGGAAAGATTTGGCCAGGACAGCCGAGCCACGTAGGCCGTGACGGGCCCGCCGGGTTCGCCCCAATTGCTGGCCCAAATCACCTGTGACCCATCGGGTGAGGGAGAGCCCTGTGCCTCGCTCAGATAATTGTGCTTGACGCTGCGGTGGTGAACGATGCGCCGAATTTCACCGCTTCCATCAGTACGGATTGCAACAATCTCCCCATAAAGTGGAAGTCCCCGCCGACGACCAGCGCGCTCATAGGTGCCTCCAAAGGTTACAAAAACCCAGCCTGGCCGTCTGATGCTGCGCACGGAAGCGTGCTGCGCGGGACCGCGTGGTGTTAGCACCGTTACGGCTCCGTCTGATAATCGGCGCTTAATAAGTTGGTACTTGTCTGGCTCGCTCTTGCTGATTCCGACATAAACATCGCTGCCATCTTCATCGATCATCATATCGCCGTGGCCGGGCCGGTGATGCTCCGGCCAGTGCTGCACCTGTTTGCCGTCGACTGTGAAAATGAAGGCAATGTTTGTCTTGTCCGGCATCTCCTGGTAGCAGAAGGTGTAACTGCCCGAGGGCGAAATCGTGCAGTAGTGATTTTTGCCGTCCAGACGGTCGAGCTGAATGTCAGGATATTTCGTCCCGGTTTGGATGTCGTAGGGAAACGCGACGAGGCGGCCAGACGGAGATATGGCGCGAACTACCAGTCGATCACCGCTCCACGACAAGTTGTTCTTACCAGGACCGAACTCAAGCCGGGTGTAGCTCGTGGGAGCATAGATGATGCTCCGCTCTCCACTGCGAACTTTCCAGCGGTAAATCTCGCTGCTGCTAACGCATATCATCTCCTCGGGATCAGATGGGTGCCACTCGCAGGTGCCGGATGGATACCTCTGAAAAAGTGGCTGGTAAGTTTGACCATCCAGAAAGCACAATCCGGGGCATCCTTTGTGAATCACGAGAAGCGATTGATCTGCGTTCCAGGTCTGAGTGCTGGAGTAACGATGCCGGCAGTATTTTGGTTTACATCTGATCCCGGGTTGCATTTCTTGCCCTGGATCTGTGATCCGCACGAGCGGCGTGCCGAAGGCTGGATCGCGGGTTGGTTGAAGATAGCCGGGTTGAGGAAGTGGAGGGGTAGCGACGAGCGGCACATTGTGCAGATCATCGAACGCTAAGCCGCTGTCCCTCCACATGATATGCAGAAACCCTGCCGTCGCTATCATGCAGACAAGTCGTACCGGCCATTTTCTTGAAATGATCATTCAGATCCTCTTACATGCACACAGATCCGGCAGTTGGAGTTCTACCGCCAATTCGGCAGTGTTCTTTATCTAACACCGATGCTGACAGAGGAATGGTTGGTGTAAATAGTCTCTTGGCGGTAGAGATGTCACCTTCAATTGGATAGGCGTGATTATCCAATTTGATAGTCGCCGACACGCTGGATTATGGGAAACTGAAAACGAGCTCGCTTTCGCGAGCACCCGACAATGGAAGGTTGGTCAATCTCGTTACTTACACTTTCAGTAATGATACTTGATTGTCTGCTTGCCCTGGGAATTCTGCTATCGACCGCGACGCAGCTTCGTCTGCCTGGACTGCCGCTCGGACCGGGTGAGGCGCTTCTCGCGATTTGGGTGCTAATCGCCGGCACTGCGGCGATGCTCAGACGCTCCCTGCCGATCACACCCGGGGTTTGGCGTTTACTCACATTCTGGTCAGTTTTCACGATTGCCCAGTGCGTTGGCCTCTTCGTTGGGCTCGCCATCGAGGACTACAGGGATAGCGGGGGTGCGATGAGGACAGCCATAGCCTATGCCCTCGTGGCGGTCCTGTCATTCCTCTTGGCTATTCTCCCCGGGTGGCGCGTGGTACGGATTGCCTGGCTCGTCGCCGGTATAGGGGCCGCCGCTGTCACGATTTTGGCCGGCGCCGGCTATGGCTTGATTCCTCTGCCTGGTCTCGATTTGTGGGTTTATAACCGATTCATTGGTTGGTCTATGAATCCCAATCAGTTCAGCTTATTGTGCACTGTTCTGGTTCTGCTATCCCTTTACCTGGCAGAGGTCGAGACAAGGCCGCGGATGAGGTGCTTAGCACTTGCCTTCATCTCCGCCGCTTTCTTTGGGGGTGTTATCACGCGCAGCGACTCCTTTATCCTGGCTGTATTGGTCGCAGGCCCTCTCTTCCTTGGAACTAAGCTCTTGAGAGCCGTATTTCGTGCGCAAAGCCGACCCTCTATCGCCACAAGCCTTTCCTGCCTACTGTTGATCTCAAGCCCAGCATTGCTTGCCGCCGCTGCTCCTTTCGGACCGATTATCCTCGATGGCGTGCGAAGAACAGCTGTTGAGACTATGGAAAAGAATGACCAAGCGGCAGGGCGATTCCAGCTATGGCGGGAGGCAACGGATATTGGCGTTAGTTCGGGCATGCTCGGGCTAGGACCGGGCCCTCATCTCGTGGGCAGCAGGCAGTGGAAGCTACCGCCTCCTACTAAGGGAGAAGCGCATAACACCATTTTCGATCTATTGACGCAAGGCGGCCTCCTTGCCTGCGTTAGCTTTCTTTGGATCATTGCGGTTGCCTTCTTAGCTGCCCTTCGGACGGGATACTCGGCGCTAGCTTATCTGGTCCTCTCCCTATTCGTGTTCTCCAACTTCCATTTGATCGTACGGCACCCTATATTCTGGTTTTCCATTGCAATATGCCTCGCTGCGGCGGATGCAATCTCACCTGCACGTACGAAAGAGTCGCGACGGACAACTATTCGTGCTCAGGTCACCGCTTCCGGACACAGCTACTTATGATGTTTGGTATCGACTTATCCTAGCTCCGGGGGCACGTCGTATCCATATACCTTCATCTCATCTCGGATGTGGGGAATAACAGCTTTGAGACGTTCGGTATCGAGCCGCTTCCATTTTTCCTGGCGACCTGGATCGATCATCGCTTTCGCCTTACTCAAGATCTCCTCCGTAAAGTCCAGACTGCAGTGCTGGTAAATCCGACGTAAGCAAACGTCCGGCTCACTCACTAGGTGCTCGTACCGGAACCAGAGTACGCGATCTTTGCCAAGTCGTTCTAGATCTTCCCGTGCTTTCCGATTGCAGATAGCCCATTGGCGAGCTATCAGCACTAACCTTTCAAATTTCTTTAGATCAGCATCGAACCCTCTGTACCTGGGGCCATAAAAGGACATGTACTTCTCTTTTGTGAGGCGCCGCATTATCGCATAATTCAAGAAATCTCCAGTATAGTAGGGTAGCTGCGTCACTGGTGTACTTCTTAGCGTCCTTATGAGCCCGCGCCATTTCTTCCGCCCTTGCCACTTGAGCTCCATTGAACTGATGCACGAGAAAGGATTGCGAGTAATGTAGAGGTACGTAGCCTCGGGGAAAATGGCAGAAACATAGGGAACACGGAGAACATTCGAGGGCGTATTCTCAACAATTCGTCTTCCACCGTGAGCCTTCTGGTATCTCTTGAACCGAGCGCGGATGTAACGGACGACTCTCTCAGTTGCATCGCGCTCGTCGAACTCATCGTGCGGCCTTCGGGGATCAGCATAGAGCCATAATGTCCTTGGCTCGTACCAAGTCACGACAGATGCATGCAGTCCTATAAGATTTTGCGCCAGCGTTGTACCTGACCGGTAATTTCCAAAAAGGATAATAGGCGTCTGCAGCGTGCTGGTCATTGGAGCTGGTACTGCAATCAATGGAACGGTGGAATCATTGTAGTGACTGTCACAGTTGTCGCCATTCACTCCAATTGGTTGCTACAACATGCCTAAGACAAGGTAGTGTAGCACCGAAACCATCACACTTATTTGCAGTATGAGGGTCTTTTGTTGCTGTTAGATTTGCTTGTCATGATTTTGTTATTGCCGATCAGGAATTCTCCGGAGCTTGCATACGGCAATCACGTCAGAAAGAGAGAACAAGATGAAAGCCGTTATCCAGTGTGGTGGTCAGGGAACACGTTTGCGGCCCTACACGATGGTTCTTCCCAAGCCGCTTATGCCAGTTCAGTCTCAACCAGTGCTCGAGCTTTTACTAAAGTGGCTTCGCCGGAATGATCTGAGAGAGATTTACATTACCACGGGCTATCTTGGGCATCTTATCAAGAGCTTTTGTGGGGATGGTCGGCGGTGGGATCTACGCATTCGATATACTGATGAGCAGACTCCACTGGGTACAGTCGGCCCGCTAAGTTTGTTGCGAGATGAATTGGACAGCACATTTCTTGTCATCAACGGCGACGTTCTCACCGACTTAAGCCTGAGCGCCTTTGCGAGATATCACCACAGCACGCGTGGCCTTCTAACGGTGGCGACGATTCACCGGCAAACCCGGATGGACTTTGGGATGATCGAGCAGCAGGGGGGGCGGATAACCAACTTCAAAGAGAAGCCGATCCTCACGAACTTGGTAAGTATGGGTGTTTACTGCATGGATCCCGCGCTTCTCCAGTACATACCATCTGGAGTTCCCTTTGGCATTGATGACCTTGTGCTGTGCCTGCTTCGTCGCAACCTTCCGGTCTACAGTTACATACACGAGGGGATTTGGCTTGACATTGGCCGAATAGACGATTTCCAAACCGCGCAGGAACTCGATTGGGACGTGCAAGCACCCGCATTCGAGCGGGTACATGCGGCTTGATCAGCAGATTAGTCCGGATCCGGAGCACGGGGAATGTTCGAGCGGATTTTGGTAACCGGACACAGCGGGTTTGCTGGTCACTGGGTCATTGAAGAGCTGCGGCGGCGCTTTCCAACTGCCGAAATTTATGGTGCAGCCCGTCGCCCTAAGGTTGGCGACAGAGAAAACTCGACATCGCACCACTGGTTGCAACTGGACCTACGGGATTGTAGCCAAATAAGGGAAGTCGTGGCAGCAGTGCGGCCAGATGCTGTCGTTCATTTGGCAGGTGTGAGGCTTGCACCTCTCGAAGAGCAGCTGGCCGTGAATGTTGCAGCGTGCGAGCATCTCTTAACAAGCCTGAACACCATCGTCCCCAAGGCACGTATCGTAGTTGTTGGTTCCGCTGCCGAATTGGGGCGAGCGGCTGATCGAGACGTGCCGCTTGATGAAGAGACCCTCTGCCAGCCGGTGGATGTCTACGGGGTAACGAAACTAGCGCAATCGGCGCTGGCCCGAAAACAGGCCCTGCGTGGGCAGGATATAGTGGTGATTCGGCCATTCAACCTGCTTGGGCCAGGGGTGCCGATTACGCTACTAGCTGGCCGTTGTGCAAGGTTGCTTCGGGATGCGGCTCGCGGCGACCCCAATACACTAGAGTTTGGACCGCTGGATACCCGGCGAGACTACATCGATGTGCGGGATTTCGCGCATGCCGTGGCGCTCGCACTAGAGAAAAGTCCGCCGGGAATGCTCTACCATATTGGCACAGGTGTGAGCCGCAGCGGTCACGATCTTGTTAAAGCTCTCATAAAGCAGACCGGTCTAGACGTGACATATAAGACGACTCCGTCCACCGAAAAATCGCTCGTACCGTGGCAGACAGCCGACTGGCGAAGGGCCCGCCAGATGCTGGGGTGGCAACCGACGATGAGCTGGGACAATACAATTCGAGATATTTGGGAGTTCGCGCGGCCACGCAAAGCCGAGGCCGAACTATGCGATCCTCAATAGGGTGCTAATAGGGCTTGCTCCACTTTCGATCTGTCATGCCGAACAGTAATAGCCTTTCAGAAAAGTTGAGGCGAGTTCTGGATATCGCCGTTGCAAGCTCAGGGTTGCTGATTTTGAGTCCGTTGATGGCGTTTATTGCATTGGTAATTCTTTTAGAAACAGGTCGACCTGTTTTTTACACTCAAACTCGGATTGGCAAAGGCGGGAAAGAGTTTCGTATTTTCAAGTTTCGAAAATTTTATGCTAATAACGGTGATTCCGGTCCACTCTTGACGATACGTGGAGATTCTCGAATGACTCGGGTTGGCAAAGTTCTCGAGCGGACGAAGCTTGATGAGCTGCCGCAGTTTCTCAATGTCCTTCGTGGAGACATGGCAATGGTGGGCCCGCGTCCTGAGACGGCGGTCGCGATAGATCGTGTCTTTAGCAAGTACCGTGCACTGCTAAACTACAAACCCGGAATTTTCGGTCCTGCTCAGGTAGCCTTTCGAAATGCCGGTACGCTTTATCCGGAGCATATCGATCGCCATACCTTCTATCGCGAGGCAATTCTACCGCTGAAGGCGGCGCTTGATCTCGCATACTATCCGCGCCGCACTCTGCTTGGTGATCTAACCTGGATTATTCGCGGGATCTTGGTTGTGGTTGGGCTTTATCCGACAATTCGGAAGCTCCCACCGCTGCCCATTGCCACTCCCGGAGAGTAGCTGCAAAAGTCAAATCAGTTGAATAGCAGAATGCATTAGGAAGTGTCGATGACCGTCGAGTCTAGCCAGCGAGGAAACACGGTTGAGCTAACTCGCGGAGTCGTCTTTCATCAGCGCCGGGGCCTCATCGTCGAGCTGTTCGGGCCGCCTGCTTCCGGAAAGACGACGCTGACAATCGCACTCGAGAAGGCGCTCAAGGCGAGAGGCATCCCCGTTCTTGTGAAGGCGAGTCTGCGCCCCCGAGAAATTGCACAAGGCCCGTTTCGATCATTCATCGCATTGACTGCACCCCTGACCCGAGCATGGAAGATTCTTGCAGCTGTGGGAGGAGCTATCTCCGCTTCTACAGCGGATTCACTGGTGGCGGAAATGTTTCGAGTGTTTCCACCAAGAGACTTTCTCGCTTCCGTTCGAGCGCAACGCTATCTTCGAAATCTGTGTAGCTGCTGGGATGGTGCGCTTAAGTTAAGAAGTGTCATTGTATTCGATCAGGGTTTTATGAACGCATTGTGCTCGATGGCATTGTATTCTGGCCGTGTTGACCGACAGGTGTTGCGGCAGGGCGTTGCCCTTCTCCCCACTCCGGACGTTCTTGTTCGTGTCGACGCGCGGCGAGACGTTCTCGCAACTCGGCTTGCCAAGCGACGGCAGCAGCAAGGATCCATCGAGCGGCTCTTCGAACGAAGGATTGAGGCAGCATTACAACAAACGGAAATTTTCTCCTGGCTTGATAAGTTGCTAATTGAACAGGGTAGACCGTTTCTTGCCGTGAGTTGCCATGATAACAAAGAGCTCGAAGAAGCTGTTGAAACAATTATTGATGAACTGTTCAAGAGAAGAGAGCTCCCGCGTGAGTCCGCTCAGGAATAATCGACGGCCAATCCGTATCGTATTTGTGATCTCCCAAGCGTATGACATTGGCGGCGCTCACGTTCACGTGCGAGATTTGGCATGCACGCTACGCGAGCGAGGCTACGATGCGATCGTATTGGGTGGGGGCGAAGGAGCATTAGCCGCCCAGCTTAGTTCTCGGGGTATTCCCTTCTACAGCCTCCGCAATATGCATCGCAGCGTCGGCCCGATCGGAGGCATACGGGCGATCGTGGAAATTCGCGGATTGCTAAAGGAGTTGCGTCCTGACTTGGTGTCTACGCACTCGACAGCAGCGGGGTTGTTTGGACGTGTTGCTGCATGGAGTCTTGGAACTCCGGTCTTATTTACTGCCCATGGTTGGGGTTTTACCGACGGCCGCCCGTTGGCCCAGAGAGTAGCGTTTTGGTTGGCCGAGAAGGCGGCGGCTCCCTTCTCCGCGAAAATAATTACCGTGTGCGAGGCGGACCTTCTTGCCGCGAGGAGAACTCACGTCACGAGGCACGACCGGCTGGTAGCGATTCCGAATGCAATGCCAGACATTTCGGAGTTCCTTCGCGCCAATCCAGACAAATCGCCACCGCGGATAATAATGGTTGCACGCCTTTCCTGGTGGAAGGATCATCAAACGCTTCTGCGGGCTCTCGCTGGTCTTGTCGAACTAGAGTGGACGCTCGATCTGGTCGGAGATGGGCCTACGCGCTTCCAGATTGAGGCCTTAGCAGCTTCGCTAAAAATTTCGGATCGCGTCTACTTTCACGGCTTCAGGTCTGACGTCGCTTCATACTTGGCTGCGGCTCAACTGTTCGTACTAGCCTCGAAATGGGAAGGCTTTCCACGTTCTATCCTCGAAGCGATGCGAGCGGGATTGCCGGTAGTTGCGTCAGACGTTGGTGGTGTTCATGAGTCGGTTCGTGATGGGGAGACCGGCTTTGTTGTTCGTGCGGGCGACGTGGAAGAGCTTCGCGAAAGGCTCCGGCGTCTCATCACAAGTCCCACCCTCCGACTTCAAATGGGCAGGGCTGGAAGAGCTCTTTATGAGGAGCGGTACTCTTTTGAACGTCTCGTCGCCCAAACGACAGCGGTCTATTCGGCGGTACTTGCAGAGGTTTGAGCGATGACAATCGCTTCGATCATCAGTGATTCGGCAGCTGGTGACAACCAGTGCGCGGTCTGCGGATATTCCGGCGGTGGTTTTTCGAAGCGCGGCTACTACCGGAAGTGTCCTCACTGCCGCGGAGCTTCTCGAATCGAATCTGAGCGTCCCGAAGTGCTCGAGGAGTACTGGCGAGGGGAGGCGTTTTGGTCGGAAGAGGAGGTGTGGAAGAGAAAGAGACGCGAACCTGTTTTTCGAGAAGCATACAGAATCTTGCAAAGCGTTAAGTCAAGAGCAGGGTCCATTCTTGACGTCGGGTGTGGGATTGGAACGTTCTTAGCGATCTGTAAGGAGAATGGCTGGCAGGTAACCGGCATAGACCCATCTCCTGTGGCAGCAGAAGTTGCGAAGCGGGAGTATGGCATTGAGATCCTCACTGATACCTTCCCCAGTGACCAGTTAGCAGAGCGTCGCTTCGACGCTGTATTTGCGGCGCAAGTACTACACCACGTGCCAGATCCCGCACGGTTCTTGGCCGATATAGCGAGAGTTGTGGTTGAGGACGGGGTTATCATCCTTAGAACGCCAAACCTTGTTCCTGAAGAAGGCTTCTTATGGGTGCAGAAGCTCCTTGGCCGCAAGAACCAATTCTTTTGCGGGCCGACCCTGCACATTTTTCACCCCGACACGTTAAGGACGCTATTCGCGCGGGTGGGGTTCGAAGACGTGAGATTCCTAATCTCTCGTCCTTTCATCGAGCCTGTACGCGGCTACTCGCCCTTGGGCAATTTACGACGCGTGTTCTATGCCGGGATCAAACTCGTTGTCTATTGGAGCGCTAATGCTCTGTTTCGGTTGAGCCAGGGACGCATAATCATTGGACCCTCACTTTTCGTTGTAGCTCGTCGGATTAGGGAGGCCAGCGGTGAGGAAAAGAGCTTTCGAGAAAAGATGAAGCCAGTCGGAGAGGTCCTCCGCAGCCTAGTTTCTCCCTCTCTCCTGCAAAGTCTCGCTTACAGCTTCGCCTACTACATTCATGAACAGGTTGCTTGGCGGAGGCATATTCGCGCTGACAGGAGCATCCGTATTCACGCTACAGCGTCAATTCGATATGCCGAGAACGTCTATATTGGACGCAATTCGCATATCAATCACAATTGTTGCGTTTGGGCTGGTCATAAATCGAAGATAGTACTTGGTAATGACGTCTTGATGGGGCCTGGCGTTTGTCTCTTCGCCGCGAATCACGGAACGGCGAAAGGTCGGCCAATGATGTGGCAAGAACGAACGGAGGAAGACATCGTGATTGGCGACGATGTCTGGTTGGGGGCCAATAGTGTGGTGACAGCAGGTACGCGTATTGCGAACGG
>Ga0207873_1001462_pt1 | contig 22569 bp, 17 predicted proteins | sample BGWIniCompost_FD_187373 | JGI IMG/M metagenome (GOLD analysis project Ga0207873, IMG submission 187373) | Cellulose adapted compost microbial communities from Newby Island Compost Facility, Milpitas, CA, USA - BGW Initial Compost (SPAdes)... ...
AAACAAGCCGTGATTGAGTAGCAGCGAATGCGACCCCTCTTCCCCACGCGGCTTGTCGGGACAATTCGCGCCGTCGATGGGCTCGAACAACGGATCGGCGCCCTTCGTCGCGGCCCAGCGCTCTCTAATGGTCTCGACGGAAAGGCTCATCGCGTTCGCCGGCTGATGGCAAGTGATGCAGGCCCTTCCGTTCGTGCCGAGCGGCTCGAAGAATGGATGACCCTTCGTCTGCGTGGGTCCGCCCGTATTGACGACGCCGAGTATCCCGTCGGAATTGGGATAGCTTGCGGCTGCTGGAAACGTTGCGTTTCCGCCGGCGTCTATCCATGACCCCTCGGATCGCTGGTCGCTCGTTTCCGAAGTCGAGTCGTACGAGATCCCTATGCCGGCGGCGGCGACGATACCTATCGCCGCGACAGATGCGTAAGCCTTCCCCTTGCTGTCAGCGATCCGCTTCCAGGCCATGCCAAACCTCCCCCGCCAAGTTGTGCATGTCGGCCTCGATCGAACGAAGGCCTTCCGGATCGGCGTGCCCTCCAGGCCCTCTTACTCGCGACAACGGCCGACCCGGAACACTATTTGGAACACATACTGTTGGCTTGACGAACATTTGTCAACAGCCGGCTCGTCTCTGCTGCAAGCCTTTCTTCGGCCGCTTCATTTATCCATAGCCGGATCGCTTCTTCAGGAGGCGCGGCGTGGTTGATGGAAGTGTGAGCCGGTAGCCGGACGGCGTTATTCCATCGTGATTCCGAGCATTCGCCAGAACACGGGCTCCGCCACGATTCGAATCCCGTACTGACGTGCTTTCCTGGCCTTACCCGACAGCGTGTTCGGATCGGCCGCGACCAGGACGTCGAGCTTCTTCGTGACACTATTCGCAACCACAAGCCCCGCTTGCGCGGCGAGCTGTTCTGCGACTGCGCGAGAGATTGGTTCCCCATTGATTCGCGTTTGCATCTCTCCGGTAAAACACACGCTCTTACCGCGCAAGTCCTCGGTGGGTGCTAGCCGAGCACCGAGGCTGTCTAGCTGTCCGCGCGCCCGAGAGAGCAAATTGTCCAGGCTACCGCAGTCGACTCCGAGCAGCTGTGCCACAACCTCGAGATCGGCGCGCTCGCGCTCCGAGACCTCTCCGTCGACTAAGGCTAGAGCCGCGAGATGCCACAGGTAACTCGCGTGCGCCGCCTCCACCTGGGACTTCGACAGCCCAAGATGATCGATGGCGTCCAGGAGTACTTTTTCCTCTTCGGCGGCGATGACTCGGTCTTCGAGCACGCGGTCAAGCAGCCCGAGGTACGTGAGAACATTCGGAGACGAAGCCTCCGTGTCGTGCATGGAGCGGGACGTAATCCGCTGGAGAAAAGTCGGCGGTTCGCTACGACGGGCCCGCGCAAATCGCCGCGGCACCGGCCGCACTAGACCTTTCGGCAAATCCGGCCACTCAACCAGCCGCGGCGGGAGGTTCAGTAGACTGGGATCCTCGGCCAGCAGCCTCGCAACTATTCTGGCAGTCGCGCGAGCGTCGAATAGCGCACTGTGGTACGCGCCTTCATCCTCGAGGACGATTCCGAGTTCCTCGCAACAGGCCCGAAGGTTCTGTCTACCGAGCTGTCGACATGTACAGAAGAGCGGTACCTCCGGAAAAGGCGCAGACAGCCGCTCGAACTCCCGAATCAGGAAATTGTGATCGAAGCTGACGTTGTGTCCAGCCAGCACTCGCCCATGCCGCAGCAGAGCGACCACGTCACCGGCAATGGCACCGAACGGCGGCGCGTCGATCACGTCGCTTGCCGAAATGCCATGAATGCTCGTAGGTCCGACGTCCCGACCGGGATTCACTAGAGTTTCATACTCTTCGCAGATATCGCATCGGGGGACACGAGCACTACCGCGATTTCCACGATGCGATCATGGCGCCACGGCGAGAGCCCTGTCGTCTCGACGTCCACGACGGCAATGTGGCGGGGGCTGAAAGACCTCGCAGGCACGTCTTAGCCTCTGCACGGCATCTACAAATGCCTCTATGGGGCGGTAACGTACCTGATTCTGTGTCGTCGTTAGGCAGAATGCGATGCGCGAGTTTACGCTTTTATTCTGGCCTCCGAGAAAACCTCACACTAGATCATTGTTGGAATGCGGCCATTAATACGGAACGTTCAACCCACGTTTCGGCAAAGACTCCGGATCTTTGGGCTCCCGCCATAGCGGGGAAACGCACTGACTGCTCCGCATCGGGGAAGGCCTGCCCGGCCCGTGAGGAAGAACGCCCAGGGATGAACTAGCTCCTGCCTGCTCGCGGACAACAACCGGTCGCGGAAGCTGCAGAGCCCTCGCCGCGAGCCGCGAATTTCAATCGTGCTCGCGCGGAGGGCCTGCAGTTGCGTGAGGGTTGGCGGGATTTACGGGAGAGACGCCAAAAGCTCGACGATCGTCGCGGAGTGCTCACGATCGCCTCAGTTTTCCCAGCGGCCGATCACCGTCCCATCCTTGAACTTCGCCCCGATGAACGAGGCGGCCGGTGAGCCGTCGGTCATCGGATTCACGCGAATCGTCACCTCGGCGCCCGGCGGGAACGTGTTGGGATGAACCCCCTGCCGCCGCAGCTGGTTCGGGCTGCCCCACTCTACGCTCCACTCGACGATCTCGCCCTTCTCGTTCGGCACGTTCACCTGAATCCACGTGTGAGGATTGGTGAACTGAAACTCCTTGATCGTGCCGTGCAGCTCCCGCACCTCGTTACGATCGAACATCGCGCCGGAATGATGGGCCAGCACGGCCGAGCCGAACAAACCGAGCGCGAGGGCACCCGCGATCTGGATTTTTCGATAGCCTTTCATTTCCATATCCCTCTTCAATCTTCGACGATACGGCGCTCGACGTTCCGGTCCAGGATTTCGCCGTTAGGCCCGATCGTCAGCGTTTGCCCGGTAACGGGATTGACCGGGTTTCGATTGTTTTGGTTACACGCGTAGTCGTACGCGCGCGTGCCGTCCGGCTGGCGCTTGTAACGCTTCGTCACGATCCAGGGTCTCGTCAGCGCCTTCTCGTCCTCGATCGTCATCACCGCTTCGATCGTCGTGTCGTCGATCTTGCGCATGCGCGTCACGACATGCGCCGCGTCGGACAGAATGAGCCCCGTGCGGTCGATGATCGTCGGCCCCTCCTCGGAAGCCATCAGGCTGACCGTGTCGAAGACCAGCGTGTCGCCTTCCCAATGGCCGACGGAATCGCCGGTATACGTTCCCCAGCGCTCCTCGGGAGGCGGGTGATCGCGCCCGTCCGTGTAGATGCGCAGGACGTTCGGGCCGTTCTCGGCGATGATCCACACTTGCTCCGGCGTCACGGCGAACTCGTAGACGTCGGGCATGTTCATGATCCGAGGAAAGCCGACCGGCAATCCGCAGTTGGTAATGGGATCCGGCAAACGATTCTCATCACGGAGCGCGAGATTCCGCTGGTACTTCGCCTCCCATTCCTCGTTGTACGGCGGACGCTCGCGCACGCCGGGGGTGACCGATCCACCCTGGCCTTCCTGGGTCGCACGATCGAAGATCGTGGGCCCCTCCATGGCCCAGACCCCGCTCCAGTCCGGCAGGCTGTTCCACGTCATCTCGCGCGTCATGCGGTCGACGACGACCTTGCCGTCCTTGACCACCATGGCCACGTTGAGCAGGTTCGAGATGCTCTCGAGCGGATCGCCGCCGACCAGAACGAGATCCGCCCGGCTGCCCACCGCGAGGCTGCCGATCTCGTCCTGCATCTCGAGGAACGCGGCGGTGTTCGGCCCCATCAGCTTGATGATGTCCCTTTCCGAGAACATCAAGTTGAGCGTGCGGAGCTCGTGCTTGAGTCCCTTGATCGGCAGATAGCTCGTGTCGGTGCCGAAGCCGAGCGTCACGCCGTTGTCCCAAAGGATCCGCGCGTTCACCACCTTCTGGGCGGCCGCGGGCCTGCCGCCTTGGAGGATGCCGTCGGGCCACGGGCTGCCGTCGCGGAACGTGGGGACGTTGTCGTCGTTGAAGACGTCGAAGGTCGGCACCGCGAAACCCGCGGTCGTCAGATTCTCGATGCCGGCCTCGGCGACTCGACGAGCCTGCTCGTCCGTGATGAACCCGCCGTGCGGCGTATGAACGAGCTTGCCCGCGCCCGTCTCGACCGCGGCGATCATGACCTCGGGGCTCGCGGAGGCGTGGATCATCACGTCGAGATTGTGGCGCTTCGCCTCGTCCACGATGGTCGTGATGAGCGCCTTCTGCTCGACGGTATCCATGCGGACCTTGATGATCTCGACGCCGAGCCCCGCAAGGCGCCGCACCTCGGCGCGCGCCTGAGCCTCGGTCGGGAAGTTCGGTGGATCGACCCTCCCGGAGGTGATGATCCGCGGGCCCATCAACTCTCCGGAGTCGATTCTCCGCTTCAGCTCGAAGATCGCGGGCACCGGATCGCCGCCCGACATCAGCGTCGTGTAGCCCGCATCGAGGAACTCCTGCATGCGGGCCGCGGCCTGGGTCCTCAGCCACTCGTCGGCATTGCCTCGGATGATGTGGCGGTGCGCGTCGATGTAGCCGGGCAGCAACGTCATGCCGTGAGCGTCGATGACGTTGCCCGCCGCCTCGGGCGCGCCGCCCGCCTTCACCTCAGCGATGCGGCCGCCCTGAACCACGATGGTGCCGTTCGAGATGTCCGTGCCGGCACCGTCGAGCAGGCGAGCGTTCGTGATGACGAGGTCCTGAGCGTGCGCGGCAGAGCCCGCGCACCCTGCCGCAAGCCACACCAGCGCCAATCGTATTGACTTACGCATGTCCTTTGCGCCGTTCATCATCAGAAGCGCGCCTCCAGCGAAAGACCGTATTCCCTCGGCGGCCCGACGGTATCGAGCGAAAAGCCCACGCCGCCGGAGACGAAACCGCCGTCGACATAGCGCTCGTCCGTCAAGTTCGTGCCCCAGAGCGCGATGCTCCAATCGCCCTTGCTCATCGACGGTCTGTAGACGATGCGCATATTGAAGATCCCGTAGGCCGGCTCCGGCCCCTCGGCGACCTGCCGCGTGACGTTGGGATCGCGCTCGTACTCGTCCTGCCAACCGTAGTCCGCGCGGAACGTCAGCGAGGCGTCGTTACGCAGATTCACGTCGTACTGCGCGCCGATCGAATAGCTCCACTCGGGCGCGTACGCGAACGGTGCGCCGAAGCGCAGCGTCGAGACATCCGGATCGCCGATATCGATGTACTCGGTCTTCAAGTAGCCGCCGTTGAAGTTGATCGTGAAGTAGTCCGTGACGTACCAGTTGATCTCCGTCTCGAGACCGCGGACCTCCGCCTGGCCGTCGTCGGTGCTGAACGGCGTCGGGATCTGGAGGCCCGTGTTCGGGTCGATCGGATGGCGCGTGACACGCATGTTCTTCCAATCGCTGAAGAACAAATTGGCGTTCAGACGCAGCCTGCGATCGAGCAGATCCGACTTGATACCGAACTCCCAGCTCTCGACGATCTCCGGATCGAGCGTGAACAGCTGCTCCAGCGCGGAGACGTAAGTGACGCCGCCTTCGGAGAAGCCTTCCGCGTAGCTGCCGTAGAGCATCACGTTGTCGCTCAAGTGATACTTGAGCGACACCTTCGGCGTGAACGACGCGTCGAGATGCACCTCGTTGATGCCCGGAACCGCCGGCGGCACGGGGGTTCCGCCCCACATGTTGCCGGGGCCGATCACGTCGGATTCCGTCGGCGAACGGAGCGGGATGCCGATGAACAACGCGGGCGCATCGTTCGGACCGGGTCGATACAACGTATCGATCACATCACGCCAGCTCCAGCGAGCACCGATGGTCAGATCGATCCGCTCGTTGATATGCCAATCGAGCTCTCCGAAGACCGCCACTTCCTTCTCGTCGGTGAGCGTCCATTCGTTGTTGGCGTTCATCCAGAAGGTCGGCGGCATGTAGGTTGCGAGAGACGCATCGCCGATGCTTTGGCCGTACGCGTGCAACTGGTCGAGAAGCTCCGTGTTGACCTCCGGCCTGCCGTCGCCGTTCGCATCCGGCAAGAACCATTCGTTGTGCCACCAGCGATAGAGACGCAACTTGTTCTCGGCCTTCGAGTAATAGCTGCCGAGCAGGAACGACATTCGGTCGTTCCAGAAGTTGCCGGTCAGATGGAACTCCTGCGATATCAGCTCCCGATCCCACCAGCGATCGTCGCGGCAGCACGCGACGAAGTCCGCGCCGTCCTGCGGAGTCAAGTTATGGACGAACTGCTCGCGCCGCGCGGTTAGAGAGCGAAGCGACAGGTTGTCGTTGATGTCCCAGTTTATCGTCAGCGTCTGGGACTCGGTGTTGTTGATGATCGAGTCCTCGGGCAGCCGCACCCGCGTGTCCCATTTGCCGACCTTGCCGCCCGGCCAACCCGCGTGATAGTTCTCCGGCGTGAACGCATCGGCCGGGTAGTCGCGGCCGGGTTGGCTCATCAGCCAGTTGATCGCCTTGATGTGGACGTTGTTGTACCACTCCTCGCCGGGATTGAAGCTGAAGCGCACCTGGCGCCCTTCCGTCCCGTGCTGCCGGGCGTCGAAGGCGGTCAGACGCACGGAGAGGTTATCGGTCGCGTTCCAAAGAACGTCGCCGCGGAGCAGCGTGTCGTTCCTGTCGCTATAACGCGTGCCCTCGCGGTCCCAGGCGGAGACACTCCTCAGGTAACCGTCCCGCTCGTAACGCGCCCAAGTCCACTTGGTCAGTAACGTATTGTCGACGAGCGGCAGATCGACCGAGAACCTCAGGTCGCGGCGATCGAACCGCCCGGCGCCCGCCTCGAGGTGAGCGCCGAACTCCTCGGCGGGAAGCACGCTGACGTATTGAATCGCGCCGCCATTCGTGTTCCGTCCGAAGAGCGTGCCCTGCGGACCGCGCAGCACCTCGACGCGTTCCATATCGACGAGGTTCGTCTGCAGAACGCCCAGGTCGCCTTGCCACACGCCGTCCAGATATACGCCGACACCGGGTATGCCGCGAATGCGTAGTGAGCTCTGCGCCTGTCCGAGGCCGCCCGCGGCGACCACGAGATTCGGAACCATCGCGGAGAGATCCCGACCGGTCGTCATGTTACGTAGCGTAAGATCTTCGCCGCTGAACGCAGAGACGGAGATCGGAATTTGTTGCGCCGACTCCACACGACGACGGGCGGTGACGACGACTTCCTCTACTGCTCCTCTCGCCCCTTCCTGCCCGATAGCCTCGCCGCTCGAGAAGTAGAAACCGGGTAGAACACTAATCGCTAATGCAAGATGTCGATATTTTGGTACGTACTGGTTCGCTTTCCATGCTTCCGCCGCTTTACCCCGTCCCATACTCCCCCCAGAGCTTGTCGTTCCCGTGAGACACCTGCGCTAGAAGCGCGTTTAGGCGATTGATGGTAGCAGCCGACACAGTATCATTGATTGACCTAGGAGGTCCTCGTTTACTTGCTTTTGGCGGAACCGCGAATCAGATGAAAACAAGGTAGCTAGTGGCAGCAGTCGCGGATGCCGAGAGCTACGCTTCACAGGGGGAGGAAGTGTAGTGACTATGGCGGCATGCAAGTCTTTTCGTAGCAACCAAGCATCGCAGTGGCTCGAGCTGCTGAGAGACGAGATCGGTTGGCCGGTCGTCTACGACAGCGTCGACGAAAAAGTCTTCGGAGCCGAGCTCGAGTTCTTCAATCTCGGCAACCTCCGCCTGGTAACGCACCGCATGTCCCCGCTCGTACTCAGCCGCAGCGTGACGACGGACACGGAGCGGCTCTTCAGCGTCAACTTCATAACGCGGGGACGAGTGAAGTTGTTGCATTACGACAGAGAAAGCACCGTGACGGCCGGCGACGTCGTCCTCGCCGACAGCCAAGAGCCGTCGCGGCTGATATTCGAGGAACCCACCAGCATCGTCACCGTGGGCATTCCACACGCGATGCTCATCCCCTACGTGCCCTCGCCGGATCGCTTGTGCAACGTCGTCATCGGGCCGCGCCAGTGGTATAGCAAGGTGCTCCGCGCGACGCTGCTTTCGTTGACGGAAATGGCGCGCGAAAACGTTGCCGCGGAAGTGCAGGAACGCAGCACTCGGGTGCTGCTCAACATTCTCTCGTTATCTTATTTGGCGAACTGCGAGCGCGATCACCATAGCCGCGGATTGCCGGGCGAGCAGCGATTGATCCAGATCCGCGAGTACATCAACGAGAACTACACGGACGCCGATCTCACGCCAGAGAAGATCGCGTCTCATTTCGGGCTTTCCACTCGATATCTACGTAAGCTGTTTGCGCGCAACGGCGATTCCGTGAGCCGGTATATTCTCGAGAAGCGGTTGGAAGGCAGCGCTAACCGGCTCACTAGCCCGGTGTGGCGGCATCAAAGCATCACGGATATCTGCTACGACTGCGGATTCAAGAGCACGCCGCATTTCACACGGGCTTTCAAGACGAGGTTCGGTGTGACTCCGAAGGAGTATCGGAAGCACGCTGCTAGTCAAGTACAGCCTTAGACCAATTCTCTCTTAAGGATTGCGGCATGCCATTCATCTTCGTTCCTTCTGCCGGACGGCGCTCCTAAGGTCAATGAGCTTTTGGGCGAAACGCCCCAGGATTGGGAGCGTGAGTCGTCGCCAGGCAAACAAGAGCGCCGGAAGTACCTCATCGAGACATTAGGCTTGACCCCTGAGCTACCGCCCTCGACTCGGTATCAGCTTCTGCACCGTGCGGCCTCGGCAGTAGTCGAAGCTGAACGTTGCGGTGCCCATCATGCCGTAATGCTCGTCCGACTGACGCAGGCTCGCATATCTCATTGCCATCGCCGGCCGGCCGTCCACACCTGAACTCTCCTTGATCGTTGGCTAGGCCCCGTTGCCAACGCTGCCCACCCTGCCCCACAGAATGGCGTGGATCGAAACGGTACTTTTCCACAGAAGTTTTCCGCGGTCTTAGGTACCTTTCCGTGCGTGAGCACGAACCACGAAGATAGCTGCGGCTGGCGATCGGACCTGCCCACCTTCTACCAGACCATGTCGGCCACAGTCGTGAGCCGACTAATCGACTTCGTTCGCGACGCGAGCCCGGAGCAGCAGAGCGCTTGGCGAACCCATGTCCCTGTACTTCAAGAGGAGTGTCGAGAGCTCGCACACCACGACGCATTCGCGAACTCCTATACCGCGATCCTCGAGTACCAGTTACCTTACGAACTTCGCCGCGTCGATTTGATTGTCCTGGAGCGCGCCGCCGTCGTGGTCGCGGAGATCAAGGGCTACCACGGTTTGACGAGCGCGGCGTTTGATCAAGTCCTCGCTTATGCCCGTGACCTCCGCGCATACCATCGCGAGTGCGCCAATCGCCCCGTCGTTCCGGTTTTGATCAGCAGTGCCGCTGCCAGGCCGCCATGGCGGCGCGAAGGCGTCACAGTCTGTCATCCAGAGGACGTTGACACCGTATTGTCCGAGATAGCGCACGAGCACCCTGGTGCCCCAGCGCGCGCAGAAGACTTCGTCGCGCCCGGCGCCTATCTGCCGCTACCGACAATCGTGCAGGCAGCGCGCCAGCTGTTTGAAACACGTGAGCTGCCATACATCAAGCGCGCGAGGTCGGCGACGGAACCTGCACTCAAAGAGATCACAGCCATCGCTCATCAGGCGGCGAAGGATGGTACGCGCCATCTCATTCTACTTAGCGGCATTCCAGGGTCTGGAAAAACGCTGGTGGGCTTGCAACTCGTCCATTCTCGCTGGCTCGACGATCTGGCGGAGCCCCGGGATCGGGGCACGCCTACAGCCGCCGGGGTCTACCTTTCGGGCAATGGACCATTAGTCCGCGTCCTTCAAGACGCCCTGAAAGACGGGGGCGGAGGTGGCAAGACCTTCGTCCGCGCCATTAAGGACTACGTCGATTACTATTCGAAACGCCACGATCGCATCCCGCCTGAGCACTTGATCGTGTTCGACGAGGCGCAACGTGCTCACGACGCCGAACAGGTCGAGCGAGTACACGGCCGCAGTGACGGCTTGTCCGAGCCCGAACACCTATTGCGCTTCTGCGAGCGCATTCCCCGCTGGAGTGTGCTCGTGGCCTTGATCGGGACTGGACAGGCGATTCACGTCGGAGAAGAAGTAGGGCTGCCGTTATGGCGAATGGCCCTCGACGACGTTGCGAAACGTCAGACTTGGACCGTGCACTGCGCGCCTGCGCTTGCGGAGCACTTCACCGGTGGACCCTTTGGCCTCAATGTAACGAACCGGCTCAATCTCACATCCGAACTTAGATTTCATTTTGCCGCGGACGTGCACCGGCTCGTCGAGGGGCTCCTCACTGGCGTCACCGCTGAAGCATTGCGGCCTGTCGCAGACCGCCTACACCAGCAACAGTTTCGATTTCTCCTAACAAGGGATCTCGACTCTGCAAAGCAATACGTGCGCGACCGCTATGCCGACGCACCGCTTGCGCGTTACGGCCTTCTTGCGTCGTCAAAGGACAAGATCTTGCCTGGATTCGGAGTCGACAACACGTTCCAGACGACAAAGACGCTACGCGAAGGACCATGGTACAACTCCGATCCCCACGACCCGCGGTCCTGCTGCCAACTCAGAAAGGTCGCGACGGAATTCGCGTCGCAGGGCTTGGAGCTCGATTTCGCAATATTAGCTTGGGGTTCCGACCTTCGCCGCGTCGATGGCGCTTGGAAGGACGACCTTTCGCGCGGGTATCGAAGCCGCGTAAAGGACCGTTTACAGCTGCGCAAGAATGTTTATCGGGTGCTGCTCACGCGCGGGCGCGACGGCACCGTCGTGTTTGTGCCTCGTTCAGACAAGTTGGACGAGACGTTCGAGTATCTACTGGCGTGTGGATTTCGCGAGCTGCCTTGACCCCATACAGATCAACGTAGTAACGCTTCGTACGCTCCGCTCAGTTGGCTGACAATTGAGACTATGAATACGTTCCTGAAAGGCATCTTTTCGACCAAGAGTCGTCAGGATCTGCGCTCGCCGCTGAAGGCGAGACCGCTACGAGTACCCGGCCAATCTGTCGACGAGGAGATCGCGAGGCTCCTAAACGAGAAGTTCGTTAGCAATGCGATACAGGCCGCGGGCATGATCAGCATTGCGGTTTTCGAGTGGACGCACGTACTGCTTGGCACCGCACCCATGCCGCTTCCAGTTAGCGTCGTCGCGGCCGTAATCACCAGCTATGCCGGCCTTCGTCTGATCCAGATCCGCAAACAGATCCGCAATCTCAGACTAGGGCGTGATGGCGAGCGGGTATTTGGACAATTCCTTGATGACGAGCTCCGCCCGCGTGGTTATTACGTGCTACATGACCTCGTGGGTGGCAAATGGAACATCGACCACATCGTCGTGGGCGAGCGCGGCGTCTATACCATCGAGACAAAGACTCACAGCAAACCGAAGCGCGGACCGGCAATCGTGCACTACGACGGGGAGACCATCTCGGTGAATGGCAGAAAACCGGATCGCGACCCAATTGCGCAGGCAAGAGCTCAGGCAGCTTGGTTACGGGAGACGCTGGCCCGCAGCATTGGACTCGATGTGCACGTGCAGCCGATCGTCACTTTCCCAGGTTGGTTCATCGAATCACCAAGGGGAAACACACCTGAGGTATGGGTACTGTCCGGGAAGGAACTGCCGTCCTTTATCGAGAATAGCCGTCGGTCGCTCGATAGCCGGACCGCGAAGACGATCCGCCACTTTCTGAAACAGATGGCCCGCTCCGATTAGCTTCGCCTAAGTCCTGCGGCAACAGCGCCGTAGAATGACCGACAGAGGCAACAAGAGGACTTTACCCCAGTCGAACTTCCGTGCCGTACTCCAGCGACGCATCCCAATCTCGACGTCCTTGCGGCGTCAGATCGAGGATATTCCAGACCGGGTTGTACTCGTCGATGCCGCGGGTGTCGATGTCGTCGGCCAGGCGCGGATGAACGCTGTAGAAATGCCGCACGATTCCATCCGGATCTAACGCGAAGACCGATATCGTGGAGTCCTGATTCCCGTTTTCGTCTTCGCTGCCGAGATCGTACTTGAACGTGCTCTCTCCGGCGCTCAGCAGACGTAACTTGTTCCAGCCTCTGCTGCGCGCGTGCGCCCGCAGCGCGGGAATATCAGCAGCGGCAACGATCGCGAAGTCGATATTCTGCGCGAGATGGTGTGCCACTCCATTGAAGTTGTCGAGCCAACAGGTGCACATCGGGCACGGCGTGGTTTGTCTCTTCCCGTACATCAACTGATAGATAACTAGCGGCCGGTCTTGCGACGTGAACAGCTCGCTCAACCGTATGGTCCGGACCGGCGCGTCGCCCTCTGCGAGTGATGCCGGACCTTCGAGAAACTCATAGTCCTGCACGGTTGCACCAAGCGGCAGCTGCCGGCGCAGTTCGGCGACCCTTTCACGCTGATTTAGCAACTCGATCTCGGCGAGCCGCAGCTCTTCGCGCTTTGAGAGATACGCCGCCGACTCATTGCGTAGGTTCGTCTGTCGATACGTTCCTTGGATCGTCTCGTGTACCACGACTTCCACCTCCTTGTGCTCGCCGAGCGATGCTCGAACCAGGTGCAGTCAGGTGCAAGGAATATGCCCGCTTCGCGTTTCGGACTCGCTGCCGCGAATTCGGGCGCGAGTCTTGCACTAAGCCCGCTACTCTCGCCTACTACACCGAAGTTCAACCTGGTGCCGCGGAGAGAAGATTATGACCAACCCGAATCTCATAACCTGCCTTTGGTTCGACAAAGGCGAAGCCCGCAAGGCGGCCGAGTTCTACGCTTCCGTTTTCCCGAACTCGAAGGTGGGCGCAATCCGCACCGCGCCAGCGCATTACCCGGGCGGCAAGGCAGGCGACGAGCTGACCGTCGAGTTCACAGTGCTCGGTCAGTCGTTCGTCGGGCTAAACGGCGGCCCCGATTTCAAAGCCAATGAATCCGTCAGCTTCATGGTCGTCACCGACACTCAGGAAGAAACCGATCGCTACTGGGATGCGATCACGAAGAACGGAGGCCAGGAAAGCGCCTGTGGCTGGTGCAAGGACAGATGGGGTTTCTCCTGGCAGATCACCCCGCGCGTGCTGCTCGAAGCGGTAGGTGATCCCGACCCCACCGTTGCTCAACGCGCTTTCGAAGCGATGATGCCGATGCGCAAGATCGATATCGCTACCATAGAGGCCGCGGTCAAGAGTGTGCGTAAGTAGGCCGTCGGCGCTTCAACGCGGCACCTCGGGTCACCGCCACCCTAACTCCGGCGCGACATACTTCAAAACGCTCTCAATCACGTGCGCGTTGTACTCGACCCCGAGCTGGTTCGGCACTGTGAGCAGCAACGTATCCGCCGCCGCGATCGCCTCGTCCTTCGCAAGCTCCTTCACGAGCACGTCGGGCTCGGCGGCATACGTGCGGCCGAACACGGCGCGCGTGCTCTCGTCGAGATAGCCGATCGACCCCCGATCCTCGCCTCGGTCGCCGAAATACGCCCAATCACGATCATCGACGAGCGGAAAGATGCTGCGGCTCACCGACACGCGCGGCTCGCGCTCGTGCCCGGCCTCGCGCCACGCTTCGCGAAAAGCTTCGATCTGCTTGCGCTGCTGCACGTGCAGCGGCTCGCCGCTCTCGTCGAACTTGAGCGTGGAGCTCTGCAAGTTCATGCCTAGCCGCGCGGCCCATCTCGCCGTGTCGTTCGTGCCCGAGCCCCACCAGATCCGCTCGCGAAGACCCTCGGAATACGGCTCGATGCGAAGGAGCCCAGGCGGATTCGGGAACATCGGCCGCGGGTTCGGCTGCGCGAAGCCTTCGCCCTTGATCACCTCGAGGAAGATCTCGGCATGCCGCCGCGCCATATCGGCATCGGTCTCGCCTTCCTTTGGCGCGTAGCCGAAGTAGCGCCAACCGTCGATCACCTGCTCCGGCGAGCCGCGGCTGATGCCGAGCTGCAGGCGCCCGCCCGAGATCAGATCCGTCGCGCCCGCGCACTCCGCCATGTACATCGGGTTCTCGTAACGCATGTCGATCACGGCCGTGCCGATCTCGATCCTGCGCGTGCGCGCCGCGACGGCGGCGAGCAACGGAAAAGGCGTGCCGAGCTGGCGCGCGAAGTGGTGCACGCGAAAATACGCGCCGTCCGCGCCGAGCTCCTCGGCGGCGACCGCGAGCTCGATCGACTGCAGCAGCGAATCGGCCGCCGTGCGCGTTTGCGAATGCGGCGAGGGCGTCCAGTGCCCGAACGACAGGAATCCGATCTTCTTCACGACTCGTCCTCGGTTCTTTCGAGGACATCTTAGCCGTCGTGCGGACTCGAAGCGCTAGTGCGAGAAACCGAGCGACGGAGTCTCTCTACCACCGACGCCCGCTCGGTACGCGCCCGACTTGACCGGACTCGCCTTCGCCCCAGCAGTACGCGAACCCGTCGGCGCCGATCGCACAGGCGTGGCCGCTGCCGACGGCGATCTTCACGAAGGGCTGATCGCTTTCGATGCGAATCGCCTCGCTGCGTTGCTGCGGCGTCGCTCTGATACAGTGCGCCGCACCTTCGGCCGTCAGCCCGCACGTCTGCAGATCGGCCGTCGCCAACGTCGAAAGCTTCACGCCTCCGAAGTCGACGAGAACGGGCACCGCGCCGTGCGGCAACGAATGACCAGAAAGGCGCAGCGGCGACGATGATGAATGCACCGGAAACGCTAGCCCCCAGCAGTGAACGTCACCCTGTGCGGTCAAAGCACAGGTATGCCCGCCGGCCGCGCCGATCTCGACGACCTCGAGCGCGCCCTGCACGGGCACCGGTGTCGCGCTTTCGCGCACGCCGCCGTCATGCCCCGACGAACCGATGCCGAGCGAGCCGTACATATCGTTTCCCCAACAATATGCATGGCGCGCATCGTCGATCCCGCAGCCGTGGACGCCGCCGAAGCCGATCGCTGTGAACGTTACGCCGGTGGGAACGAGCTCCGGTTCCGTTAACGCGCTACCCGGCGCATCACTCAAGCGCCAGCACCACACGCGTCCCTCGGCGGTCAGTCCGTACGCGGCGCCGTCGCTCGATGAGCTCGATGCGAGCGAAGCGAACACGTGCTCGCCCGGGACCCGGATCGGGGCCGCGCTGCTCGTCCGAAAGCCCGCTTCGTCTCGTCCGCCGAATCCTCCGCCCCAGCAATGCACGGCGCCCGATTCGTCGAGCCCGCACGTGCCCGACCGCATGGCGACGATCGACTTGAAGCGCGGCATGTCCGGCACGCGCACGGGCGACGAGCTGCACGGATACGCGCCGGCGCCTTCGCCGCAGGTCTCGGTGATCGAGGCGTTGCCGAGCTGATCGTCTCGATTCGAGCCCCAGCAATATGTCTCGCCGTCGACCGTGAGCGCACAGGTGTGCTCGCCGCCCGCGGTGATCTCCGCGAACTCGAGCGCATCGGTGACTCGCACGGGCTCCTCGTATAAATCCGGCGGCTTCGGTGGGGAGCCCGCGAGCGAGCGGAGCGTGGCCCACGCGAGCCACGCCGCGCCGGGTGTCTCGCCGTTGCTCGCGCAGCCCGCGAGCAGGAAGGAAGTCAGAAACGCTGCGCCGCACGCCACGTCCAGGGAGCGCATCGGCCGATTCCGTTGACGAGGTCCTGTCATCGGCGCTCTCGACGACGGGTCAACTCCCGGGATTTTCGCGCAAAGCGCCGTGCTGCGGTAACCCCATGATCCGACGGGAGAAAAAGAGCTTCCGGCCGCAACCTCCCCGTATTTGCCGGCATGCCCGCCGCGCCCCGCCGGGGTAGACTGTCCCGACCCCAGTGCACGTCGATCGAGTCATCTTCCGATGAGCGCTTCACTCCGCGAGCAGCTATTGAAGGCAGGCCTCGTCACCGAGGAACAGGTCAAGGAAGCCGAGCGGGCGGCGCGCCGCGAGCGGCGGCCGAAGGCGCCGAAGAAGGGCGCACCGCCGCCGAAGCCCACGGCCGCCGAGCGGGCGCAGGCCGAGAAGGTCGCGAGCGACAAGGAGCTCGAGCGCCGGAAGGCCGAGAAGGCGGAAGCGAAGGCGCGCGCAGCGCAGATCCGCCAAATCGTCGATCAGCATCGCGTCCCGCAGAGCGACGACGGCGAGCCGTTTTACTTCCAGGACGGCACACATATCAAACGGGTCTACGTCACCGCCGAGCAGCGCGAGCAGCTCGTCGGCGGGGCGCTCGCGATCGCGCGCTACGGCAAGAGCTTCGCGCTCGTTCCGGCCGCGGTTGCGGAGAAGATCCGCGAGCGCGACCCGAACGCGGTCATCGATCTCGAGGCCGCGACGAGCTCGTCGGACGACGTCGATGACGCGTACAAGGGCTTCGAGGTCCCCGACGACCTGATGTGGTAAGCGGCGCTCTGCGCCCAAGACCGCCCCGCTGCCGGGGGCTTCCCGGGTTTTGGCCGAACGCGCCCGGAATCATTATCATGCTCGGTACGTGCCTGCCTGGGGGAGTCGAGATGAAGTTCCGATCCGCGGCTATCGGGGTTCTTGCAGCGGCCGTGCCCTTCTCCGCGCCTGTCTTCGCCCATCACAGCCAGGCGATGTTCGACGCCACGCAGGAAATCCTGATCGAAGGGACGGTCCATCGCTACGATTGGAAGAATCCGCACATCTATCTGATCGTCGACACGATCGGCCCGGACGGCAAACGCGCGCTGATCGAAGGCGAAGGGCTCGCGATTACGCAGGCGCTGGTCGACGGGCTCCGTCCGGACGCGTTCGAGCCTGGCATGCGCGTCGTGATGCGCGCGAATCCGAATCGCGGCGGCTGGGGTAAGCAGGTGCGCATCCTCGACGTCACGACCGAGGACGGCGAGATCCATCCATTCTACGCGGCGAACAAGCGCACGCTCGAGCTGAAACCGGCCGAAAGCATCGCGAGCAAGTGGGCGCCTTCGAGGCAGGCGGTTTACGCGGCGTTCAGCGCGATGGCGAATTGGCCGCTCAAGGCGGAGGCGCTCGCGATCAAGGAGCAGGCGCCGATCGACGGGCTTTGCTACGTCGAGCCCGTGCCGTTTCTCGCGATCCTCGACGAGATGCGCTCGATCGAGGTTCACGACGACCGCGTCCTGCTGCATTTCGACAACTCGGGCGATCACGTCTACCGCACGGTCTATCTGAACGCCGAGCATCCGGCCGATCTCGAGCCGTCGCTACATGGACACTCGGTCGGCTGGTGGGAAGGCGATACGCTCGTCATCGACACGATCGGCTACGAGGCGAACCTCGCGGGCCTCGGCGGCGACGTGCCCGGCAGCGACCAGAAGCGCACCGTGGAGCGGCTGTCGCTCTCGGAGGACCGCGTGCGCCTGCGCTACGAGATCACGATCGAGGATCCAGTCTATCTCGAGCGGCCCGTGACGCTGGCCCAGCAGTGGGATCATCGGCCGGATCTCGAGTTCTCGCCGCCGTCGGAAGCCTGCGACGACGAGGTCGCGGCGCGGTGGCGCGATCACGTGCCTGAAGAGCTGCGCAAGTAATCTTCGAGCTCGGGGCCCTTTGGCCCCGAGCTCAAATCCACCGCCGCACGCGAGACTTGTACGCTCGATACTCCTCCCCGTAGGCGCGCTCCATGCTGCGCTCCTCGAAGGGGATGATCACGAAGTTGTCGAGCAGGAACAGAACGACGGGCACGAGCCACATCGCCCACGTGCCGCCGACGAACGCGGCGCCGATGCCCGTTACTACCATCCCGAGATACATCGGATTGCGCGAGATGCGGTACGGGCCAATCGCGACGAGCGTGCTGTGCGATTCCGACCAAGGATGGATCTCGGCGCCGCGCTCGAAGAACGTCGCCCATCCCCACGCCGAGAACGCGAGACCGAGCACGATCAGCGCGATACCGGCGGGACGATGCTGTAGGACCGCCGGCAGCTCGAACGCCCATCCGACGAGGAGCGCGATAACGACGAGCAGGATCAGCCAAATCGGCGTCGGGATCTTCACGATCCACGAAGGTCGGTCGACATCGTTCATCGGCGTTCCTCCCGTGTTGGAGTGAACGGCGAACATGCAAGAAGCGCGCTTTCGACGCACCTAGACCGTCACGACGACTTTCCCCACTTGCTGATTCGACTCGAGGTAACGGTTCGCCTCGGCGATCTGCTCCAGCGGGAACGTCCTCGCGATCACGGGCTTGAGCTTACCGCGAGCGAGGCCCTGATAAATTACCTGCTTGTAGCGCTCGAAGCGCAGCGGATGGTTCCAGATCTCCGACGCGACCCAGCCGCGGACGCTCAATCCCTTGAGCGCTGCCGGCCAATGCGGATGCGGCGTGGGCTGCTCGCTGAGCCCGCCGTAGATGAACAGAATTCCGCGCTCGCACATCGACTCCGCGAGCTTCTCGACGAACGGCCCGCCGACCGGATCGAACACGATGCGCGCCCCCTTGCCTCCGGTGATCCTTCGCACGGCCTCGACGTAATCCTCTTCCTCGGTCGCAATCACGTGCTGCGCGCCGTGCGCGAGCAACGCGTCGCGTTTCGCGCTCGTGCGGGTCGCCGCGATCGACACGGCGCCGGCCCAGTTCGCGAGCTGGATCGCCGCAAGCCCCACGCTGCTCGACGCCGCGCGGATCACGACGTAATCGTCGATCGTAGCATTCGCGCCCTCGATGATCGCGAGCGCCGTGAAGTACTGCATCCAGATCGACGCACACTCGATCGGAGAAAGCCCCGGCGGCGGCGCAATCAGGCTGGTCACAGGGACGATCGCCTCGTCGCCCCAAACGCCGTACGTGCCGAGCCGGAAATTCGGCATCACGCAAACCGGGTCTCCGGCCTTCCAGCCGGCGACGCCGGGCCCGACCTCCTCGATCGTGCCGTAGCATTCGTAGCCGATGCGCGTCGGCAGCTGCGGCTTCACGGGATAGCGGCCGGCGCGGAACATCGCCTCGGCGCGGTTGAGCCCGATCGTCTGCACGCGAATACGCACCTCGCCTTCGCCCGGCGAGCCGATCTCCTGCTCCTCGATCTCGAGCACCTCGGGTCCGCCGAGCTTGCGGAGCATCACGACTCTTGCCACTGCTTTACCCCCTCTTCTCTCGAGCCCGCGATAGCTTACCGGCCCGCCGGAACGCGGCAAATCGCACGCCCGCCGCCGACTCCGACCCGGGAGCGGGACGAGCCCGGACCAGCAGCCTTCAACCATCTTGAGCCATCGAACGCACCGTTTCGCGTATCCTTGCGCCGTATCGCGCGAGACCCAAGGAGCATGGCGATGCACGCTTCCGTGTTTCCCCTACGATTCGCCGCCGTCGCGGCCTTCGCGATCGGCGCCTCGACGGCCGTCGCTCAGCCCGCCGCGCCGACGCCGCTCGGCGAAGGCCCGTGGGTGATCGAGACCGAGACCCACAAGGTACGCGTCTCGGTGCTGACGCGCGATCTGCAGTCGCCGTGGAGCCTCGTGTTCCTGCCGAACGGCGACATGCTGGTGACCGAGAGGCCGGGGCGGCTCCGCGTGATCCGCGACGGCAAGCTCGACCCGACGCCGATCGAAGGGCTGCCGGAAATCGTCGGCGAGAGCATCGGCGGCTTGATGGGCCTCGCGCTCCACCCGGACTTCGAACGCAACCGCCTCATCTATTTCGCGTACACGAAGCCGAATCCCGAGAACGACGAGCAGCGCTCGCTCGCCGTCGCGCGCGCCCGCTGGGACGGCGGCGCGAAGCTCGCGGACGTCGAGGACATCTTCGTCGCGAAGGATTGGTACAGCGCGGCGATGGCCGCGGAGAACAACCGCTGCTGCGGACAGGGTCCGGCTTCCGGCAGCTACGGCGCGCGCATCGCGTTCGGCCCCGACGGTAAGCTCTACGTCACGAGCGGCGATCGCAACTGGGGCGAGAAGGCGCAGGATCCTTCGTCGCATCTCGGCAAGATCCTGCGTTTGAACGACGACGGCTCCGTCCCGAGCGACAACCCGTTCGTCGGCCGCGAAGGTTATCTGCCGGAGATTTACACGCTCGGCCACCGCAATCCGACAGGGCTTCGTTTCGATCCGGCCACGGGCGCGCTGTGGTCGACCGAGTTCGGCCCGCGCGGCGGCGACGAGCTGAACCTGATCGAAGCCGGCAAGAACTACGGCTGGATGCTGGTCTCGCAGGGCGAGCATTACGACGGCGCCCCGAAGGCGCTCGGCGAACGCGGCGTCGAGGGCTATGTCGATCCGGTGCAAGCGTGGGGGCCGGGCGGGAATCCGGGCAACGTGATCGTCTACCGCGGCGAGCTCTTCCCCGAGTGGCGAGGCAACGTCTTCGTCGCGGCGATGTCGCGGCCCGGCGCGCTCGTGCGCGTGATCGTCGACGAGAACAACAAGCTCGTGCGCGAGGAACGCCTGCTGACCGAGCTCGAGCAACGCATGCGCGACGTCGTCGAGGCACCGGACGGCCGCATCTTCGTGCTGACCGAGCAATCGCCGTTCGCATCGCCCGGTGCAATTCTCGTGTTGGAGCCCGCCCGATGATTCGTTTCGCTCGCAACGTCCATGACCGCCGCCTCGTCGGCGGCTCGCACGTCAAGGCGGCCGCGTTCGCCGGCCTGTGCATCGCGAGTCTCGGTGCCGAGGCCGGTGAAGCGGAATGTGCCGCGCTCGCCGAATGGAGCAACGGTCCGGCCGATCTCAGGATCACCGAAGCCGTTTACTCGACGAATCGCGTTCCGCGCGGCCCGGGTTTCGGACCGCCGCCCGCGCCGCTTCCGCCGCATTGTCATATCGAAGGCAGCTTCGAGCATCGCGTCGGCGTCGACGGGCGCGAGTACGCGATCCGCTTCGCGATCAATCTGCCGGACAACTGGAACGGCCGTTTTCTGTATCAGGGCGGCGGCGGCTTGAACGGCACGCTGCAGGAGCCGACCGGCGCCAACGCCACGGGCGGCGAATCCGCGCTCGAGCGGGGCTTCGCCGTCGCGAGCACCGACAGCGGTCACACGGGCGCCGGCTTCGACGCCAGCTTCATGGCCGATCAGCAGGCGATGCTGAATTTCCAGTATCAGGCCAACGCGAAGGTCACCGAGGTCGCGCGGCCGATGATCGAGGCCTACTACGGCCGGCCGATCGCGCACAGCTACTTCGTCGGCTGCTCGACCGGCGGCCGCGAAGGCATGATCATGGCGCAGCGCTTCCCGCACCTCTTCGACGGCATCGTCTCCGGCGCGCCCGCGATGCGCACCGGCGTGAGCAATCTCGCGTTGCGCTGGATCAGCGTCGAGCTCGGCAAGGTGACCAATCCGCGCGATCCGTTCACGCCGGACGAGGAGCGCCTGATCATGGACGCGCTGATGAAGCGCTGCGATGCGCTCGACGGGCACGAGGACGGCCTGATCTTCAATCGCAGCGCCTGCGACTTCGATCCGCGCGAGCTCGCGTGCTCGAAGGCGTCGGGATCGGCCTGCCTCGCGGACGAGAAAGCCGATGCGCTCGCCCGCGCGCTCGGCGGACCGGTGAACGCGGCAGGCTATCCGGTCTACGTGTCGTTCCCGTACGACTCCGCGCTCGACGACCAGGGATTCATTCCCGGCCTGCTGCTCGGGGGCGGCAACCCGCCGGAAGGCACGCACGGCGCGGACATGCAAAGCCAGGACGTCGACGCGGAATACTTCGAGGCCGTCGCGATGGACGAGGCGATCGGCACCACCGCGACGCAGTACAACGTCAGCACGTTCATCCTCGAAGGCGGCAAGCACATCTTCTACCACGGCGAAGGGGACGCGTGGTTCTCGTCGAACGACACCGTGCGCTACTTCGAGCGCATGGCGGACGCGAACCGCAATATCAAAGAGGCCGACGAGTACGCGCGGCTCTATCTCGTGCCCGGCATGGGACATTGCGCCGGCGGCGAGCGCACGGTCGATACGTTCGATCTGTTGACGCCGCTCGTCGAGTGGGTCGAGAACGGCACGCCGCCGGGTTCGGTCGTCGCGACCGGCCGCTCGATGCCGGGCGAGAGCCGTCCGCTCTGCCCGTGGCCGACGTACGCGCATTTCGAAGGCGGCGATCCCGCGCGCGCTGAAAGCTATTCGTGCCGCACGCCGTGACCGCGCTCGCGCGCCGCGGCCGCGGCGCGCGACTCGTTTAAGATAGGCGCGGCGTTCGACGAGATAGGCGAATGACGAAAGACGCTGCGTCAGAGACGATTTGGCGGCCGGGCGTCACGCTCGAGCTGCTCCGCGCTAGGCTCAAGAACACGCTCGCCGAGCACATCGGCATCGAGCTCGTCGAGCTCGGACCCGATTACTTGAGCGGGACGATGCGCGTCGACCATCGCACGTGTCAGCCGATGCGGCTCTTACACGGCGGCGCGTCGGTCGTGCTCGCGGAGACGATCGGCAGCCTCGCCGCGAACGCGGCGAATCACGATCCCGCGCGCCACTTCGTGGGTCAGGAGATCAACGCGAATCACCTGCGTCCGGTGCCCGAAGGCCGGTCCGTCACCGGCGTCGCGCGGCCCGTGCACATCGGCCGATCGAGCCAGGTCTGGAACATCGAGATCCGGAACGAAAAGGATCAGCTCGTCTGCGTGTCGCGGCTCACGACGGCGGCCGTGCCGGCGGCGCGGCCCGAGCCG
>Ga0207873_1001463_pt1 | contig 22549 bp, 19 predicted proteins | sample BGWIniCompost_FD_187373 | JGI IMG/M metagenome (GOLD analysis project Ga0207873, IMG submission 187373) | Cellulose adapted compost microbial communities from Newby Island Compost Facility, Milpitas, CA, USA - BGW Initial Compost (SPAdes)... ...
GGGGAAGATCACCACCCGCCGATTGGGCTCCTCGCCCTCGGATCGGGTCTCCACCGCCGGGTCGTCCTTGAGCGCGAGGTGGACGATCCGCCGCTCCGCGGCGGTCATCGGCTCCAGCGCCACCCGCCGCCGCTCCTGCCGCGCCCGCCGGGCGGCCTGCTGGGCGATCTGCCGCAGCGCCGCCTCTCGCCGGCGCCGGTAGTCGCCGGCATCCAGCACCAGCCTCAGCGGCCCGGCGCCCGGCCCCCGGTTGGCCACCACGTTGGCCAGGTACTGCAGGGCATTGAGGGTCTGGCCCCGGTGCCCGATCAGCAGTCCGGCCCGTTCGGAGACCACGTTGAGATGGTAGGCGCCCGGTCCCAACCGCCGCGTCTCGATGGCCCCGGGGATCCCCATCAGCCGGATCACTTCTCGCACGAAGGCACGCCCGCGCTCCAGCCGAGCGCGCTCGCCCTCCTCGTCGGAGGCGGCGCCCCTAGCAGGCTCCTCGGGCTCGGGATCGGCGCGACCGTCGAGATCCGGCTCCGGCTCCGTCCGGGGATGTTTGACCGTGACCCGCACCCGAGCCAGCCGCCCCCCGAGCCAGCTCAGCAGCCCCTTGTTGGCCTCCTCGAGGACCTCGACGATTACCTCGTCACGCTCGACGCCCAGCTCGTCGAGCGCGGCTTCCAGCGCCTCCTCCACGTTGCGTCCGGACTTGACGACGGAGCGAGGGGCACTCATGAAGCCCTGACGCCTCCTCTCGCCTCTACCAGCCGCTTCTGGAAGAACCAGTACTGGGCGTACGTGAACAGGCTGCTCACGGTCCAGTAGAGCGCCAGCCCCGTCGGAAAGCTGGCCGCGAAGACGGCGCTGACCAGCGACATGATCAGCATCGTCTGCCCTTGCCGGGGATCGGTGACCGACACCTTCATCGATACGTACTGGGACAAGCCCGTGAGGATGGGCCAGACGAGGTAGGGGTCCCGCACGCTCAGATCCCAAAACAGGAAGAGGCTCCCCTCGGGGAGCCGCCGTAACGCCAGGAAGAGCCCCCACAGGATGGGAAGCTGCACGAGCGCCGGCAGACAGCCGCTGAAAGGATTGATCTTATGCTCTCGGTAGAGCTCCATCATCCGGCGCTGCAGTTCCTGGGGGCGGTCCTTGTACTTTTTCTGCAGTTCCTGCAGCATGGGCTGGATGCGCTTCTGACCCTCGAGGGCCCGAAACTGCGCCACCCCCAGCGGCAACAGCACCAGCCGCACCAAGAGCGTCAGCCCGATGACCGCCAGCCCGTAGTTGCCGCTCACGCCCCGCAGTTGCTCCAGTAGCCACCACAGTCCATCGGCCAACTGATCCACGGTCGCCCCAACCGCCTCTCCGCGCGTAACCCCTCGAAGAGGGTCTCAAGGGACGGGATCGTACCCACCGGGGTGCCAGGGATGACACCGGGCGATCCGCCGGAGAGCGAGCCATGCCCCCTTGAGGGCCCCGTGCCGCAACAGGGCCTCCTCGGCATAGGCAGAGCAACTGGGATAGAAGCGGCAGACAGGCGGCGTCCAGGGCGAGATCCACCGCCGGTAGACGCCCACCACGGCGGCCAGAGCCCTACCGAGGGGCCAACCGCCCCCGCTCATGCGGAGTCGACCCATGCGCCCGCCCGCTTCAGCGCAATCCGTAGCGCTTCCCTCAGCTCGCCGAAGTCCGCGTCCCGGCAACCCGGGCGCGCCGAAAGGACCACGTCCATCCCGCGCCGCACGCCCCCCAGCTCGAGCCGGAGCGCCTCCCGAAGGCGCCGGCGGACGCGGTTTCGAGTCACCGCCTTGCCAACCCGGCGGCCCACCGCGAACCCGACCCGTACGCCAGTGCACGGCCCCGGCGCTGCCCATGCGGTCACCAGGTGCGTGGCCCCACGTCGCCCCGACCGAAAGACTCGGTCGAAGTCGCGCCGCGCCACCAGGCGGTAGAGCCCTGGCCCCCACCGCCGGCCGCTCAGCTCACGGTCAAGCGGGCCCGGCCCTTGGCCCGCCGGCGCTTCAACACCTTCCGGCCGCCCGGCGTGGACATCCTCCGGAGAAAGCCGTGGACACGTCGGCGATGGCGGCGCTTGGGCTGGAACGTTCTTTTCATGCTCTTTCCAAACTCCTCCGAAATGCGCCGAAACCGGCCCGGATGGGGCCTGTGGCATGATGAGGCGCCGTCGGCGCCAAAAGCGGCAGGTTCGATTATAGCCTTGGGCTTTTCGGAACGTCAACGCCTGTCCGCCCGCCCCTTCGGCTTCGGGGACCCCTTGCCTGCCATCCCCCCTCCCCCTTAGACTCACCATTGCCCGGTCGAGCGGCCGGCTCTGCCTGTGCATTTTCCCATGGACAAGCTGTGGGCAGCCTGTGCGAAAAGCGCCGCCGTCCGGGCGGGGGATGGGGGACGGTCGTTGTGGTAGCCGCGCGGACCTTCACTTTTCACCGGGTGTGCGAGCCACCCGACCTTCTCTCCTCGCGCCCTCGGGCCTGCCCGCGCAGCGCCGTCGACATCCCCGGCGGTGAAAGCGACCTGTGGATAACCCGGGGATATTGTGGATATTGCCCCGTCGCGCGCCTTGCCACATCGACCTTTTCTCAGCTTTTCGCCCACCCCGGAAGGGGTGCCTAGAAAAGGTCGGGACGCCGCCATGGAGACATCCGTGCGCTCACAGTCGCTCATTCGCTTTCCATCGGCGGAGCCAAAGGACGCCGCGGGCGACGCGCGCCTGCTCTCCTTTACCCCCGCCGCACGGGTCGAGCCCACCGAGGCCCCGGCCTCTCTGAGCGTCCGGCTGGCCGTCTACCCGCCGGACGGCGGCTTGCCGGCCGTCTACGACGTCTGCGCCAACGAGACCGGGGCGTTGTTGGCGGAGGCCTGTCGGCGCAGCGCTCAATGGGTGAAGGACTCCGGCAGCCCTGTGCCCGTCGAGGCGGTGGTCGCGGTGGTCGAAAACCTGATCCACGCCCACTTCCAGCTGGCCACGGTCTCCATCGCGCCCGACGGCTCGGTGACCGTCTCGGACCAGGGACCGGGCATCCCCGACAAGCGGCGGGCCTTGCTCCCGGGTTTCACCACCGCGACGGCGCAGATGCGCCGCTACATCCGGGGGGTGGGCTCGGGGCTCACCATCGCGGCGACGCTGATGGAGCGCGTCGGCGGACAGCTGCGCATCGAAGACAACCTGGCCGGGGGTACCGTGGTCACCCTCTCGCCGCGGAGGGTGCCCTCCGCTCCCTCCGTTGCCTCGGCTCCCTCACCGCAGGGGTCCGCCAGCGTCACGCCCGCCTCCCCTTCCCATCGTGGCGTTGAAGCTCTCACCGCCCGGCAGCGGCGGTTGCTGCTGCTCGCCGCCGACCTGGGAGAGATAGGGCCCAGCGCGGCCTCCCAGCACCTCGGGATGAGCCTGACCACAGCCTTCCGGGAGCTGGTGGTCCTGGAGGGGCTGGGGCTGGTCGCACCCAACGGGGCCGGCAAGCGCCGCCTCACGCCCGACGGCGCGGCGGCGGTCGAGCAGTTGCTGAGCCAGGAGTCGCTGAGGCTTTCGCCTCGCGCGCTGGCCTGAGCGCGCATCACCATCGCTGGAGCGTGCCTGGCCCGGTCAGTGGCCTGGCCGCGTCGGCCCGGAGGGCCGACGGCCAATGACCTGGAGGGCAGAAGATGGGCTCGTTGTCAGACCTATGGCTTACCACGGTCTCGATCGTCGTCGAACGCGAGGGAGTCAGCCCCGGCTTCGACGCGTGGCTCAAGGGAGCCCGGCCCCTCGCCATGGACGGGCCGAGGCTCCTGGTCGAGGTACCGGATCCCTTCACCCGTGATTGGGTCCGCTCCCGCTACGGGAGCGCCCTCGATGCGACCCTCTCCTCGCTGACGGGCCGGCCCTGCTCCGTCGAGCTGGTCACCCCCGGAGAGGCACCCTCGGGGACTCCCGCCGCGAGTGCGCCCGTAGAGCAGTCACCGGCCTCCCGCGACGGGCTGCGACCGGCCGACGAGGAGCCCATGCCGACGGCGAGCGGCCTCAACCCCCGCTACACCTTCGACACCTTCGTGGTTGGCAACAGCAACCGTTTCGCCTACTCGGCCTGCCTCGGGGTCGTCGCCAACCCCGGTGGCCCCTACAATCCCCTCTTCCTCTATGGCGGGGTCGGGTTGGGCAAGACCCATCTCATGCAGGCCGTGGCACACGAACTGGCGCGCACCCGCCCTCGGATGAAGGTCCTGTACATCACCACCGAGGCCTTCACCAACGACCTGGTCGACTCGCTGCAGCGCCGCAGCATGCCCGAGTTCCGCAATCGCTACCGATCCCTCGACGTGCTGCTCCTCGACGACGTACACTTCGCCGCCGGCAAGGAGAGCACGCAGGAGGAGTTCTTCCACACCTTCAACACGCTCTACGAGGCGGGACGGCAGATCGTCCTCTCCAGCGACCGGCCCCCGTCGGAGATCCCCAAGCTCGAGGAGCGCCTGCGCTCACGCTTCGCCTGGGGCCTGCTGGCCGACATCCAGCCACCCGACTTCGAGACGCGCCTGGCCATCCTGCGCAAGCGCTGCGAGACCGACGGCCTGGAGATGCCCGACGACGTCTTGCGCTACATCGCCGAGGTGATCCGCTCCAACATCCGGGTGCTGGAGGGGGCCCTGCGCAAGGTAGCCACCGCCTCGAGGCTGGCGGGGACGGCCCCTACCGTCGACCTGGCCATCGAGGCCTTGCGGGACCTGGCCGAGCCGCAGCACCGTGCCATCACCATCGACCGTATCCAGAGCGTCGTCGCGGAGCACTTCGGGCTCACCACCACCCAGCTCAAGGGAAAGAGCCGGGCCAGGGAACTGGCACTCGCTCGACAGATCGCCATGTTCCTCTGCCGGGAGCTGACCCAGGCCTCCCTTCCCCACATCGGGGAGCAGTTTGGGGGGCGCGACCACTCCACGGTGCTCCACGCGGTGGAGAAGGTCCAGAGCCTGGCCCGCCGCGACCCGGCCATCGCCGATCTGCTGCGTCACCTACGTCAGCGGCTCACTCGCCCCTGATCGAGGCCATCGCGAAAATCGCGTGGATAGGGTGTGACCGGCCATCGAAATCCTGTGGAAAGATCGCCCCCCTTGTGCACAGGCACGGACCGTCTCGACAGGCGCCGTCGCGCCTTCCCCACCCTCTCCATGCGGCGCCGAGTGGTCCTTCCACAGCTCCCGAGCCCGCAGAGGGGCGTCCCACGGGGATCTCAGCCGTTGTCCACTCTTTGCACAGCCCTTACTTCGGCCTCTACTGTCTTGGCCATGGGGTCCTTGGTCCAAATGGTCCGACGAGATCGTCGTCTTTAGCAGACCATCCGGAGAGGAGCCATCGCGCCCATGATCGTCACCTGTGCCCGTGAGCGACTCGCCGCGGCCCTGGCCCTGGCCGAGCGGGCTGCCGCCATCGGCGAAAACCTGCCCGTCCTGGGGGGCGTACGGCTCCACGCTGCCGACGGACACCTCGAGCTGGCCGCCACCGACCTGGAGATGTCCGTCTTGGCGCGCGTCGAGGCCGCCGTCGAGGAGCCGGGGGAGCGGGTCGTGGATGCCCGGCTCTTCTCGGCCCTGGTGCGCCGGCTGGAAGGGGGAGACGTAGTCCTCCGGTCGGCCCCTGACGGGCAATCCCTCGAGGTGCGGGCCGGGGGTTCACGCTTCTCCCTGGTCTCCATGCCCGCCGACGAATTCCCGGAGTTGCCGCGGCTGGCCGACGGCTGGCGGGTGCAGTTGCCGGCGGGCAAGTTGGAGCGAGCCATCACGCAGTGTCGCTTCGCCAGCGCGGTCTCGGACCAGCGCCCGGTGCTGAGCGGCGTGCTCCTCGAGAGCGAAGAGGGTATGCTGCGGCTTGTCGCCACCGACAGCTCGAGGCTCGCCTACCGTGAGGTCCCCATCTCCGGCCTCACGCCTTTCGGCAACTCAGGGCTCTTCTCGCCTCGTGCCATCCTGCCGGCCCGGGCCCTGGAGGAGATGCGGCGGATGTGTGCGTCCGTGGAGCCCGACAGCGAGGTGATCCTCTCCCTGGGCGAGCGCCTGGCAGAGCTCGAGGTGCCCGCGGCTCGCCTCACGACTCGCCTCATCGAGGGCAACTTCCCGCCGTACCGGCAGGTCTTCCTGGATGACCTCCCGAGCCGGGTGCGCTTCCGGAGAGACTCCTTGCTGGATGCGGTACAGCGCGTCGCGCTCTTGAGCCGCCGTGGACCCGCCGTCGTGCAGATCTGCGTGGAGGACGGCCAGGTGCTCCTGCGCAGTGCGGTGGCCGACTCGGGCGAAGGAGAGGAGAGGGTCGACGCGCACGCAGAGGGGCCCCCGTTCGTCGTCGCCTACCAGGCCCGCTTCCTGGAGGAGTTCCTCAAGGCCTTCGACGAGGAGGAGGTAGAGCTGGAGCTGGGCGACCCTGCCCGCCAGGGCACCTTCCGGATCGCCGGGGATCCGGGTTACCGGTATATAGTGATGCCGTGGCGCACGGGCTAACCGGCGTCCCGGGGGAGGCGAAGGTCGCGTGGCAGCAGTCCCGGTCAGCATCCGGGTCGAGCCCATCGAGCTCCAGCAGTTCTTGAAGCTCAGCGGGGCCGCCCGCACGGGCGGAGAGGCCAAGACCCTGGTGGCCCGCGGCCTGGTCAAGGTCAACGGCCTGCGGGAGCTGCGGCGTTCACGCAAACTCTACCCGGGCGACGAGGTGGAAGTGGTGGGCCGGGGGCAGTTCGTCGTCATCGCGCGGCTGGGCTGAACCGTGAGGATCCTCTCGCTGCGGCTGGCGCAGTTTCGCAACTACGAGTCCGCCGAGCTGGAGCCGGATCCCCGCCTCAACCTCGTCGTCGGCCCCAACGCCCAGGGCAAGACCAACCTCCTCGAGGCCATCTGGGTGCTGGGAGGTGCCCGCTCCCCTCGAGCCAGCGACCCCCGGGCCATGATCCGCTTCGGCCATTCCCAGGCCGTGGTGGAGGCTCGGCTCTCGCTGGACGCCACAGGAGCCGAGCGCGATCTGCGACTCGACCTGCGGCCGGGCGGCCGCCTCTTCCGCCTCAACGGCAAGGCCGTCACGCGCCATGCCGACGTGCTCGGCACGCTGGCGGCGCTGTGGTTTTCACCCGACGAGGTGGACGTGGTGCGCGGCGGCCCCGCCCATCGTCGCCGCTTTCTCGATCTGACGCTGGCGCAGGCCGATCCCCTCTACCGGGCGGCCCTGCTGCGGTATGCTCAGGTCCTGCGCCAGCGAAACGGCCTGTTGCGTGTGGCCGCCAAGGGGGCCTCCACCTCGCCCGCCTTGCTGGCGACCTGGGACGAGGAGCTCGCGCAGAGCGGCGCGGAGCTGGTGGTCGGGCGGCTCGGGTTGCTGCACGCGCTGGCCCCCGGAGCCTCGGCCATCTACCAGCGGATGGCCGGCGATGGCGCCAGGTTGGAGGTGGCCTACCAGGCACGCTACGACATCGGCTCGGCGGAGTCGCCCGATGTCGCCGCCATCCGACAGGGGCTGCTACGACGCCTGCAGGCCCTGCGGGTCGCGGAGCGGGCGCGGGGCGTGACGCTGGCGGGGCCCCACCGTGACGATATGGTGGTGCGGGCCGGCGAGACCGACCTGCGTCACTACGGCTCCCGTGGCCAGCAGCGGATGGCGGCGGTGGCGCTGTTCGTGGCGGCGTGGCAATGGATGCGGGACCGCCTGGGAGAGGCGCCCGTGCTGCTGCTGGACGATGTCACCTCCGAACTCGACGAGGTACGCCGGCGCCGACTCCTGGAGGTCCTGCCCTGCGAGGCGCAGACCTTCATAACGGCCACGGAGCCGTCGTTGCTGCACGGTGCCGGGTCCTCACCCTGGGGCGCGGGCAGGACATGGAGGGTTTCGGCCGGTCGGCTGGAAGTTGTCTCGGGCCGCTGATCGGCGGTCGGCCATCGGAGGCCGGCCAGTGGCAAGAGGTCTTCGACGGAGGCGAGTGGCGTGTACGTCCACCTGGGAGACGACGTGGTGATCCGGGCTCGGGACGTGGTCGCCATCGTGGATCTGGCGGCCATGCAGCGGAGAGGTCTCGCCCTCGACAAGATCCTGGGGTCGGGGGACCGCGCCGACGTCACCTGGGTGGGGGACGGGGTGGGCACCTCGCTGGTCGTGACGCCCGACCGCCTCTACGTCTCGCCCATCTCTCCGATGACGTTGCGTCGCCGGGCTGCCCTGCCCTGGTCGGGAGAGCGTGAGGGCGACGCCACGCCCCTGGTCGTCGGCCGGGGCCGCCGTCGTGCCGCACGGCGCCGGCGCCGGGGGGCCTGACGTAGACCCCCGGGGTATAATGACCCTGGACCCTGGCCGCTCGTGCTTCTATCGTGGAGGAGGCTTCCCTTGACGCCTTCGCGCGGTTCACCTCAGCGGGATAACTCTGTGACGCCTTACGGCGCTCAGCAGATCCAGGTGCTCGAGGGCCTGGAGGCGGTGCGCCGCCGCCCCGGCATGTACATCGGCAGCACCGACGAGCACGGTCTGCACCACCTCGTCTGGGAGGTGGTCGACAACAGCGTCGACGAGGCGATGAACGGCTTCTGCACCCAGATCGAGGTGCGGATGCATGCCGACGGCTCGCTGTCGGTGGACGACGACGGGCGGGGCATCCCCGTCGAGATCCATCCCCGGACCGGGCGGCCGGCGGTCGAGACGGTGCTGACCACGCTGCACGCGGGCGGCAAGTTTGGCGACGGCGGCTACAAGGTGAGCGGCGGGCTGCACGGCGTCGGCGTCTCCGTCGTCAACGCCCTGTCGGAGTGGCTGGAGGTGCAGGTCCGGATCAACGGGCAGGTCTACCGCCAGCGCTACCAGCGGGGCAAGCCGACGACCGAGCTCGAAGTGATCGGGACCACCGACCGCACCGGCACCCTGGTGCGCTTCAAGCCCGATCCCGAGATCTTCGAGACGACGGAGTTCGACTACGACACCATCCTGCAAAGGCTGCGCAACCTGGCCTTCTTAAACGCCGGGCTGGAGCTGCGTCTCATCGACGAGCGCACCGGCCGCAGCGAGACCCTTCGCTACGACGGCGGCATCGTCGAGTTCGTCCGGTACCTCAACCGCAACAAGGAGCCGTTGCACCCCAGCGTCATCTACGCGCGCCGGGAGGTCAACGGCGCCCAGATCGAGCTGGCCCTCCAGTACAACACGGGCTACCTGGAGACGGTCATCCCCTTCGCCAACAACATCCACACCACCGAGGGCGGCACCCACCTGGCCGGCTTCCGGGCGGCGCTCACCCGCACGCTCAACGACGCGGCGCGCAAGCTCGGCATGCTCAAGGACGGCCAGGAAAACCTGACCGGCGACGACGTGCGGGAGGGGCTCACCGCGGTCATCAGCGTCAAGCTGCAGGAGCCCCAGTTCGAAGGACAGACCAAGACCAAACTGGGCAACAGCGAGGTCAAGGGCTGGGTCGACTCCGTCGCCGGCGAGGCCATCGCGCTCTTCCTGGAGGAGCATCCTCAGGAGGCGCGCCGCATCCTCGACAAGTGCATCACGGCGGCCAAGGCCAGGGAGGCCGCCCGCAAGGCCCGGGAGCTGACCCGGCGCAAGAGCGCCCTGGAGAGCGGAGGGCTGCCGGGCAAGCTGGCCGACTGCATCATCACGGACCCCGAGCAATGCGAGCTCTTCCTGGTGGAGGGCGACTCGGCGGGCGGCACCGCCAAGCAGGGGCGAGACCGTCGGTTTCAGGCCATCATGCCCCTGCGGGGCAAGATCCTCAACGTCGAGAAGGCGGGCATGGAGAAGATCCTCTCCAACCTCGAGATCCGCGCCATGATCACGGCGCTGGGCACGGGAGTGGGCGAGGAGTTCGACATCTCCAAGAGCCGCTACGGGCGCATCATCCTGATGACGGATGCCGACGTCGACGGGGCCCACATCCGCACGCTGTTGCTCACCTTCTTCTACCGCTACGCCCGCGAGTTCATCGAGCAGGGGCGGGTCTACATCGCCCTGCCGCCGCTCTATCGCGTACGCAAGGGCAAGCAGGAGCGCTACTGCTACTCGGATGCGGAGTTGGAGCGGGTGCTCAAGGAGATGGGCTCGAGCGGCGTCGAGATCCAGCGCTACAAGGGTCTCGGCGAGATGAACGCCGAGCAGCTGTGGGAGACCACCATGAACCCCGAGACCCGCACCATCCTCAAGGTGACGTTGGAGGACGCGGTGGCCGCTGACGAGATCTTCACCATCCTGATGGGCGAGCAGGTGGAGCCGCGGCGGCAGTTCATCCAGCGGCATGCCCGGGAAGTCCGCAACCTGGACGTCTGACGCCCTGGCAAGACCGGCACGCCGGACGGAGGCTTGCTGAATGGCCGAGGAGCAGCGGATCGGCAAGGTCATCCCCATCGAGCTCGAGGACGAGATGCGGCGCTCTTACATCGACTACGCGATGAGCGTCATCGTGGACCGCGCCCTGCCGGACGTGCGCGACGGCCTCAAGCCGGTCCAGCGCCGCATCCTCTACGTGATGAACGAGCTCAACCTCCGCCCGGACCGCCCCCACAAGAAGTCGGCGGCCGTCGTGGGCGAGGTGATGGGCAAGTATCACCCCCACGGGGATGCGCCCATCTACGAGGCCATGGTGCGCATGGCCCAGGACTTCTCGTATCGCTACCCGCTGGTGGACGGCCACGGCAACTACGGCAGCATCGACGGCGATCCCCCGGCGGCCATGCGCTACACCGAGGCGCGCCTGTCTCCCATCGCCATGGAGATGCTGCGGGACATCGACAAGGAGACCGTCGACTTCGTCCCCAACTACGACGGCACTCAGAAGCAACCGGTGGTCCTGCCCGCCCGCATCCCCAATTTGCTCATCAACGGCGCCTCGGGCATCGCGGTCGGGATGGCGACCAACGTGCCGCCCCACAACCTGGGCGAGATCGTCGACGCCCTGGTGCTGCTCATCGACCGTCCCGACGCCAGCGACGAGGAGCTGCTCTCCGTCGTCAAGGGGCCCGACTTCCCCACCGGCGGCATCATCATGGGGACCCAGGGCATCCGCGACGCGTACCTGACGGGCCGGGGCCACATCAAGGTGCGGGCCCGCCTGTCGACCGAGCCCATGGGGGGTGGCCGGGTCCGCATCGTCGTGACCGAGCTGCCCTACATGGTCAACAAGGCCAGCCTCATCGCCAAGATCGCCGACCTCGTGCGGGAGCGGCGCATCGAGGGCATCACGGAGGTGCGCGACGAGTCGGACCGGGAGGGGCTGCGGATCGCCATCGAGCTGCGGCGCGACGCGCAGCCCCAGGTGATCATCAACCGGCTGCTCAAGCACACCCAGCTGGAGGACACCTACGGTGTCATCATGCTGGCCCTGGTCGACGGCACCCCCCAGGTGCTGACGTTGCGCCAGGCGCTGCGCCACTACCTGGACTTCCAGGTGGAGGTGGTGACGCGGCGCACCCGGTTTGACCTGGAGCGGGCCCGGGAGCGCCTGCACATCGTCGAGGGCCTGCGCATCGCGCTGGATCACATCGACGCCATCATCGAGCTGATCCGCTCCTCCAAGGACGAGGCCACGGCCCGGCGGGGGCTCATGGAGCGGTTCGGGCTGACGGAGCGCCAGGCCACGGCCATCCTCGAGATGCAGCTGCGCCGGCTGACGGGCCTGGAGCGGGAGAAGCTGGACCGGGAGCATGCCGAGCTGACCCAGACCATCGCCCGCCTCACCGCAATCCTGGGCGACGTGGGCGAGGTGTACCGCATCATCAAGGAGGAGCTCCTCGAGATCCGCCAGCGCTTCGCCGACCCCCGGCGCACCGAGATCCAGGAGGAGGTCTCCGAGGTCTCGGAGGACGACCTCGTGGCGCTGGAGGACGTCGTCATCACCCTGACCCACAACGGCTACATCAAGCGCCAGCCGACCTCGACCTATCGCAGCCAGCGCCGGGGCGGGCGTGGCATCTCGGCGATGGCGACGCGGGACGAGGACTTCGTCGAGCACCTCTTCATCGCCACCACCCACACCCGGGTGCTCTTGTTTACCGACATGGGTCGGATGTATCACCTTAAGGGACGGGAGATACCCGAGGCCTCCCGGGGCGCCCGGGGCACCTCCATCTACAACCTGCTGCCCATGTCGAGCGAGGAGTCGGTGGCGGCGGCCATCGCCGTCACCAGCTTCGACGAGGGGCGCTACCTCTTCATGGCGACCCGCAACGGCATCGTCAAGAAGACGCCGCTGTCGGAGTTCGCCACCAATCGCCAGGGCATCATCGCCTGCCACCTCGACCCCGACGACCGCCTGGTCGGGGTGCGCCTGACCGAGGGCGAGCACGAGATCCTGCTGGTGACCCGCGAGGGGCAAGCCGTGCGGTTCGCCGAGTCGGACGTGCGGCCCATGGGGCGGGCCAGCCGCGGCGTCATCGGCATCCGCCTGGAGCCGGGAGACAGGGTCGTAGCCATGGACGCGGCCCGTCAGGGGGCCGACGTCCTCATCGTCACCGAGCAGGGCTACGGCAAGCGCACGCCGGTAGAGGAGTACCGGTTGACGAAGCGGGGCAGCAAGGGCGTGCGGGCCATCGGTCAGAGCGAGCGCAACGGTCCCGTGGTCGGCATGCGCGTCGTCGAGGAAGACGACGAGGTCATGCTGATCTCGGTGCGGGGCGTCATGATCCGCCTTGGCGTCTCCGGCGTCTCCCGCCAGGGGCGGACGGCCCGGGGCGTGGTGCTGATGCGGCTCGACGAGGGCGACGCCGTGGCGGCGCTGGCCCAGATCGCCGGGACCCGCAACGGCGACGACGAGGAGTCCGACTGACCGTAGCGGCCCGGGGCCCGGGAGGCGGTCCCGGAGGTGAGCATGGACCATGGAGCTCGCACTGGAGCCGGCGGGGCCCAACCGCTACCGCCTGCCCCGCCAGGGGCCCATGCGGGTCGACGCCTACGTCTACCTCAACGAGACCTTGCGCCGCGACTTCGACGAGCCCGTCGCCCTGCAGCAGCTGGCCGACGCGGCCTCGCTGCCGGGTGTCGTGCACCGGGTCGTGGGGATGCCCGACATCCATCAGGGCTTTGGCCTGCCCATCGGCGGGGTGGTGGCCACCGACGCCCGCACCGGCGTCGTCTCGGCGGGGGCCGTCGGCTACGACATCAACTGCGGCGTGCGACTGATACGGTCGGATCTGACCCGCTCCGAGCTATCCCGTGAGCGCCTGCGGCGGCTCATGGAGGCGGTGGAGGAGCGGATCCCGGCCGGCGTGGGCAAGCGCTCCCGCCACCGGGAGCTGACGTCCCGCCTGCCCGAGATCCTGGTCGGCGGCGCGGCCCGGCTGGTGGAGCTGGGCTACGGCGTGCCGGAGGACCTGGAGGCCACCGAGGAGTACGGGCGGGTGGCCGGGGCCGACCCCGATGCCGTCAGCCGCGAGGCCCTCGAGCGGGCGGACCAGCTGGCCACGGTGGGCGGCGGCAACCACTTCATCGAGATCGGCTACGTGGAGCGGGTACTGGACGCCCGATTGGCCGAGGCCTTCGGCCTCTTCGAGGGCCAGGTGACGGTGCTGGTGCACTCGGGCAGCCGGGGCTTGGGGCATCAGATCTGCGCCGACTACGCCGGCGCCATGGCCCAGGCCGCCTCCCGGCACGGGATCGAGCTGCCCTCGAAGGGGTTGGCCGCCGCCCCCATCGACTCGGCTCTGGGGCGGCGGTACCTGGGCGCCATGCACTGCGCCATCAACTTCGCGTTCGCCAATCGCCAGCTCATGACCCACGACATCCGGGGGGCCTTCGCCGAGGTACTCGGCCGGTCGTGGGAGGCGCTGGGCATGCGGCTGGTCTACGACGTGGCTCACAACATCGCCAAGTTCGAAGAGCACTTCGGCCGGCGCCTGCTCGTGCACCGAAAGGGGGCCACCCGCGCCCTGCCAGCCGGCCATCCCGTCAACCCGCGGCGCTACATGGCCACCGGGCATCCCGTACTGATCCCCGGCAGCATGGGCACGGCCTCGTACGTCGCGGTGGGGTTGCCGGGCATCGAGGAGACCTTCACCTCTGCCAACCATGGCGCAGGGCGCGTCCTGTCGCGGGCCGAGGCCCGCCGGCAATTCAGCCGGGAAAAGGTGCAGGCCAGCCTGGGCGAGGTGCTCTACAACGTGGCCGACGTGCGTGCCATCGCCGACGAGGCTCCCGACGCCTACAAGGATATCGACGCGGTGGTCGACACGCTGGCGGAGATCGGCCTCACCCGCAAGGTGGCCAGGTTGCGGCCGCTGGCGGTCATCAAGGGCGAGGGTGACTGACGTCGGGCGTGGAGAGGAGCGACGGGGCATGGACCAGTCGGTGCAGCCCGGGATTCCCCGGGAAATATCCGAGGCCATCAAAAACCTTGCCACGCATTTGTCGAGCCTCCCCGAGGTGGAGCAACTGAGGCAGGCCAGGGAGGAGATCGGGCGGCACGAGGCGGCTCGCATCATGCTGCGGGACCTGCGCCGTCGGGAGCGGCGGCTGGCGGAGAAGAGCCGCCGGGGGGAGACGCCCACGCCCCAAGAACTGGAGGAGCTGGAGAAGGTCGCCGAGGTGGTGACCTATAACCCCTATGTCCGGGCCCTGTTGCAGGCCGAGATGGCCTACAGCGCCCTGATGGCAGCGGTCGTGCGCGCCATCGAGGAGGCCCTGCAGCTGCCCGCCCTTCCTGACGACGAGGCGGCGGACGACGCCCCGGCCACGTCGTCGGGAGCCGAGCCGGGCACGCCGGAGGGGCCGGGCGGCGCCCGCCCGGGCGGGAATGTGACGGTGGCGCGGCCCAAGCTATGGGTGCCCGGGCAACCGTGAGGGGAAGAGGCGAGTGATGGACGGCAAGGCTCCCCGGGTCTTCATCGACCAGATCGGGCGCTACGTCGGCCAGGAGGTACAGGTCTGGGGATGGGTCTACAACAGCCGCTCCAGCGGGCGGCTGGTCTTCGTGCTGGTGAGGGACGGCACCGGCATCCTGCAGTCGGTGGTCTCCCAGCGCGACGTACCCGAGGAGGTATGGACGGCGGCCACGTCGCTCACTCAGGAGTCCTCCGTCAAGGTGGCGGGCGTGGTGAGGGCCGATGCCCGGGCACCGGGCGGCTACGAATTGGCCGTGACGGGCATCGAGGTCGTGCAGATCGCGCGGGACTATCCCATCACCCCCAAGGAGCACGGCGTCGACTTCCTGATGGACCACCGCCACCTGTGGCTGCGGAGCCGACGGCAGCATGCCATCTTGCGCATCCGCAGCACCCTGGTGGGCGCGGTGCGGGAGTTCTTCGACTCGCGGGGCTTCGTGCTGGTCGACGCCCCCATCCTGACGCCCGCCTCGGTGGAGGGGACCACGACTCTCTTCAGCACCGACTACTTCGGCACCCCGGCCTTCCTGAGCCAGAGCGGGCAGCTCTACATGGAGGCGGCCGCGATGGCCTTCGGCCGGGTCTACTGCTTCGGCCCGACCTTCCGCGCCGAGAAGTCCAAGACACGGCGACACCTGATGGAATTCTGGATGGTGGAGCCCGAGGTGGCCTACGCGGAGCTCGACGACATCGTGCGCCTGGCGGAAGAGCTGGTGAGCTTCGTCGTCGAGCGCGTGCTGGAGCGGCACCGCCCGGAGCTGGCCCTGCTGGAGCGCGACACGGCGCCGCTGGAGCGGGTCAAGCCGCCGTTCGCTCGCATCACGTACGACCAGGCCATCGAGATCCTGCGGCGAGAGGGCGCGGCGGTGGAGTGGGGCGCGGACTTCGGGGGCGACGAGGAGACGATCCTGGCCCGGGCCTTCGATCGGCCCGTCTTCATCACCCACTACCCGGCGCACATCAAGGCCTTCTACATGAAGCCCGATCCCCAGCGCCCCGAGGTGGTGCTGGGGGCCGACCTGCTCGCGCCCGAGGGCTACGGCGAGATCATCGGGGGCGGCCAGCGCATCGACGACCTGGACCTGCTGCTGCGGCGCATCGAAGAGCACAAGCTGCCCCGAGAGGCCTACGAGTGGTACATCGACCTGCGGCGGTACGGCTCGGTGCCGCACTCCGGGTTTGGCATGGGCATCGAGCGGGTGCTGGCCTGGATCTGCGGGCTCCCCCACGTGCGGGAGACCATCCCGTTCCCCCGCATGCTGTACCGGCTGTATCCGTGACCGGCGGCTACCGGCCCACCCTGCCCTGCCCCATTGCCGCCACGGACGGGTCGGTGCCCACCCGGGCGGCAAGGGCCGGGTCGAGCAAATCCGCCCTAGCGCTGCCAGACCGAGTAGAGGATGAGCAGCACCGCCACGGCCAGGGTGGCCATGCGGACCGGTGAGAGCCGGCCCGCTTCGGCCAGGCCGACCAAGCCGAGGGCGGTCACCGTGGCGAGCACCAGCGGCCCGACCAGGCCCAGCAGGCCGTTGATCCGCAGGGCGTCGGCCACACGACCCGAGCGCACCATCAGGATGGCGGCGGTGATCTCCAGCGTGGCCGACAACAGGCGCAGCAGTGCCATTGCCGAGACGACGCGCTCCTCGGGCATCCCGGCCCTCCCGTGCTCCTCAAACTGGCATCCTGCATAGGGCTATGCCAGGCCCCACGGGGGCCATGCCGGCCCCCAGTTGACCCGGGGGCCCGTCGAAGCTTGTGCGGGGGCTCTCATGACGGCCTCCGTGCCGCACGGGCCTTGGCATCCAGTGGAAGGGGAACGGGAGATGACTCGGCGTCGCGGGCAGATCGTGCTCTACGACGGAGGCGTCCTCGTACTGCTGCTGTTGGTGGCCCTGGTGGGCCTGGTGGGCTGGGGCCTCCAGCGTCGGGAGACGGCTCCCGAGCGCTCCGTGGTGATCGTGACGCCGGACCCGCGCCCGCCCGGCCTGGCCCGCATCCCGCCGGGCCAGCTCAAGAAGCGCAGCTACGTGCGGGTCGTCACCATGACGCCGTCCGTCGCGTCCCGCCACAAGGTGCGCTATCACCAGGGGGTGCTGGTGACCGAGATCGTGGTCGCCGGCGACAGCCCCGGCGTGACGGTGCTGCTGCAGCCCCTGGACATCATCGTGGCGGTGGAGGGCGACCCGGTCACCAACGACGCCCAGCTCCGGGCACGCCTGGCCCGCCACCGCGGCGACGCCTGGGTCAAGCTGACGGTGGTGCGGGCCGACCGCGTGGTGACGCTGATGGCGCCCGTCGAGGTCTTCGAGCTGGAGGCCTAAGAGCAGAGCTGTCGGCCCGGCTCAGCGCACCACGACCTGGTGGTAGACCTTCTTGCCCTTGCGCAGCAGGAGGCGCCCGTCCCGGAAGTCCTGCAGGGTGACCGTGTAGGTGGGCTCGCCGACCCGCACCTCGTTGAGGTAGACCCCGCCCTGGAGCACCAGGCGCCGCCCCTCGCTCTTGGAGGGCGCCAGTCCGGTCTCGACCAGCAGATCCAGCAGGGCGATGCCTGCCTCGGCCTCGGCGCGGCGCAGCTCGGTGGTGGGCGCCCCCTCGACGGCCCGAGCCTGCCCGCCTTCGGACTCGAACAGCGCCTCGGCCGCCTCCTGTGCCTGACGGGCCGCCTCCTCCCCGTGCACCAGGCGGGTCACCTCGAAGGCGAGCACCTTCTTGGCCTCGTTGATGGCGGCGCCCGTCAGCTCACCGAGCCGGCGCACCTCGTCCATGGGCAGCAGGGTATAGACCGCCAGGAAGTTGGCCACGTCGGCGTCGTCCACGCTGCGCCAGAACTGGAAGAAGTCATAGGGGCTGGTCTTGGCGGGATCCAACCAGACGGCGCCCGCCTCCGTCTTGCCCATCTTGCGGCCGCTGGCCGTCACCGCCAGCGGGCATGTCAGGCCGTAGGCCTGGCCCCTCTCCAGCCGGCGGATCAGGTCGATCCCGGCGAGGATGTTGGACCACTGGTCGTCGCCGCCGACCTGCAGCCGACAGCCGTAGCGCCGGTAGAGCGTCAGGTAGTCGTAGGCCTGCAGGAGCATGTAGTTGAACTCGAGGAACGACAGCCCGCGCTCCATGCGGGTGCGGAAGGCCTCGGCCGTCAGCATCTGGTTGACGGAGAACTGGGAGCCCACCTCCCGCAGGAAGGACAGGTAGTTGAGCGGCAGCAGCCACTCGGCGTTGTCTACCATCAGGGCACGGCCCTCGGAGAAGTCGAGGAAGCGAGCCAGCTGCACCTTGAAGCGAGCCGCGTGCGCCTCGATGACCGACCGGTCCAGGATGGGACGGGCCTCGGTCTTGCCGGTCGGATCCCCCACCATCGCGGTGCCCCCGCCGACCACGGCGATGGGCCGGTGCCCGAACCGCTGCAGGTGCATGAGGAGCAGGATGGGACGCAGGTGCCCCACGTGGAGGCTGTCGGCCGTGGGATCGAAGCCGCAGTAGACGGTGACGGGCTCGCGGTCGAGGAGCTCCTGGAGTGCCTCTTCGTGCGTCACCTGGGCCACCAGGCCCCGCTCTCGCAGGAAGCGCAGCACACCCGGTGTCGGCATGGGTCGCGACGACCTCCCCATCATTAGCCGACGCGTATCACGGCGGCGAAAGGATGTCAAGGCGCGGGCGGCGTATGCCCTGCGGCGTGGACGACATCGTACGCCAGCGTGCTGTGCAGGCGGGCTTCGATCCCGACCGGCTGCAGGTGGCCCTGGAGCGGGTGGCCGAGGCGGCGGCCGACGGACGCATCCCCGGCGCGGTCGTGGTGGTGGGCCGGGGCCAGGGAGAGCCCGTGGGGCCCGTCGCGGTGGGCGCCATGGCGCTGCTGCCGCAGCAGGAGCCCATGAGGGCCGACGCCCTCTTCGACATGGCCTCCATCACCAAGGTGATGGCCACTGCCGTCGTCGCCATGCGTCTGGTGGAGGAGGGCCGCATGAGCCTGGGCGCCCCGGTGAGCCGCTACCTGCCCGAGTTCGCCGCGGGTGACGAGGCTCGGAGCCGGGTGCGCATCCTGCACCTCTTGACCCACACGTCGGGGCTTCCGGCATGGCATGCGCTCTACGAGGGGTGTGGTGGGCCCGAGGGGTGCCGGCCCCTGATGGAGCGGCGCCTGTTGAGCCTGCCCCTCGAGGCGCCGCCGGGCCAGCGGGTCACTTACAGCTGCATGGGCTTCATCCTGCTGGGGCTCGTGATGGAGCGCATCACAGGGCAGGGCCTGGACCAGCTGGCCGCCCGGTGGATCTACGAGCCCCTGGGCATGACCTCGACGACCTATCGGCCCGACCCGGCGCTGCGCGATCGCTGCGCGCCCACCGAGTACTGCCCGATCCGGCGTCGGATCGTGCGGGGAGAGGTGCACGACGAAAACGCCTACTTCTTCGGCGGGGTGTCGGGCAACGCGGGGCTCTTCTCCACTGCGCTCGACACCGCCCGGTTCGCGCAGATGATGCTGGGGCGCGGCCGCCGCGAGGGGGTGCGGGTGCTGAGCGAGGCCGCCGTCGAGGCCATGACCCGGGACTACACCTCTCGCGTCGGTGACGCCAGAGGCCTGGGCTGGGCCCTGCGGGGCGACAATCCCGACTCGTCCGCGGGCGACCTGCTGTCGCCTCGCGCTTACGGGCACACCGGCTTCACCGGCACATCCCTCTGGATCGACCCCGACCGGGACCTCTACTGCGTGCTCCTCACCAACCGGGTGCACCCGACCCGGCAAAACGAGGCCATCCTGCAGTTGCGCCCCGTCTTCCACAACGCCGTGGCCGCCGCGCTGACCTGAGCCGGGCCGCTCTCTCCTACCACTGCGACCGAAGGGCCTGACGGCCTGACAAGTACCGCTCCGCGGCCATGGCCGCCAGCGCGCCGTCGGCGGCGGCCAGCACGGCCTGGCGCACCCGCCGGCAGAGCACGTCGCCAGCGGCGAAGACCCCCGGCACCGAGGTCTGCATCTGCTCGTCGACCCGCACGCAACCCGACGGGTCCGTGCTGACGGCCCCGTGCAGGTAGTCGATGGCCGGGCGGTTGCCCTGCAGGTAGACGAAGACGCCGCCCACCGGTAGCACCCACTCTTGCCCGCCGCTGCGGGGCCGCAGGCGGATGCCCTCGACCCGGCCGTTGCCGAAGATCGCGGTCACCCGGTGATCCGGAATGACCCGCACCGGCTCCATCGACTGCAGCCGGGCCACCAGTTCGGGGTCGGCCTTGAAGCGGCCGGTCGGGAGCACCACATGCACGGTGGAGGCGAACCGTGCCAGGTGCAGCGCCTCCTCCACGGCCTCGTCGTTGTCGCCGATGACGGCCACCTCCTGACCATGGAAGAAGGCGGCGTCGCAGATGGCGCAGTAGCTGACCCCGCGCCCTACGAACGCCTCCTCTCCCGGCAGGGTCTGCTTGCGAGCCATCGCGCCGGTGGCCACGATGACCGCCCGGCCGCGATGGATGCCCGTGGAGGCGATGACCTCCTTGGGGTCGACGGTCACGTCCGACGACAGCACCTGAGCGGTGACGATCTCGGCCCCGAACTGGCGCGCCTGGTCCCGCAGCCGCTCCAGCAGCTCGAGCCCGCTTATGGCGCCGGGGATGCCGGGGTAATTCTCGATGCGCTCGGTCATGCCGAGGGCGCTGGCCCGCGGGCTCTTGTCGAGCACCAGGGTGCGCAGGCCCGACCGCCCCGCGTAGAGGGCGGCGCTGAGGCCCGCCGGCCCGCCGCCGATGACGATGACGTCGTAGACCTCGGCGACGTCGGGCTCCGCCGTCGCCTGCAGGTCGATGGTCCACCCCATGAGTGCACGGCCCTCCTCGTGGTGGAGAAGGAAGTCATCTGGTTAGCACGATACCCTAGGGGGTAGGGTATGTCAACGAGGCAACGAAGCTCGAGCCGCCGCCCGCGAGACGGCTTGGGACGGCCCGACACGGGAGCGGCGTGACAAATGTCCTCACGGCAGGGGCCAGATGTCCCATCAGGCCAGGGACGGGTGACCCTGTAGGGGTCGGGTCCGCACCTGATAAGGTAACAATGCACCGTTTGTATAGGTCGAAGACGGGCGGCCTCCCCGGTTGGCGTCCCCCGGGTCTACCCCGCAGCCGTCCCCCGAAGCGCCGATCGCGAAGCGGGCTGCCCGTCACGACCCGGTTGGACGACGCCCGCTTTCGACTCCTCTCCCCTCGCCCCTGGTGAGCCTCGACTCTTCAGCCCTTGAGGGCGCCCACCGTGACCCCTTGCAGGAAGTAACGCTGGAAGGCCAGGAAGACCACCAGCATCGGCACGGCCGCGTAGGTCGCCGCGGCCATCAGCAGATTGAAGGCCAGCGGCACCTCCTCCTGCACCAGCGCCAGCCCCACCGACAGCGTGCGCATGGATGCGCGATTGGTGATCACCAGGGGCCACAAGAAGTCGTTCCACTGCTCCACGAAGGTGAAGATGGCCAGCACGGCCATACCCGGCTTGGCCAGCGGCATCACGACCCGATGGAAGATCCCGAACTCGCTGCAGCCGTCGATGCGTGCCGCGTCCAGGATCTCCGAGGGCAGCGTCTGCAGGAACTGCTTCATGAGGAAGGTGCCGAAGGGGGCGGCCACGGCCGGGAAGATCAGGCCCTGGTACGTATCCTGCAGCCCCATCCGGGTCGCCAGGATGTACAGGGGGATCAGCGTCACCTGCCCGGGCACCATCATGGAGCCCACGTAGAGCCAGAAGAGGAGGTTTCGTCCCAGAAAGCGCTTCTTGGCGAAGGTGTAGCCGGCCAGGGTGGAGACCAACACCACGGACACCGTCACGCTGCCGGCCACCACCAGGCTGTTGACGCTCCACCGGCCCACATGGGGCCGCTGGAAGAAGAGCCGGAAGTTGTCGAGGGTCGGCTGCGACGGCCAGATCTCGGGCGGGAAGCGCAGGGACAGCTGCGGTGTCTGGATGGCCGTGACCACCATCCAGTACAGGGGGATGACGGCCAGAGCCGCGAGGACGCTCACGGCCGCCACCGCCACCACCCGCCCGCCCGAGATGCGCAGCGCCCGCCCCCTACGAGCCGGCAGGCGCAAGGCCGGATGGGCGCCGCTCATGGGGCGCATGGAGGTGCCTCTCCCGTCACCATGCTGATCGCCTCCTGCGGCGGCAGGCGGGCGCCGGTCAGTACTCGACGTCCGTCGCCAGCCACCGGAACTGCACGAGGGCCACGGCGAAGACGATGGCGAACAGCACCATCGCCATGGCCGAGGCCGTCCCGAACTCGTAGTAGGTGAAGGCCGTCTCGTAGATCAGGTAGCCGATGGTGATGGTGGAGAACTGGGGCCCTCCCCGGGTCATCAGGTAGACGTTGGTGAAGACCTGGAAGGAGGAGATGGTGCCCATCACCAGCAGGTAGAGCATGGTCGGCTTGAGCAGCGGCAGCGTGATGCGCACGAACTGCTGCACCTTGGTCGCCCCGTCGATCTCCGCCGCCTCGTAGTAGTCATTGGGAATGCTGCCCATGGCGGCCGAGATGAGGACGATGGTGGAGCCGCCCCCCATGATGACCTGCATCAAGATGAGCGCGGGCATCGCGGTGAGGGTGTTGCCCAGCCAGGCGAAGCCCGGCGTCTTGAGCAGGTAGTTGAGCAGCCCGAAGGGCGGGTTGTAGATCCACAGCCAGATCATGGAGATGATGACGGCCGAGGTGACGTGAGGCAGGTAGAAGGCCGTCTTGTACAGGTTTTGCAGCGGCTTGCG
>Ga0207873_1001465_pt1 | contig 22545 bp, 15 predicted proteins | sample BGWIniCompost_FD_187373 | JGI IMG/M metagenome (GOLD analysis project Ga0207873, IMG submission 187373) | Cellulose adapted compost microbial communities from Newby Island Compost Facility, Milpitas, CA, USA - BGW Initial Compost (SPAdes)... ...
CCCCGCCACTGGGCGCCGGTGTCGGGGTAGCCGGGGCTGCCGTCGTACAGGACGATCGTGGTGCCGGTGAGCAGGCCGGCGACGAGGAAGTTCCACATCATCCAGCCGGTGGAGGTGTACCAGAAGAAGCGGTCCTCGGGGCCGAGGTCGCAGTGCAGGCCGAGCTGCTTGAGGTGCTCGACCAGGATGCCGCCCTGGGACTGGACGATGGCCTTGGGCAGCCCGGTGGTGCCGGAGGAGTACAGCACCCACAGCGGGTGGTCGAAGGGCACCTGCTCGAACTCCGGCTCGGTGTCGGCGGCGGTCAGGGCCGACCAGTCCAGGGCGCCGTCGGGGGCCTCGGTGCCGAGCAGCGGGATGTGCACGACGGCGCGCAGCGAGGGCAGTTCCCTGCGGAGTTCGGCGACGATCTCGCGGCGGTCGTGCTCCTTGCCGCCGTAGCGGTATCCGTCGACGGTGAACAGGACGACCGGCTCCACCTGCTGGAAGCGGTCCAGGACGCTGCGGGCGCCGAAGTCGGGTGCGCAGGAGGTCCACACGCCGCCGACCGCGGCGGTGGCGAGCAGGGCGACGACCGCCTGCGGGATGTTGGGCAGGTAGCCGCTGACGCGGTCTCCGGGGCGTACGCCGAGGGCCCGCAGTTCGGCCGCGAGGGAGCCGACCTGGCGGCGCAGCTCGGCCCAGGTGACCGGGCGGGCCTCATGGGTCTCGTCGACGTGCAGCAGGGCCGGCTGGTCGGCCCGGTCCGCGGCGGCCCGCAGGGCGTGCTCGGCGTAGTTGAGGGTGGCGCCGGGGAACCACTGGGCGCCGGGCATCGAGCGGTCGCCCAGCACGCGGCTGAAGGGAGTGGAGAAGCGGACGTCGAACCACTCGGTGACCGCGCGCCAGAACGTCTCCAGCTCCTCCACGGACCAGCGGTGGAGCGCCGGGTACCCGCCGTCGGCGGGGGCGCCGTGGTGCTCCGCTGCCCAGGCCTGGAACTTGGTCACCTGTGCCTGAGCGATGCGCTGCGGATCGGGCTGCCAGAGCGGCTGGGGGTTCAGGGTCGACATGTACGGCTCCCGGACTGTGCGCGTCGTGTGCGTCCTCCGCGCACGGGCTGGGGTGTGCGCGTGACGCGGCTGACACGGACGATGCCATGTGATCGACTTCCGCACCAGGGTGCACCCCACATAGTCCGCGTCGTGGCGGTGTGGTCCCATCACGGGTGAACGGGAGTTGAACGCCACATCTGCCGAGCGCGGTCAGTGGCAGGGTGAGCAGCATGAACGGTCGTGACCTGGTGCGTTCGATACAGGCGGTCGAGTGGTGAGGGCGGCGCAGGGGTTGCGAACCGTACGAGCAGCGTGGCGCAGGTGGCGGGCCGATGCCACCGGGCTGCCTCCGCGCGGGCGTGAGCGGGCCCGGGTGCCCGGTGTGCTGCGGGAGGTGACGCCGGAGCCCGGGGGCGGCGTCGTCCGGTTCGCCCGGGCCCGGCTGCGGATCATGGTGGTGGCGGGCGGGGCGGTCTTCTGGGGCTGGGACGGGGCGGAGCCCGAGCCCTCGTACGCACTGGCCGGGCGCTGCCCGGAGGCGGATCCGCGGGCGGTGCTCGAGCCGGACAAGGACGGCGGCTGGCGGGTGGTGGCCGAGCGGGTGACCGTCGCGGTGTCGCGGCACGGCGCGGTGGAGGTGCGCACGCCGGGCGGCGCGACGCTGCGGCGGGATCTGCCGCCCCGCTGGTGGGAGCCGGTCGGTGGCGGTCCGGCGCGCTGGATGCAGCGCTCGGAGGTGGCGGCGGACGCGCGCTTCTTCGGCCTGGGCGGCCGGGCGTGCGGGCCCCGGCTGCGGGACGGCACCTACCGGTTGTGGAACACCGACCCGGGGCGGGCGTTCGGGCCGGGCGATGATCCGCTGCATCTGACGATGCCGGTGCAGCTGGTGGTGGCCGATGCGGGCACGCATCTGGTGTTCCACGACAACTCCTGGGACGGCCGGGTGACGTTGCGCGAGGGTGAGGAGGGCGAGGGGTCCGGCCATGACCGGGCGGGGACGAGCGAGCTGCGCATGGACGGCGGCCCGCTGCGGTGCTGGGTGATGCAGGGGACCCCGGCCCGGGTGCTGTTCGCCTGGGCCTCGCTCACGGGCGCGCCCGCGCTGCCGCCTGCGTGGGCGTTGGGGCACCATCACGCGCGGTGGGGCCTGGACGACGAGCGCGAGGTGCGGCGGCTGGTCGCCGCCTACCGGGAGCGCGGGCTGCCGCTCGACGCGCTTCATCTCGGCGTCGGCCGGCCCGGCGCCCGGCAGGGGTTGACCGTGGACCGGGGGCGGTTCTCGGGGCTCGGGGGCCTCGCCGAGGACCTGCGGCGCGATGGGGTGCGGCTGGTGTCGGTGGTGGATCCCGCGGTGCCCGCCGTTGCCGGGAACGCGGTGTTCGCGGAGGGGGCGGGGCAGGACGCGTTCGTGCGGGAGGCCTCGGGTGCACTGGTGCGGGGGGTCTCCTGGCCGGGCGAGGTGGTGTTCCCGGACGTCACGCGGGCGGATGTGCGGGAGTGGTGGGGTGGTCTGTACGCGGAGCGGCTGGCGCAGGGGTTCACGGGTTTCTGGCACGACCGGGACGAGCCGACGTCGTTCACGGCCTTCGGCGAGTCCACGCTCCCCCGCTCGGCCCGGCACGCCCTCGACGGGCGGGGCGGGGACCACCGGGAGGCGCACAACGTCTACGGCCTGTGTCTGTCCCGGGCGGCGTACGAGGGTTTGCGGAAGCTGGCGCCGGAGGAACGGCCGCTGGTCCTGTCCCGTTCCGGGTGGGCCGGGCTGCAGCGGTACGGCGGTGCCTGGCTGGGCCGGGTGGCGACGGACTGGCCGGGGCTGCGGGCCTCGCTGGGGCTGGTCGTGGGGCTCGGCCTGTGCGGGGTGCCGTTCTCCGGCGCGGACGTGGGCGGCTCCGGCGGGGACCCGTCCCCGGAGCTGTTCCTGCGGTGGTTGCAGCTGGGCGCGTATCTGCCGCTGTTCCGCACCCTGGCCGGCCCGCGGGCGGGGCGGGGTGAGCCCTGGGAGTTCGGTCCCGAGGTGCTGGAGCACGCGCGGGCGGCACTGCTGGAACGGCGGCGCCTGCTGCCGTACGTCATGACGCTGGCGCATCTGGCCCGGCGCACCGGCGCGCCCCCGGTCCGGCCGCTGTGGTGGGCGGCGCCCGAGGAGCGCGCGCTGCGCGACTGCGAGGACGCCTTCCTGCTGGGCGACTGCCTGCTGGTGGCGCCGGTGCTGGGTCCTGGCACGGTCCGGCGGGTCGTGCAGCTGCCGCGGGGGCGGTGGTACGACGTGCGGACGGAGCGGGCCCACCAGGGTCCGGCCCAGGTCCTGGTGGAGGCTCCCCTGGACCGCATCCCGGTGTTCGCCCGCGCGGGCTCCGTCGTTCCGGTGCGCGGGGAGGACGGCGGGCTGGAGCTGGAGGTGTGGGCTCCGGCGCGGGGGCGGACGGGCGGCGGACTCGTCGTACCGGACGACGGTCAGGGGCGGGCCGAGGCGGACGTCGAGCGCTGGACCGTCCGCTGGACGGGCCCGCGCCTGGTCGTCGAGCGGGAGGGCGGGGCCGGCGGGCCCGGCCGCCCGGTGCGGGTGCGCGGGCTCGGGCAGGGGTGAGCAGGTGGCGGCCGCCGAGGCGGGACGCGGCGGCCGCCGGGGACGGACGTCCGCCGGGACCAGGTGTCCCGAGGAGGTCAGATGTAGCGCCCCTCGAACCAGGCCCGAACGGCCAGGGTGTGGAGAGGGAAGGCGAGTTCCCGGGGGCGGCGCAGGAGGTGCCAGCCCTCCGTCTCGGAGGTGGCGGCGGACGGCGGCAGGGACTCCACGGGGCGTTCCGGGAGGAGTCCGAACAGGAGCAGGTGGCCGTCGGGGGAACTCATCGCGTCGGCGAGGCGGACGTCGCGGCTCGCCGCGTCGATACCCGTCTCCTCCTTGAGTTCGCGGACCACGGCCCGGCGCCAGTCCTCTCGGTCGTCGATGTAGCCGCCGGGCAGGGCCGTTCCGCCGCGTGCGGGGGCGACGGTGCGGGTGATCACGACCAGGGCGGTGCCCTTGGTGTCGTACACGGGCTGGAGGGCCACCGCTACGGGCAGCGGGTTGCGGTGGGCGACGGTGCCGCACGCGGCGCAGGTGCGGGGCCAGCCGGAGACGCCCTCTCCATAGGGCGTGCCGCAGCTCGAACAGTGAGAGTCCGGTGCGGGAACGGAGGTGTGAGTTTCGGACACGCGGCGGACTGTATCCGATCACCGGGCGGGCGTCTCCGGGAGCCGGCCGAGACCTGCCCTAGCGGTGGCCGGTGATCGACCGGCGGGAGACCGGGAAGTCGAAGTAGGTGTCCGGGTACGCCTCCGGCTTGAAGGTGTAGTGCCACCACTCCTCGGCGAGGTTCTCGAACCCGAGGTTCTCCAGCGTGTTCTTCAGCAGCAGCCGGTTGGCGCGCTGTTCGCCCTGTATGCGGGGGTCCAGGGTGTGGCTGAGGGTGTCGAAGCAGTCGTAGCCGGTGCCCATGTCGACGGAGTTGTCCGGGAAGCGCTGGTCCTTGGGCGCGTAGCAGGGGGTGAGCGGTTCGCCGGGGCGGTACGGGCGGGTCGGTGCGGCCGGGAGCTTCACCAGGGTGAGGTCGACGGTGGAGCCGCGGCTGTGGCCGGACTTCTCGGCGATGTAGCCGTCGGCGAACAGCCGGGTCTTGTCGACCCGCGGGTAGAACTCGTCCTTCATGGACTGGTCCGACAGGTCCTCGGCCCAGCGCACGAAGTGGTCCACGGCGCGCTGCGGGCGATAGCAGTCGTAGACCTTGAGCGAGTAGCCCCGGCGGAGCAGCTGCCGTTGTGCCGTGTGCAGGGCCTGGGCGGCGGGCCGGGTGAGGATGCACATCGGCTGCCGGTAGCCGTCGATGCGTTCGCCGACGAAGTTGTGGCGGGTGAAGTAGCGGATCTCCTGGATGATCGTGGCGTCGACGCTGCTCAGCGCGACGAAGTCCTCAGGAGCCCTCGGTTCGGTGTGGGCCCGGGCGGGTACGGAGGCGGCGGTCGTGGCCAGCAGGGCGGCGAGGGTGGTGACCAGTCCGCGCACCGCGGTGGCGGACCGGACCGCGGAGAGAAGTCGTCGTGTCATGTCCCCTGCATCTATCAGGGAGAAGACCGGCCGGGGAAGGACCTGTCGCGGGCGGGCCGCACCTGGCACACTTCTGACGCATCCTCATATCTGATTCATCGTCAGTTCTGCATCGGCACCGAGTCGGTTCTCTCGGGAGAGACCTCGGGAGGAGCCATGGCACAGACGCGTCGGCCGGTCGTCGAGGGGTGGTTCACCGAGCAGGGCGACGGGAGCGCCGGAGGGGCGGCCGGGAGCGGCTTCCGGCTGCTGGGCACGCGCTGTTCCGCCCGCGGATCCGTCTTCTTCCCGCCCGTGGGCGGGCTCTGCCGGAACCCGCTGCGGGGCGGAGGGCCTGGTGACGGTCGCCCTGTCGCGGCGCGGGCGGATCTGGTCGTACACGGACTGCCGGTACCGGCCCCCGGCACCGTATGTGAGCGAACCGGACGTGCCCTGGGAGCCGGGCCCGGTGATCGCGGCGGAACTGGAGGCCGAGCGGATGGTGGTGCTGGGCCAGCGGCCCCCGGCGTCACCGTCGCCGATCCGGCGGTGGGCATGGCGGTGGAGGTCGTCCCCGGAATCCTGTACGTGGACGACGAGTACGACGGCAGCCCGCACGGCGCAGGGACCGCGACGGTTCGGACGACGTGGAACTGGCGGCCGACGGGGGTGACGGGGTGACCGGCGGCGACGTGGCGGTGCTCGGAGCGGGGCGGCACATCCGGGGCAAGCAGGACGGCCCTTCCGGGAGTACGGAGTGGCGGCGGCCCGTGCCGCGCCGGCCGACGCCGGGCCGGACTGGCGGGAGGCCGGCTCGATCGTCGGCGCGGACACCGTGCGCGGCGGCTGTCCGGGGTATGCCGCCGGAGCGACCTTCGCCAGGGCGCCGGGCTGGCGGGGAGCCAGGATCAGCAGCGTCTACGCGACGTGTGCGTCCGGGGCCCAGGCGATCGACACCGCGCGGGCGCCGATCCTGGCGGGGCTGGCCGACGTCGTGCTGGTGGCCGGCGCCGACGCGGCGCCCGAGGGGTTCTTCCGGCCGGCGGGGACCGGCCCGACGGCCCGGACTGGCTGCGGTTCCGCGTCCTCGGCGCCACCAACCCCGCCTGGTTCGGGCCGTACGCCCGGCGGCGCTGGCCGTGCACGGCGACACGTTGGCGGACTTGGCACAGGTCAAGGTGAAGAACGCGGCCATGGGCGCGCTCAACCCGAACACGCGCTACCGCAGGCGGGTCACCGCGCGGGAGGTCGCCGCCCCGCCGTGGTCGCCGACCCCCTGCGGTTGCTCGACATCTGCGCGACCTCCGACGGCGGGACGGCGCTGGTCGGGACCGGCCCGGAGTTCGCGCGGCGGCGCGGTGTCACGGACCCGGTGCGGATCCGGGCGGTGCCCACGGTGACGCCGCGCTGCCCGGACACGGTGCTGGACCTGCCGGACATGGCCACCGACTCCGCCGCGGCGGCCCGACCCGGTCACCTTCCGGAAGTCCATCGCGCGGGCCGCGTACGAGCAGGCGGGCCTCGGTCCCGAGGACCTGTCGCCGGCCGAGGCCCACGACCTGTCGACCGCTCTGGAGCTGCAGTGGTACGAGGACCTGGGGCTGTGCGGCCCGGGCGAGGCGGTCACGTTGCTGCGGACCGGGGCGACGGCGGCCGGCGGGCGCACGCCCGTGAACATGAGCGGCGGTCCGGCTTCCTTCGGCGAGGCGGTCCCGGCGCAGGCCGCCACCCAGGTGTGCGGGCTGACCTGGCAGCTGAGGGGCGCGGCCGGTGCTCGGCAGGTGGCCGGGGCGCGGGTCGGCATCAGCGCGAGCCAGGGGCTGTTCGGCCACGGTTCGGCGGTGGTCGTCGTGCGCTGAGCGGGGTCGGGCGCCGAAAGGGGATCGCCGCCAGCCGTGTCGGCCCCGTCGGTGTACGTACGCATCGGGCCCTGCCCGCCTGCGTGCACTGCCGCTGTCCGCAGCCCCGGGACCGGACCGGACGTGTCCCGCGGTCGCACCGGACGTGTCCCACGACCGCACCGGACGTGTCCTGCGGTTTTCGCGCAACGGTCCGGTGCCACGGACGTACGGGCGGAACTCCCCGGCGATCGTTCCCGGGTCGCCGGCATCGTTTGACCGATGGCCGGGAAGGCACCCTGCAATCGATCCGGTCGGCCTCCTTGACGCCCTCCGGGCGCCGGGGAACACTTCCGGTGTCAGTCGACATCGCCGTACATCTCGGCGGTTTTCCGGCACGCCGCTGCTGGGGCCCTCGTGCGTCAAGGCCCACTCCCCACGGGCGATTCGGCTGCGACGGCACGCTCGTCACGGTCGCCGGGCGGGGCGCGGGTTCTCCCTGCCTTCGGCCGACGTAGCCATGGGAAACGCACCCTGCACGTGAGGTCCGGGGGCCGCTGGTCCCGGGCCAGGGCCTAGGAGTCGCCATGAGCAATGCAGATGTATTCGTCGGCGAGATCATCGGCACAGCGATCCTCATCCTCTTCGGTGCCGGTGTCGTCGCGGCGGTCGTCCTGAACTACTCCAAGGCGAAGGACGCCGGCTGGGTGGTCATCGCGTTCGGCTGGGGCTTCGGCGTGATGGCCGGGGCGTACACCGCGGCGCCGCTGTCCGGCGGACACCTCAACCCCGCCGTCACCCTGGGCATCGCGATCGACACCGGGGACTGGGACCAGTTCCACATCTATGTCGCCGGGCAGATGGTGGGCGCCATGCTGGGCGCCGTCCTGTGCTGGCTGGTCTACTACGCGCAGTTCCGGGCCAACGCCGAGGAGGACATCGCCCAGCCCACGCTGGGAATCTTCTCCACCTCCCCGACCATCCGCCAGCCCGTCGCCAACCTCGTCACCGAGATCATCGCGACCAGCGCCCTGGTGCTGCCGATCCTGGCGTTCGGTCTCACCAAGGGGCTCGGCGAGTCGGGCACCGCGATCCTGATCGTCTCGTTCCTGGTGGTCGGCATCGGCCTGTCCCTCGGCGGTCCCACCGGATACGCCATCAACCCCGCCCGTGACCTGGGCCCGCGCATCGTGCACTCGCTGCTGCCGATCCCCAACAAGGGCACCTCGGACTGGGGGTACGCCTGGGTGCCGGTGGTCGGGCCGATGATCGGCGCGGGTCTGTCCGGGCTGCTCTTCAACGCCGCCTTCTGAGCCACGCCCGCGGGCCCGGGCGCCGGCGTACCCGCCGCCCCCTCAGCCGATGGCGGTGCTCGCACACAGCCGTCCGATACGAAACGGTAGGGAACGGCACGGAACGGACCGCAGACTTCAGCACCAACCGACGAAGGGGACGTCATGACGGACAAGTTCGTCGCCGCGATCGATCAGGGCACCACTTCCAGCCGCTGCATCATCTTCAACCAGGACGGCGCGATCGTGGCCGTCGACCAGCGCGAGCACCGCCAGATCTTCCCCAAGCCGGGATGGGTGGAGCACGACGCCACCGAGATCTGGTCCAAGGTCCAGGCCGTGGTCGCCGGGGCGCTCGCCAAGGCCGGGCTGCGCGCCGACCAGCTCAGCGCGCTCGGCATCACCAACCAGCGCGAGACCACCGTGCTGTGGGACCGCGCCACCGGCAAACCCGTGCACAACGCCATCGTCTGGCAGGACACCCGCACGGCCGCCCTGTGCAACCAGCTGGGCGGCTCGGACGGGCAGGACCGTTTCCGCGAGCAGACCGGCCTGCCGCTGGCCAGCTACTTCTCCGGACCCAAGGCGGCCTGGCTGCTGGACAACGTGCCCGGGCTCAGGGCCCGCGCCGAGAACGGCGAGATCGCCTTCGGCACCATCGACTCCTGGCTCATCTGGAATCTGACCGGCGGCACCGACGGCGGACGCCATGTCACCGATGTGACCAACGCCGGCCGGACCATGCTGATGAACCTGGAGACGCTCCAGTGGGACCCGTCCATCCTCTCGGCGATGAACGTGCCCGAGGCGATGCTGCCGGAGATCCGGTCGTCCGCCGAGGTGTACGGCACCGCCGTGGGCCAGCTGAGCGGCGTGCCGGTGGCGTCCGCGCTGGGCGACCAGCAGGCGGCGGTGTTCGGGCAGGCCTGCTACGACGTGGGCACCGCGAAGAACACCTACGGCACGGGCAGCTTCCTGCTGCTCAACACCGGCAACCGGCCGGTGCCGTCCAAGAGCGGTCTGCTGACCACGATGGGCTACAAGATCGGCGACGAGGCCCCGGTCTACTGCCTGGAGGGCTCGATCGCCATCACCGGCGCACTGGTGCAGTGGTTCCGCGACCAGCTCGGCATCATCCGCACCGCCGACGAGATCGAGCCGCTGGCGGCGAGTGTCGAGGACAACGGCGGGGCGTACATCGTGCCCGCGTTCTCGGGGCTGTTCGCCCCCTATTGGCGTTCCGACGCACGCGGTGTGATCACCGGTCTCACCCGGTACGTGACCAAGGCGCATCTGGCGCGTGCGGTGCTGGAGGCGACCAGCTGGCAGACGCGTGAGGTCGTGGACGCCATGTACCAGGACTCCGGGGTGCAGATCACCACCCTGAAGGTCGACGGCGGCATGACCAGGAACAACCTGCTGATGCAGCATCAGGCAGACGTGCTCGGCGTGCCGGTGATCCGGCCGAAGGTGTCGGAGACGACCTGCCTGGGCGCCGCCTATGCCGCCGGCCTGGCCACGGGCGTGTGGAACGACCTGGACGAGCTGACGTCGCACTGGCAGAAGGACGCCGAGTGGACGCCGGCCATGGACGCGTCGGTGCGGGACCGGGAGTTCCACAACTGGCGCAAGGCGGTGGAGCGCAGCTTCGGCTGGGTGGAGGACGACGACGACTGAGCCGGGGCCGGAACACGGCCGCGCCGGCACGTCGCAGCGGACCGCGGCTCGCACTCCGGTCGGCGGGAGTGCGGGCCGCCCGCATGCGCGGAGCGCCGAGGCGAGGTGGCGGCCGGGGGCGCGGCGTCGTTCGGTCGGCGGTGCCGTTCGGGCGGCGCCCTTTCGGTCGGCGCCCTTCAGGGGGCGGTGAGCCTCAGGTGGTGAGCGCCTCGCGGTGCCGGGCCGCCTGCCGCATGGCGTGCTCCACGACACCGATGAGGACCTCCTTGACCGACTCGCGGTCCCGGGCGTCGCACAGCAGCAGGGGCACGTGGTCGTCGAGGTCGAGGGCCCGCCGGACGTCCTCGACGGGATAACGCGGGGCGCCTTCGAAGCAGTTGACGCCGACCAGGAAGGGTATGGCCCGCCGTTCGAAGTAGTCGACGGCGGCGAAACAGTCCTGCAGGCGGCGGGTGTCGGCGAGCACGACCGCGCCGAGTGCGCCCTCGGACAGCTCGTCCCACATGAACCAGAAGCGCTCCTGGCCGGGTGTGCCGAAGAGATACAGCACCAGGTCCTCGCGCAGGGAGATGCGTCCGAAGTCCATGGCGACGGTGGTGGTGTGCTTGGCCTCCACACCGCTGAGGTCGTCGACCGGGCGCCCCGCCTCGGTGAGCAGTTCCTCGGTGCGCAGCGGCCTGATCTCGCTGACCGCACCCACCAGCGTGGTCTTGCCCACGCCGAAGCCGCCGGCCACCAGGATCTTGAGCGTGACGGGCTCGACCGGGGGCTTGCCGCGCTCAGAACGCCCGAAGATCATCGATCTCTTCTCCTGCGTGATGGGGGTCGGGCGGCGGGCCGTAGCCCCCGCCGCCGGGGGTTTCGATGACGAGTACGTCGCCGGGGCCCACCTCGGCCGAGTCGCTTCCGGCGAGTTCGGTGACGGTGCCGTCCGCCCGGTGGATCCGGTTGGCGCCGAGCGCTCCGGGTTCGCCGCCCGCCATGCCGTAGGGCGCGACCCTGCGGTGCTGGGACAGGGTGGAGACGGTCATGGGCTCCAGGAAGCGGATGCGGCGCACCGCCCCGTCGCCGCCGCGCCAGCGTCCCGCGCCGCCGCTGCCCCGGCGCACCGAGAACTCCTCGAGCCGGACGGGCAGCCGCCACTCCAGGACCTCGGGGTCGGTGAGCCGGGAGTTGGTCATGTGCGTCTGCACCACGGGGGCGCCATGGAAGCCGTCGCCCGCGCCGGAACCGGAGGCAACGGTCTCGTAGTACTGGTGGCGGGCGTTGCCGAAGGTGACGTTGTTCATGGTGCCGGAGCCCTCGGCCTGGACGCCGAGCGCCGCGTAGAGGGCGCCGGTGATGGCCTGGGAGGTCTCCACGTTGCCCGCGACGACCGCGGCCGGCGGGCGGGGCGCCAGCATGGAGCCGGGCGGCACGATGATCCGCAGGGGGCGCAGGCAGCCGTCGTTGAGCGGGATGTCGTCGGCGACCAGGGTGCGGAAGACGTACAGGACGGCCGCGTTGACGACGGAGAACGGCGCGTTGAAGTTGGTGGCCAGCTGCGGGGAGGTGCCGGTGAAGTCGATGGTGGCGCTGCGCTTGTCCCGGTCCACGCGGACGCGGACGCGGATGACGGCGCCGGAGTCGGTCTCGTAGGCGTACTCGCCGTCGTCGAGGGCGTCGATGACGCGCCGGACGGCCTCCTCGGCGTTGTCCTGGACGTGCTTCATGTAGGCCTGGACGACGTCGAGGCCGAAGTGCTCGATCATGCGGCCGACTTCGTCGACGCCCTTCTGGTTGGCGGCGATCTGGGCACGCAGGTCGGCGAGGTTGGTGGCCGGGTTGCGTGAGGGGTGGGGCGCCTCGGTGAGGAGGCGGAGGGTCTCCTCCTCGCGGAAGCGGCCGTTCTCGGCGAGCAGCCAGTTGTCGAAGAGGACGCCCTCCTCCTCGATGGTGCGGCTGTTCGCCGGCATGGAGCCGGGGGCGATGCCGCCGATCTCGGCGTGGTGGCCGCGGGAGGCGACGTAGAAGAGGACCGTCCGGTCACTCTCCGTGCCGCCCTCGGGGGTGTCGCCGAAGACGGGGGTGATCACGGTGACGTCGGGCAGATGGGTGCCGCCGTGGTACGGGTCGTTGACGGCGTAGGTGTCGCCGGGGCGCATGGACGAGCCGCGGCGGCGGATGACCTCTTTCACGCTGGTGCCCATGGAGCCCAGGTGGACGGGGATGTGCGGGGCGTTGGCCACCAGGTTTCCGTCGGGGTCGAAGAGCGCGCAGGAGAAGTCCAGGCGCTCCTTGATGTTGACGGACTGGGCGGTGGACTCCAGGCGGGCGCCCATCTGTTCGGCGATGGACATGAAGAGGTTGTTGAAGATCTCGAGGAGGACCGGATCGACGTCCGTGTCGAGTTCGGAACTCTCCGTGACCGCCACGCGTTCCATGACCAGATGCCCGTGACGGGTGGTCGCGGCCTGCCAGCCGTCGTCGACGACGGTGGTGGACCCGTCCTCGGCGATGATCGCGGGTCCGGTGACGGTCTGGCCTGGAGGGAGGTCCTCTCGGCGGTGCAGGGGGACGTCGCGCCAGGCTCCGCCGGTGTGCAGGCGGACGGTGACGGGTTCGGCCGGACGGCCCGTGCAGGTGGACAGGGCGGAGAGATCGGGGGGATCGGTGACGCCGGTGGCTTCCACGGAGAGGGCCTCGACGACGATCGGGCGGTCGAGGGTGAAGGAGTAGGTGGCGCGATGACGTTCCTCGAAGGCCCGGCGCATCGTGTCCGGGTCGGTGAGCTCGACGGTGAGGGTGGTGTCGGTGCCGTCGTAGCGGAGCTGGGCGCGGCGGGTGACCTCGATGCGCTCGGCGGGGACGTCCTCGGCGAGGAGTTCGTCGCGGGCGGCGGCCTCGAGGGCGTCGGCGGTCTTGTGCACGCCGGGCATGGCGTCGGCTTCCAGGGGTGCCTCGACGGACTGCTCCCGCATGGCGGTGGTGTCGGCGAGGCCGATGCCGAGGGCGGAGAGCACGCCGGCCATGGGCGGCACCAGGACGGTGCGGATGCCGAGGGAGTCGGCGACCATGCAGGCGTGCTGCCCTCCGGCGCCGCCGAAGGTGGTGAGGGCGTAGCGGGTGATGTCGTGGCCCTTCTGGACCGAGATCCGCTTCACCGCGGCCGCGATGTTGGCGACGGCGATCTGCAGATAGCCCTCGGCGACCTGCTCGGGGGTGCGGTCGTCGCCGGTCTGCTCGCGGATCTCGCGGGCGAGGGCGGTGAAGCGCTCGCGGACCAGCTCGGTGTCCAGGGGCTGGTCGCCTCCGGGCCCGAACACCTTCGGGAAGTGGGCGGCCTGGATGCGGCCGAGCATGACGTTGGCGTCGGTGAGGGCGAGCGGGCCGCCGTTGCGGTAGCAGGCGGGGCCGGGGTCGGCCCCGGCCGAGTCGGGACCGACCCGGTAGCGGAAGCCGTCGAAGTGCAGGATGGAGCCGCCGCCCGCGGCGACGGTGTGGATGTCCAGCATCGGGGCGCGCAGCCTGACGCCCGCGATCTGTGTGTCGAAGACGCGTTCGTACTCGCCGGCGAAGTGGGACACGTCGGTGGAGGTGCCGCCCATGTCGAAGCCGATGACACGGTCGAAGCCGGCCAGCTGGGACAGGCGGGCCATGCCGACGATCCCGCCGGCCGGGCCGGAGAGGATGGCGTCCTTCCCGCGGAACTGACCGGCCTCCGCGAGTCCGCCGTTGGACTGCATGAACATCAGCCGCACGCCCCGGAGCTCGTCGGCGACCTGCCGGACATAGCGGCGCAGCACCGGCGAGAGATAGGCGTCGACGACCGCGGTGTCGCCGCGCGGGACGAGTTTCATCAGCGGGCTGACCTCGCTGGACAGCGAGATCTGCGGGAAGCCGATGCGGGCGGCCAGTTCGCCGATGGCCCGTTCGTGGGCGGGGTGGAGGTGGCTGTGCAGGCAGACCACGGCGATGGCGCGGATGCCGTCGTCGTACGCCTGCCGCAGCGGCCCGGCGAGGGCGTCCAGGTCCGGGGCGCGCAGCACGGTGCCGTCGGGGGCGATGCGCTCGTCGACCTCGACGACCCGCTCGTAGAGCTGCTCGGGCAGCTCGATACGGCGGGCGAAGATGGCCGGCCGGTTCTGGTAGCCGATGCGCAGCGCGTCGCGGAAGCCGCGGGTGATGACCAGCAGGGTGCGTTCGCCCTTGCGCTCGAGGAGCGCGTTGGTGGCGACGGTGGTGCCCATGCGGACGACGGCGACGACGCTGTCGATGCTGCCGCTGCCGTCGCCGGCGTCGCCGCTTGCGGTGCTGCCGGTCTCGTCGGTCCCGTCGGTCGTGCCGCCGGCGGAGCCGCCGAGCAGGGCGCGGACACCGGCGACGGCGGCGTCGGCGTACCGGCTCGGGTTGTCCGACAGCAGCTTGTGGGTGAGCAGCCGCCCGTCGGGGCGCCGCGCGACGATGTCGGTGAAGGTGCCGCCCCGATCGACCCAGAACTGCCAGCCTGCCACGTCACTACCCCGCTTCCGCGCCGGTCACAGCGCCCGGAGGCCGTTGATCACGTCGCGCAGAATACTCTCGTCCGGCAGCTCGGCCGGGGGTACCGGCCGGTTCACATGGACGAATTCGCTGTCCACCAGGTCTCCGACGAGGACGCGCACCACGCCGACCGGCAGATCGAGCTCGGCGGAGAGTTCGGCGACCGTCTGCGGGGTGCGGCGGCACAGCTCGACGATCTCCACGTGCTCGGGAGCGAGCGTGGGGTCCGTCTCCGGGTCGTCCGCGTCCGGTTCGGTGACGACCACCGCGATCAGGTCGAGGCGGTGCTGGACCGCACTGGTGGTGCGGCCGCGCGTCATGGCGTACGGACGGACGACCGGTCCGGCCTCGTCGTCGAACCAGTGGCTTCTTCCCTGACCGTCAGCGCTCATGTCATCTCACTACCCGCCGGAGGGCAGATCGGTGCGCGGAGCGGCACCCAGATGTGCGCCGACCCGCTTCACCAGCAGGGTCATCTCGTAGGCGACCTGGCCGACGTCCGAGTCGGCGTCCGCGAGGACGGCGAGGCAGCTGCCGTCGCCGGCGGCGGTGACGAACAGGAACGCCTCGTCGAGCTCGACGACGGTCTGGCGTACGTTGCCGGCCTCGAAGTGGCGGCCCACGCCCTTGGCGAGGCTGTGGAAGCCGGAGGCGACGGCCGCCAGATGCTCGCTGTCCTCCCGGGTCAGGTCCTTGGAGACCCCCGTGGGCAGACCGTCGCTGGAGAGCACGATGGCCTTGCGGATGCTGGCGACGCGGTCCACCAGGTCGTCGAGGAGCCAGTTCAGCTCTCCCTTGTCGGTCGCGGTGTGGCCGGTGGCCTTCGGTGCGGTCATCGACCGTCCCCCTTAGTCGTTCGTCGTGGTGCCGTGCCGCTGCCGGAGTCGTCGGCGGCGGCGTTCTCTGCGCGGCCGCGCTGCCAGCCGCGCTGCAGCGAGGCCATGCGGCTGCGCACTTCCTCCGCGTCCCGTTCGACGGGCTGCGCGGTCGTGTCGTTGCCTGGGGCGCTGTGTCTGAGCTGTGGGGCGAGGCTGGCCTGCCGTACGCGCCGGGGCAGTGCCGCGAGCCGTTCGGTGCCGGATTCCGGGCCGTCCGGTCGCCCGGAGTCCGCGGCGTGGCGGCCGGAGTCCGCCGTGACGTCCCGGGTCCCGGGGGCGGCCGGGGCGGAGGTGGCCTCCGATGCCGCGGCGGGGGCGTCGCGTGTCGTCCGGACGGCGTCCGGGTCGTCCGGCTCGTCCGTGCGGCGGCGGTCGCGGCGGGGCAGTTCGGGCAGGGGTGCGGACCCGCCGGCGTCGCGCCGGGACGCGGCGGAGGCAGGCGGTCCGACCGCGCGAGGTCCCGCTCCGGTGGCTCCGCGGCGACGCGAGGGCAGCGGCGGCGGGGTGTCCCCTTCCGCCTCTCCCCCACCGGTCGCGGAGCGGTCGGCGCCGGACGGGGGCGGCGAGACCGGCTCCGGCCCGCCAGGACCGCCGGTGCCCCAGCCTTGGCCGCGCCGGTCGCCCCTGCGCCGGGCGGCGCGCGGCGGCGCGGGCTCCAGACCGGTGTGCGCGGAGGTGTTGGAGGTCTCGGCCGCGTCGCGCTCGCGCCGGGTGCGCTCGTCTCCGACCGGACGTCCGTGGGAGCTGACCAGCTTCGGGGTACCGCGCCGGGGCAGCGGCACCGGGGCGGGCACCTCGTCGTCGGGGGTGTCCCCCGGGTCCCGCGGGCCGGTCACCGGGGGCTGCGCCTCGCGGCGGCGGCCGGGCGCCCCGTCCCCGGGATGCGACCGGTGCGGGCGGAACAGGCCGCCGCCGGCGCTGTCGTCGTCGCCGAGCACCTCGTCGAGGTCGCCGAGCGCGTCCAGGTCGACGGGTGCCTCCAGCTCCACCGGGCCGTCGAGGAGGGAGGCGGGCAGCCCCGGCAGCTGGACGGGCACCTGGGAGAGCGCGGTGCGGCGGCTCTCCTCCGGCTTCTTGTCCTTGGTGAGCTGGGGGCGGTCGAGACGGAAGCCGACGCCGTTGGTGTCCGGGACGTCGTCGGTCAGCAGCGCGTCCGGGATGAAGACGACCGCGGTGGTCCCGCCGTAGGGGGACGGCTGCAGGGACACCCGGACGTTCTGCCGCTGGGCGAGCCGGCTGACCACGAACAGGCCGAGCCGGTCGGTGTCGGACAGTTCGAACTCCGGGGTCTCGGCGAGCCGCAGGTTGGCGTCCAGCAGCGCCTCGGCCGTCATGCCCAGGCCCCGGTCGTGGATCTCCAGGGTGAAGCCGTTGGCGACGCGTTCGCCGAGGACCTGGACGGCGGTGTGCGGTGGGGAGAACACGGTGGCGTTCTCCAGGAGTTCCGCCACCAGGTGGGTGAGGTCGGCGACCGCCGGCCCGGTGACGGCGACCCGCGGCAGCCGGCGCACCTCGATGCGCTCGTAGTCCTCGACCTCGGCGACGGCGGCGCGGACGACGTCCATGAGCTGGACGGGCTTGCGCCACTGGCGGGAGGGCGCGGCGCCGGAGAGGATCACCAGGCCCTCGGCGTGGCGGCGCATCCGGGTGGTCAGATGGTCCAGGCGGAACAGGTCGGCGAGTTCCTGGGCGTCCTCGGTCCTGCGCTCCATGGCGTCGAGCAGGGTGAGCTGCTTGTGCAGCAGCACCTGGCTGCGGCGGGCGAGGTTGACGAAGACCTCGGAGACCCCGGCACGCAGTTCGGCCTGTTTGACGGCGGCCTCCACCGCGGCGCGCTGCAGGGTGTTGAGGGCCTGGCCGACCTCGCCCAGCTCGTTCTTGTCGTACTCCAGGCGCGGGACCTCGGTCTCCACGTCGACCTGTTCGCCGGCGGACAGGCGGCGCATCACGCTGGGCAGCCGTACCCCGGACGCCTCGTGGGCCTCCATGCGCAGCTGGCGCAGGTCGCGGATGAGGCCGCGGCCGATGCGCACGGAGAGGAACAGGGACAGCAGCAGGGCGATCAGGCCGAGCACACCGGCGACCACGGCCTGGGTGATGACGCCCATGGCGACCGGGCGGACCCGGTCCTGATAGCGGTCGGAGGCCTGGTCGTTGAGGGTGCCGAGCTCGGAGAGGACCTTGCCGGCGGCGGTGTCCCAGCTCTTGGCGGTGATCCCGCGCGGCACGCCGGCGCCGGAGGAGACCACGGCCTCCTCGCCGACGCGCAGCGGAGCGGAGGCGGCGTTGCTCCAGAAGGCCTCGTAGCGTTCGCGTTCGGAGGCGGGCAGTTCGGGCAGCGCGACCTCGTACAGCATCGTCCGCTGCGCCATGAGGTCGGAGACGTCGCGGGCCTCGGCCGCGGACAGCCTGCCGACGATCAGTGCGGAACCGAGCAGTGCGTCCTCGCGGGAGAGGAGTTCGCGGGCGCGGGCGAGGTTGACCAGCGCCCGGTACTCCTTGTCCAGGGCCACTTCGTCGACCACGTGCAGATTGGCGAGCAGGGCGTAGCAGGGATCGACCAGCTTGTTGTAGAGGTCGAGGGCCTGCGAGCGGTTGACGGTGCCGTCCTCGACGCTGCGCCGCAGGGAGTCGATGCCGCTGAACGAGTCGAGAACGGCGCCCAGTTCGTCGGTGTCCCCGCCGAGCGCTTCGCGCACCTCCGGATCCGAGGCGTTGGCCCGGACCTTGCCGACGGCCTTGTCGGTGGCGACCCGGCTGCGGCGCAGCGCCGCGAGCCCGTCGGAGGCGCGGGGATCGGCGAGGTAGACCAGCGTCTGCCGGCGCTCCTGCTGCAGGACGCGGACGGTGTCCTCTACGGGGTAGCCGACCTTTTCCATCACCGAGGACACATCGAACAGATGGCTCGCCTCGCGGCCGGTGAGCACCGTGGTGAAGGCCCAGATGGTCGTCAGGGACACCAGCGGCACGAGCAGCAACGCCACGATCTTCCGGCGGATGGACTTCCCGCGAAAGCGCATGGCCTCCCCCAGCTCGGCCCCCCGGCCGGCCGGGGGTACACATGTGCGTCAACAAACGGCGCGAGCCTACTACCGAGCCACAGTTAACTCGAAGGGCTGTCCGGAGCACGAACTGGCGCGGGGGAGCCGAGACATACGGAGTTGTCCGGGCATTGCGGGAGATTGCGTCCCGGCGTCCTGCGCGGCGGGTAACACGGTGGCCCGGAGGTGCGGTGACGGTTGGCCGAAAGTTTCCATGCCCGGGAATCTTGAGGTCGCCCCGTTCGTCCTTCTCTGTGAGACATGGGGGCGGAATCGGTCACAGGAGCCGAATCACGCACCGGGACGGCGTAAAACAGCGCAAGCCGGGCACTCAGAGGGGAGTCGGGTCTTCCGGACCCGGGTGAGTGTGCCGGCGGTGGGGAGTGACACGGTGATGGGCACGGCTGAGCGGCGCACGGCGCCCGAGGACGCCGCGGCGATGCAGGTGGCGACGCGATCGCGCACCGAGGAGCCGAGCCGGGGCGCTGCCGCGGCGGAGCGGTTGAAGGACGCCGGCGACGGCGTCCGGCCGGACGCGGGATCGCAGGGCGGCGCCACCGGACAGCCGGACGGGAGCGCGCTCCCGGACGCCCGCGAGCAGACCTTCCGCCGGCCCCTGTGGGTCGAGGAGCCCGCGCGGCGGCGCCGGCTGCCCGACCCGGTGCGGACGGCGGCGGTGCGGGCGGTCCTCATCGTCGCGGTGACCCTGATTCAGGCCATGGTGGCGTTCCTGTGCACCCTGGCCGGCTCGTGGCTGGCGTTCCCGATGGTGCTCAGCAGTGTGGTGAGCACGATCGTGGCGACCTGGGCGGTCCTGGACGTCTGGGTGACGCGCCAGGTGTGGAACCAGCGCCACGGCGTGGTGTCCGAGCCGAGCAGCACGGCGCGTGCGCTGCGGCGCGAGCGGCGCCGGGCGCGTCGCCAGGAGCGCGCCGCCGAGCGGGCGCGGGGCCGAATACGCCGGGGCGGCGGAGCGGGCCAGCTCTCCCATTCGTGACGACCCTGCGGCCGGCCACCGCACCTGTGACGGCTGCGGCCCGACGCTCCTCTGCGTCACGGCCGGACCTTCCTCGCCCTTCCGTTGATTTCCAGCCACCCCGGTACTGTTTCTTCGGACAACGCGCAGTGATGCGTGATGCGCAACAGAACCGGCAGGGCGAGGTCGCGTCAGGCGGTTCCCGGAGACGAGGCCAGGACCGGCCCGGCGGGTGGTGAGGGCGAGCCATGCAGGCCAAGGGTGCGGCGAGCGCCGTGCAGTCGGTGGACCGCGCGGTCAGCGTGCTGGAGATCCTGGCCCGGCGCGGCGAGGCGGGCGTCACCGAGATCGCGGACGAGCTGGGCGTGCACAAGTCCACGGCCTTCCGGCTGCTGGGAGTCCTGGAGAACCGGGGCCTGGTGGCCCAGTCCAAGGATCGCGGCAAGTACTACCTGGGCGCGGGGGTGCTGCGCCTCGCCGGAGCGGCGGCCCTGCGGCTGGACATCTCCCAGGAGGGCGTTCCGGTCTGCCGGGAGCTGGCCGACGAGCTGGGTGAGACGGTGAACCTCGCGGTGCTCGACGGCGACGCGGCGGTCAACATCATGCAGGCCCGTGGCACGGCGGCGGTCACCGCGCAGGACTGGCTGGGACGCCGCACTCCGCTGCACGCCACGGCCAGCGGGAAGGTGCTGCTGGCTCACCTGCCGCCGGCCCTGCGGGAGGAGCAGCTCGCCCGCCCGCTCGAGCGGTTCACGGAGCGCACGATCACCCGGGCGGCGGTGCTGCAGGGCGAGCTGGACGAGGCCCTGCGGCGCGGCTACGGCTCCACGTTGGAGGAGCTCGAGCTGGGGCTGGCGGCCGTGGCTGCGCCGGTCCGCTCGCACGACGGGGAGGTCATCGCGGCGATCAGCGTCTCGGGGCCGGTGTACCGGCTGAGCGCGGCACGCCTGCCCGAGCTGGGCGGGCGCGCCGCGGAGGCAGCGGCCGAGCTGTCCCGCCGCATGGGGTACGGCTTCTGACGGACCTGACGGCACGTCAGAAGCCTGCGGAGGCGAGAGCCGTACGGCGCCCGTCCCACCGTCCTGGCATGCCGGGCGCCCGCGTGCCTACCCCTGCGGTCCGGCCGGTGCCGGGCGCTTGAACATCCGGGTGGCCGTGATCTCGCTGTGCACGGCCTCCCCCGCCTGCGGCTGCTGGGGCAGGCCCGGCCGCAGATGCTCCTCCACGCTGATGTACTTCAGCCCGGCCCGCAGGTCGGCGTCGTTGCGCAGCCGGATGACGAGGGGGAACTCCGCGAGCGCGGTGGTGTCGAACAGGCCCGTCGTGTACAGCAGCTGCACGCCGAGGGCGTCCGCGACTGCCCGCTGGAGCTCCAGCAGATAGGTCGCGTTGGCCCGTCCGATGGGGTTGTCGAGGAACAGCGTCCCGGCATGCCGGTGCCGGTCGCGTCCGCGGTCGTTGGAGCGCAGCGCCGCCATGGTGCAGTACAGGGCGATCGCCGCGGTGAGGAGCTGGCCGCCGGAGAACACGTCGCCCATCTGGCCGACGGGGACGCGTTCGGCTCGCAGGACGGCGTCCGGCTTGAGGATCTCGACGGCGACGCCCTTCGGCTGGAGGGCGGCGGCGACTCCGCGCAGCAGCAGGGACATGCCGTCGCGCCGCAGATCGGAGTTCTTCTTCACGGCGGCGCGGGTCGCCTCGTCGATGACCTCGCCGAGGCGTTCGGTGAGGGTGGCCTGGTCGGGCTCCTCGAAGCGGATGCGCAGGAACTCCTGCCCGGACCACTCGCCGAGCCCCTCGGGCAGGCGGGACAGGCGCTGGGCGGAGCGCAGCGTCGCCAGGGCGGACTCGACGAGGCCGCGGAGCCGGTCCACGATCGAGTCGCGGTTGCGTTCCAGCTGCTCCAGCTCGTCGGTGAGCACCCTGAGCCGGGGCGCGAAGGCCTCCGCCCAGCGGCGGGCGTGCTCGGGCAGCGCGGAGGCGGGCAGCTCGCGGATCTGCTGCCGGGCGGGGGTGCGGACCTGCTCGTAGCGGGTGGAGTTGGCGTGCCGGACCAGCACGTCGCAGGCCTCCCGTACCGCGGACTCGGCGGCCGACAGGTCGGCGGCGCAGCCGCGCAGCGAGCGCCGGGCCTCGGCGGCGGCCTGCCGGGCGTCCTCCAGGCTGCCCGGGTACGGTTCGGGCTCGTCCTGCTCCTCCTCGGCGGCGTTGTCGCGCAGCAGGTCGCGGAGCAGGGCGGCGATCTCGTCGAAGGCACCGGCCGCGTCCTCGGCGGCCCGGTGGGCCCCGAGGAGTTCGGCGTGCGTCTCGCGGGCCTGCTGCAGGGCCTCGGTGCGGGAGGCGAGTTCGGCGGTGGCGGTGCGCAGCAGGGCCTGGGCGTGCTCGGCGTCGCTCGGGACCAGCTCCTGAGGCAGCTCGGTGTGGGCCTCCCCCTCCTCGGGGGCGAGCCGCTCGGCCTCGCCGCGCAGCCGGCCGAGCTGCTCACTGGCGCTGGAGGCACGGGACTCCAGGAGCTGCACCAGTTCCTCGGCCCGGGCGGCGGCGGCCTGCCGGCTGGGGCCGTCGGCGCCGTCGGGCGATGCGAGGAGCTGCTCGGCGCGGGTGCGGACCTTGTTGCTGAGCCGGTCGAGCTCGGCGCGGGCCGCGCTCTCGTCGCTCTCCGCGCGGGCCTGCTCGGCGCGCAGGTCGGCGCCGACACCGACCTTCTCGTAGACCTGGGAGGCCGCCCGGTAGGCCTCGCGCAGCGCGGGCAGCGACGCCTGGGGGGCCGGCGCGGCGCCGGCACCGTCCTCGGGCACGTCGTCGGGGGCGCCGGCGATCTCGGAGCGCTCGGCGCGCAGCGCCCGCGCGGTGCGGCGGGCGTCGTCGGCGGCCCGCTGGGCGGCTCGGCGGTCCTCGTCCGCGGCGCGGGCACGTTCCAGGCACTCCTGGGCGCGGGCTTCGGCCTCGGCGGCCTCGTCGGCCAGTTCGCGCACCCGGGCCTGCCAGCCGGCGCGTTCGCGCAGCCGGAAGGCGAGCCCGGCGAGGGCGTCGGCGGCGCGCCGGGCCTTCTGCGCGGCCTCCTGCCGTTCGTCGCGGACGCGGGCCGCCTCGGCGGCGGCCTCCTCGGCCTCCGCGCGGAGGGTGCGTGCCTCGGCCAGCTCGGCCTCGGCCTCCTCGGCGAAGACGCGGGCGTCGTGGGCGGCGCGGGCCAGCTCCACCAAGCGGTCCAGCCCCCAGCCG
>Ga0207873_1001469_pt1 | contig 22485 bp, 17 predicted proteins | sample BGWIniCompost_FD_187373 | JGI IMG/M metagenome (GOLD analysis project Ga0207873, IMG submission 187373) | Cellulose adapted compost microbial communities from Newby Island Compost Facility, Milpitas, CA, USA - BGW Initial Compost (SPAdes)... ...
AGAAATCGTGTCGCGCTGCTCGAGCGGATGCTCGTACAATTCGTCGAGTCACGCACGGATGGCCGTTACAGTCTTACGGTGGATGAGCTGCGTTTTGATCTCACGTCGCTCACCTATCACGTACGAAACATTACGATCATTCCGACAGACACCGCTTCCACAGGACCTGTTCGGAAAATACACATCCCCTTCGTAGACGCACGCATGCGTTCCCTGGGCTCTCTTCTCTCGCGGGACGTGCAATTCAGCGAAGTCTCTGTCGCGGAACCAACCATAGCACTATCTGCTGATGGTACGTTGAGAAGGGAGCACATCACCATTGGTCAGGTGATGGTTACTGCGTTCCCCGCGGTCGAGTCCGTTCTTAAATTCCTTGGCATTGAGACGCTACGCATCGAACGGGCAACACTGTCAATAGTAGAACCCAATCAACACGTAATCCACGTCCGGCTCATAGACCTTCTGGCGGAGCACTGGGCCGAACACACAGCGGGAGAAGGGGATGTCAGGCTCGGAATTGGTGGACAGTCGGTACACCTAACCCAGGCATCATTTTCTTTCAGCGAAGTGGAATACGTATACAGTAAGGAACATCTTATTTTCAAAGATTTCAATTTCCAATCATTCGACAGCGCGTCGCAGTCACAGATAAGCGTGCAGGGCAAGTCCGTACTGATACGCAAGCTCGACTTTGATGAATTATACAACAATCAACGCTACCGCTTTGACAAGATAGAAATCAACGAACCGAAGTTTTCGGGCGCACTACGCGCCCGAACGCGGCCGCGCTCCGACGACCGCATCAGGCTTCCCTTGTCGGCCATTCTCACTCAAACATTTGGTGAAATCCGTTTGGATACAGCCACAATCAACGATGCATCATTCCAAATGGTCCTTGTGTTCGACCAGGATTCGGTACGCGCACATATTCCCGACGTGAACCTCAGCCTTCACAATGTGGAAGTACTCTCAGACACCACCGACATTCTCTTCGGCGATCTTCAGATGGACCTCACGGAAACCGATATCAACCTCAACGATGACGTAAGTCTCTCTTTTAGCACCATGCTGTTCGAACGCAATGAAGACATTACGATCTCCCATGTTAGCCTTACAGGCTCATCGGGAGAACGATTCGTCATGTGCGAGTCCATCGGATTCAAAAACTTCCGCCTGTTTGAATTCATCGCAGGCAGGGCGCTGAGAGCCGACTCCATCGCCATCCAAAACGCCATCATTCATGTTACGCGTGAACTGCCCGGACTTTTCCCCAACTTCTCGGATACCCGGTCAGCCCGAAGCGAACGACCCATTCATATAGATGCGCTCTCCCTCAGGAACGTGGACCTCCGGTATGAGAACACTCATCAACATCTCAACCTGGCGAAGCTGGATGCCTACGCTCACGACATCACGGACCTGTCGTGGAGATCGATGGCCAGACAACTAAACGTCGTCCATGTTGGAAGGCTGCTTTGGCGCGACGATGTGAAAAATATCCAATGCAACCTCAATCACATCTCCGTAACACCGACACGCGCTTACGTAGGAAAGGGTAGCGCAACGGTGGATTCACTCGACGTCGAAATTTCAGAATTCCATGGATCGCATCGTGTGTCTTCGCTCCTTGAAGGAGATTTTCTCAACTGGCAATCGGTAGAGATTGGTAGCTTATCCTTAGGAGGATATGTATCACCATCAGAACCAAAGAACTTTTCAATCGGGAGACTTACGATCGGCAGACTTGACGCTGACATTCTGCTTGGCAGCCACCACTTGTCCACCCGTATGCGCAACCTCCTTGGACATAGTGTTGGATCGGGTTTCCCCGCGCATCTTGAGGGAGGCTTCTATGAGTTCAGGGTTGTAAGCCCCGATATGCATTTCGAAGTCGACTCAGCACTTCTCGATACGGAACGTCTATCGCAACTTTACAACTTAAGAGTTACGGATAACACCACGCGAATTGCCACGTCATACGCGGAAGCCTCTGGTCTTGCATTGGAGGGCAACCGCCGGAGCGTTGCGCGATTGTTCATGCGGCAACTACACGTTGATAGTCCGTCCTGGACAATGAACAGCGACAGCGCACTGTTCTCCAATGTCGACTTGAGTGGACCCGTTCCCGATGCAGAACGGGCAGAACTGTTTACACCGATCGTGCATCGGGAGTTCGGCGACGAAGGAGTTTCCGCGCTAAACGATACTATTGAATTGCCTCGCATTGCCGAACTGGTATTGCATAGTGGAGAATTCAATTCAGCGGGCAGGACGTATACTCTTGCAGGAACCTCCCGAATTCGTATCCAGAATGGCATCGCCATGGAGTTTGAACAGCTCTCGTTTAGCTTTTCCAATCACGACGTGGATCTGTATGACCTTCGGATCGATGGAAGTACAGTGCATACGGGCCTTATGAAGGCACGACCGCAGCCCCTTCCTCCCGGTGCAACGGAAACCGATATAATCTCCGGAGAATGGCAGTCTGTAAAGGCAAGCGGGCTAATGATTGATGACCTGATACAATCACAGCATATCATAGCGGATACAATACTCGTCAACAACCTCGTCCTGGACGTGGTGCGAGACAAACGGCTGAACGATCCGGAGCCGATCGAGAAAGACTTTGCGATAAGCGACCTGATCGCTAACAGCGGAATCAAATCCGACATCATACGTCTTCGCGGCGGCAGGATCCGCTATGCAGAAATGTCCGAGACAACGGGCGAGGAAGGTTCTATTTGGTTCGACCAGCTTGATGCTGAAATCCGCAACGCTGATTCTGATCGTTTCGAATTTGATGCCCGTGCCCAGGTATACGGTCAGGCGCCCATTGCCGTTGCCTACACGAAAACAGATGATTCATCCTTCCGGATGAAAGTCGATGTAGGCGGGATGGATCTCACAGCGCTCAACAACGTGTTGCGCCCGCTGCAAAGCATTGAGTTGAAGTCAGGATATCTTGACCGCTTTCGTTTCGAGGCGACGGCCACGCGTGACTCAGCCAGGGGCCGCGCTGAAATGTCGTATACAAACCTCCACATGGCGTTGCTAAACAAAACTGACCCTGATAAAAAGTGGCTGGGACAAGACATTGTATCGTTTCTTGCCAATGGCGTTCTGCGTCACAATCGCGAATCGTCATGGGCTCCCGTGGAAGAAATTCGCATTCCGGAAAAGTCGGTCTTCAATTACTGGAAGCGGATCGCCGTCAATGGCGCCCTGAACGTTGTCCGAAAAGGCAAAAAAGTCCGGAGGTAATCGCCGGAAAGTTCGGCCCTAAATGTTATATTCAGGCAATGGGAGTTATAAATTCCCTTTCTGATGATCAGAGTCCTTATAGCAGCATTTCTACTAGTTATCGCGACGACCGGTTACTCGCAGCGTCTTCACATCGGCAGTTCCATTGGCATAATGAATCCGGTCAAGGATCTGGGCAGGGCATATGAGCGCGGCTTTCGCATTAATGCAAACATCGAATATGACGTCCCGGGAATACTTGCATTTGTCGGCGAGGCGGGCTGGGGCCACTGGAACATAAGGCCAATGGACGGAAGGAATTTGAGCGACACAGATGCCATCCACATTGTGGGCGGTCTCAAGGTCAACGTTATTGGTCCTCTTTACGCTGAAGGCCGAACTGGCTATTACTTTGGCGATTTCGATCGTTTTATTTTTATCCCCGCCGCGGGGCTCCGAATCAGGCGTTTTGACGTGAACATTGGATATCAATTGCTGAACGATATTCAATACGTCGATACACGTGTTGGCATTTTCTGGGCACGAAGCCGCTAAATCCTGAATTGTTCTTTCGTCTTTCCTCCCTGCTTTGACATTGGCAAGGGGCATCGTATTTTGACGCATCAATAGTAGCGATATGAGAGTATCAGTGTTATTTACCCTTCTGACAGTAACTGTTTCGGCTTGGGCACAGCAGAAGATGACGCCCGAACTTCTTTGGACATTGGGCAGAGTTTCGGGAAAGGGCGTTTCAGTAGATGGGAAAAATGTGGTGTACTCTGTAACGACCTACGACATCACCAGGAATGAACCCGCCACCAAAACATATGTAATACCCCTAGCGGGTGGTGAGGCGCACGAAGTCGCCTCTGTTACGGGACTTCTTCCCGACCGGACGGTTTCTCCTGACGGAAAATACGCTATTCGTGTGAAAGATGTGCCGATGGTCAAAGTCACGGGAAAAGAAATCTATCCGGATCTCGACAAGTCCAACGTGCTGATCTACGAAACCCTCAACTACAGGCATTGGGACACCTGGGAAGACGGAGCATTCAGTCACCTGTTCTTACACGCCGTTGGAGGCAACGATGAGGGCAAAGACATTATGGAAGGAGAACCCTATGATTGCCCGCAGAAACCATTCGGAGGATCGGAGGATTATACATTCACTCCGGACAGTAAGGCTATCATCTACGTCGCCAAAAAGAAATACGGAACCGATTACGCCGTGAGCACAAACACGGACCTGTACCGTTACGACATCGCTACGGGAACAACAACCAATCTTACGGAGGGTATGGAAGGCTACGATCAGCGACCTTCCTTTTCTTCGTCCGGAGTGCTCGCCTGGCTTAGTATGCGCCGCGACGGCTATGAGTCGGACAAACAGGATATCATTGTAGACGGTCCCGGTGGTCGCATCAACCTTACCGCAGCATGGGACGGCACCGTCGCGAATTACGTGTGGAGCAATGATGGAAAGAAAATCTACTTCACAGCGCCGATAGACGGTACCATTCAACTTTTCGAAGTCGACTACCCCGGCCGCACGCGTAAGCAACCCGTTGTGAAGCAGATTACGGAGGGCGACTTTGACATAACATCCATTGTCGGCCAGGCAGGTAATGAGCTGGTCGTGACACGCACAGACATGAATCACGCTGCGGAAATATTCGTGGTCAACCTTAAGGGTGGCAACATGAGACAACTCACTCATGTTAACAAGCAGCATTACGACAACCTCGCGTTGAGCAAAATCGAAAGACGTTATGTCACCACCACCGACGGAAAGCGGATGCTGGTGTGGGTAATCTTTCCTCCTGATTTCGATGCTGGCAAAAAGTATCCGACCCTGCTGTATTGCCAGGGCGGTCCTCAGTCCCCGCTAACGCAGTTCTACTCCTTCCGCTGGAATTTTCAACTGATGGCGGCGAATGGCTACATCGTTGTTGCTCCGGCGCGGCGCGGCATGCCAGGCTTTGGTGTGGAATGGAATGAGGCCATCAGCAAGCATCACGGTGGGCAGGTAATGCAGGATTATCTTGTTGCAATAGACGAAGTATCAAAGGAGCCCTATGTGGACAAGGATCGGCTCGGATGTGTGGGTGCGAGCTATGGAGGATATTCAGTATTCTATCTCGCAGGTATCCACGACAAGCGATTCAGAACGTTCATATCGCACGACGGGATCTTCAACATGAAGAGCATGTACGGCACGACGGAGGAATTGTGGTTTGTGGATTGGGATTACGGAGGTCCGTACTGGGATACATCTAACGCTGCTGCGCAGAACACATATAATCGTTATGATCCAAGCAACCTCGTCGGGCGATGGGATACGCCCATTCTCATCATACAGGGCGGCAGAGACTACAGAGTCCCCACGGGCCAGGCACTTGAGGCGTTTCAGGCTGCTCAGCTACGGGGGATCAAAAGCAAACTGCTCTTCTTCCCCGAAGAAAATCACTGGATACTCACCGCACAAAACGGAATCGCCTGGCAGCGCGAATTCTTTAAATGGCTCGGCGAGACTTTGAATGCCGCCGATGACAGGCAGTAGCCCCGATAACTAATCGGGGTTGCCTATCGGCTTTTTGCGCGTTCCAGTCTCCGCTTGAGGCGTTCCTCCCAGATAAGTTGATTAAGGTTTATCTGGGCTATCTTGAAGTGCTTCAGGTAAGAGGTCGCCTCTGAGAGTCGCACTTTCGTGTTCGTGTTCATACCATTCCCATCTTCTACGACACCCAAGTAAACGGAAAGCGCGGTCACAGTGTTGTCCCATTTTCGGTGATTTATCCCCATTCCCGACGGGAAACGTTTGCAGGAGACATACGGGAAAATTCGCTAACTTCCTGTATTCCCTAACCCAACCCCCGACGAATGAGCCGGATTGCTACTACTGTGAGCCTCACGCTGCTGGTCATTGCAGCCCATGCCCAGAACCGTATCTTTCAAACCAGGCCCATCGAGCATACCCTGCCATCAAGTCAGGTTGCCGGCATGACCTATAAACTGTTGGTTACCCTTCCGCCAGGTTACGACCGGGAGCAGCGTTCCTATCCCGTGCTTTATTATCTGGACGCATGGATGCTGGGGGGCGTTATGCACGATTCTCACCGCATCGCCGGCCTGCTCCAGGCCATAGAACCCATAATAATGGTCGGAGTGTCACTTGATGGCGACGCCCCGGAGTTCTTTTATGCCCGATCGCGCGACTACACTCCAACCAAGGTGTCACCTGAGAAACTGGGTGAACGCGCGGCGGCCATGATACCAACGTCGGGTGGGGGAACGGAATTTCTGAACTTCCTGAAGCTGGAACTCATATCGTACACAGAAGAAAACTACCGGGTCGATCCTACTGATCGTGGTATTCTGGGTTACTCGCTCGGCGGACTTTTCGCCGCATGGGTAACGCAAAAGGAGCCTTCACTGTTCAAACGCTACGGAATTTGCAGCCCCTCACTTCTGTGGGATGACGGCATGGTTGTGAAGCTGTGGGAGAATCGTCTGAACCCCTCGCCAGGTACAGTCCTGGTCTTCTCCTATGCGGAACACGAAGATGCGGAAATCAAGACTGCAGTCAACAAGCTCGCTTCGGTCGCATCATCAAAAACGGGTGTGACAATAAAAAAATTTGAAGTCGCCAACGAGGGGCATCATACTGGAGTAGTGGCCGCACATATGCGTGCCTTGTTACTCTTGTACGAGAAGGCGAGATAACAGTATCAACGTATCTTCATTGGAATGGAACATAAAGTATTCGTGTACGTGTGGGAGTTCATTGTTAAACGCGCAAAGCAAAAAGACTTTGAAAAGGCGTACGGTCCACAAGGCGAATGGGTGAAGCTGTTCAGCCAGGGGAAAGGATATCTCGGCACAGAGTTACACCAGGACCAGGTCAATCCGAGGCGTTACATCACCATAGATTATTGGCGTTCCCGGCAAGACAGAGACACCTTCAGATCAACCTTTGCGCATGAATTCCAACGGCTCGATGCCTTGTGTGAAAGCTTCACGGTACAGGAAAAATTCCTGGGCGACTTCGACTGCTTTACTAATCGACTGCCTTCGTGTCAGTAGGTATGCTTCAGCGCTTTGTGATGCTGTACTGTTTGTGTAACTTGGAAATCCCACCTAAATATTTACAGCATTGGATAAGAGTCAGATTCTGAATTTGAGTGTTTGGATCCTGGTGATCCTGGGCCTCATCATGATTTACCTCGGCGCCATTTACCCGCCGAAGGTGATGTTTCCGCCTATCGTTACAGGCATTGGCTTCTTCGTTATTGCCTGGGGATTTGCACAACTCCGCAAGTAAGTTGTCTGCAATCAATTCCATATGAAACGACTTGCCATCGTATTATTATGCGTCGCACTATCCTTTGAGGACGCAAACGCTCAGGTGATTACGGAATTTCTTCCGGTCAGTGACGCTGATCCTCAGCCGCTCCTCGCACATGCCAGCCGTCTGGATGAAGCGCTGGCGGCCATCGGCAGTGCACTACCCGATGAAGCACGCGCCCGTCTTGCAGCATTAAAGCGTGAAGGCCATTCGCGCGAAATGGTGCGCGAGATACAGGCAATATTGGATCCTCACTGTATTGCAGGAGTCGCTATCAACCCCGAGGCACGTGTAATGGTAAGCGAAGGACCGGCGAAGCCTGAACTGACGCAGGAGGGATGGACAAACTTTCTTGTGAAGATTCACAACGAGGGGCATGTAACAAGTCGACTTGAGGTCACAAGTCCGAACGCGAAACCCATCCTTCACATCTCCAGCAACGCGCCTCGCGTGCTACCAAAGAATGAACTGACAAAGGGCGACCTCGATAATCGCTTCCTTGAGCTCCTTTTATACCGCGATCGGCCGATGCAGGCGCAGCTTTCCGGGCAGGTTTTGGAATACGCCATACTTCAGGTGTACACGCGCCAAAGGGGAAAGCGTGAAGCGCGGTTAGGATTTCATGTAGGCCCCGGCACGGAGGATCTCGGATTCAGAAATACCATCGATGTTCTGTTTGATATTAAGCCTTCCGTAAAGGTCATATTCAACATTAAGGATCACGATGGCGATCCGGCAATGGCATCACTATTGATTCGCGATGATATTGAACGCTTGCGGGCATCAGATGCAACAGCATCAAATGCTTTCGACTATCGACTCGTCACCGCACGGAAGCGGGACTGGCATATACCCATGTGGGCTCAAGGCGATCTGTTTCAGTACGATTCCGTTCTGCAGCCTGAACAACGTCTGAGGGGCATCTATCCGTTGCCTTCACGGCGATCTGCCCTTACGGACGAATACCCCGATTTCTTCTTCCAACCCCAGGTCTATCGGTTTGACGGTGAGCACGTGTATTTACCACCTGGATCATACCTCGTCACTGTGGGTCGTGGTCCGGAGTATGAAACGCAGGAAATGCGAATCACCGTGCCGAAGGGAGTGGAGACGTTCGAAGTGAACATCAACCTGAAGCGGTGGCTGCACATGGCGAACCTCGGTTGGTACAGCGGAGATCACCACATTCACGCCGCCGGCTGCTCGCACTACGAAAGTCCGGAAGAAGGCGTCAAGCCGGAACACATGTGGCGACAAATCCAGGGTGAAGACCTTAACATCGGATGCAATCTGAGCTGGGGTCCGTGCTGGTACTATCAGAAAGAGTTTTTTACGGGGCAGACGCACCCGCTTTCTGACAACAAGAACCTTCTTCGATATGACGTCGAAGTGTCGGGCTTCCCATCGTCACACGCTGGTCATGTTGTATTGCTAAACCTCAAGGAGGATGATTATCCCGGCACCGATGAAATCGAAGAATGGCCAAGCTGGACATTGCCTGTGCTGAAGTGGGCGAAGGACCAGGGGGGTGTTACGGGCTATGCTCATTCGGGTATTGGACTGGCACCTGTACACCACACTGACGCTTTGCCCAACTATGTGCTACCGAAAATGGATGGCATCGGAGCCAACGAATATGTTGTTACTGTAGCTCACAATGTTATCGACTTCTATTCGCTGGGCAACACGCCGTCAGTGCATGAGCTGAACATGTGGTATCACACATTGAACGCAGGCTTCCGCACCAGGGCCAGCGGCGAAACTGACTTTCCGTGTGTGGCCGACGAACGTGTGGGCATGGCGCGCATATACGCAGAGCTCGGAGGAAATCTCAGTTTCGATGAATTTATGGAGGCCTTGAAAAAAGGGAGGAGTTATGTGAGCGACGGCTTCTCGCATATTATCGACTTTACCGTGAATGAGGTAAAGCTGGGAGACGGTGATAGCGAAGTACGCACTACGAAAGGGTCGACCGTCAGGATTTCCGCCAAAGTACTTGCTCGTCTTCCTCAGGAACAGGATGCGATCGGAGCTATCATCGCAGCGAAGCCTTTCTACGAACAGCCATACTGGCATATCGAACGTGCGCGTGTGGGTAAGACAAGAAATGTGAAGGTCGAACTCGTCGTCAACGGCGTTGCTGTCGAGTCGCGAGAGATTGTTGCCGATGGAAAATGGAATGACGTTAACTTCGAATATCGGCCGGAAAGATCGGCGTGGATGGCTGTACGTATCTTTCCGAGCTCCCACACCAACCCGATCTTCGTTCTGGTGGACGGGAAACCGATCCGCGAAGAGAAGAGCATCGAATGGTGTCTGCGCGCTGTAGATCAATGCTGGAAAGAAAAGAGCAAACAGATACGCAAGAGTGAGCTTGAAGAGGCGAAACGCGGCTATGATCATGCACGAAAAGTCTACAACGCGCTGCTCGCGAAGTAGATGCGGATCCCCGGAATTCCCCCGGGAATTGGCTTTGCAACCGAACAATCGTTATTGAGGGTAAATATTTTTAGGATTTAGCTTGATAACTACTAGCAAATTTTTGAACCTTGTGAAGATGCAGAATATTATGTCGAACAATCAGCACATATCCAAACAACTGTCAGGGTCCCCTGGTCGGTCAGGATGGTTTGTGCTTGTGGGCAATGTCGTGCTTCTTATCCGAAAATTGGGGTGGCGATGATATTGTCCGTATAGGAACCTATCAGAACCGCCCCGACATCGGGGCGGTTTTGTTTTAGGTGGTCAGAACGAACTAACAATTGTTATATGTACTATAATGAAGGCACGATAGTCTACCTGAATGGGAGCTTCGTACGGGCTACTGAGGCCAGGCTCGACCTGTTCAGCCAGACGCTTCATTATGGGCATGGCGTTTTTGATGGCCTTCGTTCCTATCCGACGCAGAACGGGGTAAAAATATTCAAGGCTGTAGAGCACTTCGAGCGCCTGAAAAGGAGCTGCGAGCTGGTACATATCCCCTACCCCTTTGACTCCGGACAATTGATCCAGGCGAGCTATGAATTGCTGCGCCGTAATGGCCTGTCATACGCCTACATACGACCCCTGGTGTACACGGGCGCGAACATGAATCTCACGCAGCCGGCAGAAGCGCACATTATGATATGCGCGTGGGAATGGGGCAAGTACCTCGGCGATAAGCCTGTGCGCCTTTGTGTGTCGCCCTATCAGCGCCCCAACCCGGAATCCATACGCATGGAAGCCAAAGTTTGCGGGCACTATGTGAACGGCATACTCGCGACCAGCGAAGCGCGGTCGAGGGGTTACGACGAAGCGTTGATGCTGGATATGCATGGACGCGTAGCCCAGCCCCCGAGCTCGAACATTTTCATCGAGATCAGGGGAGTGTTGTACACACCGCCTGTTGGTCACATTTTCCCGGGTATCACCCGCGCCACCGTAATGGGAATCTGCAAAGAGCTCGACATCCCCGTAAGGGAAAAACAAATTACCGTTGAAGAACTCGAGCAGGCCGACAGCGCATTCCTTTGCAGCACCGGTGCCGAGATTGCCAGTGTCGAGTCCATCGATGCAAGACCGTTCCGTCGCCCGTGGGAAGACACGCTTGGCGCGTTGGTACAGGAGGCGTACCGAAGCCAGGTGCTTGAAAAATCTTCGAGCTACGTCATCATTTGATTGCAACAGATAAAAAAATAAAAACAGGTACAGATAATAAACAGGTTTTCAAGGAGTTCATGGAGATCAAAGAGCAAACGGAGATAAACAAGTACAGCAAGACGTTAACGCAGGATCCGACATTGCCAGCCGCTCAGGCAATGCTTTATGGTATCGGTCTCACAGAGGCCGACATGAAGAAAGCTCAAGTTGGTATTGTGAGCACAGGCTACGACGGCAACACGTGCAACATGCATTTGAACGCGCTGGCCCAACAGGTGAAAGCTGCGGTTTGGGATACTGGTCTTGTTGGTCTCACGTTTCACACGATCGGCGTTAGCGATGGAATGAGCAATGGCACGCCGGGAATGCGATACTCGCTTGTTAGTCGCGAAGTCATTGCCGACTCCATCGAGACGGTATGCGGAGCACAATACTATGATGGCCTGATCGCTGTTGTTGGCTGCGACAAGAACATGCCCGGTGCGCTGATCGCAATGGGACGTCTCAATCGGCCTTCGATCATGCTTTATGGAGGCACCATTGCCGGAGGAATGTGGAAAGGCAAAAAGCTCAACATCATTTCGTCATTCGAGGCGTTGGGCGAACACATTGCCGGCCGTATCACTCCGGAAGATTTTAAGGGTATTATTCAGAATTCCTGTCCCGGGGCAGGCGCCTGCGGCGGAATGTATACGGCCAATACGATGGCGTCTGCGATTGAGGCCATGGGTATGTCTCTTCCTTATTCATCCTCCAATCCAGCCTTAAGCCCTGAGAAAAAAGAAGAAACGCGCGCGGCTGCCGAGGCCATAAAAGTGTTGCTCGAACGCGACATTAAGCCTTCCGACATCATGACGCGTGAAGCGTTTGAAAACGCCATCACTATGGTGATGGTTCTCGGTGGATCGACAAACGCTGTGCTGCATTTGATCGCTATGGCCAGGACGTGCGGAATTGATATCACTCAGGATGACTTCCAGCGTATCTCCGATAAAACGCCGTTGCTAGCTGACCTGAAGCCCAGCGGCAAGTACCTGATGGAAGATCTTCACAACATCGGCGGTACACCGCTGGTAATGAAGTACCTGCTGGACAACGGCATGCTCCACGGCGATTGCCTCACCGTGACGGGTAAGACACTTCGCGAAAATCTTGCAGACGTTCCTGCAATCGACTTTTCATCGCAAGACATCATCTATCCGCTGGAGCGCCCCATCAAAGCCACAGGTCACCTTCAAATCCTCTACGGAAACATCGCCCCCGAAGGATCAGTTGCCAAGATTACTGGCAAGGAGGGCGATCGCTTCAAAGGACCGGCACGGGTATTTAACGGAGAATTTGAACTCGTCGATGGCATACAAAGCGGAAAGGTAAAACGTGGCGATGTAGTCGTAATTCGTTACGTCGGTCCCAAAGGTGCGCCTGGTATGCCTGAGATGCTGAAGCCCACATCAGCCATAATGGGTGCGGGTCTCGGAGCGGATGTCGCCCTGATAACGGACGGAAGATTTTCGGGAGGAACACACGGTTTTGTAGTGGGTCACATCACGCCGGAGGCTTTCGATGGCGGAACGATCGCGCTGATCGAAGACGGCGATATCATTGAGATCGATGTTCAAAATCACCGCATCGATCTGCTCGTGGATGAAAATACTCTTGCAATGCGGAAGGCAGCATGGAAACAGCCTCCGCTGAACGCAAAGAATGGAATATTATTAAAGTATGCGAAACAAGTAAAGAATGCCGCCCATGGATGCATTACTGACGAAAACTAAGACCGGCGCAGAAGCGGGAAAAGAAACAGGAAACAAGATTTCCGGAGCGGAAGCCTTGCTTCGATGCCTGGTGGCAGAGGGAGTTCAAACCATCTTTGGCTACCCTGGCGGAGCCATCATGCCGGTCTACGATGCACTGTATCATTATACTGATAAGATCAACCATATCCTGGTCCGGCACGAGCAAGGCGCCATCCACGCGGCGCAGGGTTTTGCTCGCGTAACAGGAAAAACCGGCGTTGTATTCGCCACATCCGGCCCTGGCGCTACCAACCTGATCACGGGCCTTGCTGACGCGCTGATCGATTCAACCCCGGTGGTCTGCGTAACCGGACAGGTGTTTGCTCACCTGCTCGGCACCGACGCCTTCCAGGAGACTGACGTGGTAAACACTACCATACCAGTCACTAAATGGAATGTACAGGTTGCAGAAGCCAAGGACATCCCTGCCGCTGTATCACGCGCATTCTACATCGCCAATAGCGGTAGGCCTGGACCGGTACTGATCGATATTACGAAGAATGCCCAGAACGAAATGATTGAGGAATTCACTTACGAAAAATGTAAGGGCATTCGTACATACCGACCCAAGCCTACGCTTCAGATGTCGCAAGTGGAAGCTGCAGCTGAACTCATTAACCAGGCGAAGCGTCCGTACATACTTGCCGGTCAAGGCGTGTTGCTTTCAGGCGCGGCAGAAGAACTAAAAGCCCTTTCCGAAAAAGCTGGCATTCCCGTAGCATGCACGCTGCTGGGTCTGGGAAGCTTCCCTACCGACCACCCGAACTACGTCGGTTTCCTCGGCATGCACGGAAACTACGGACCGAATGTCAATACAAATGAATGCGACGTCCTTATCGGCATAGGCATGCGCTTCGACGACCGCGTCACCGGCAACGTTTCACGGTACGCGCGTCAGGCGCGGGTTATTCACATCGAAATCGACAAAGCGGAGATCAGCAAGATCATCAAGGCTGATGTGCCCGTGCATGCAGATGCAAAAGAAGCACTGGCTGCCTTGTTGCCGCTCGTCAAGCCTGCGTCGCATTCTGAATGGATCGATAGTTTCCGCGAACTAAACCGGATCGAAGAAGAAAAGATCATCAAGAAGGAATGCAATCCCGACTGCGAAAAGCTGATGATGGGTGAAGTCATTCATCGTCTTTCCGAGATGACGAAGGGTGAGGCCATTCTCGTTACAGATGTCGGCCAACACCAGATGACGGCATCACGGTATTACCGGTTCCGCTATCCGCTCACGAATGTGACTTCGGGTGGTGCGGGTACCATGGGATTTGCCCTTCCCGCCGCCATCGGCGCCAAGATCGCGCGCCCGGACAAAGACGTTGTTGCTGTCATCGGTGATGGTGGTTATCAGATGACCATGCAGGAATTGGGTACCATTCTTCAGTACAAGATCCCCGTAAAGATCCTCGTGCTGAACAACAGCTACCTCGGCATGGTACGTCAGTGGCAACAGCTGTTCCACGAGAAGCGATACTCCTGTACCGAGATGGTAAATCCCGATTTTGTAAAGCTCGCGGAAGCATATGACATCCCGGCGCAAAGGGTAACGCGCAGGGAAGATTTGGTTCCCGCATTGAAAGACTTGCTCAATGCAAAAACAGCGAGCTTCCTGGAAGTAGTCGTGGGACGTGAGGACAACGTATTCCCGATGGTACCGGCGGGCGGATGTGTCTCGGATGTTCTCCTTGAACCGCCGTCAACCGCTCAGCAAAAGAAATAGTATTTAATTTTACACGATCATCATCATGAAGCAGGAATTCACGCTTGAAATCGCAGCCGACAACAACTTTTCGATCCTCAACCGGATCGTCAACGTGCTGAACCGTCGGCGCGTTCGCATCAAAAAACTCATCGCGCATGAGATTGAGGGCGACTTCTACCGGGGTGGCGCTATTCTGCTCCTGTACACGACAGCTGAAATGATGGAGAAAGTGAAGCATCAACTCGAAAAGCTGATAGAAGTCGAGTATGCCAACTACATGGAAGGCAGCGACGCGTATTATGAACGCAGCGAAAAGCACGGATGCCGTGTTCCTTCGTCGTCGCGCGCCATGACGGCATAGCAGCAAAAGTTTATATATCTAAAACATCACAAATTCAAAAAACAACCATGGCAAAGATCAACTTTGGCGGAGTCATCGAAGAAGTAGTCACCCGGGAAGAATTCCCGATGGAGAAAGCGCTCGACGCTCTTAAGCAAGAAACTATCGCAATTATCGGATACGGCGTTCAGGGACCTGCACAGGCACTGAACCTTAAGGATAACGGATTCAATGTTATCGTCGGTCAGCGCAAAGGCTCCAAAACGTGGGACAAGGCTGTTGAACACGGCTGGGTTCCCGGCGAAACGCTGTTCGAAATAGAAGAAGCGGCCAAGCGTGGCACGATTATCCAATTCCTTCTGTCGGATGCCGGTCAGATCGCACTGTGGCCTACCATCAAGCCTCACCTGACTGAAGGAAAGACGCTGTACTTCTCACACGGATTCGGAATCACCTTCAAGGAACAAACCGGTATCATCCCGCCGTCGAATATCGACGTGATCCTTGTGGCACCTAAAGGTTCGGGAACATCTGTTCGTCGTTTGTTCCTGCAAGGCAAGGGTATCAACGCAAGCTATGCCGTATTCCAGGATGCGTCCGGCAAGGCAAAAACAAAAGCTATTGCATTGGGCATTGGAGTTGGTGCCGGATATCTTTTCGAAACAGATTTCAAGAAAGAAGTATACTCCGACCTCACGGGCGAACGCGGTACGCTCATGGGCGCCATTGCCGGAATCTTCGAGGCACAGTACGAGGTGCTTCGCGCCAACGGTCACTCGCCATCAGAAGCTTTCAACGAAACCGTTGAGGAATTGACGCAAAGTCTCATGCCGCTGGTTGCCGAAAACGGTATGGACTGGATGTATGCCAACTGTTCTACAACGGCACAGCGCGGTGCCCTGGATTGGAAGAAACGCTTCAAAGAAGCCACTCTACCCGTGTTCCAGGAACTGTATCAAAGCGTCGCCTCCGGCCAGGAAGCAAAGCGTACTATCGAAACGTGCAGCAAGCCGGATTACCGCGAAAAGCTCGCTGAAGAACTGAAGGAGTTACGCGAAAGCGAGCTCTGGCAAGCGGGCGCAGCGGTGCGGAATCTGAGACCGGAAAAGGCTACCGTCGAAGAGAGCATGATCAACTAAGCCGTCCGGGCCACTAACAAGTGTACGTAAACGCCAATTTTTTTGGATGTTTGCTTTGAAGGACGGTACAAGTTTTCTGATCTTCGTATGTTTGCAAGGTTGTTAACTCAACTGCGCGTTCTCTAACTGACGAAGGGAATAAAGCCGCCCCGTGAACGGATTCCGCCACGGGGCGGTTTCGTTTTAGATAGCCGCCAACGAACTAACAGTTGTTATAACAGCGGACAGGATTAATTTAGAAACCCATACCGATACCGGTAAGATCAATGAGCCAGAAACCGAGAACATTGTTTGAAAAGATTTGGGATCTGCACGTGGTAAAACAGCGTGAAGGTTACCCGGACGTGTTGTACATAGACCGTCATTTTATCCACGAGGTGACAAGTCCGCAGGCATTTGCCGGACTCCGAAAGAGGGGTATTAAGGTATTTAACCCGTCGCGTACTACCGCCACAGCGGATCACAACGTGCCGACGTTAAACCAGCACCTCCCCATTCGCGAGGAGCTCTCCCGTCACCAGGTGGAGACGCTGAAGAAGAATTGTGAAGAATTCGGCATTACGATGTATGGCCTGGGCCATCCCTATCAGGGGATCGTACACATCATCGGTCCCGAACTGGGATTGACCCTGCCGGGGATGACGATCGTATGCGGCGACAGCCACACATCCACGCACGGCGCGTTTGGCGCGATCGCGTTCGGTATCGGTACAAGCGAGGTCGAACAAGTCCTGGCCACCCAGTGCATCCTTCAGCATCGACCCAAGACGATGCGGATTGAAATCAACGGCAAACTGGGCAAGGGTGTCGTATCGAAAGACATCATCCTCTATATCATCTCCAAAATATCCGCAGGGGGAGCGACCGGTTATTTCGTCGAGTACGCAGGTGAAGCCATCCGCAACCTCTCGATGGAAGCACGCATGACGATCTGCAACATGAGCATCGAGATGGGTGCACGCGGTGGTCTCATAGCACCGGATGATACGACCTTCGAATACATCAAGGGCAGAAAGTACGCGCCCCAGGGTGAGGCATTCGAAAAGGCGGTTGAACAATGGCGACAACTCGCGACGGATGAAGGCGCTACCTATGACAAGGTACTTCAATTCGACGCGAGCGACATAGCGCCCATGATTACCTACGGTACAAATCCGGGTATGGGGATCAAGGTTACTGACCGCATCCCGACCGTAGAAGAACTCAAAGACATCAACGAACAGACCTCCTTCAGGAAGTCGCTTGAATACATGGGCCTGGAGCCGGGCACACCGTTGCTTGGTAAACCTGTTGACTATGTCTTCATCGGCAGCTGCACCAACGCGCGCATTGAAGACCTGCGCATGGTGGCCAGCATTGTGAAAGGAAAGAAGAAGGCAGGCAATGTGGAAGTATGGATCGTTCCCGGTTCGAAACAAGTCGAGGCCCAGGCACGCGCCGAAGGACTTGACAAGATATTCGAAGAAGCAGGCTTCCAGTTGCGTCAACCGGGATGTTCAGCCTGTCTTGCAATGAATGAAGACAAGATTCCTGCAGGTAAGTATTGCATCAGCACATCAAACCGGAATTTCGAAGGACGCCAGGGTCCGAAGTCGCGCACCTTCCTGGCAAGCCCGCTCATGGCCGCAGCGGCTGCGATCACAGGGCGCGTAACGGATGTACGTGAGTTGGTGTAGCCATAAACACAGAAAAATGAGCAAGGAAAAATTCATAACCCTGAAAAGCACGGCGGTACCTCTGCCGATTGAAAATATCGACACCGATCAAATCATCCCGGCGCGTTTCCTGAAGGCTACGACCCGGGAAGGATTTGGAGAAAACCTGTTCCGCGACTGGCGCTACGACAGCGAAGGCAAACCGAAACCGGATTTTGTGCTGAACGATCCTCGCTACAAGGGAAAAATTCTCGTGGCCGGAAAAAATTTCGGCTGTGGTAGTAGCCGGGAACACGCTGCCTGGGCGCTCGCTGATTTCGGTTTTCGCGTAGTGGTATCCAGCTTTTTTGCCGATATCTTCAAAAACAACGCGCTGAACAACGCCGTTCTGCCGGTGACTGTGTCCGACGAGTTTCTCAATAAGGCATTGCGTACTATCGAGGCCGATCCCTCTACGGAAATAACAGTAGACCTCGAAAATCAGACAATCACTCTCGCTGATGGCTCATCAGAAACGTTCGACATCAACCCGTACAAAAAGACATGTCTGATGAACGGGTACGACGACATTGACTACCTGCTCAGCCTCCGCGATGAAATACGCAACTACGAACTAACACATTCGTGATTTAGCAATCGATGAAGAAACGCATAACAATAGTACCCGGCGACGGGATTGGCAAAGAGGTAACAACCTGCGGAAAGAATGTACTCGATCATATCGCGCAGGCGTTCGGCCATGAGTTTGAGTACGACTACGCATCGATCGGTCATGAGGCAATCGAGGCTACAGGCGAAGCCCTGCCGGAGGAAAGCCTCGCAACCATGAGAAAGGCTGATGCCATCCTCTTTGGTGCCGTAGGTCATCCCAAGTACGACAACGACCCCACATTGAAAGTACGTCCGGAACAAGGACTGCTTAAGATGCGGAAGGAACTTGGGCTCTATGCGAATCTGCGCCCGATTAAGTTGTTCGATGAATTGCTCGGCGCATCCAGCATCAAACCGGAAGTATTGAGAGGAGCTGACATTCTGTTCTTCAGAGAGCTGACGGGCGATGTATATTTTGGCGAACGCGGAAGAAAAGACGATGGCAACACCGCCTACGATACGATGATCTATCATCGTTATGAAGTGGAGCGTATTGCGCATAAGGCCTTTAAGGCAGCACAGACTCGTCGGAAGAAGGTTACGTCAGTCGACAAAGCCAACGTTCTTGAGAGCTCCCGTCTCTGGCGTGCAGTAGTTCAGGAAGTCGCTGCCGAATATCCCGACGTTGAAGTCGAGCACATGTTTGTGGATGCGGCTGCGATGAAGCTGATACAGAATCCCAGGAGTTTCGACGTTGTAGTAACCGGCAACCTCTTCGGCGATATCCTGACCGATGAAGCATCCCAAATCGCAGGGTCGATGGGTATGCTCGCATCAGCATCGGTTGGTGACAGCGTCGGATTGTACGAGCCTATTCACGGCAGCGCCCATGACATCACCGGCAAAGGCCTCGCCAATCCGCTGGCTTCTATTCTGTCGGCAGCGTTGCTTCTTGACATTTCGTTCGGACTCAAAGAAGAGTCGGAATGCGTGATCCGCGCCGTGGCACAGGCCCTGAAGGACGGGTACAGAACGCGCGATATCGCCGATAAGGACACGCCGTCCGACAAAATTCTCGGGACGGAAGCCATGGGTAACCAAATTTGTAAGAACATTCGCATGTTGGCCGCGGTGGACAGCGAGTGAAATTTTGCGTATCTTGAACCAAACACAATCAGCATGAGCCGGAAAATTGACATCTTTGATACGACACTCCGCGACGGAGAACAGGTACCCGGATGCCAATTGTCAACTGACGAAAAGATCGTCATAGCCAAAGCCCTGGAGGGGCTCGGCGTTGACATTATCGAGGCGGGATTCCCCATCTCGAGTCCGGGCGATTTCCTCTCTGTGATCGAAATCTCCAAAGCCGTCTCCACCAAGGTATGCGCACTTACGCGCGCCAAAAAGGATGACATCGATGTTGCGGCCGAAGCATTGAGATATGCCAAACATGGACGCATCCACACCGGCTTAGGCGCCTCCGACATTCACATTAAACACAAATTCAACTCCACACGCGAAAAGGTTCTTGAGCAGGGCGTGTGGGCTGTAAAATACGCAAAGAGCAAGGGCGTAGAGGTCGAGTTCTTTGCAGAAGACTCCGGTCGTGCTGATCTCGAATTCCTCGCCAAAATGGTAGAGGCCGTGATCGACGCAGGCGCGGATGTTGTGAACATCCCTGACACAACCGGATACTGCCTGCCTCACATGTATGGCAAGCGGATCAAATACTTGTTCGACAACGTACCCAATATCCATAAAGCCGTTATCTCAGTACACTGCCACAACGACCTTGGGCTTGCAACAGCAAACACCATCGCGGGGCTCATGAACGGTGCAGGACAAGCTGAAGTAACCATCAACGGCATTGGTGAGCGTGCGGGTAACACATCACTGGAAGAGGTCACTATGATCATCCGCAAGCATAAAGACCTCGACATGCACACCAACCTGAAGCCGGAAAAGATCTATGAGATCAGCCACCTGGTTTCTGAAATGATGCGCATGCCCGTGCAACCCAACAAGGCTATCGTTGGAGCAAATGCCTTCGCGCATTCATCGGGAATTCACCAGGATGGATTCCTCAAGAATGCTGAGAACTACGAGATCATCGACCCGGCAGAAGTAGGCGTACCCGCGTCGTCCATCATTCTCACAGCACGCAGTGGTCGCGCCGCGCTGAAACACCGCCTCGAACTACTGGGATATCAGGTGAACAAACAGGAACTCGATGTTGTGTATCAGCAATTCCTCATCCTCGCCGATGAGAAGAAGACGGTGCACGACGACGATCTGATCACACTCTGCGCTAATACGCCGATACTCCTTCAGAAGTAACTCTTAACAATACGCGTTTTTGCGACCCAGAGGAATAGCTGGCAGCTACACATAGCTAAGCCAGACTTTCTCGCGGTTTGCCATCTTATAGCGTTCGTACCATCGGCTGAGTGGGTACAGCATGATCACAACAACTATCCAAACGAGATAGGCGACGGGTAGACTAAAGCCATAGCCCACCAACTCCTGCGACAACGTCACCCACGTGTTGAAGACCATCGTACCGGCAGAATACCCCGTCATGACAGCCCCAGCCATCGCGATAAGATGCAGCACAACTATGTGCATCACATAGAAGAACAACGGCACCCGGCCAAACACGATAACTTTTCGTGCCAGGGCTGAAGGCTGTGTCTCCGAAAAAGCCAGGAACAGGAGCGATGGCCCCAGCGTCATAAGCAAATACAATAAAGACGGTGGATACTTGGTTGTGTTTAGGAATGAAAGAAAAGTAAACCACGACGTTTCCTGATCTGACCAGGGTACAGGATCACCGTATACATTGATCAGGCGAATAATTGCAAACAGTACGATCGCACCCGTACCAAGGTAAGCAAGCGTTCTCTTTCTACGCCGCGCGGTGAACTCTTCTGTGTATAACGCTCCAAGACAATAGCCCAGTGCCATAGTTCCCACCCACGGTATAACCGGGTAGGCTACGAAAACACCCCGCTCGCCGCCCAAAGGAAAAAACGCCGGATCGTGAAGCACTGACCAGAGGAAAGATCCGATTCCGGTGCCAGGGAAATGAGTGCTATCCAGAAGATTATGACCGCATACCAAAATTAGTCCTATGATGAAAATCGCCTTGAGAGGCAGGCGTACGAGCAGACTCAGGACAACCATGCTGAAGCCAATAGCCCATATCACCTGCAGGGCGATAAACGAAAACCGGAAATTGAAGAACCATGCGAAGTTCACGACGGTGAGCTCCAGCAGAATGAGCCACAACCCTCGTGTTAGCAGGAAGGAGGACAGACCAGGGATGCCCTTACGTCGTCCAACCAGGAATGCCGATGTGCCCGCCAGAAATACAAAAACCGGCGCGCAAAAGTGAGTGATCCAGCGTGTAAAGAAAAGGACCGTGTTTGTCTTTGAAAGGTCAAGCGGATCATAGACGTATGCATCGGCGTGGAAATAATCGCGCGCATGATCAAGCACCATGATTATCATTACGACACCCCGAAGCAGGTCAATGGATGAGATGCGAACGGTTTCCTTGTTCATGGTCGTATGAAATACGGACCCGCATGCAAAAGGTTCTACGAAATCTTGCGCTTTATTCCCTCTCTTTGAAATGACATCGCAGTTGCTGGTGCATTTTGTTGATAACAAAAAAAGGCCGGGGGCTTCCGGCCTTTTGACATGGCGAAAAGGAAATGGCTATACCAAGAATTTTCCGGGACTTACAAGAATCCTGTCCGCTTCTTCCATATCGAACCCCGCAATCTGATTGTTTTGCGCATCCCATTCGACACGGCGACCCGTCTTGAGTGACAAGGTACCCATGTGCGCCGCGATGGCTTCCTGGAAGCCTTCCTCGATGCCGCAGCTCGGCTTGCCACCGTTACGGATGCAGCTAAGCCATTCACGGATGTGGAGGTGCGTAGAATCCACACGTTTGCCATCCCGATAGGTGAACAGGAGTCCTTTGTCAGCGAAATACCGTGCCGTTGCCGATGTCACGCCGTC
>Ga0207873_1001470_pt1 | contig 22471 bp, 28 predicted proteins | sample BGWIniCompost_FD_187373 | JGI IMG/M metagenome (GOLD analysis project Ga0207873, IMG submission 187373) | Cellulose adapted compost microbial communities from Newby Island Compost Facility, Milpitas, CA, USA - BGW Initial Compost (SPAdes)... ...
GATTGAAAGAAGAAAGCGGAATAACAGGTGGCCACCCAAAATGACGTTTGAATCGAACTATTATAGGATTGAAAGCTAGTCTGGCTTCCGATCTTGGCAAGCAGACAAGCCAAAAGCTTCACAACTTTTGGAGCCACAACTACATCGTGAAGAGAATCAAGGAGCGCGGCGAAGAATATATGATATTGCAGAAGAAGTATCTGAGAAGGGGACATCAAAGACATGCTGCATCTGTGGACAGCAGCATAACGACAGACACAATGGGAGAATCCACAGGGGATTGCATTACTGCAAGGAAAACAATGTAATAGTCAACGCAGACGTGAGCGGCGCGTACAACATTATGTTGGAAAAGGTAGCTGCAAATGGCTCTTCTTCTCCTGGATGTCTTGAGCAAGATACAACACAACAGGAGAGGAACAGTAGTAGCAGTAGCAGGCATTTGGCTATGCCCCTAATGCTCAGGTGGGAGAAGTACCATCGATGGCATTAGGAACAAGCCCATACTCTTTAGAGGTGAGAGAATTCACTTACGATGATGTCCCAAGGAGGCGAGTTCAGCTTTACCGTGTAAGGAGTGTAAGCGAGAGTTTCAGGCAGAGACAATAACTCTGTCGCTAATGAAAGGAAAAGGACTGCAGGGATCAACGTCGCCATGAAAAAGTTCCTGGGATCATTTTCCGTTACCGAGAAGATTATTGCTTTCCTTGTCTTCGCTCGCTGCAAGCAGTGAGAGGACCTTTTCACCGCTCCTTGTCAGAGAATAGTATCTTGTGGTTCCTATCCTGTTTTTCTCCTCTACAAGCCGGGCTTCAAGCAGCATATCAATGTGGTTGTCGATTGTCTTCCAGTCAACATTGAGCTCTTTTGCCAGCTGAAGCTTGTTCTTCTGCGCATTTCTCAGTGAATCTAGCAGACGCTGGCGCATCGGGCTTCCACGCATCTTTGCAACAAGTCTGAAGGTATCATAGTCATAGCCGTGACTGTTCCACTGCGACCTGACTTTTCCTCTCCAGATTACTGTTCCTATGAATGCGCCCCACGTTATGGGGAGGATGATGGGCGACGAACCGTAAACCGCTTCTACAAATTGCGCGCCGGAATCCTCTACGCTTGCTTCATACCGGCTTAACAATTTGTAGCCTTGTATCCGTCTGGTCTTCTTCATCTGCATCTTTATCGGCGTCGCCCTCCTGGAAGCCATGGACGGTCTGAGGAGGAGCATCATCGTCGATCTCGGGTTGATCATTTATGTCAGGGTCTGTTATTACAAGCGAGACATCTCCGCTCCTACTTGCAAGCAGATGCGTAGAGAAGGTATCTGCCAGGGCTTTTGCCAGAACAACAGCGGTGATCGAAATCGCTATTATTGCCAGAACGATGAAAACAATGTCTATCGCTAGTCTGGAAGGAACCAATGGCAGCTTGTAAGCCCGTTCTTGTATATTCTAATAAAGTTTTACCCAAACGGCCTGTAGTCGATGCACTGTGCTCAGCTAGGAGTTGGTCATGATGTCAGATCGACATTCTTTACTTAACGAGGCCTTTCTTTAGATAAATCCTTATTAGTCTACTGCATATGCATGTCACAGTTGCGGCGTCTGCTTGCAATATTTATGATTGTGGTGCTCTTCACCCTGCTCGCTCCCGTTGTATCGTATGCTCAGGATGCCGAGCCAGTACACTTGCAAATTACCGAAGTTGAGCTCAACCCGCAAACAGGACCGCAGAGAATACAATGGATCGAGTTCTTTAATCCAACAAACGATACCTTCACAGTCCTCGTAACTGTTACGACAGCTAGAGGAGCGCCAACCTTCGAAGCTGGTGCTGCGACTTTTTCGCCGGGCTATGCGGTTCTGACAATTTTCGAATTTGTCTCTGAGCCGCGTGTAAAAGTACACGGAGAACTTGGCTTTCCAAAGAACGGCACCTCGCTGGTAGTATATGTGGATGGCCGCGAGATCGCCAGAACTCCCGAGATATCAGATACCTTCTCTGATTCCCGGACATGGCAGTATGACCACGAAAGCCGGAGGTGGGCATTTGCAGAGTCTACAATGAACTGGCATGCAAGTAACATAGAGGAAAGGAGTATTGATGCAATAACTAGTCTCAGGCCTCTGGCAAGGTACGAGGCCAAAGATAGTGCATATCTGCGCTCTATGGACTGGTCCCAAGACACACTGGTGTATTCTGCCGAAATAAACGGGAGGGTAGATATCTGGAGCATAGACACTGCAGATATCTCTGCAAAACCGCAAAGGCTGGAATTTGGACAGGAAATTTTCACTCCAGAGGGTCCAAGACTAAACCACGATGCGTCAAAGCTTCTGTTTATAGGGGCAACTGCCCCGCCCGGATCGCCCGACAGGCTGCCCGCGCTTTATGTCTCGAATGCCGACGGGACTGAGCTTAGGCAAATAGCGCTCAATGTTACCCGCGCTGACTGGGTAAATGCAACTGCCATCCTTTATTCCCAAAAAGAGTTGATAGACTCTGCTGCAGACGCAGGCACTCTATTTGTTTTTCTCAACCTGGAGACGGGCGAAGAGCTGGTCAAGAGAGAACCCGGATCCCTCTGGCTTGCCGAGGTCAGCCCGTCGGGCAAGCTTGCCTTGGCCATACGGCCCGTTAACTACTATGAGAGCGAATACGTGATTGTGGAACTATCATCTTTTGAGGTGAGAAAACTGGATGTGCATGTTGCGACTGAACACTACTGGGGCGGAGGATACAGCCAACAAGAAGAGTTCCACTGGGCTGCCGATGACAGCCACCTCTTTTACATCAACCCCGAGGCCTTTGGAGCGGTATCAATCTACAGGGATGAAAATGCTGGCGTTTACAAGTCAGATTCAAAAATTGTGTTAAGAACGTTTGATCCAAACAATATAGACTATTCGGGGAATAGACTTGCTTACGTTGCAAATCCCGTGCTGGGCGTCGATGGGAAAAGCATTGCATTCCTATATCCCGGTGACCATAATCGGGACTTTCCTGCGCAGATAATGATGGGTCAGCTTGCAGTGACGGTTCCAGAATTTGGCTCGATTGTGTTGGCATTGATGATGGCGACGGGAATGGCGGGCGCCGTCATTATTGCATATCGGCTGAGGGCTGCCTAGAGGCGTTTGGGTAAAAGTTTACAAGTAGTGTACATACCGGCCGCGCTGCTCGCTGTTCTCATCGTTCATGGTGGTGGGATGTTTTTCCACTGCAGTAATCAAAGAGGCTTACGTACTTTAAGCCTTGTTGACTCCAGTGTACAACAACCAATAACCAGTTGCAGCACAACAAGGTACAGAATTGAAGCAAGATGAAAAGAATGTGATTCTTGCTGATAGTGTTCTTGAACTTTGCAAGAAACCGTGCATACTTGTTCCTTAATGAAAGAGCAAAATAGTCTGCCTGGACGCTAGTCTGATTTTCTATTAACTATGGATTTTTGTGCCGAGCTCCACTTGATGTTACCCTTCTTTTTCATCCATTCCACATATCTGTCCTGAAATTCCAGCCTTTCCCTAAAGTTAGCCTCCTTGATCTTTTCGAGCTCATCTAGGTCTATTTCAGGAAGCTTCATGTCAGATATTTATTGAATCTCCCTTCTTTATCAAGCTTTATCAAGAACTGAGTTAAAAGGCCCTTATCCAATCGGTCTTTAAATAGCATGTATAGATGTCTTGCATCCTCAATATCCTTCGAACTGCCTAGGAAAAGTTTGTACGGAATTTGAAGCTCGATTGGAGAGATTTTGAGGGAAATACCATTGAGAATTACTTCTATTCTGTTGGCCAGAACCCAGTTGTCTAGGTCCGGTGCCTTGGGGAACATAAATTCCATGTTGGGCACGAACTCACCTTTGCGAGCGAACCTTATCGAAGCCCGCTGGCTAAGATACGTATCATATGCATCCTTTGGATTTTCAGTTATGATGCAGTCAAAGCTCTTTGCGAGTTCCACCGATAGCGCCAAAAATCGTTCTTCTGACATTCTTTCTACTATTACGTCAATGTCTTCAGACGACCTGCTCCTACCAAAGAGTATCGCGACATAGCCTGAGATCAGGACATAATTGATGTTAGACTTGTCTAAGACGTTTACAAAGTCAATGACCAGCTTGTCCAAATCGTTAAGCTCTTTGTCTAGCGTTATCTGGCCATCGGAGAAGTCTATTTCCAACGGGATAATTGCCTAGATGTAGCGTATAATCTAATCGCAAGATTATCCTGAGTAGCAGGAGCCGGAATGGAAGCTTCAGGCAAGAGCTTTGAGCCTGAAACAATCAAGGTGATGATTGGTGTGAACAATACCGTCAGATGGATAAATCCAGACTACATTGCACACTGGATAGGAGCAGACGATCAAAGCGATCCAGAATTTTACAATGCAACAGGTGGCGAGCAGGGGAGCAAATTGATAGCACCCGGCGACTTCTTTGAATATACTTTTACAAGAGCCGGAGAGTTTGGCTACCATGGAAAGCCGTCGATGCGCGGAACTGTCATTGTGGTAGAATCTGAAAAGTAGACAAAGACCCCGCCTCGTAACGTTTGGATAAAAGCTCAAAAGAATGGTGCAGCTATTAGAATCCAGTCCATAACATGGAAAGAGGAAGCTCGCCTCTGATAAAAAGGCAGTTGATGATTGTGGGCGGCATCACTGCAGTGTCAGCTGTTGTGCTTTTCATGACCATTCGCACAATCAGTGAAGGAGACTCGTTCTCACCTGCAGAAATTCCATTCTTTTTCATAAAAGGGCAAGAGATTACTGTAAAGGGGATGTTTGTGGATTGCGTGCCAACAAAGATGCTGGACACATGCATCTCCGGATTCAGGTCAAGCGATGGTGCTTACTTTGTTCTGATGGACCATAACATCGATGATTTGCGAGAGCTTGCCAATGAGGGGCATTTTCAGATTACCGGGAGATTCAGCACAACTGTCCCAGAGCAATTTCGAACAGCTGATGTGACAGGAGTGATTTACGTTGACTCTATCATCTCAATTGGTTCTGTTTAGGACAAAATAATGGACACACACACAATCTTGGAGGCATAGTTGCCCAGAATCGACCACCCCTTCTTTCATGCTGTCATTTCCGGGCCTGCAATGTTCTATAATAGAACATGTTGTAACAAAATACACAGTTGTGTTTGCATTGGGGAAGCAGCCAACAAATTCCCCCACTCTACCCAAGCCCTTCTATTATCTATCGCAATTTGAGCCTCCGCGTTGACAATGAAGCATTTTTTCTATTGTCACACTGCCAAAGCTAGCTTCCATCTCCCCATCCAACAAGCAATTCTCCAAGCGATTCTGGCTTCAAACCGGAGAAGGTCATGCCGATGCGCTCCTGCCTGAGTGTCATCCCATTGAGGACATGATCTTTCAAAGCTCGCAGTGGACAGGAAAAGACTGCCCTGTTGAATATTGTCCTTCGGTTAAATACTGACTACATATTGTGGTGTATGCTTCAGAACATCGAAGGAGACGAAAAGGCAAAGGTGACCAAAGTAGTGGTCGCCGCATTGATACTTGGCACGTCTGTTGCGCTGGCAGGTCCAATCATAGGGTGGCTTTCAGGTGTCGATATAAACAACCCATCCGTCTGCACATCCGGACAGACCATTACAAGCGGCAACAGCGGATGTCTTCCGCCACAGTTGGCAAACCTGATGAGAAACGGCATGACCATAATGATCCTCGTAGGCGCGTTCATAGCAGCTGTTGGGATGATAATAGGATTTGTCAAGTTGTAAACCATGTCCAAACCTGCTACTCTCTTTCTTTTAGCGTCGATGATAATAGGATTTGTCAAGTTGTAAACCCAGCCTGCTTTCTTTTCTGTTATTCCATGGTGATGTTGATGGGAGCGACTACATGCCTGCTTTGATAGATGGTGCAGACACGAATGCAATTATCGATGTGGCCAAAGTGACATAAAGTTAAGAGAAAGAATGACGACGGTGAACAAGACTGCCAGAAAAAGGTCAATGGCAATAACAGGTGCTGGACTGGTGGCGGCAGTTACTGCCATATTCGCCTGTGTGTATGTGTGGAGACTTCAAGACATCACTTCATCATCGATTCTCGCAATCTCATTTACCACGTTCTGGCTCTTTGCCTGGCAGCTGGATGCGCGCCTTACCGCAAGGAACTGGCAGCACGTGATGAAAGGAGACGAGTCCAACATCTTTGTGAACTTTATGGCCAGGCACGTCACACGCGGCAGGACATGGCTTACGCTGGCGTTGCACGCGGCTTTTATCGTCACAGTGGCATGTGCCATGGCGGCCGCAGTGTCTGTTGCGATTTCCTCCTTGGATATGATTGATAGTGTAGCGGGAGAAGCTAGTCATGCCCAAACCCTGATGCTTTTCTTTGTACTTGCGTCTGCATTCCTGGCCTTCTTTGGCACAGGCCACCTTGACGCGTACCTTTGCAACAAAGAGTTTGCGAGCTCTGCGCCTTCAAAGGAGAAGAGACACGGATGAGATGTAGGTGGAAAGAGGTAGAGGTGAAGCGGTCGACGCCATGAAACTGCATACAAAATATTACTTGCGGTTTTTGTGGCTGTGCCGACTCACAGGGCTTGCGGACAGCCAGCTGCGCATGTTCATAGCTTCGATCGAGTCGGGAGAACAAAAGCGACTAGGCGACTATATCTTCAAACTACTGTGTGTGAAACGCGCAGGGAAGGACATTCTCTACAGCATCGAAGTGTATTTTGTAGTGATGGACAACAACAACCACAATGATGGCAGTAGAAAGTCTAGGCCCCGTCTCGTGCTAAAGTCTCCGCTGCTGGTTGACGCCCCTCGACGGAACAGCAAGAGGCACATCCGTGCAGCAGCCAGCTGACACCCTGGCACAACACACCCATGGAAGGAGAACCTGCCCAATTACGCTAATCCAAAAGTGATGTATTTGCAAAAATCATTGAAATCTGGCCACCGATCACATGCCGCAGGAAAACACCTTGGTAACGGCATGGCTTGGCGAAGCTAGCATTGCTGTTGCCGCTGTCATAACGTTTCATATTTCATGGTCCACTGCTATCACAACAAACCTCGTGGCAATGCTCACCTTTTTCAAGAACTTCTCCACCTCGCTCTTTCTATCTGTCGCGAGCTGCTTCACGTCGTCAAGATCGACGGTGCCGGAAGCAAGTCCGAGGAATTCTACCTGCTTGGGGCTGAGGCAGAACACCTGACTGCCGTTGCTCCCGTCGTCGCCGTCGCTGCGTATCACATTTACTGGCCCGAACTCTTCTATCCTGCACACGACACCGGTGGACTTGTCGACGATCTGCTGCTTTCCGCAATGGAGGCAGTGTATGATGGACTTGTTGCTGTCAGGCAATATTACGCCGCTGGCACCCTTCTTGTCGCTTGTGGCAGCAACCGGCAGATGAGATCCAATGTCGCCGCCATGATCATCACCATCGCCGCTCCCGGCACCGTACTCCAGCATTGCACCGCCACCCGCAGCCGGCCCCGTTGACGTCCTCTGGACAGCAGTTGATGACGATGGTGATGGCGGCGGTGATCGCGGGGTTGCCATCATGGCCGCAAGGGTCTTTTTCTGCTTGAGCGCCGCCGCCATCGCCATAACCTGGTCCGGCGTAGGAAAGACAAAGCGCTCCTGCGACCTTAGCATGTTGAGATAGCCCAGTATGTTTTCGATCAGCGTCTTCATCCTCCGCTGTATCTCTTCCATTCGCTCCCGCTCGCCCCTGCCTGAAGGTATGTCGCTGCTGCACGTTTCGTACACGGCTATGAAAAAGTGCGGTGGAACCTCCACGTGTGGAAATACAGCTGCCTTTTCCATGAGATATTTCTGCAGCATCGCCCTCAGCTCCGCATCGTACGCGCCGAGGATCAGCTGCACCGCGCGCTTCATCATCTCGCCGATAGGTATAGCTGCGTACGGGTCACTGACCCCTTGCTTTGCAAGAAAGGCTATCGCGTTTGCCATATTCAGGGGGTTGAGAGGCGACGTGACATTGCGCTTGACGTGCTCTGATACTACCTGCGCGACATCGTCTGCGACGAATTCATCGCTCACCACGACTTCAGCCAGTCCTGCAGCCCTGCATGCGTCGACCCTCGCGTGGCCGTCTACTATGTAGAACTTGTCTTCCACTCTGGCCACTGCAATGCCGTCGATGGGCCGGTCAGCTTCTATCGTGGCTGCTATGTTGTCAATGAATTGAGTCGTGTGCAGCCTTACCCTCACCGGGCTTGGCAAGAGTGCCGATATAGGTAGAGTATGTGTACGCGCTGGCATGCTATTACTATTGCTCCTGTTGGCGTCTAGCTTCTCTTCATTTTCCTTTTTGCCTGATACTGATGACGATTTCATACCCGAGACGATCGCCTCCCGCCACTGTTTTTGCCCGTCCTGCCTGGCGTGATGGTAGCCCGCGCCATATACCCGGGCAGCGCCGGCTGCCGCCATCCTGGCGATGCACCATCGATACTATTCAAGAACCGCCTTGCAATGGTGCCATGCATCCACATTGCAGAGGCCGTGTACCGCATCCCGCCTCCAGGCTGCATGGGCAGACCTTCGACCCGGGTAGACACCATGATGCGCAGATGGTAGAGGTCCCGCATGCGCGCGTGTCTCGTGCCAAATGACGACGACACTGCACTTGCTGCCTCGTATTCGTCCACCGTGCTGCAATAGCAGCAGATCGAATAGAACGCCGCTTCGGCTGCGCTTATGATTCTGGGCTTTGTCGTACACAGCTGCCGGTAGACCTTGCAGAACACTTGCCATGCACACTCGGCATCAGCAGGAGACATTCCGAGCCTGTCGCAAGCGTTTGAAAATGCACTGAGGTATCTGCTTGCGCTGGCATGATCAGAGCCATTCTTGGCGATCTTGAGGCTTCTGCTGTCAGAGAGCGAAAGCATCTCTTGCATCTTGGCATTCGTAGTGGCCGCTTCTACGCTGCCAAGCTGGTGGTTCACGTACAGGTTGACCTTTGACGTTGTTGTTTGTTGCCGCTGCGTTTGGATGGCCACCGCAGCGTTCTCTTCAGCCGCATCAGGCGAAAGCACCGCGCCACACTTGACACACACATGCTCCAAGCCGTCGGGTGTCAATCGCGGATCGTGCGTGCATTCATCATAATGGCTGGCGTGGCTGGCCGGAAAAGTGGCAGGAGTGGAGATAGAATTGTTGTTGTTGTTCTTGACGTTTGACTTTGAAATACTCACATAATGCTAGATACGAGGTGTAGCACATAAAATTGCCTATGGTGTAGTACATAAGCATATCGCTGTATCATGCGAGTAGCTGCATTTCTCTTTTGATTCATGCACTAGAGTATTTTGTAATAAACGCGTATGTGAGAATCAACTTTTTATTCTGTCTGTCGTCAAGGCAAGAGTTGCTGCGTACACCAACGAACCCGTTGGTGTACACATGGGTTTCGAGTCTAAAGTAGGTTCTCTAGCCTTGAAAATGGATGTGTTTAGGTAGAAAATGGCTCCAATCCCAGCAGTGCTGCCGGTTACCTGTGGGCCGTACAGCAATATGGTGAGTACCATTCAAAGTGAGACTCGAAGACAAACTCGGGTGATGTGAATATCGATGTTGGGCCGATTCTTGCTTTAGCAGCCACCGCCTATTTTTCCTCAGACGACCGCCTTGGTTGGTGTTGCGTCCGCAAACATCGCAGCGATGTGTTTCTTCTCAGTTGTTCGACTGGAACGCGTGGCAAAGAACCTGATTGCCGACATCAAGTATTCCTCCGCTGTCATCACACGCGGCCTGTAGAATGCCATTATCAATGACACACCTGCCACCGCAACAGCGGAGTATGGGTTGACAGTCGCCAGCCCGTATGCAAGAAGCAATCCTGTGAATAGCAGGGCGAGTTGCTTCATAGTCAGCATTACGAATCCTATCGAAAATATCGGCTCAGAGAAAACTCCCATGCTGCTGAACCATATCACGTCGATGTGTTGGATCGGCGCAGATTGTTGTGATGTTGTTATTGTGGCTGTCATGTTGTTATACCTTCTCGCATAGGAAGTGCAGGCCGCCTTAAAAGACGCCGGCACATTGGGGTGCGTGGGCAAAACTAGCGGGAATGAGGACAAGAGCAACAAGCTGGGTGGCAGGATATTTTCATCATTCCGGATGGGGAGGAAGCTAGGACAGGTCCGGCGCCGGCAGGATGAGCCGAGTGCGAATTTGAATGCCGCTGGAAAGCAAGGATCAGTGCAGCGCAGCGGCCCGGCGCAGGCACAAAAGCGCATGCAAAAACAATACACATATGCGTTTGAAATCCGGCCTACCAACTTTTTCTCGCTGCCAGATGAAAAACAGCGTGTCGTGCTGACGCGCTTTTTGCAGCTGATAAATGCTGCTACCAGCGACGGCGCTCCTGTAATACTCACTGTGGCAAGGGCACTGGTAGACTTTGAAGGCACAGGCTACAGCACTGTGCGCACGTTCGTGTCCACCACCGGCAGGGACGGAGACGGCAGGAGCGCCGCACTTTACCACTATCTCTCGGCTCTTGGATTCAACCCGGAGCCAGTGGGCAATGACGGCGGTAGCAGTAATAATGAATTGCCTGTCATAGACGTCATATCGGAGAGCCCGCGCAGCGTGTCTGTGCGCTACAGCTATCATGGCGCTGGCGATAGTCGCGACTACAACTACGGCCATATCAGGTGCAGGACCTTTGTGCTGATTGCTCCGAGGTACTCGATGCAGCCAGCATGGGTACACTCTCTCATGCAGCACTGCGACCTTGTGCGAGTCAGGGTAGAAAAGATAAGCCCGGAGAGGGCCATAGCGATGGCGCAAAAGTACAGGTCGACGGTGGAGGTGGCGCTCCGCAGGAACCCAAACCTTGCGCACAAGTTCCAGCGCGCTACCGCATTGTACGAGGGCCTCCAGTCACAGTCGACGGCGCTCTTCAACGTCGGCCTCTCCTGCACAATATTTGCAGCAGACGGGAAGGAGCTCGACACAAGGAGCAGGGAATTTGTAAAGGCCATGAACGCGTCGGAAATGCGGTTTGCCGACGTTCCGTTTGTCCAGCGCGAGCTGGCAGCGGGCACCTGGAGGAAGAAAGACGCGATAGCTGACCTTGGCACTCTGGCAGTGGTATACCCATTCGTGTCTGCAGACCTGCTGGAAGTCGGGAAGGGGATATTGCTTGGCCAGAACGTGGAGACAGGGTCTCCTGTCGTCTACGACTACATGATGCGAAGCAACTACAACGTGGTGCTGCTCGCCTCGTCAGGCGCAGGCAAGTCAGTCACCGCCAAGACGATACTAAAGCGCGTGACAGAAAAGCACCCCGGTGCATATGTGTACGTAGTTGATCCGCAGGGCGAATATGAAAGGATAGCAGACTATTTCGGGCTTTCAGTGGTGAAACTCACAGACCCTGTCACGGGAAAGGTACGCCGGATGGGGCTGGACCCGTACGCGCTGTTTGAGCCGCTTGACGTTCCGCAGGTCATTGCAGACATTGGTGGAGCGGACGACCTTGCAAGAAAAGAGATAACGGCAAAATCAACTTCTGCCAGGTCCATATTCGACCTTTACTCGCAGGTGAGTGACGATACAAAGAAGCACCTGATGCAGCTTGTGGAGGGACCTTTCTCAGAGCTGTTCCGGGAAGAGTCTGGAGCCGATAATAATGCCGCCACAACCGCCGCAGGCATGCTCTCCAGGACTATAATCTCACTACAAGGCGCTTACGACAACCGAGAGAGGCAGGCGATACTGCTCACGCTGGCGCTTGCAAAGGCATGGAAATACATCATATCAGCGCCGGCACACGTGCCAAAGATCTTGGTGGTGGACGAGGGGTGGCTTGTGTTCAAGATACCCTCTACCGCCCGCTTTATCGAGATGATTGCGCGCACAGGCCGCAAGCTAAACGTACTATTCCTGTTCATCAGCCAGAACCCCGAGGACGTGATAAAGCAGGAGACGGGAAGGGCGATTCTCGAGAACGCTGACACCAAGATATTGCTGAGAAACACAGAGATAGCCGCGCACCTAGTGGCAGAGACCCTGTGGCTTTCTCAGCGCGAAAGGGAGATGCTGCCCGTCCTGCAGAACGGAGAGGCGCTCATGTTTGCCGGGGAGCACCGGCTTCGGGTAAAGATAACGCCGAGGTCGCAAGAAGAGCTGCGGGTATTTTCGACCACTCCTTCTACTGCTACTGCTACTGCCGTGAACGATGGAACCGTGGCAGACATGGTGGATAAAAGATGACTCTGCAGTCTGACAGGCGAGCAATAAGCCCTGCCATCGCCACAATCGCACTCGTTGCAGTAGCTGCGGCTGCAGCGGCCATTGCAGGATCGGACATGATAAGAAGGGCCACGATGTCACAGTCCGCGCTGCCTGTTGAAGTTTCCGAGATATTTATGATAAAGATATCCGATACGAAGGCCCATTTACACGCAGTCTACGAGATACAGCCGGGATGGACGACGACGACAACAACAACGGTTAACGTGTCGTTCAAGGACGATTCAGGCGCCACCGTATCTTTCAGCCTGCCTACTGGCTCTACCACGCTCGACTCGGCAATTAATGCGAGAGTCACCATTGGCCAGAGATACAACTTTATCATTACAGCTGCTGGGAGTGATGGAATCGGCGCCACTGTGACGATGTCTGTCTTTGCGAGATAATAATCCATACTTGTCCGTTCTGGAGCATCGCTTGTGCCCTTGCCTCTTTCCTTCCATTTCTTCTGCCACCTTGCTTTTAAGCACAAACTACCTTTTGTGCCATGAACCACCGGCGTGAACGCAAGCCACGGGCAGTCTCGCCAGCCATTGCAACGGTCGCGCTCATAGGGCTTGCGATTGTGACTGCAAGTGTCGTAGGTACCTATGTTATGAATCAATCGTCAACTCTGAGGCAGGATCTCAGTGTGGACATACTGGAGGCACATCTCGTACAGCTGAGAAAAAACGCGAACGACCGGAACGCCGGAACTCGTTCAAAAATACAGGGACTGTCGATATTACAAATGTCAGAATAGATATACGCAGAGATGACGGCAGCACATGGACGATATCCGGTACGCCGACAGGTGGCAGTGCATCAGCAGGCGAAACAAAGCGGATTGATAATACTGCAAGCACAGCCCAGATCTCGCCTGGACGAAGCTATGTTTTCTCTATCGCAATAACTGCCAGTGTTGCGGGTGACACGTACACGAGAACATACATCCGGACGGTAATCGCGGAAGGGCTGTAGTAGTAATAGTCTGTGCTCCCTTCATCACATTTCCTCTTCTACACACTTGGCCCTGTTGTATACGTCCCCATTCTGCTGATGTTGAACCGCGCAGCCCGTGGATCTCCTGGAAGGGCGATGATGTTTGCAAGCTCGATGTCTGACAACACACAAAAATGACTGGCAAAAAACATTGGCTTCTTTCCCACCTCCATCCTGTAGGTAGAGTCCCTCTCCATAACAGATATGGAAAACCCGTCGCCGTCAAAGGACAGGATCTTCATCAGCGACTTTGCAATGTCGATGGTTTCAGCGCCTATAGCAATGTTGCAGTGAAAGTGCCTCAGTCTCTGCTTTTCCTTTGCCATTTCTGCCCTGGTTTGCCGGGCGACTGATGTGACCTTCCTTGCCTGCCTGTTACCATTGCCGCCAGCACCGCTGCCAATAAACATCCCCAGTATTTCGCCAGCAAGCGACGGCTTTGCGTACAGCTGCTTTTCCACATACTGTGCTATGGAATAAGATTCGTCATGGTATCTTGCAGTCACCGCAATGAAGCACGGTCTGCCTATTCTTTCCATCGCAGAATAAAGAAGCAGTGGGCGCTGTTGCAGCTCGTGAAAAATGGGGAGCGCATAATGCCTCTTCATTTTCAGGTACGAGACTGTAAGCGCAGAGAATGCCTTTGACTGCGTCCGTTCGGCGACAGCGTTTCGAAATATCCCTGGCACAATGTCAGCTTCTGCAAGCAGCGGAATGTGGAGGAAGAACCGGGTCATGCCGTCCATGCCCCGGGCAGTAAACTGGGAAAACCCTCGCAGCTTCATGACAAGCTCGTGCATGTCATTATACTTTTCGTCGGCAGGCTCAAAGAACGGCCTGACCTCGTACCAATTTGACATGCTCAAAAAGAGCCAGGTGATCTTTTAAGACAAGTTTCTTCTGTCAGGGGAAGAGAATGAAAATGGGGTACTGGCAATTCTCAGGGTCATTTTCTAGCTGGCGGGTAAATTCAGGACGTGGTAACTTGAGGTGACGACTCTTTACTGTCGATTGTGAATTTGAGAGCAATCTTGCCGGGCTGTTGACCCGCTTAGTCGAGGGCCCGCCTGATAATCGAAAGTTTGGGGGTTCGTATCGTGTAGACCCTCCTGGAAAATTGTAATCTTTTCGATTCTTCTTCACATCTGCGATATTGTGGAGGGGAGCGGAAACAAGCAACACGAGTAGGTCTTTCAGCTTAGATGCGTTCTCTTCTACCTTCTTGCCGATATCGTCCATTGGTTCGGTAACTCTGTCGGAAGTTAATTACTTTTCGATTTTGTTGCATAGCAAGATGCAGCCAGACCGGGGGTAATAGTATATGCAACATAGCGTGATTGATTTACCGAACTTATGATTTGGCAAGGTAATACAATCTATCATGCGGGTATTCTATCTAACAAAAAAGGAAAGGATAGCGATTAGCCGGTTGCTTCATCAACAATTACTGTACCTCTAAACCACGGATGGATATTGCTCAGATAATCATACCTGCCCTTCTCTGTGAAAGTGAAAGACCAAGTTCCACCGTCAGGCGGAATAAGGCTTTTCACTTTGCCAAACTCTATGTTTTCGTCTTCTCCTATTATCCTCTCCGGAGAATTGCTCTTGTTTATCCAAACGACCGTATTGTTAACTCCTAATACAACTCTGACTTCCTTTGGATCAGGGCTAGCACTGCCATTTGGATCCGAGCTGTTTTCAGGGATAGTTACGGTGACAGACTGAGGAGGATGAATTATGTCTGAGGCATAGGTGTTCCTTGGCATAGTGCTGTTGATGATTATGCCGACTACAACTGCTAAAGAGATTCCTGCTGCTATTGCCGCTACAACTGCTTTTGTTCTTCTATTGGGCTTACCTTTTTCTTCTGTTGACATGCATGTAGATTTACGACTGCTTGCTACTTTATCATAATGTTTGTATTTCTTGTTCAAAGGCTGCCGAGCAGTGTTCAGCGTTGTTCCAATATTGGAACAGACGATACGAAGAGTTTCTTTAATATCAAGAGATATGAAATCACATTGGAATTATGTATGTCAGTAAATGATGATAATAAGCGCGATAGCCAGACGACAGATGCCGAACTAAAGGAAGCATTGCAGGGCAAGACACTGCAAGTCTATCTAATGTTGCTAGATTCTCCTGAGCCAATTGGGGCTAGAGAGGTGCAAAGAAGGCTGGATTATTCAAGCGTAAATGTAGCTGTCCATCACTTAAAGCTTTGCAGAGTTGGTTTGGCAGTAAAAGACGAGTATGGCAGGTATCTTGTATCTTAAAAAGTAAGCGTAGGAATAATGGAACTATTCATGAATGTTGGAAGAATCCGTTTTCCAAGGCTTTTGTTTTATGCTGCCTTTTTAGCTGCTCTGGCCATCATGTATTTTGTTACTGCGCCCATAGTGGTTGGGAGAGACGGTGTGTACGTCATGATCTTTGCAATAGCTGGAACAGGATTGCTTGCCTATGAAGCGTTCAAGGTTTGGCGACAGATAAGATAGTGAGAAAAGGAAGCATGTGCTAACAGTGATGGTAGAGCAGCTAAAGGTTTGATGCAGTTTGGATAAAGCGATAAATCTTACTATCACGATAAGATGCATAATTTGAGCTCTGCCAAAGGCTCTAATCTTTTTGCAAGTGATAGGAAAAGTATCATCAAAATACTTACAATATCATTATTTTCTTTAGGCGTAATAGCAGCAGCGCTATTTGCATACCAACAATTTACAAAGCCGGCTATTCCAAATCTAATAGCAGAGAAAGATGCAATACAACTAGCAATTAAAGAGGGGAGATGGGACGAGCAGCGACTTGACGACAAGAAAAATGAAGCCACACTCTTGCATGTGAAAGCAAATGGTTTTTCATTTATAGTTGACAAGACAACAATGCAAGATACTTTAACGCTTTATCACAACCCATTTCCCAAATACGAAGGTCAGTACATATGGATAGTAAGTATTACCGCTCCTAGCAATAGGGACTGGGGTTACGTAATAGATGCCGCTAGTGGCGAAATACTGATGCAACCGTAGCTCTATGTACAGCGTAACTAGTATATGCAACAAGCCAAACTCATATGTGATTTAGCTCGTTACGTTTACCTTAAATACGTAAGTAACAAATCCGGTAGGTTCAGTAGGGTCATTGCTACTGTTGCTCCATTCGGCAGTAGCCTTCAAAATAGACTCGCCTTTATCGATGTTGATTACATATGTATTTGCAGAGCCATTACCTAGCTTCTGTAATTCTTCAATCTGATTGCGATTAGTGACATCAAGAACCTCTATAGTGAATGTATCAGGCTGTGATGAAGCTTTAGTGATGAATTGCACAGTTGATCCTTTGTTTACGTTCACCGATTCCTCAGGGATACTAGCTATACTTGATGTCTCTTGACCATTCCAGTCGCGACTCCACATCATCCCCCTATACTCTTTACCATCGTAAAGCATTATGACCTGAGGAATTTCGCCAAAATTTTGAGTTGTATTCGCCGCGGGTCGAAAGTCAAATGGACTATTTGTTAATGCTGAAGAAATAATCACTCCGGCAATAATTACAACAGCAGCTACTATTCCAGCCATAATAGTGAACTTGCTACCGGGTCTACCATCATTTTTTCGCATCATCATTCACCAACGTGCCAATGTATGCTATAACTCTTCGGGATTCAAAAAATAGAGAGATTGGATGGGTTGATTGGCCTATCCATGCGAATCTGTACCCATCCTTGCTGCCCATTCAGTACGCAGATCTCCCGTGTTGGCTCCAAATGGGTTGTCAACCCAAGCGAAGCTAACATCCAATCTTCCGTCAGAGTTTACATCAAGCAGGGTTGCACCAGCTCCTTGCGTCTCTGTTCCGACAAATCTCCAGTCATTGGGGAACGTATCTCTGGCTGCCGTCCAAGTTGCGCTGCCTGTGCTGCTTATATCCTGACCAACCCTGTAGTATCCGTGGTTATTTCCTGTTGGATTGTCTATCCAGAATACGATTACGTCAGGATTTGAGGTGCCAATCCAGTTTCCTATAGATACACCCAAGCCTTGTGTTTCGTCGCCAGGAGCTATTCCGGGGGTGAATCTCGTGCTCCAAGAGGCTGCATCGCCAGAAGTATTGATATTCCATCCAACCTTGTAGTATACAGTGTTTGCTCCGGAAGGATTGTCAACCCAGAATACGAACAGCTCTGGCACTGTACCTGTATCAGGCGTGTCCGCTATAGCAATTCCTAATCCTTGACTTTCGGAGCCTACATCAGAGCTGGGCATAGTCTTGTCGGTGCTCCAGCTTGCTGGCACTCCGGCAGTGCTCACATCCCAGCCGATTCTGTATTTGACTGTGTTTGCACCAAAGGGGTTGTCTATCCAAGCAATTACGAGATCAGGTCTACCGTTGGCGTCATTGTTTATTTGTGCTAAGGCTACTCCAACGCCCTGCGTTTCGTCTCCTACGCTGCTGATGGATGCAGGTGTGCTCCATGAAGACGCTGCGCCAGTAGAAGAACTAATGTCCCATCCAAAGCTGTACTTGATCGTGTTTGCCCCTGAGGGATTATCCGCCCAAGCAAATACATAATCTCTAGTTGATCCGGAATTGACCAACCCGTTTGCTAAATCTGCACCTTGGGTTTCATCTCCAATGCTGGTTCCTGCGCCATACATGTTTGTGTAAATGTATCTGACACCAGCTATGTCGCCATACTGGAGGGTGCGTCTGTTTCCTTGGTATGCTGCAGTCATGACAAGGTCTGTCTGAGTAGCATGTTGAAGTCGCAACCAGTGGCCTGCTTCATGCAGCATTACTGTTTCAACATCGAAATTGGTTGGAGGCGAAGAAATGCAATTGCACCAAGTATCAGTTTCGTCAAATACAGTGTCCATTTCAACAAGTGGGTTTCCAGATATCGGTGACCTTGCTGTTACGGCTAGATCTGCATCAACTTCGCCGGGGTAAGTATTGAGCCATCGAATAACATTGACTCCATCTGTCGTGCCTGTCTCTATTAGACTTGCAGCATTTGTTGTCGTGCCACCGTCTACAAAGTCAATATAGGAACCAGCATCGTTTTCCCATGTTTGGAATGAATTCCTTAGTGCGATAAATTCGTCGGTGCCAGTAATATCACCTGTGCCTGTGCTATGATACCTGTAGGTTATAGTCTGACCGGGCGACCTATCCCAATGTTGCATATCACTGTGATTGTATGTGTCCGCTACAGATACAGCCATTGCCTGCAAAGGTGCCATAGACGCAAGTGCTGCCATGAACGCAATGAATGCTTTCATTGTTGTTGTCGTTGTCATTGTGTAGTAGCATCCTCCCTTACTACAACCTGAGTCTCAGCTGCAATTTCCACAGGCTCCAGAAGTACTGTGCGAATCGTGTAAGTTCCAGCCGAAGCAGGTTCAGCAGGCAATGTGTAGTTCCCTCCGGGCCTTATCAGCAAAGGCCACTTGTGCTCCAAAGTCAGTGTTTGTCCGGGCTTGATTGTGTCGGCATGTGCCATGAAGTGTTCCCTTCCTACACTCCATACTTCAGTTCCTGTCGAATCATAGACTATGTAGCCCTCATCAAGTGAGCTATATGTGTACGGCAAATTGCCAACGTTTGTCACAGCAAGATTGATAGCTGCAACTTCTCCTTTTCCATACGAAGATATCTGTCCGAACTTAGCATCAGGAACACTTTGTCCGCCTAGTGTAGTGACATCGATTTTTATATTGTCGCTTTGTTGAGGTGGCACGTATGCTTGACTAAAAGCAGATGGTACACGTAGCCAACTCTCCGATGCCTTATTGGTAGTACCAGTTATTGCTAAAGCTGTAACAAGTCCTGTTATAGCCAAAGCAGCTACTAGTACTATTGCCAAGGATTTTCTTTCTTTGGTGAACTTCTCCGGTATATCCTTCTCACCTTACTCAATAAGATACTTTTATATAAATTAGCTGTAAATAGATACTATTAGTATCCACTATCTATATATAGCAAATAGTGGTGCGATTTCCTAATCGCAGGATACAAAAATAACATTTTGTTGAGCGTGTTTTGAGCTTTATTCGAAAAATTGAAGTTATTGTTATCCAACTGCGTTAAAATACCAAATGTATACATAAGGTTTTACCAGAACGGCCGCAGGTCATTTAGGTAAAATTTTAATTATATCGCAAAGATTTTTTGCTTCATCCAAATCGAATAAATGGAATAGCAACATCAGGTTGTGCTGTAATGTTCAGACCCAGTGTATCAAATTTTACATGAATAGACTTTGCTATCTGTGCCTTGATATATTCCGGAATTCCTCCATAACACTTGTTCAACACCTCTGTATTTTCCCATCCACCCAAGCTTGCCACATACGCTAAAGACCAATTCGTGGCTGCCAGATAGTATTGAGCCATAGTATGTCTAAAAAGATGAAGCGGATGACCCGTAAAGTATAATCCATCTCCTAGCGCGTATATTCTCGTCTTTTCATTGAGCCAGCTGCTTCTATCAAGTTCCGCAAATATCTTTTTGAATCTGACAGCCATTTTTGACATAAAGTATGAAGCTTGCAGCGCGTTTGCCTTGTCACTTTTAGCATCTTCAAAGAACAAGAACTTTCTGTATTTATGCAGCCTATCATAAGCAGTCTCTACAACAGCTCTGCACTCTTCAGTCGGATACTTGACCCACCATTTTCCTTCTTTTGTTAGATACCAATCTCCTCTTTTCGTTTTGGACTCAAACTGTTCTACTCTAAATAGTGGAGAGAATGCAATCCTATCCCAGCTCATGGATGCCATCGCAAACGCTCTTGCACCTGTATGGAGGTCAATGTTCATAAAAGACCATAATTCCCAGTCTTTTTCATTTTCAAGTTTCTTGTTAATTGCTCCAATCTGTTTTGGCGTGAGCATGATATCTTTGTACTCGCCCAATCTTTCGGATGTTGTAGATAGCCCGTACCTTTTGCCCTCACCATGAGCAAAGTTGATGTTGTGGGCTGCGAGGAAACTGCGATATGCGTTAATGGTATTGGTCTTTTGCATCTGCGGGTACGCGCTGTTGAACCATGCGAGGAAATTCTGCCAGTATTCTACGGCTATCTCCTTGCGCTTTGCCGCATCGATAGGCACTCCATAGCTGATTAGAGTTTCAGGCATTATCTTTAGCTGGTTTGATATTCCGTGAATTACATTTACAAGATGGTTGATTCTGTTAGCTGGTATTGCACCTGACTTCAAGAATGTTATCCATTTCTTGATTGATGGCAGCTGGTTGAACAGTTCACTGTCTAATTTCTGGTATTGCTGCTCTATCTGTTTTTGTAATGAAATTACAATGTTACCATTTACATCGCGCCAAATTCCCCATCTGCCCTTCCTTTCCATTTCGGCAAGATATCTTGAGATTGTGCTGTGATCCTTACCTATGTCCGTGCCAATTTCTCTTGTGGTATAGCTGCCGTTTTGGATGCTGATTGCAATTGCTTCTTTGATCTTTTCCTTGTCCTTGACCTTTAATCCCTTGACCCTCAGGCGGCTCTTTCTTCGTACAAATGCTTGAGTCACTAGCCATCTACCTCTTCCTTGATAGAAACACTTAGAACTGATAGTAGCAGTGACGTGGTAGGGGGATAGATATACCGAATAACAGATAATAAAGTCGGAAAAATTGTTAGTATTACTTGATGAGTTCTGGAGTAAAAGTTTAGTGTCTTTATATTTTCAGTGTTAATCTGGAGCTCCGCGCCTATGCAACAAGTTATGCAACGGTTTTGGTGCATTAGACGCTTGTTGGAAACGATATTCTCAAATAATTAATTCTCCAGAGCACATAAAGCGATTTTATTGCATATCAAGACGCCTCCACTATCACGTTGACTGATAAGACAAAGTGGTATAATGAGGCTTGCAGCGGGTGGCTTCGCCAGTGCCATTATGTATCTATGGTACAGAACTGAAGAATTTGATGGAGCGGTTTATCCAGCAGGTCAAGGACAGGACAGAATGCTTCGACGACTATTTCCCGTGCAGAAAGGAGAATTGCGACAGGCAACATGTGTGGAACTGGCTCAAGCTATTCTTGCTATATCTGGACATGGAGGCATACAGGATGCGGTTCACATTATTTCTGGCTAGGGATGGAGGGTAAGTTAGCAGGACCGATGGCAAGAAGAGACTACTAATATCATACGCACCTTGCTTCGATTAATTTCTGTTTACCTCCTCTAGTTCTTAATGGTTGAAGAAAAGCAAGCTTTCATATCTGAAAAGGATGTGGAGGTGCAGGACCACTTGAATAATTTGCTCTCCAAGCTAGGCTACCATCTAAGAATCGCCTAGTTCGTGTCAATAAGGACGAAAGGGTTTTCGATTTTGTCGGTCCTTTAGATGAATGGTTCCAAAATGAAGAAAGCCACCAAAGAGTTACCTGTGTAGAAAATGGGGCACTGGTAACAGCCTGTCTTACCGTGCACTGACTGTTACACTGAACGTATCAGTCGCAGTCCCGCCGTCTGAGCCTGTGTATGTAGCAGTGCCAACAAGTACTGTCCCTGTAACGTTATCTCCCATGTTTACAGCGGAGATACTTGCACTCCCTGACTTGGTCTGACCTGGTGCTATGTCGTTGATAGTGATAGTCGCGCCGGTTACACTCGGGATGCTAATAGACGCCGAATTGATGTGTATGCCCCCGTTGTTCTTTACAGTGGTAACAAAGGTACCTGCGCCTGCACTGTCCCTGATGAGCTCTATGTTTTCAATGACGGCCCTGATGCCTCCTTGGGCGGTGCTCGAGGTATTGAACGCAAAGGAACCTGCTACGGCGGCTATGGCGACAGCCACTGCTATCAGCGCTATGGTCGTTATTCCACCTGCTATCGCTCTCCTTTTCCCATTTGTCGTCGCTGCTTTTCGTTCTCTGTTATTGGATTGTGTGGATGTTGTATCCATACGAGGAAATGATTTGTGCGCTTAAAAGCCACTGTCTGATTTACTCCTGTGTCCATAATCTCACGACAGTCTCATCACACTTCTGATGATTCTCCTAATTTTGCTGTAATAGCAGACGGCAAAAATGTTGGGCTGCGAGAGCTTGCCAAGTATGCCCTAGGAGAAGCGCAGATAACAATCTATGGAGACTACAGGCGGGCCATCGGCAGGTATGTTGTAAAGGAGCCAGAGCTCACAGAACATGGA
>Ga0207873_1001474_pt1 | contig 22431 bp, 30 predicted proteins | sample BGWIniCompost_FD_187373 | JGI IMG/M metagenome (GOLD analysis project Ga0207873, IMG submission 187373) | Cellulose adapted compost microbial communities from Newby Island Compost Facility, Milpitas, CA, USA - BGW Initial Compost (SPAdes)... ...
CTTGGACAACTCCAACTCAAAAGTAGTCTCCGCTTTATTCAACAATTCGGAACCAATATGCCCTCTTGCATTCCCGTCTGTTTTATTCAAGTGGAGAACGTTAACAATATGAACGCCGGTCCGGATCGTCAGGTCCTCAATCCAAGTGACCACCTTCGTACACTCCTTTGTATCATTAATGTCGTATAGCAAATCTCGAACACCATCAATGATCAACAGCCAAGGCTTCCAATATTTAACAGCCAGCGAGATGATCTTTCTTCTTGTCTCGGGCAGCTCACCCCTCAACTGTAATACCTTCGGATATTTTCCGGTCAACAACCGAATGCGTTCTCTTGACATCCAGCTGTGCATCGTGCCCTGTTCGGTATCACAAACTACAACGTCTTGATCAACTCGGATATCCCCGGTCTTTTTTGATTGTTCAATAAGCAGGCCCATAAACAAGGACTTTCTCGATTTCTTCTTACCCAGAACAAGTGAGTGGTTGCCTTCAGAACAAACAGTCACCATCTCGCCGTTACTGTTTTCAAACTGAACAATAGGAACCTCCTCCTCGGGTTTCTCAACAACCAAGAACGACTCCAAATACTCGAGCTCCTTGTCGTTCTTGCCAGCAGACTTTAACTTCTCGATCTTTTCGACTGAATCAAAATGTAATAGCGAACCGCCTTCGCTGGGTTCGTAGTCGATTCCAGCCTCCTCCATCTCGAATATAACCGAACCGATCGTGGCCGGTTTGTCGGTCACCTTCCCGATGAATGACCTGTAGACCGTTCGACAGTCTGCTCTGCTTTTATACTTTGGAGACATCTTACTGATGCTTTCAAACAAGTCAAGACCTTCAGAATTTCCGCCGAATGCTCGGCAATATACAGCGGCAAATTTAATCCACGTTTCTCTGTCGTCCAGTATTGACTTCTTGCTTTTAAGTATTGCCTTCGTGATCTCTCGTAGCTGTTCTTGGTCATCTTCGTTCGCTTCAATAACAGATTCAACTTGGCTCTCAGTCTTGGGTTGAACCTTGAACACCCTTGCATCTCGATTGTAAACAACAGCCGGATCGTATGATATAAATCTCGGAACTGAGAGGGCTTTAACATGTGGGTCTGCATTGATTCCAAACTTATCCTTGAGACGCTGTGCGACATACTCAAACGCATCTCTATGAGTTGACTTGTCAACATCGAATCTATAGTAAATAACAAGTCCTCGCCCCGAGATTGAGGAGTGATAAGCCAATGCGTCGGGGTCGTGAAATTCATCCAGTTTGTTGATGTCGTTGTTCTTTTCATCAACGTCGACCGATACAATTCCTGAGTGCTTAACCACGTTGGCATCTTCCCGCCTGCCCTTAATCTCGGCGTGTGGTGTAACAATCGGCAGTGTCTCCTTCTGTGCTGTGTACTTGGCTTCATCTTTTCCATACAGTTTTCTGATCTGTTTTATTTTACTGACATACTCCTTACTTATTCCTTTCTTAATTGTGTTGATGTACTCCTCGAAGTCGACCTGCTTTGCTTGGCCGGACTTAATACTTTTGAAAGAACTGATCTTCATATATGTTTCTTAACAAGATTGTAAACTGAAGTCCAAGCCTTTGAATAATCTTTGGCTGATTTACCGGTCACCGGAAAATATACTGCCTTATTTTCAGCAAATACAGTAACCTTGAATCCGGCTATTAGGTTGTTCATTCCTCGCTCGGCTACAATACTAAACTTATCTGTGCTGATGATTGGCTTGACGTTGATCTGTTGTGGTGCTCCTGCTGTAAGTTTCATGCTGTTTTCTTTTTGGTTCGTTTTAGTTTTCCTGTGAATTGATCATAGCCCGAAAGGTCTTGATCTTTGTAAGGCCAGAACTTGTTTATGAACGGCTCGGTAGTTACCACTGGGTACTCCAATACATAGAGTGCTGCATCGTCCATGATCTTTTTCATAGTACCCATCCACTCTTCAGCAAAATCGTTCCTCACTTCGGTTATGATCTCATCGTGTACACACAGAACAATTTTTACTTTGTCCTGTAGCTTATGCTTCTTGATATACTTCCACATCTTGACCAAAGCCAACTTCAAGATGTCACCACCGGTTCCTTGCACCGGAGTATTCTTACCCTGATTGCGGCGTCGCCATTCCTCGGATTCCAATAGTGTACGACGACGATTGAAGGGTGGGAGTGTAAAGGCCTCCTTGAACATTATCCCTTTCTTACCGTTCCGATTTAACCAGACTTTAACGTCAGGGATAATTTTGTAATACTCCCTGATCTTTTTGGCTGCCTCATCTTCAGTACAATCCATATCTTCGGCCAATGCCTTTGCTCCTTTACCATAAGCAAGACCAAAATTCAAATCCTTGACCGGGCGTCGTAAACTGTTGTGCGATTTACATTTGCACTTCTTAGGGAAAGTGCAGCCCGGCTCAGCAATTGACTTCCAATAATCAAGGCCGTGGAGTTCGGCACCCATCACTGAGTGAACGTCCTGGCCTTTGATCATCGCCTTAATCCAACTTTTCTGATTTGCGCCTACAGCTATAATACCTAACTCTTGACCGGTGTAGTCACCAATGCAGAATGTCCAACCGTCGGCAGCAACGAATGCGTTACGGTGTCTGAGCTTTGATGGAAGTTGCTGCAAGTTCGGATTGCTACAAGAATACCGACCGGTGTCAACAATTTGGCTGAAGTTCGGTCTGACTCGGCTGTCATCAAACACTGTGGGCCAATCGTACTTGTTGGTTAACCAACCAACACCATAAGAGGTGATTGCTTTGTACAGCTTCTGCATATTGAGGAATACATCGAGGTACTTATCTCGACCAAGCCATGACTTTTTAATGTCACCAGTTGTAGTCCAAAAGTCCTCATACGATTTGATAACTATTCCTCTCTTACCAAAAAACTTTTTGACTTGTGCCGGTGAGGTCCAACTAACATGTGCAGGCAACGAGTTCCAGTATTCGTCATACTTAGCTTGTGTCTCTTTGGCAATTTCCAGCCATATCTTTTGATCAAACCCTATGCCATTGATTCGCATGATGGCTGTTACCTCCGCACAGTTGTTTTCCAACCAAGCAACGTTCTCCAATCCCAGTCGTTCAACGTCTGCCTTTTGTTGTTCATAAAGAGTTGGCAGATACTTAACATCATCTAATTCATACCGTTCTTGTAGCATTCTGGTTTTCTTTACACCGTATACCTCCAAGTATCGCTGCATAGCAATCTTGTCGTAATACAGTTCTCGTAGTCCTTTTTCCAACTCAGCAATCTTTCTGCGACGTAAAGTCAGATCAAGTGAGGTTGACCATTGTGGGTCCTTCTCTGTCTTTCTTGTTCGTTGCATACCGATTCCCAAGATGACTGCCTCGATTAGCTTGCTATCCCAAACACCTTCAATGAATATACCGGTGTGCCAATAAATCATTGGGATATCAAACTCCGATGAGTGGATAACTTTAACCACCTTAGGATCGGTCAAAGCTTTTCCGTATTCCTTCTTTAACAAAGGTAGCTCTCGTGGCATCTTATAGGACTTACCTTTGTTGCCTTCCCATATTTGAACCGTCTTAAGTTCATTGCGAAGATCAAGACCATCAGTTTCTGAATCAACTCCTAGTACTCTCATATGCTTACGTTCTTATAGTTTTCAATGATTATCTTTTCAAGGAGCCTCTTAACAGTATAGGCGTGAGGTCTGCTGTCTCCTCTCTTTTTGTTGAGCTCCCTGTTAAGATGGGATATTATCTCCCTTGGTAGATCAATGACTTTCCTTTGCCATTGGTTCGATTGCACTTTCTTGTTAGCAGTTCGATACTTTTGTTTGATTGGCTGATTTTTCCTCATAATTTGTGTTGTTTAAATTTGGACACCCAATATAATATATATAGACTGATTTAGCAAACAAACCAGAAATCTTCCTGGAAGCCGTTTTTGGTGTGATTTGGGGAGAAAAAATTTTCACAAATTTTTCACATTAGCGTTTGGGGTATGAAATTTTGTAATATATTTGTACTGTTGGTTCGGCAAATATATAGCCGAAACGGTCAGACGGACCGGCCAACCGGGTAAGGGGTCAGAGACCGCCCGGAAACCAGAGAAGCCGAGACGGTGAAGTACTGGAATCAAAAGGGGAGCTTGGAAGAGCAGAACTTCAACACTCACTGGTGCATACCTCGCACTAAGGACTCACTTACCAGGGCGGTGCCCTCCAGTAAGCGGTAAGAGTCCGATACCAGGAATACCATAATCAGTAGTCGATGTGAACTTAACTGTGGCTAGGCCGATTTAACCGGTAAGCCCAGCAGGCAGGGAAAACTATACAGATGCCGGTTTGCAGACGACGATGGGTTTTGGATTAAGAAGTAAAACTCCTATCAAGTCGACCGAATTATATCCCACTGATCGGTCGACCTGATAGAGTCCGAAACTTCAGCCCGTAAGCTGAAGTCGCAGTCGGTAGGCTGCCTGATGAGGACTTATCAGTTATTAACCACTTAACCAATTAACCAAATGAAACACCTTACCTTAATTACCGAAAACAATGTGCGTTACACTGACGCTGTCCAATCTTTTACTGAAGTTGAGCCAGATGAAATTTCCGCCTACTATGCAATAGACGAGACGGGAGTTGTTGCCGATCGGTTTATCATCCAACTGAAAACAGGCGAGTGGTATGATGGTGAAGAGTATTTCAACGAACTTTCTGAAATACTGAAGTGATGAGAACGAAGAAACTGATTCCGATATTCAAGTCCAAGAGATGGACGAATAGATTGTTAAGACTCGTACGGGGCAAACTCGTACGGGTCGTTTACCTTGACAACCCGACAGGCCAAGTTGGTATTGCAATTCAAAAGGGAAACGAGATGTTCCTAGCCGTTGACGGTCAGCTGGGACAGCCGATCGATGCACCATTTCAAATTGTTGAATTTAAAATCCTAAAAGCTTATGAGACACCCAAGACCAATGTCCGAAATAATAGACGACTTAAACCGAGCTCAAGCAAGAGTAGACAAAAGTGACAGGAACTTTTGTTTCTTGATGGGAGCAGCAGTCGGTGTGATAGTTACCCTACTCTCCCTAGGACTGGCAGCACAGTTCTTATTCTAATTATCCGAAACCTACCGGTCTTTACAACCGGGATGGTCCCAGTCAAGTAGGCTGGCTGATGAGGATTCAGTTATTAACCACTTAACCAATTAACCAAATGAAAGTTCCTTTTTATTACCCACTCGGACTTAACGTCATTAACGTTGCACCATATCTGATATTGGTGAATGGTGTACCAGTAGCAAAGTCCTTCAAAGAGTTTGCCAACTGGTTTAAGAAGAATGAGCTTGACGTTACTAAGTTTAAAAACTGGCCTTTCATTGAGGGCATCAGTGAACCGATTACAGAAAGGAAATTCAATTCCAATCCTGGACTTGACAAGGAAGAACTCGTACAGGCAATGCTTGGGACCAATCAGTTCAAGAGGAAGGAGATGCAAAAGGCAGCAGCTAGGATTAGGAATCGGCTAGCGAACAAACCTAAGGAGTAATGTATATGCCTCATCTACCTGAATGCTTGACTGACGAATATTGTCGGTCGAAACTAATGCAGCAGATTATCGAGCTGCACAACCAGATTATAGACCTTAAACGAGGTCACAAGCAGGTACCCAACCAGAAGTACCTGATGCTACGAGTCAAAATAAATCAATTCAACAATCAACAAACAACAAGCAAATGAAAAAGGGAGACAAAGTTCTGCTTCCGGCAAACGAGAAAGAAGGTTGGCCTGAAGAAAAAGGCACAGTCGTCGAAGTATCCGACAAAGTAGTTACTGTGCAAGTTGACAAGGAGTACATCAAGGAAGACGACGACGATGGTCTGCGTGAATGCCTTCCGGGAGATGTGAAACCTCTCAAGACCTCCAAAAAGAAACCAATTAACCAAGTAACCACCAAAACAAACAAGAAGATGAAAACACCAGCAAAGAAGTCTGCCAAGTCTGTATCTGCAACAGCTAAGAAAGCAGCCAAGGGTGCAGCAAAGAAGGCAGCAAAGAAGACAGCCAAGAAAGCAGCCAAGAAAGTAGCAAAGAAAGTAGCAAAGAAGACTGCTTCTCGTCCTGCAGCCAAGCGCAGCGACACGGCACTGACTCGCAAAGAGGCAGCAGCCAAGCTGAAGATCAGCATCTATGCAGTCGACCAGGCACTGCTCAAGAAGGAGCTGAAAAGTCTGGAAGAATCGGATGTGATGAAGTATAAGAAGACCCACTAACGGGTCTCAACAAAACCAGCGTGGGTGATTAATTTCGCTCACGCTATTTTTATGCCTAACCATTTAACCAATTAATTTATGTACGAGATTAAGAAAGACCTCAAGGTCACAGGGAAAGTCCAGTTCAAGCGCCAAGTAGTTGTGCAAATCTTAAACGAAGTTTTGCAATCAACTGAGGACCTAATTGTTGAACGAGCCATCGCCGTCGATGCTAACGGCAATGCAGTCGAGCTTGATTCGATTATCTGCTATGTACACCAGACTAAGAGTGACGAGATACCCGATCAGTATGACCCGCCGAAATCAACAGAAATAAAACCCGGATTCAGCCGACCCAATTACGGCATTGGTAGTCTGTTGAAAGAATTGTTTTCGGAGGATAAAGTATACAATTTCGAGGACATCCTGGAGGAGGCCAGAACACAGTTCCCCAGATTGACAGTCAAACAGCTTAGGCAGTATCTAAAACGTCCGAAAATGACCGGCGGCCGACTTATCTGGGACGAACGAAACGACCAATATTGGAATCCTGACCAACCACCTTTAAAAGTAGCCAAATGAAAAGCAAGCGTAGATGGCTGACCAATTCAGAAGATGAAGAGGCCAACGAGCAAGCTGCTGAATCGACTAAGAAGGAAGAGCCCAGTTATATTGAGCTCTTTCTTTATTACGTCGATTATGATCCCACTGTTATCACTTGGACTAAAGTGAAGCAGTTTGACGAAGAGTTTGGAATGAACCTGACTCTTGAGCAAAAGAATGTATTGCACGACATCGGATTCAAAACAAACTTAAACAGGTATCTTAAATAACTAAACACAAAACAATAATCCTATGGCAAAGTTAATGCTTATCGCAGACATCGATGCGAAACCAAAGAACAACCACTTGAACGATGTTCCTCTGTCTGAATCAGAGTTCAACGAGTTGGCTGAGGACATCCGGAAGAATGGTATTCGGGTTCCTTTGATCATTCAAAAGAAAACGAACCGATTGATTGACGGGTACAACCGACTGGCAGTCGCCAAGAAGCTCAAGATGACCGAAGTTCCTGTGGACATACAGGCCATCAAGGATGAGGACATCGAGAGGACCCAGTATCTTCTGCAGGTTGGCCGGCGGAATTTGTCACCAGCCAGCCGGAAGCTTATCATCGGTCGGTTAATCAATCTCAACAAGATCACCGCCAAAGATGCGGCCAAGTTGGGAATGAAAGAGGGCGCAGCCAAGTTTGCTGCAAAGGTAGCTGAAATTGTTGATGAGTCCGGCGAGAAGCTCTCTGTGAAGGACGCCCAGAAGTTGGTCAAGATCAAAGGTCGTAAGGGCGCCAAAGAGGCTGCTGCTGAGATCAAGGAAACCAACAAGGCGCCTAAGCAGGTTATCAAAGAGGCCATCAAAGAAAAGAAGACCAACATGACTCCTCACCAGATTGTTGAGAAGCCAATGCAGATGTTTGAGACTGCCTTTGATGAATATCCTCAATACCAGAAAGAGTTCAAGAAGATCCTCAAGTCGTTTCTTGAAAACCTCTAAGCTATGGATGACTTCATATCCAATATCAATAACCTTATAGGTGATGAGCCATTGGTTACACCAGTACCTGAGCTGGTTGAAACACTACTCATAAGACCGAATATGGTCGAGTACAGAAGAATATGCGATCATAATAGAGGATGCATACCCGGAACATCAATACCTATAAGGAATAAGATTGTTGAATCGGCCATTCAAATGTATGGGTATCCGGTTGAAGGTCGACACTGGTTAACTGGTCACCACTGCTTGGGTGTTCCGGTTGTTCCAACTATCGGCAAGGATATGTAGTTATTACTATGCCAAGAAGTAATGTGACAGCAATTCAGTAACAACTTAAATCAAATTTAATATGTCCAAACAACCAAAGAAGGCGGCCAAGAAGACCGCAAAGAAAGCAGCCAAAAAGGCAGCACCCAAGAAAACAGCTAAGAAAGCAGTTGAGCTTGGTGACCCAAATGATTCGCTCGAGAAAATTGAATTCATCGTTAGTTCGATGAAGGAAGAACTCGATGAATTCAATTTTGGTAACAAATCAGCCGGCAGACGGCTGCGTAAGTTAGCACAGGAGATACGACAAGCCTGTGGCCTGTTGCGCAAGGAGATTCAGAATAAAATCTCCAACATGTGATCAAACTTTTTCAACTCAGTTACATTTAGGATTAAGCCCACCTAAACCGTAACCATTAGCTAACGTTGGCAAAACCACTACCCATGCAGCCAACATCTTAACCACTTAACCAATTAATCAACCTAACCAATTAACCACTTAACCACGCTATTTAATTCATTTTGTAAAACTTAACATTAATCATGGAATTAGTAAACGAAGGTAAAGACAGGGTGCTCATACCTGAAGGCACCTATTCAGCACGCTGCATCAGAATCATTGATCTTGGAACACAGGTTCATCCCAAGTACGGCCCCAAGCGCAAAGTCAATCTTGCGTTTGAGCTCGACGAAGAGGACGATGAAGGCAACCCGTTCGTTGCATATCGCAACTTCACGGCATCCATCACTCCCAAGTCTCATTTGGCAAAAGCCATCAAGTCTTGGACTGGTCAGACGATCAAGAAAGGCGAACGATTCGATTTGGACTCATTGTTGAACGAGCCTTGCTTGGTGACCATTGTTCACTCAGAGCCGAACGATGACGATGAGGTATATGCCAACATCGACTCCATCACCAAGTTGCCGAAATCGATGAAACCGTTTGAACCCGAGAACGAGGCTTTCAGTTTGTATCTTGATGAGACATTCAATCGTAAGCAGTTCAACGATCTGCCTGAGTGGCTGCAAGAAAAGATCGAAGCCACTGAGGAGTATAAAGCTTTGAGTGGCAAAGGCAGCAAGAAGAAAAAGAAAGCCGTTGAGGAAGACGAAGAGGAAGACGAACAACCGAAACGTCGTAGTCGGAAATCGGCAAAGGTAGAGGAACCCGAAGAGGACGAGGAGGAAGTGGAAGAGGAGGAAGAAGAGGAGGAAGACGATATGCCTCGCCGCAAACGTCGTGCCGCTGTGGAGGACGATGAAGAGGAAGAGGAGCAGCCGAGACGCCGTAAGCGCAAGGCTGTTGAAGAAGAGGAAGAAGAGGAGGAACAGCCTCGTCGTCGCAGACGTCGTTAAGTAATACTGCAATACAGAAAGTCGGACTCGTAACTGGGTCCGGCTTTTTATGTTTTAAATGTTAAACCTAAAATTGCTTTATTACTTATATGAGACTGCGAATACAAAAAACCAGACAAGTAAAAACTCCAACCCGGTCACACGAGTACGACGCGGGTCTGGACTTTTACATTCCTGATGATATGCCGTGGGACACCTTCACTGTGTGGCCTCGCAACAGCATCTTGATCGCAACCGGTATTAAGGTTGATATTCCGGACGGCTTTGCTTTGTTCTGTTTTGAAAGATCAAGTGTAGCCAAGAAGGGTCTGATCTGCGGTGCTCGTGTCTGTGATGCCGGTTATCAAGGAGAAATCCATATGCAGGTTATCAACGTCGGCAAGGACGCCGTAATTATCAAACCCGGGGAGAAACTGGCTCAGTTTATTCTCCTCCCTGTCGTTCGTACTGAAGTTGTCGTTGTATCTGATCGACCTCTTTTTGATGAACGATCTGAACGAGGAGAGGGAGGATTCGGTTCGACCGGAACCGGGCTACCCAAGAAGGCCGAATATCAGTGGCAGGTAGAGGCGGCCATCAAAGAGATCAAAGATGAGCCTGCGTTGAATACTGCTGAAGGCTTTCCTTTGGACTTATTGGCGTCAGAGACCAAGACGAAGAAAAAGAAAGTCAAGTCTGGCGACGAGGAGATGGAGTGATGAAGGATTTAAGAGACTGTCTCGTTAAAAACAAGATCTTCTTTGGTAAGCCTAAGTCAACTGACTACATAAGTAACAGTGGGTTAAGTGAAATCAAGAGGGTCTTGTTGAATGGTCCACCCTTTCTTGGTGACGAGATTCATCTTCACTTTGGTTCCGAAGTTCACCGTCGTTTCTTGCTCTATAAAAAATCGAAGTTCAAGTTCTCAGCCGAACAAGAGTCAGATATTCGTGGCATGATTGAGGCCTTAGACAACGATCCTTTTGTAAGCAAGCTAGTTGACAGTGCAGTCTTTGAGAAGGAATACATTCGAAAAGTCGAAGGTGTTAATCTTAAGGTTATCCTTGACATCAAAGGGGTAGGAAAGATGAAAGGTATAGGCGCTGATTTGAAGACCACTTCATGTGCTACTCAACAAGCGTTTGTTAAGACTGCTATTGAAAAGTATGACTACCTACGCCAAGGCAAGTTGTACAAAGAGGCAGAAAAGTTACACAGTTTTTATTTCATAGGTATTCAAAAGAGAAAGCCTTATAAGGTTTTCATAATGGACGTAGCCGATTATGCAAAAGAAGAACAAGCAGCATGGGAAGAAGCAAAGTTCCTCATCGAATTTTTCAAACAGTTTGGTAGGCCCTTCGTTGAGGGCTCATCAAATAGTAAACGAAAGAAGCGAAGAGCAGGAACGTAGACACGGACCGTTTTCATTAGGAATGGAACGCACTGCACAAGTAGCTACAATTCTTTGCGGCAAAGAGATCACGGCAGAAGATACCTACAAGGTTCTGATTGCTTTAAAGGTCTCTCGCCTTGCTAACTCAATCGAATTGGATTCAGCTACCGATCTGTGCGGATACGTTGAAGGCCTGTGGAATTACATTCAAGAAAAACAAAAGTAAGGGATAAGTCCAAGGCCAGATGCTAAGAGCCACTTTTTTCTGGTCTTGGCCCCTTTTCTAAAAATCCAAACCATGAACGATAAGAATAATGGAAAACAGAATTGAGTACAAACAGTTTGTTCATTCGTTGGTCAAACCTGGCACAGCGATTGTGGCATCATTGACTCCGGCCAAAGCCGATATGTGGCATGCGGTAACTGGAATCGTCGGTGAAGCCGGTGAGTTACTTGACTCCATAAAGAAGACGGTAGTCTACAACAAAGAAGTAGACAGAGAGAACATCGTTGAGGAACTCGGTGACATTGAGTTCTATATGGAACAACTTCGACAGCGAACCGGAATAACCAGAGAGGAAACAATTCGGTATAATATGAAGAAGTTATCCGTCAGGTACAGTGGAGGGTACACCGATCAGAAGGCACAAGAGAGGGTTGATAAAATAATACAGGATGATGGTGAAATCTCCAGGGCCCATACTTGCATAAGATCAAAGGAAGACGACCGTTGCATATTCTGTAACAAGATAATGGCACCCCCTAAACTTGTTGAATGTCCAACGTGTCATGGTGAAGGGGACTTGTACGACAGCAACAGTATAGGGGAACGTCCCTGTCCAAATTGTAAAGGAGCAGGGAGGGTCCAGCAATGAAGCACAGCGCAATTATACCTCTTGTGGGCGGTGCTGTTATTGGTGCTACTCAATCGTTGGGACGTAGGCCCGAGTATATTGCAAGTTGGTCGGTATTCAACAAGAATGACCAATTCATACGAGAGTACATGCCCGACGTACCATTTTGGTTAATTGATGGTGACAAGAAGATTCCCAAGCTCCCAAAGGTTGACATAATAACCTGTGTGCCGCCTTGTTCTGGTTTGTCTAATGCAACAACCGGAACTCGTGGATGCCAAGCTCCACAAAACGAACATATGCTCAACGTAGCTGAGTTCGGTATGGCAGTTAAGACACCTGCTATATTGATCGAAAACGCTCCAGCTTTGTACAGCTTGGGTGGCTATGAGTTCTTTGTTCGGTTTGTTCCACTGGCACAAAAGTACGGGTATTCGATTCAACTCTATAAGACGAGTACAATCAAACATGGATTGCCTCAAAACAGAGTACGATCGTTTGTTATGTTGTGGAGAGGTAAGACACAACCCATACTCAACTATATTGATGAACCCTACACACCTTTGGACAAGTGGCCGATTGAAACAACCGGAGATCCTGTTCATCCGGGTAAAGCCAGTGACGACGAGATGGTCGCACAAGTGCTTAAGATATTCGGTAACTGGAAAGGTCTGTACCAGTATATGGAAGAGCAGGGCGGAGGTCCGCAAACGGCCTTTAACTTGGTCACCCGATTAAACCCTAAGTGGAAAAAGATCAAGTTCAAAGAGGACCGTTGGCAAAGATTGTTTGATCGAGCCCAACGTAAAGCTGTGTTGGATGTAACGCCTACCTTTGTTCGTACCTTCACAAACGCTCTTATGTGGAAGGTGACAACCTACATGGTTCACCCTACACAAGATCGGTTTGTTAATACCAGGGAGTTAATGTCGTGGATGGGTTTGCCAAAAGACTATCCGATTATCTCTAAGAAGGATATGAATAAGATCTTCCAAAATGTTCCCGTCAATACTGTTAAGACAATCGTTGACGAGATGAAGGCGGCACTCGAAGGTAAAAGACTTTGGGTGAAGGTACCCTTTATGAGGGTTAACAACATTAAGCAACAGGTTGAAAGTAAAGCATACACTTTAGATTCACTTAAACTTGATTGACATATGGCAATAACAAAACTCGATTTAGCTGATGCTCAATTCGTTGGGTACTACCATGGCAAACACCAGTCACTACTTGATATGGTTGTGGCTATGGCTTTAACTAAAGAAGAGTGGGATAGGTGGAAGGAGGAGTACACTCCCACCTACCTTCATGATTCAGAAATTGCTGAAATTGATTCTTACTTCTATGAACAAGAGAACCATAGTATTTGATCTTGACGACACCATATCCTTTTGTCACAACAGGGACTGGCCCAACGCTCGACCTAACATCGATCTGATCAGGCGAATAAACAAACTATACAATGACGGGTGGTTTATTCATATTCACTCCAGCAGAGGACAGCTTTCCGGCATTGATTATACCGAAGTAGTTACCAAGTGGCTAAATGAGAACGGTGTTCTGTACCACAAGCTCGAATTTGGCAAACCATTAGCTGCTCTGTACGTTGATGACAAGGGCATAAATGTAGATGACTTTATGGCCCTTGAAATAGAAGAGCTGCCCGGTGGTTGGTCCGGTTCAACAGTTACTCGTATTGGTAACAAGGTGTTCAAGAAAGACAAGAACGTTCAAGGTACAGTGCGGTGGTATGATATGGCAAGGAACTTCTATAACGTACCACAAGTGCTGTCAGTAATTGGTGATGAACTTGTTATGAGATACATCAAGCCGAATGAAAAGAAGCCAAAGGCCACCTATGAAGAGTGTCGGTTTTTGGCCGAGGCGTTCCAGTCGTTAGAACCAATAACCGACTTTAAGTGGAAGCACTACATTGAAAAGATCGAATCACACTGTGACTTCTTAGAAGGTCGTTGTGATGATCGAGCCGGATTCAGTGCTAAAGGTCTTCGTAAGATTATCCCTTTGTTGGAAAATATGATACCACCTAGACGAACATTCAGCCATGGTGACTTAACTCCAGATAACACCGTAAGAGATAGAAAGGGTTATATTTATCTGATCGACCCAATCGTCAATACTTACAGTAGTTATGAGCTTGATCTTGCCAAGCTGGATTCTTGGGCCCTACGTTACGATATGCCAGATATCGTTGTGAATAATTTGGTTGTGGCCGAAACAATACGTACTCTTAAGTACGCCCCTGAAGATATGTACATTAAACTACTTAACATATGTTTAACTTACTTGAATCGCTAAAGAAGAATAAGAAGCGAATCGGATTTACCTGTGGTACATTCGACGTTCTTCATCCTGGACACGTGATGATGTTACAGGAGTCAAAAGCCCACTGTGATCACCTCATTGTTGGTCTGCTGTCCGATCCCACAATAAGCAGACCAACAACAAAGAACAAACCTGTTCAGTCCATGTGGGAACGATTCGTACAGTTACAAGCCATAAACGTTGTTGACTGGATATTTCCCTTTGATACCGAAGAGGACATCATCAACATGCTGCAAATGATTAGACCTCACGTACGATTTGTAGGTGAAGAGTACAAGAACTTTAACTTCACTGGCCGACAAGTTTGTACCGATCTTGGCATTGAGATCTTCTACAATACTCGCACCCATAAGTATAGCTCAACCGAACTCAGGTCAAGAGACACAATCAAGGTACCCAATGGTGAACAAACAAAACAGGCCACCAGAAAATATGGAAAGTTCTTTCCTTGTGTTGGGTGTGTTAAGGATTGTAAGACTGCTGAGGAATGTCTTCTTTATGGCCTATGAAGATAGCAGTAGGAGTGTGGGGTTCGTCGATAAGATTCGGCGCCCGCAGTGAACGCTGGGCTGGTCAATCGGAATACATCTTGTTCATTGAATATCTCCTCAAGCATCCTGATGTTAAAGAGGTCATACTTCTTGGCAAGAACGATGGTAAGTACGTTGACTATCCCGATGAGATGTACGATAAGATAACTGATTCAAGCCTTAACCCAAACAAAATATATGGAGCAGATTTTGCATATGTGTTTCAATCTCAAGGCGCTGCTTGCATCAGTACAATACCTGGGTATCGTTGGGTGCCTAACCCTTGGCGCCGTACAAAAGTCCTTGCGATGGCAGCAAATTATGCGGCCCCAATTACGGATTATCTTAATCGTACGAATGTTCCTTGGGCTTATATGGCTACGGATGTTAGGTACATTGATATGATCAAGCCTGCCGATTTGACCAATCATCCTACAGTTGTATTAAGCAATTTGGAGTGCACTATTCCGAAGTGGAAACACGCCGTAAAGTATCTGCCTTACAAGGATAGTCGAAAACTTGAATACCGGGTCTGGACTGATATTCCCGTAACCTATGCCAGACTCCAGAAGCTCAACCTGTTTGACGGATATTCTCCCGAGATCTCGTCGCGACGGCGTCTCTACCGCTTTGGTATAGTGGCTAATAAAATACTAGACTTTCCTTACCGCTCACGAGAAGTGAAAAAATGGGCTCCTCGTGATTCTCTATTATTCGGTAATCTGGAGGTTCCGGGGTTCAAAAACCAGTTCCTCCCGGCCGATCAACTGGACATAATGTTTCAGAGGATTAAGTATACACTCGTTATGCCTCTTTATGATCACGGTCACGGCAAGAAGTGGTTAACATTTAAGCCTTATGAGATGATACGTAACGGTGTGATACCGTTCTGTCATCCCGACTATGATCAAGACGGTCGATTCGTAACAGACATCGAACCATTGTGTGCTTATCTTCGAGTCACAAGTCCTAAGGAATTGCAATCCAAGATGGACTACCTCGATAAGCATGATGACTATCGGCGTGAGATACTTGAGTACCTCAAAAAGAAATTGGTACCCCCTCACGACCTGATCAACTATGCAAAACAATTAAAGAACTCTTAAATACAACAACTATGAAAGTAACACTCGAACTTAAAGAGATCAACATTCTCCAGTCAATCAAGAAAAGAGCCAAAGCTGATAGCTACTCACTTCCTGATCGGCAAACATACCAAGAACTCCAAATGTGTGGTCTTGTCAAACTCGAATCTTCTCATTGGAGAATTACGCTGTTTGGCAAGAAGGTCCTTGAGGAACACCTACCCGTTGTATTGACAAGTACCAGTCTTGAGCCAATCAAACCGTCTCATCCTGACAACCCTTTAAACGCGCACATCTCATGGTAAGAATATTCAACACAGCACAAGATGCCTTCGAATTTTACTTTGATCATATAATGAGAGAAGGCATATCAGCAGATGGAGTGGGAACCTTAGCTGTATTCAATGAATCCTTCAAGATGAGGTTTCCGAATGAGAATGAAATCGACACTCCTTGGCGTCGGTGGAAAAAGAGATACGCCGAAGTTGAGTATGAGTGGTACAAGACCGGCAATCGACAACCTGATATGGTTGCGGAGGCTAGTATCTGGGAAAGAATGAAAGACGAGAACGGTCTTGTGTACAGTAATTACGGGTTCTTCTGGAATAAGAATGACCAGTTGAAGCGTATGATTGAGTTGCTTAAGCAAGACCCGTTGACAAGACGAGCCATCATATCTCATTACGACATCAATGAGATACAGAAGTATGGCAAAGACACCCCTTGCAATGTTGTGTTGAACTTCTACTCGTACGATGGTGAGTCCCTCAACTTAACAATCTTTGCCCGGTCGATTGATCTTGTGTACGGTTTCTGTAATGATCAGTATTGCTTTAGCCGGTTACTCATGGACATTGCAGATGAGCTGTGTATGTATACCGGGGAGATGACATATATGATCACCAACCTACACATCTACGAAAAACATTTCTTTATCAATGAACGCAAATGAAATTCTTCGGCCTTATCAAAAGAGTGCTCTGGCTAAATGTCTTGAAGTACTTCGGGTTTATCGTATATGCTTCCTCATTGGTGAGCTTCGTACAGGGAAGACACTCGTGGGGTTGGCTCTCGCTAATAGTTGGCTTCGTCCTATGGAGTCTTGCCTATTTGTTACCAAGAAGAAAGTAATACCTCACGTATGGGATGACTACAAAAAGGCCGGGTTTAAGTTCAGTATGGACGTCACTAACTACGAACAGCTTGCCAAACTACCAAAGGGTTTCAAACCTAGTCTTGTTATATATGATGAGAGTCACACTCTTGGTGCCTTTCCTAAACCTAGTAAGCGGACCCAATTAGCAAGAAAGAGATTAAGCGGTATCCCGTCTCTTATGCTAACAGGAACACCATCACCTGAGAGCTTTAGCCAGCTCTTTCATCAGTTCTGGGTAACCGGCTGGGGACCATGGACTCGATTCACAACCTTCTATAAGTGGGCAAAGGAATATGTCAATATAGGTGAGACCTGGATAGGTAACGGGCGCAAGGTGAAGGACTACAAAGATGCTAAGCCCGCTGTTGAGTTGGAGTTCCGAAAGTTCAAGGTAACTATGACCCAGAAAGATGCCGGGTTTACTGGTAAGGTTATCGAAAAGATTCATACGCTACGCTTACCAGACAAATGCTATGATCTTATCCAAGACCTCAAAGAAAAGAGGTTCAGTGATCGTAGGAATTTGACAGCCGATAGTGCACCAAAGTTATTGATGTCGGTCCACCAGATAAGTTCGGGTACTTACATCAATGATGACGGTGATAAGGTGATCCTTGACTACTTCAAAGTCAATTACATCAAGAAAAAATTTGAAGGAAAAAAGATCGCCGTGTTCTATTGCTATATAGCAGAAGGGGATATGCTCAAGGCGTCCTTTAATAATTGGACAAGTGATCCTGCTCTGTTTGCAAAAAGAGATGATCTTGTTTTCTTGTGCCAGATAACTTCAGGCCGTGAAGGTATTGATCTGAGAACAGCCGATGATCTTATCTTCTTTAATATTCCTTACAGTGCAGTAAGTTACTTGCAAGGAAGGCAAAGAACGATGTCAGTAGATGGCGGCGACAAGACCGTGCACTTCCTCTTTACTGACGATGGTATTGAGAGGGACATCTTCGAAGTCGTTAAGAGTAAGAAGAAGTATACTGTGCAACACTTTAATAAGTTCATGTCATGAATGAAACATCGATCAAGTACAACTGCACTCGATGGTTAGAGCGAAAGGGCTGGATTCCTTTTCGCCTACGGAGTGCAGATGGTTCCGGTTGGCCGGATAACTTTTACATTCGCCGTGGCGTCTGTATATTCATTGAATACAAAACACCGAACGGTAAGCTGTCAGCTATTCAACACAAACGTCTTGACCAGATAAGGGCACAAGGGTTTGAGGCTTGGGTGGTTGATAGTATTGACTCACTCATATCTCAATACCACCATGATAACTAACCCCGGAATCGTTGCCCGACCAGCCGAAAAGATTCAAATCGGCGATGCAGTCACATTTCTCAATGGAGTCTATTACATAGTGATGGACATCTATCGAGGTTCACATGTCAGGTTAACACTTAAAGAGGAGGGCCCTCACGGCTCCCTTGTTAATCAGACTTTTTACCGTGAGGACTTTATATTTGTAAGAGTAGTAATATAAACCAAACACAACTATGGAAAAGAAGAAAAGAGGTTTCGCAGCAATGAAACCCGAAGCACGAAAAGAGATTGCCCGCCTGGGTGGCAAGACAATCTCAGAGAACAAAGATTACATGGCTGAAATCGGACAGCGCGGTGGACTCAAGTCGGCTCAACTTAGGAGAGATGCTAAGAAGAAAGAGCAGAGTGTACAGACACCAAAAAGCGATTGATCTTCTAAATCGCGAATCCCTGTTGTCGAAGTATCGGCTACCAATGCTTACTTTCGTATTTGTACTGATATGTATTTGGTCAGCAGAACGACGACTATAATACCAACAATAAAGCCGACTAGGAATACGAGCCCGAGGTTTGTTCGCTTCGGGCTCAATTCCCTTTTTACAGATACCGGTGTTCTTATCACTGTGTCTTGCTCAGGGCATTTAGCATCCACGAGCAACGTGTCAATCCTATCAACTCCCTTCCTCCATCTTATCTCCACTCTTATGCTGTCCTTCTTTAAGATGATCGGGGTTTTATACTTATCCACATCACTCACCAACTTCGGTTCAAACTTTACCTCAACAGCCGGAAACTTAAATCGCTTCTCTTCGTATACGGTATCAACATTTACTTGAGCACCTTTAGCAATAGCTTTGAGCTCGTGGTATTTAGACTTCTTAAGGTGCCAATTTGCCGAACAACCAGTCATCACCATGGCCAGAAGTAGACATACAACAGCTTTCATATTGGTTTGGTGTTTTCAATTTCAAGTATGGACCTAAACAGCACATCAGCAATTTCCTCTTGACCTCTTTCACTGTTCAAATATTCGGCCTCACCACGGTTGTCAAAGAATAGGTTCTCAACAAGAACAGCCGGACAAGTGGTTTGAGTTAGCATAGCAAATCTTGCCTCTTTGTCGTGGTCACCATCAGTGGTGTCACTCCTAAAAACAAACTGTGGCAGCCTACTCATGTATTCACTGCAAAAAATTTCAGCAATAACATCCGACTTTGTTTGGCCAGGAGACGTAAATATTTCATTACCCTTACCACCTCCGGCATTAGAATGAATCGAAATGAGTATCGCATTCGGATATTTGCTGTGAACTTTATTAGCCCACTCCACTCGTCTACTTAATGGTGTATCTTCGACATCATCATAGATCAGTACGAAATCAAAGTTGTGTTTCCACAGCTTATGATATAACCTTTCAGCAATCAAACGATTGATGACACCTTCGTATATGGTAAATCCATCAGGAAAGGTATGCATCTTGTTAGGCGCCGTGGTGTACTTTCCATCTTCTGTTAATCCACCATGACCGGCATCAATTATATATACGTAGTTACTCATTATCCAAATAGGGTTTTGTAAATTGCAGTGAACAGTGCAGATAGCAAACCCCATACGATTCCTCCTACCCATAGCAAGGTATTCTTACGTATGCGCTCTGCTTTTAATTGTTCTTCAATAAGTTTAAGTCGGCGTTCATCCTCAATTTGTCTGTCCATTAAACCGGGCACTTTATTTGCGGGATCGCCGTATATGCCTCTTTTGATTTGACTAAGCTCCTCTCTGGTATATTCGGCGTGTTGGTCGAATTTCCTTATGAGTGCATCAATTTTTGACTGCTCTTGATCAGACATAGTAGGTGTATATCTTTTTAAATGCAAGGATCCTTAATAACAAGCTCTACGGGATTACGCGTGTTATAAGGTTGCTGGTTCCGTATGGCGCATTGGCATGGAAGTAATTCACACCCCATACTCTGTATTGGTATTGTCTGCCTACAACGACCGCTGCGTCCAAATAGGTTTGGCTAGGGTAGTCAGTAGCAATAAGCAAAAACGGACCACCATTTTCACTCCGGCTGATCGACCAGCTCGTTATAGTCCCTCCAGTGATAGGTCTGGTCCATGACAGGGAGATCACGGAAGGGTCGTTTACCGCGGTTACATTGCTAGGCGCGTCGGGTTCGTGTGTGCTGATTGAGCTCGACTCAGTGTATCCTGAGGCGCCGCCTGGACCCTCTGCTCTTACCCGATAAGTATAAGTATTGCTCGCCGTAGGTGTCTCGTCCGTGTAAGGAGAGGCCGCGTCGTTTGTCAGGAAGGTGAAAGACCCGGCGTTTACCTTCCGTTCTAGGCGATAGGTTGTTATATCACCAGTCGCGCCTGACCAACTGATCGGGATATCTCCGCTTGAGTTGAGAGATACAAATACACTGGAGGGCGCGGTCGGCGGTGGGGCGATGACTTCGTATGTGATTGTTCCGGTATTACAAAAAGCGGAACACTCTGATATTTCGGTCCCGTTTTGTCCGTCGATATCCGCACACGCGGCAATTTGAAAACGGTACGTGCGCCCGAGTGTTGCGGCGGGATAAGTGTATGAGGTTGAAAGGCCTATAAACGCGTTTTCTTTTACGACCCCATTTTCATACATCACCATATAATAAGCCGTTGGTGCCGTCCCGGAAGACGGAGGATCGAACGTTAATTTAGGACCGTTCGGGTAGTCATTAATAGCGAGACAATTCTCCGGCGGGTTAGGCTTTGGCGTCGATGGCCATCCTCGAAACTCCAGCATGGAATGAGGCGCCGTAAACCCGGCCGTTGTGGACAGCGTTGTGAGGCTCTTATTCCCGGTCTCGTTTCCGTCTACTTGTTGAGATATTGATCGGCCAGCACCAGCAGCAGACTTAATGGACAAAGGACCGGATTCAGGAAGTTGAGCAAGTGATAAGAACGGAATTAATAGCAGAATGAGAGTTCTCATTTACGTCTCCTTTTAAGTTTGGCGTTTTCTTTTTTCAACTTTTCTACCTCAGCTTTGAGTTCAGCAATTGCTGCATAAAGAGGCACAACCATTTTTGAATAATTGACCGACCACATAACCGAGTCGGCTTCCGGAACGTTAACATACTCCGGCGCGACCTCAGCAAGCTCTTGCGCGATAAATCCAGTCTCGTTCTTTCCGTTATCCTTGCGGTCGTAGTTACGGACGAGCTCGGCGATTGCTTCAACCTTTTCGAGCTGGGAGCCGACAGGCTTGACATTCTTTTTGAGTCTCCGGTCTGAGGTTGCGACCCAGTCGGTCGCGGTGCCAACGCCTCCGGTTGAAAACGTGAATTTATCCCCACTACTATTTAGCCGTAAGTCAGTAGTTCCAGAGGGGATGTAACTTGTCCATGTAACAGCGGTTCCTCCGGTTCGTCTGAGCTCAAGCCCGACGGCGCTGGTGCTTGTTCCGGTGTTGCGTATGTAAGAGTTGCTACTTGACTGAACCTCTAAAGCGAGTGTCGGGTCGACCCCAATACCTAAGCGCCCATCACCCTTTAACCTCATAAGCTCATTGGAGGTTGTTGAGGATGTCCCGGCATACCAAACGTGAGCGGCGTCGGTTGACTCGACTTGGTAGGAAAGGAAGTTAGGGGCGACTACACCCAGCCCGTAAAATTGATGATCGTTATTTGCGGGATCGAATAATGCGATTTTACGTTTTGCAGTCGATGCGGGGAACCTCAAAATCCCCGTCCCCGTCAGCCTCATAAGTTCGTTTGTCTCTGCCTCAGTTGGTCCTGTTGCCGTCGTCCATGTAAAATTCCAGTTGGTGAAATTTATATGACTTCTTAACTGGGCGTTATTCGAAGCGAACCCGGTATAATGGTTATCGTCGTCGCTACCGGAAAGGATAAATTGGCGGTCAACACTTTTGCCCATGATTAGGCGACCATTTCCTTTCAGTCGTAATATTTCGTCGGAGGTTGTCGATGATGTTCCGGCATACCATACGTTACTCCAGCTTGTCTGCGGTATTTGATAGCGAAGAATGCCGGTATTGTACCCGAATCCCGCGAACTCATGGTTATTGTTAATATATTCAGCAAGTACGATTTTCCTGTTTTCGACATTGTTTGAAAACTGCAAAGGCGCGTTTGGTGTAGTAGTGCCAAGGCCTAAGTTGCCCAAGATGTAAGACGAACCATTAGGGCTAAGGTTAATGGTTTCAGTATTTGAGCTATTTCTTGCAATCAGGCTTCCATATACCGACAAACTTCCTGTATCAAGTATGCGGGCAAGTACAATACCGTTATTTGAATCGTGAACCCTGAATCCGTTAGTAGCATTTGCCACAAAAAAAGAGTTCACGCCAATAGGCACACGGCTGTTGAGCGTTACCCATCC
>Ga0207873_1001475_pt1 | contig 22431 bp, 15 predicted proteins | sample BGWIniCompost_FD_187373 | JGI IMG/M metagenome (GOLD analysis project Ga0207873, IMG submission 187373) | Cellulose adapted compost microbial communities from Newby Island Compost Facility, Milpitas, CA, USA - BGW Initial Compost (SPAdes)... ...
CACTCCAGCTTGTAGTCGAACCCGAACATCTCGCGCGTCCGGGCGCGGTCCCAGACCAGCGGGTCGAAGGGCGAAAGAACAGTCGTTAACGTCGGGCGGATCGCATGGTCCGCCGCGCGACGGGCCAGGTCGAGGTTGTCTGGGTGGACGTAGCCGGGCTCCTTCCACCCTTCGACGTGGACGCTGATGAGCGCGCCCTCGTCGCCGAGCTCCCGGACGGTCCGGGCCGTCTCGGAGCGGGCGGTGCGGTAGTAGTCCGCGACCCAGCGCGCGGGTGCGACGCCGAGGGCGCGGACGGCCTTGAGGGCGAGGGCGCGCCGGACCTCGTCGCGGGAGGGGAGCCGCGCGTCGTCCCAGCCCGGTAACACCCGTTCACGCAGGTCGTAGACCCGCTGGAAGTTCTCGCGGCGGGCGATCATGAGCTCGCCGGCGGTGAAGAGGGCTTCGAGGGCGCGCTTTTCGGCCTTCCACTCCCACCACCCGCCGGCGCTGCCGTCGTCCCGTTCGAAGTCCGCGGAGCGGACGGGCCCGTTTCGGCGGATGTGTTCCAGGACGCGGTCGAGCACGTCGCGGTGTCGTTCGACCCAATCCTCGCGGTACTTCCACCCCATCCCCGAGGGGTCGAGCATGCGGTGCCTGAAGAGCGGGTAGTCCTCGATGGGGAGGAAGCACGCCTCGTGGGCCCAGTACTCGAAGAGGGCGCCTTCGGCGAGGAGCTCGTCGAGCCAGTGGGGTGCGTAGGGCCCTAGCCGGGACCACAGGACGAGGTAGGGGCTCCGGGCGACGACCTGGATGGTGTCGATCTGGAGCGCGCCCATCCTGCGGATGGCGGCGAGGACGTCGTCCTTGCGGGCGCGACGCCGTGGGCGCCGATCGAGCCCTTGCGCGGCGAGGACGAGCTCGCGCGCGGCGCGTGCGGAGAGGTGTAGGGGCATCGTGTTGTCGGAGTCGGGTGCGTTGGAGCGGGAATGGTGGGGGTGGGAGGGTGGTGGGGCAAGGGGGGCCGTGGGGGTGAGGGCGTAGGGCTTAGGGTGTAGGGCTTAGGGTGTAGGGCTTAGGGTGTAGGGCTTAGGGCGTAGGGCGTGGGGCGTAGGGCGTGGGGCTTAGGGCGTGGGGCGTGGGGCTCAGGGGCTGGGGGCGTACCGGAGCCCTAGCCCCTGAGCCCTAAGCCCCGAGGCGGGGGTCAGGGGGCGGACGCTACCTGAGCCCTAACCCCTAAGCCCTGAGCCCCGGGGCGGAGGGGGAAGGGCGGAGACAAGGTCCACCCTGGCACGCCCCCTGAAACGGGGAGCCCCTTGGAGCGGCGGGGAGCGTGAGGACGCGGGCGCCGGTGGCGGCGGTCGGTAACAGGAATCGAGGGCAAGGAAGGCAGTCATGAAAGTATCGTGGCGAAACCGGGCGGTGGTAATGGCGCTGGTGGTCGCAGGGTCGATGGCGGTGGCGGTACCGGCCCGGACGCAGACGCCCCAACCGGCGCCGCCGATCCCGGACAGCGTGCGCCAGATGTTCGTGGAGCTCCAGCAGGTGAGCGCCGAGCTGGAGCAGATCCAGGAAGCGACGTTGGCGGCGAACGAATCGCTCCGGCAGCAGCGGGCGGCGACGCAGGCGGCGGTGGAGCGCGCGATGGTGGAGGCGGACCCCCAGGCGAAGAGGCGTCTGGACCGGCTACGCGCGATCGGCGGGGAGCTGCGGGAAGCGCAGGCGCGGCAGGACACGGCGCGGATGCAGGCGTTGATCGGGGAAGCTCAACAGCTCCAGCGCGAGTTGCAGCCGGCGCAAGCGGCGGCGATGCAGCGCGAGGACGTGGTGAAGCAGGTCCAGGCGTATCAGGAACGATTGCTCGCGGCGATGCGGGCGCACGACCCGCGCACGGACCAGCTCATCACCCGGCTCGAGTCGCTCGCGCGGCGGATCCAGGCGGCGTCGCCGTAAGGGCGGCGGCCTGCCGGAGCGCCGCGGCGGTCGATGGTGTATGTTTATTTCGATTGCCGCCGCGGACGGACCGTGGGGCGAGAGACGCGAGGCGAGATGACGTATTGGGTGAGGCGGCTGATCGTCGTCAACATCGTGATGTATGTGGTCACGATGGCGGCGCCCGAGCTGTACCGTGCGCTGATGTTCGTGCCGGCGTGGGCGCTGGTGCGCCCCTGGACGCTGGTCACGTACATGTTCCTGCACGGCGGGTTCGGCCACCTGTTCTTCAACATGCTCGGGCTTCTCTTCTTCGGGCCGCGGTTGGAGGCGCGGCTCGGCTCCCGGGCGTTCCTGCAACTCTATTTCCTGAGCGGGATCGGCGGCGCGGTGCTGTCGTTCTTCTTCTCGCCGATGGCGGCGGTGGTGGGCGCGTCCGGCGCGGTCTACGGCATCCTTTACGGCTTCGCCCGCTTCTGGCCGACGGACGAGATCTACATCTGGGGCGTGTTCCCGGTCCAGGCGCGCGTCCTGGTGATCGGGCTCGCGGTCCTTTCGCTCTACTTCGGGATGGTGAGCCAGGGGAGCGGGATCGCCCACTTCGCGCACCTGGGCGGCTTCGTGGGCGGGTGGGCGTACCTGCGCTGGTGGACCCGACGCGTGCACCGGCCGAAGCCGGCAACAGCGCACACGACGATGGAGATCGTGTCCGGCGCGGCGCGACGGGAGGAGGAACAGTGGCGCAAGATCCCGCTCGAGGCGCTCCATGAGATCAATCGGGCCGAGGTCGAACGGATCCTGCGGAAGCTGGACGAATCCGGCGCGCGGTCGCTCACGCCCGACGAGCGTGCATTCATGAACCGGATGTGCGGGAACGCGTGACGCGGATCCGCGCCGGCGCGCATGTCCTTCAGTTCCGGACGAAGGCTCTGATCGGGCGGCCGACGCCGGCGTTGCCCGGGCAGGAGGCGACGGCGTTGGCCGGGCGGCAGACTCCGGCTCCGCTCCCGTAGCGGACGTCGGCGCGGCCGTCGTCCGGGCGCGCCACGAGAGTTCGGAAGTCCTCACAACCAGCACCCTTGCGCGGGCGCGGGCCCGGCGCGAGGATATTTTCATGCCGAGATCCGACGCACGACCCGACACCGTCGCGCACCCTTCGGCGCCCACCGAGTCAGAGGCGAGCGCGGCCGCGGGAGCGCAGCCCGCGGCCGCTGATCGTGCCGCACCCGCGTCGCCGGGGACGGCTTCGTCATCCCGATGGACGGCTTCCTCGTCCCCATCGTCCGAGACGTCGGGTTGCGGAGACGGGCCGACGCGCGGGAACAGCCGCGCGGCGAACCGGTTCGACCGGTCGATCGTGGAAGGTCCCATCCTGCCGGCCGTCTGGAAGCTCGCCTGGCCGACCATGTTGCACAACCTGATCGGCGGCTTGCAGGGGATGGTCGACCACGCGATGGTCGGCCATTTCGTGGGGTACACGGGGAACGCCGCGATCGGGGTGAGCCTGCAGATCTTCCTGGTCGTCGTCGTGTTCATCTCCTCGCTCTATACCGGCATGGGCGTGCTGGTGGCGCGGTTCGCCGGCGCGGGCGACGAGGAGAAGGTGAACCGGACGGTCTACCAGGCGTTCATCACGTCCGCCGCCCTGTCGATCCTGGTGCTCGCGCCCGTGGGGTACTTCGCCGCGCCCGCGCTGCTGGACCTGGTCAACGCCGCGCCGGAGGTACAGGCGGAGGCGCTTCCGTACCTGCGGATCATGTTCCTGTGCAGCTTCGGCATGATGTTCTTCTTCATGCTGGGCGGCGCGCTGCGTTCGGCGGGCGACGCGCGGACGCCGCTGCGGTACGGGGTGGTGGTAACAGTCGTCAACATCGTGCTGAACATGATCCTGATCCCGGGGCTGGGGCCGGCGCCGGCGCTGGGGACGGCGGGCGCGGCGGTCGGGACGGCGGTGGCGACGGGGGGCGCGAGTCTGTACGCGCTCTACGCGCTGCGGTGCGGGCACTGGGTCGTCGCCTTCCCGCGGGGCATGAGCCTGAAGCCGGATTGGGAAGTGATCCGGGCGCTGTTCCGCTTCGGGCTACCGACGGGGATCCAGGGGGTGGCAATGAACGTGGGCGGGGTGTTGCTTCTGCGCTTCATCGGCTCGCTGGAGCAGAGCGCGGAGGCGCAGGCGGCGTACGCCGTCGCCTACACGGAGATCTTCTCCCTGGTCAGCATGATGGCGATCGGGATCATGGGCGCGACGGCGGCGGTGGTGGGCCAGAACCTGGGCGCGCGGAGGTACGATCGAGCGACGCGCGCGGTCACGGTCGCGTCCCGGATCGGGCTGGTCGGCGCCGGCGGGATCGGGCTGCTCTTCCTGACGATCCCGCACGTGCTGCTAGCGGCGTTCGGGATGACCGACGCGGAGGTGGCGGCGCTGGGCGTGCAGCTCCTGCGGTTCCTGATCGTCTCGAGCTTCTTCCTGACGCTGGCGCTGGTGTACACCGGCGGGCTGCAAGGGACGGGCGACACGCGAAGCCCGCTCTACATTTCGCTCATCTCGCAGATCGTCGTGCCGCTCGGGCTCTGCTACCTTTTTCAGCAGATGAAGGGGCTGGAGCCGGGGGACATCTGGCTGGCGATCGTGGTGGGGCACATCACGCGGGGGACGCTGAGCGTGGGGCGGTTCAAGCAGGGGAAGTGGCGGGAGATCGTGGTGGATATCGGGCCGGCGCGGGCGTGACGTAGGGCGCGCTGCGTGCGCGGGTACGGCCGCATGGTGCGCGCTCGGCGCGCGGGGGGCGGCCCTCCGGGGCGCCGAAGCCCGGCGCGGTCGGCGGTTACGGATCCGCCCCCTCGCAGAGTACGGTGCCGGGCGTCCAGCCGGCGGGGACGACGGCGCCGTAGCTCATGCCGCAAGTCGCGCCGGTCTTCCGGTCGATGATGATCGCCGTCCATCCCTGCGAGGATGCGTTCACGATCTGGATCAACAAGTCGTTCGGCGTCTCCCACCCGTAGAGCTGCTCCACGCTTCCGGCGTAGCGACCGTTCCCCGAGGAGTAGTACATCTCTCGTGGATCTGGAAGCCGGCGGGCGTGGTGACCCGGCCGATGGGCCGCGCCTCAAGGTCGTAAACGATCCAATCGACCGGACCATCGGGCCGACCCGGCTGACGCACCCAGAGGTGTCCCTGCGGGCTGACCCTCACGTACCGGTACCCAACCTTCGAGTCGGGCGGCGGCAGCCGATCGACGGCGGCGCGGACGAAGGCGCGGCGGCGTCGCGTGCGCCCGCCAGCGCGACGGCGAACACCAGCGGCCACATGCCACGCCTCCTCATGGCACCTCCCTGGGCTGTCGTGGTGGGATCGGTCCGGGGAGCAGGCCTGAAGATAATGGGCGGCCCGGCGGAGCGGAACCGTGCCGGCGGACGAGCGTGCGCGTGACGTGGGCACAAGCCGGGTCCCGTGATCGACGCGAGTCGCCGAGGTGCGTGGCTCGATCGTGGCGGTGCTGGTGTTCGCGGTGACGGCGTCACCGTCGTTTCGGGCTCGAAGCGTCGGGGCTCGGCTGGCGTCCGGCGGATCTCCTTTCCGCAGACGGGGCCCCGTCGCCCTCTGCCACTTCATCGACGACGTCCTCGCCGCCGGCGGATCCTGCGGCGACGGGGCGCGCGCTGCGCTCAGCCGCCTTGGGAGCCTGTTGGCGCGGGGCGCCCGGCCCGGCGACCGTGCTCACGATCGGCCCGGCGGGCAGGAGCCCGAGCTCCCGGCCGGCTTCCTGGTACGCGGCGACGGGATCGGCGAGGAGCCGGACGAGGGGCTCGACGAGGGCGAAGAAGGTGACGTAGTACTCGGGCTCGGTCCCGAGCACGCACGGGCGGTCGGAGACGAGGTCGAGGACGCCGACGGGGTTGGAATCGGGTCCGATCCGCACGCTCAACATGCTCCGAATATCCCCACCCTCGCCCCCGCGGGCGAAGTAGCGGCCGATCTCGTCCTGCACGGCGCGCTCGAGGTCGGCGCACGACTCGGCGACCATGGTACGGGTGTCCTCGTAGATCCCGGGCTGCCCGGTGAGGAACGCGTGGGGCGCGCCGGGGAGCGCGAGGCGGTGGCCCTGGGGCGTCTCGGCGCGGTGAGGCACGGGGAGGGAGAGGACGACGTCGCCTGGCTCGCCGCCCGGGCGCCCTGCCAGCTCGGCCGGGAGGTAGAGGAGCGCGCGCAAGCCGTCGAGACGGTGCCGGGCGCGGTCGAAGAAGCGGAGCCGGTCGACGAGAATGGCAGGGTAGGGCTCCGCCGCTTCGGGATCCGGCTCGGCAATGAGGAAGACGCGGGCGCGCAGCACGCTGTCGGGCGCATGGACGAAATACCGTGCGAGGGCGACGACGCGGGCGAGGACGTCCCGGATGGCGCGGAGCGCGGCCTCGCGGCGGGCGGCGGCGTCGCCCTGGTGCGCGGCGAGCGCCCTGGCGCTCTCCTCGGCCTCGCGGAAGAGGCGGGGGTAGTCGATGAATACGTTGGGGTTCGGGGAGCGGTGCACGGCCTGGATCATCCGGCGCATCCGCTCGGCGTTCTGCCATCCTTCGGCCCGGAGCCGGAGGTAGAGGAACGAGGCGAGGACGGCGAGCATCGCCCAGAACGCGGCGACCCAGACCGCGGGCCGACCGGGCTCGAAGGCGACGAGACGCTGGAGGAACTCGCGCGTCGCCGCGCGGATCTCGCCGGGGAACAGCGCCGCCGCCGCGGCGAGCAGGAACGCGACGAGTGCCGCGAGCGCCGGGAACACGGGGCCGAGCGTCCAATCTTCGATGCGTCGCCTGAGATCGGTCATGGAGCACCTCGCGTTTCGGGCGTGGACGCGGTGGGGGGTGTGGCAAGAGAGGGGCCAGGGGGCGCAGACTGGGCGCGCCTTCGGCGCGCGGGGGCGGCCGCTTTGCGGCGGGGCGCGGCGCGCTCCGGGCGCGGGCGCGGCCCTTCGGGCGGCGGCGGCCACCGTTGGCGGCGGGAGCCGGCCGGCCGCGACTACCGCCGCACGTCCAGCTCGCCGCGGAGGAGCGTGGTCGGGCCGAAGGTCGGGCGGCCGAGCGGGCCGGCGTCGACGCCGAACCGTCCGTCGAGCCGGTACTCGACGGTGCGCTCGGTGAGGAGCCTGATGGCGGCGTCGGCGAGGCCGGGCACGTCGGCGAAGCTGATCGTGAGGTCGATCGGGACGACGGTGTCCTGCTGGGCGCGGAGCGGCAGGCCGAGGGGGAGTTCGACGGCCGCGGCGTGCGCACCCTCGAGGAGCAGGTCGCCCTCGACGGTGGAGAGGGTGAGGCCGAACGCGTTCGGGTTCTGGACCCGCGCCCAGATGCGGACCGCGGCGCCGCCGAGCGGCCGCGTCGACGACGGGCCCAGGAGCCGCAGCTCCGAGCGGCGGCCCTCGGCCGCCTGGAAACGCGGCGGTTCGACGCGGATCAATTGGGAGACCGTCGCGCAGCCCGCGAAGAGGAGGGCGACGGCGAGCAGCAGGTACGGATTGCGTATCACTCTCATGGCTTGCTCCGGTGTCGACGCCAAGCTAAGGCCCCCGACGCGGCGTCGCCAGACGAACCCGCCTCCAATGTCAGATCCCGACGTCGTCGCGCATTGTGTTCCGGGGAGTCTCCGCACACGGCCGAGTCGCCGGACCTGGATCGTAACGGAGGAGAACCATGGCGGATCGCATTCGCCGCGCCGGAGCCCACCGCATCGGCCCACGCCTTCTCACCGTGCATCTCCCTGCCCTGGTCGCCGGCCTGGCGGTCGCGACTCCCGTCGCGGCGCAGGGCCCGCCACCGGTGGGCGGAGCCGGCGAGGCCGCGGCGCCAGGCGACACCGTCAAGGCCATCATCGACACGATGCCTCAACGGCCGAAAAAAGGCGCACAGTTCGCAATCCCGCTAGCGAGCATTTCGCTGCCGGGGCTCGGCCAGTACCTCCACGGCGCGTGGGGGACCGGCGTCGCCTACACGGGCTCGGCGGGCGGCGCTCTCGGGCTCGCGCTCTGGGTCGGGGCCGACCCCGCCGCGTCGGACCCCTGGCCGCGGCGGGGGCGCGATCAGTTCGCGTACGAAGCGGCGCACGCCTACCAGTCGATCGCCTTCCTCAGCGCTTGGGACGCCTTCCACCAGGCGATACCCGGGCTACAGACGGAGGGGAAGTACGAATTCCTCCCGCCCCGCGAGAGCCTCGGCGACCTCCTCACCGCGCCGTTCGAGCCCGAATTCCTGCGCCGCCCGACGACGTGGGCGCACCTGGCGTACACCGGCCTCGTGGCGGTGCTGGCGGTCGGCGGTCGGGAGCCCGGGATCGACTACCAGCCGTTCCGGCTCAACGACGCGGCGTTCGCGACGTCGCTCTCCTACAACGCTGCCGTGAGCGAGGAGGCTCTCTTCCGGGGTTGGATCTTCCCTCTCCTCCATCAGAACCTGGGACAACGGTTCTGGCTGTCCAACTCGCTCCAGGCGGGGACCTTCGGCCTCCTGCACCTCGGCCAGGCAGGTCCGTACGCGCTGATGATCACGGGCTGGGCGTGGTACGAGGGGTGGGTGACCCGGCGCAACAACTGGAGCATCCGGGAATCGATCTTCCACCACTTCTGGTACGACGTCGTGATCTCCGTCGCCGAGATGCTGGTCGAGGAGCGGCGCCCGGTGATCCGCATCACGCTTCCGACGATCCGGTTCTGAGGGGGGTGTGGATTGAGAGGAGGCCGCCGCCGGCGACCGGCGGCGGCGATCCTCAACGCGCCGGGGCGCCCTTGACGACCTCCCGAACCAGGTCTCGCGCGGCATCCGGGGCGAGGCGCGCGAGATTCTGGTTGGTGAACCTCGGGTCGTCGGTGACGTCGCGCAGGAGCGCGATCCCCGCCGGAACGGACGGGAGCGGCTCGCCGGGGCTACGGAGCTCGACCTCGGCCATGACGAGTCCCTCGAGGGGCCCGCGAAATACGTCGACCTCCCAGCGATCGATCACGTACCGAACCTTCTCGACCTGCCGGTCACCCGCCATCTCGAAGAGCTTCTCACCGCTCTCTTCGTCGACCACGACCTCGACCTCGTCACGCACGAGGCCGCGGCCGGCCTTGATGGTGAGCAGGTACTCGCCGTCGCGGGCACGGACGCGGACCGCCGGCTCGCCTTCGGTGAGGTATCCCTGGCGGATCTCCGAGCGCCCGGACGCCGCCCGGAGCGCGTCCGGCCGTTCGACGCGGCAAAGGAAGCGACGCTCGATCTCTTGCATGAGAACCTCCGGAGTGTGGTCGAGGGCGGGTTTCAGCCTGCGGTGGCGGTCGGGCCCGACCATGCGGTGGCGCCGACGCACGCGGCGATGATGCGGTCGACGATGTCGATTCCGAGGAGCCCGCGCTCGATCTCCCGCGCCACGGCGGCGAGCACGCGTGCGCGGAGCTGGTCCGGCGCGAGCCGGTCGCGCGGGTCGAGGAAGCCGTGCCGCTCGAGGTACTCGTGGAGCCGCTCGCACGCGTCCCGCCTGAATCGTGCGATCCGTCCCGCTTCGAGCTCCTCCATGAGCCGCGCCGCGTCGCCGCCGATCATTCGACAGAGGTCGTCGACGCGATCGATGAACGCCTTGCTGATCGCGCCGGACGCCACGAGCGCCGCGCGGTCGACCGGCCGGCCGCGTCCGATCCGGGCCGCCGTGACGGCCGCCTCGAGCGCCCGGGCGGCCGCCTCGACGCGGGCGTAGGTTCCCGCGTCGTCGCCCAGGACCGCGAGACCGCCGTATTCGACGAGATTGCGGAGCGCGCCCCACGTCTCGACCCGGAGCGACAGCAGGCGGTAAAGCCGCTCCGCGTCGTCCATCAGGTGCCAGAGGTGCACCGTGCCGGGGTCGGCGTGGATGTCGATGGGCGGAACGCCGAGCATGCGGCCGTATTCGAGGTACGACGCGCCGCCGGGGGCGGGGACTGGCGTCGTCGGCGGATCGACGACGGGGAGCGGCGTCGCTTCGCCCGCGCGGGCGATCCGCCGCGCCTCTGCGAGATCGATGAAGCGAGCAGGAACGTCGGGCCGGGTCGCGAGCACACCTCGCCACTTCCCTACCTCGTCGGGCTGGGCGGTGAAGTAGAAGACCTGGCGCCCGTCGGCGGCGAGGGCGATGGCGGTCTCCATGATGGCGCGGGCGCGCTCGTCGTCGCTGTTGCCGAGCGTCTCGTCCAGGAGCAGCGGGAGTCGCGGGCCCGTCTCACGGCTCTCGACGAATGCGATGCGAACGGCGAGGAGGAGCTGGACGCGCGTGCCGCTGGAGAGCTCGTCGAGGGCGCGGCCGATGCCGGCCGTCGTGTCGTAGGCGCGGAAGGCGGGCGGCTCGCCATCGTCGAAATCCAGCCGGTAGCGTCCGCGGGTGATGCGGGCAAAGAGGTCGCGGGCGCGGCGGAAGACGTCGGGGCGGTGCTGGTCCCGGGTGGCGCGCTGGAGGAAATCCACGAGCACGCCGGCGACGACGGCGTCCACGTCGCGGTCGCGCGCCTCGCGCAGTGCGTCCTCGGCGCGGGCGAGGCCGGCGAGGGCGGCCTCGAGGTCGTGGCTGCGCTTGGCCTGGGAGATCCGCTCCTCGATGCGGGTGATCCGTTCCCGGAGCTGCTCGGCCTCCTGCTCCTCGGCCTGCGCTGCGGCGAGAGCCTCCCGGAGCGTGGGCGAGTCCTGGTCCTCGAGCCCCGGCTCGTAACCGGGCGCGCGGGTGAGGCGGTCGAGGGCGTCGCGGCGACGCAGCTCGGCGTCGGAGAGGCGCCTGGCCGCGGCGCGGAACTCGGCGAGGCGGCCGCACCAGTCGCGGACGGTGGACTCGTCGTCGGGGCCGAGGTCGAGGCGTGCGAGGAGTTGCCGGCGCTCAGCCTCGAGTTCGGCGATCTTCCGTTCGCCGTCGGCCAGGCGACGTCGGGCGTCGGCGGCGTTGTGGCCTGCCTCCTCGTGTGCGCGGGCAGCCTTCTCCAGCTCCGCGACGGCGGCGGCGAAGTCTTCGACGGAGGCGAGGTGGCGATCACCGGCGGTCACGCCGGCGACGTGCTCGGCCCCCGGGTCAACGACAGTCGCTGAGGGCGCGCCGGACACGCCGGTGGCCGGCGTCGGCCGCACACCGTACGGCGCGATCCGCTCCCACGCCTCGGCGAGCGCGGCATCGAACTGTGACCGGGCTGCGTTCAGCGCCGCCCCGGCGGCGGCGACGTCGGCGGCTGCTCCGTGCCAGCGGGCGACGCCCTGGGCGAGCCAGACGAGCTTCGCCGGATCGGTTTCCGGGCGAACTCCGAGGCGGGCGGCGAGCGCGGCGCGGCGCCGGTCGAGGTCGGCGAGGGCTCGTTCGAGGTCGGCGCGGCGGTCGGCGGCGTCGGCGCGGCGGCGCGCGCGCTCGGCATCGAGATGGGCCTCGGCGAGTCGCCGCTCGATGCGGTCGAGCGCGGCGACGACATCGTTCTCGGTCCAGCGCGCGGGCGCCTCGACGCCGAGGCGCTCGAGCCCCAGGCGCTCGAACTCGGCGCGGTGGACGGCCCGTGCGTCGCCGGTGGCGGGCGGGCGCCGGAGAAGGAGGCCCAGGATCGCGAGGGCGGCGAGGGCGAGCGCGCCGGCGATGGCGAGGCCGATCCGGGTGCCGGGGAACGCGGTGGCGGCGAGCCAGCCGCCCGCGAGGGATGCGGCGAAGAGTAGCGTCGCGGCGGCGAGTCCGGCCGTGCGCAGGCGGCGTTCGCGTCGGGTCGTGCCGTCCGCGGGCGCGGCCGCGCCGGCGTCGCCCGGGGCGCGGAGCCAGAGGCGGAGGAGTCGGGCGCCGGTGTTGAGAGCTTCCGCGAGCGTTTCGGCGTCCCGCCGCGCGTCCGGGCTCGAGTCCGCGCCCAGCCAGCGGAGTTCGGCGTCGGCCGCGGCGGCTCGACCGAGGAGGTCGGCGGCGTCGCGCGCGAACGTGGCGAGCTCATCGAGGGCGACGGAACCCGGGGGATCGCCCGCCGCCCCAGTCACGCCGATCGCCCGCGCCAACTCGTCGCGCGCGGCGACGGCTTTCGCGAGTTCGCGCTCGCAGGTCTCGATCGTACGGCGCAGATCGGCCAGCCGACCGGTGTGTTCCCGCAACGCGGTCAGCGTTTCGTGCGCGACGCCGTCGTCCGGGAGTCCGGATGCGGCGCGGGCGGCTTCCGCGGTCTCGAGGTCGCGGGCCGCGGCCGTGAGATCCTTGCGCGCATCTTCGAGCTTGAGGCGGATCGCCTCGAGCCGGTCGGCCTCGTCGCCCCTGAGGAGCGCCATCGGCGCGGGGAACGCGTCGAGCGCGCGGCGGGCGTCGGCCTCCTCGGCCACGGCGTCGGCGTGTTCGATCGCGAGCTGGAGGACGGAGGCGCGGCGGGCGGCCGCCTGGGCGGCCTCGAGCCGCCGGCGCAGCGACGCCAGTTCGCTCTCCTCGTGCCGGAGCTCCTCGTGCCGCTTCCTGGCCTCATGGACTTTCTCGCGCGCGGCCTTGAGGGCGTTCAGCTCCCTGGTCGGGCGCGAGGGCGCGTCCTGGGCGCCGACGGCCCTGGCCGCGCGGGCCAGGTCGTAGCCGCCGGCGGACTCGCGGAGGATCTCCTCGGCGAGAGCGCGGTCCTCGGCGGCGAGGAGCTCGTGGAGCGAGAGGCGGTAGCGGTCGCGCGTCTCGGCGGGCGGGAGCGGCGGCGCGGACGCGTCCGCGCCGCCGCGCTGCCAGCGCGTGCGTCCCGCCTCGGTCTCGACCATCCACTCGTCGTCGCCGATCCGGAACCAGCCGGCGAGCGACGCGCGCTCGGGCGCCGCGGCGCGGGGCCAGAGGAGAGACTCGATCGCCCGCGCCGTCGTCGTCTTCCCCGACGCGTTCGGCCCGTGGACGATGTTGAGCCCGGGCGAAAGCTCCTCGAGCCGGAATCCGCCGTCCTCCACGCCCGGCATCCGCCGAACGACCAGCCGTTCGAAGCGGAGCGCGTCGCGGCTCATACCCCCTCCTTCTGCGCGAGCAGCTCGTCGAGGAGGAGCGATGCCTGGCGCGCGAGCGCGTCCACGGCGACCGTGCGGGCGTCGACGTCGTCGCCGAGTCCCAGATAGGGCTTCGCGGTCCGGACGCCCTCGACCGCGGCGACGGCGTCGCGAAAGAGAGGTTCGAAGACGGAGTCCGCGAGGTCCCCCGCAGCGACCCGGGCGGCGCCACCGAGCGCGTTTGCCGCACCAGTCATTGCCGTGCGAGCCGGGCCCCGCACGTTTCCCGCGCCCACCGCCTCCGTCACGGTGCCTGCCGGCACGCTCGAGCCCGGGGCACCCCCCTCCAATGCGATCAGCAGCCGGGCGAGCACACCGACCGGGTCGTTCCCCTGCGCGAGCTCCGCCAGGTCCCGCGCCGGGCGAGTCCGGACCTCGACGCTCTCGACGTAGGCCGTAACCGATCCCGCGCTGAGTTCGAGGTCCGTGCGCAGCGCCTCGAGCCGCGCGGCGACCGAGCGGTGGAGCGGCGTGCGGCCGACGACGCGGACTCGGTAGCTCACGTAGCGGAGCGGGCCGCCCTCCGCGGCGGCGTCGGCGAAGTGCGTCCTGAGCGCGGCCGAGGCCCGGCGGTCGAGGTCCTCCGGCTCGCCCGCGCCGTCGATGTCGACCTCGACGACGTGGTAACGCACCGACGAGAGCGGAACCATGCGCGCGCGGAACGAGCGGCCCGGCTCGACCTCGACGATCCAGACGCCGTGCCGGCCCGGCTCGCCCGGGTCGAGGGCCTGCGGAGAGCCGGGGTACAGGACGGTCGCGGCGCCGGGGTCCTCGATGAGCCGCGGCGCGTGGACGTGGCCGAGGAGCCAGAAGTCGACCGGCGCGGCGCGCAGCTCGGCGAGCGTGACCGGCGCGTAGTCGCTCCGGGGCTGGTCGAGGTCGGCGTGGAGGAGGCCGAGGACCGGCACGTCATCGCCCGTGGGGCCGAGCGCGAAGGAGGAGAGAGGACTCTCGCTCACCCGCGCGGCGGGGAACGACCAGCCGACGACGTGGAGCGCGCCGTTGCGGGAGCGTACTGTGACCCGCTCCCAACGCCCGCCGCGGCCAAGGAGGTGGAACCGCTTGCCGCCGAGCTCGTCGGCGAGGCGCGGGAAGACGTCATGGTCGTGGTTGCCGGCGACGGCGACCGTCGGGATCCCCGCCTCCGCGAGCCGGCGGAGTCCCGCCTCGAGCGGGCCCGTCGCCTCGTAGTACCGGTTCGCCTGGTCGACGATGTCGCCGCTCAGGGCGACGACGTCGACGCGCTCGGCGAGGGCGAGGTCGACGATCCGGGTCCAGCACGCGGCGCTGGAGACCTCGCGTCCGTCCACGTGCTCCGGGAGTCGGGCCGAGCGCCGGCCGATGTGCACATCGCCGCAGCAGAGGATCTTCACGGGCTCTTCGCTCGATTCGGTCGCGTGTTGCGGGCGTCACTCGGGCCATCCAAGGTAGCGAGACCGGCCGACAGAGGCACGGGTGATCGCCGCTACCCGCCCTCCGTCCACCTCCGCACCAGCTCGGCTCCGCCGTGCATCCCCTGGGTCCCGAGGAGGACGAGGAGGTCGTGATCGCGGACGCGGTCGAGGGCGCAGCGCAGCGCGTCGTCGAGGCGCTCGTGGTGGACGGCTTCGACGCCGGCGTCGTGCAGCGCGCCGAGGAACGCCTCGCGCTCGGCGTCGGTAACGCGGTCGGTGACGCCCACGGCTTCGCTGCTGCTGGTCACGACGAGGGAGTCGAACCTCAGCCGGCGCGACCAGATCCCGATCGTCTCGCCGTATCGGCGGTTGAACTCGGCTCCGCGCCCGCCCCGGATCGCGGCCACCAGGTGCACCCGTCCCCGGCGCAGCCCGGCGACGACGTCGAAGAGGACGCAGAGGGCGTCGGGGTGCGTCGCCGTGTCGTCGAGGAGCGCGAAGCGGCCGCAACGCTCGTACTGCAGGCGACGCGGCGGCGGTCGCACGGAGGCGAGGCCCTCGCGGACGGCCTCGGGCGGCGCGCCGAGGCAGAGGCCAGCGACGGCCGCGAGGGACGCGTTCCGCAGGTTCGACCGGCCGAGGAGCCCGAGCTCGATCGGGAAGCTGACGGGACCGACCGTGCCGCCGTCCACGGTGGGGATCGGGCGCACGACCTCGAGGAGCATACCGCAGCCGCGCGGGCCGCGACGACGGCGGTGGACGCGCACGCTGGCGCCGCGGCCGAGCCCGCACGCGACGGCCGTCGCCCGGCTCGCCTCGACCAGCCGGCCGACGATGCGCTCCTCGCGCGGGTAGACGACGGCGCCGTCGGGGCGGATGTGGTCGAGGAAGCGGGCCTTCGCCTCGACGTAGCGCCGGAAGGAGCCGTGGTAGTCCGCGTGCTCGAGGGGCGCGATGCAGGTGAAGACGCCGAGGGCGAAGTCGAGGCCGTGGATGCGGTCCTGGACGAGCCCCTGGCTGGTCACCTCCATGGCGCATACGGTGCACCCGGCCGCGACGACGCGGGCAAGGGCGTCGTGCAGCGCGAGGGGGTCGGGCGTCGTGAGGTGCTGCGGCTCGTGCGGCTGGCCGGGGAGTCGCATCCCGAGGAAGTCCGAGCCGATGATCCCGGCGCACACGCCGGCCCGGCCCAGAATCGCGTCGATCATGTTCAGCGTCCCGGTCTTGCCGAACGATCCCGTGATCCCGACCAGGCACAGGCGGCGGCCAGGCCAGTCGTGCCAGGCGGCAGCCAGCTCGGCGAGGGCGCGGCGGGTGTCGAGGACGCGGACCGCGGGCACGGTGACATCGACGGCGGCGCCGTCCTCGACGACCACCGCCGCCGCGCCGCGCCGGACCGCAGCACCCACGTGCAGGTGGCCGTCGGTCTTGTGGCCGCGGAGCGCCACGAAGAGGTCGCCGGGCTCGACCTCCCTGGCATCGAACACGATGCGCCGCACCTCCACCCCCTCCGCCTCGCCGGCCGACGTGACGCCGCTCAGCGCGCGGACCAGGGGGGCGAGGGGGCGCGGCCGATCGGTTCGCATCGCTCACCTCCCGGCCGGGGGCGCGGTCGCCGGGACCGCCAGCGTGTCGGCCGCCGGCGTCGCCAGCGTGTCGCGCGTCGGCATCGCGAGCGTGGTGTCGGCCGCCGGGATCGCGAGCGTATCGGCCGCCACACGGCGAGCCCGGCTGAGCAGGCGCGGCCGCGGCGTACCGCACGTCACGTCGCGGACAGTGGCCGCCAGGAAGTAGTCGCTGCGGCCGGCGCCGTCGAAGTCGCAGTCGGGGCCGTAGACCCTGCCGTCGTCGTCGATACGCAGCTCCAGCACCGACGGCGGCGGCTGCCAGTCCCGTTCGCCGGGCGGCGCGATGCGTCGCATGATCCGGCCCCAGAGGCGCGGCGCGACGCGGTCGCCCGCGGCACCCTCGATGATCGGGCGCGGCATGTCGAAGCCGATCCAGACGACGCCGACCAGGCTCGGCGTGTACCCGACGAACCAGTAGTCGACGGAGTTGTTGGTGGTGCCGGTCTTCCCCGCCGCAGGGCCGCGGTACCCCGCAAGCCGCACGGCGACGCCGGTGCCCCGGTCCACAACGTCGCGCAGGATGTCCGTGACGAGGAAGGCGACGCCGGGGTCGAGCACGACCTCGACGCGCGGGTCCCGACGCCAGATCTCGGCGCCGTCGTCGTCCCTCACGACGGACACGATGCGCGGCTCCGGGCGGCGGCCCAGGGTGGCGAACGCGGCGTACGCGGCGGCCAGCTCGAGCGGCGTCGCCTCCTTGATCCCGAGGGCGAGCGCGGGGACGTGCGGGAACGGGCCGCGCAGCCCGAGCCGTTCCGCGACCTCGGCGACGCGGCCCAGGCCGACGGCCTCGGCCAGACGGATCGTCGCCACGTTGCTCGAGACGACGAGGGCGTCCCGGAGCGAGATCGACTCCGCGTAGCGGCCGTCGTAGTTGCGCGGCGCCCAAACGCGACCGCCGCCGAGGTCCCGGCGGATCGGCGAGTCGTCGAGCTGGTCCGCCGGCGAGTAGCCGGCCATGATGGCGGCGGCGTAGATGAACGGCTTGAACGTGCTGGCCGGCTGGCGCCATGCTCCGACGGCGCGGTTGAAGCGGGAATGCGAGAAGTCCCGGCCGCCGACCATGGCGAGGACGTCGCCCGTCGCGGCGTCGAGGACCAGGACCGCGCCCTGCAGGTACGGCGTGCCGTCGGGGCGGCCGGCCGCGGTGTCGTCGTAGACCGGATGCTCCCACGGGCCGTAGCGCCCGGCCTCGATCTCGGCGAGGAGCCGCTTGAGCTCGGCCTCGGCGACGGACTGCACGTTCGCGTCGAGGGTCGTGTGGATCGTGTAGCCCTCGGAGTAGAGCGCGTCGCCGATCTCGCGCTCCATGTAGTTCCGGACCTCCTCGACGAAGTACGGCGCGAGGTCGCCGGCGTCGGCCGTGGCTTCGGCGGTCACGAGCGGCGCGTCGTCCGCGGCGTTCGCCTCCTCCTCCGTGATCACCCCCTGGCGCCACATCTGGTGGAGGACGACCCACCGCCGGCGGTAGGCGAGGACCGGGTTGCGTTGGGGGTCGAGCTGGTTGGGCGCCGTGACCATCCCCGCGAGCATCGCGGCCTCCGCGAGGGACAGCGCCGAAGCCGGCTTGCGGAAGTACTCGCGGGCCGCGGCTTCGATCCCCCAGGCCCCCCGGCCGAAATAAATATGGTTCAGGTACAGCTCGAGGATCTCGCGTTTGGTGTAGCGCTCCTCGATGGCGAGGGCGACGCGCATTTCCGCGAGCTTGCGGCCGAGGGTCCGCTCCCTGTACGGCAGCCGGTCGGGGAACGCGTTCCGGGCGAGCTGCATGGTGATGGTGCTGAACCCCTGGCGCACGCCGAGCGAGCGCACGTTGGCGATGAGCGCACCCACGGCGCGGCGCCAGTCGATCCCGCCGTGCTGCCAGAAGCGCTGGTCCTCGATCGCGACGAAGGCGGCGGGGACGTGGGGCGGGAGGGAATCCAGCGGCACGATCTCGCGCTGGACGACATAGAGGCGGGCCAGCTCGACGCCGTTGCGGTCCAGGACGACGGCGGCGCGGTCGGGCACGTAACCGTCCAGGCGTTCGATCTCCGGGCACCCCCGCACGCCGCACCGCTGCCAGAGCAACCAGGCAAGGCCGACGACTGAGGCCACCCCCATGAACGCTGCGATCCGCGGCCGCTTGGCCAAGTGTCGCACCCCCTCGCTCGCGACGGAGTCGGGACCGAGGGGATGAGTGAGGCAAGGGGGATACCAGGGGGTGTAGGGCTTAGGGCGTAGGGGTTAGGGCGTAGGGGTTAGGTCCTGGGTCTCGGGTCTCAGGTGTTTGGGGCGGAGGTGCGCGCCTCGTACCTGAGACCCAAGACCTGAGACCCAAGACCTGAGACCTAAGACCTGAGACCTAAGACCTAGGACCCGAGACCCAGGACCCGGGGCAGGGCGGGGCGGGGCGGGGCGGCTACCCACGCCCTAAGCCCCAAGCCCTGAGCCCTGGGGTGGGGGGGGCGGGCGGGGGGCGGAGTGCGCAGCCGCACCGCCTCAATCCCCACCCGCCGGTACCGGCTCCCTCTTACCGGAATCCTCCGCCGGCGCGCCGAGGCGGTGGGTAGCCGTGCGGATGATCTCCTCGACGCTGATGCCGTAGGTCGCGGCGAACTGCTCGAGCATCGAGACCGCGGCGAGCACTTTTTGGTTCGCCGCGTTGGCGAGGCCGCGGCCATCGCCGGAGTCGACGACGACGAGGCGCTCGACGTCCATGTCGCGGACCGCCTCCGCCGTGAGGCCGAGGAGCTGCGGCAGCTTTTCGGCGATGAAGATGGCGAAGCCGTTGGGGCCGCTCTCGATCTGCTCGCGCAGGGCGCGGAGCGCTTCGGCCTGCGCGCGGCCGGTCTCGATGATCGGCGCCGCGGCGGCCTTGGCGCGGGCCTCGGCGGCCTGACGCTCCGCCTCGGCCGGCGCGACGACATCGGCGGCCAGGCGCTGCCGCTCGGTCTCGACGCGGCGCGCCTCGAGCTCGCGCCGGGCCTCGATCTCCGCTTGCTCGGCGGCGACGCGGGCGAGGCGCTCGGCGGTCTCGGCGTCGCGGGCGAGCTCGGCCTGGCGCACCCGCAGGCGGTTCTGCGCCTCCGCGATCCGGATCGCGGCCTCCGCCTCCGCCGTCTCGGCCATCTGTCGGTACTCCGCCTGCCTGCGACGGGTCTCGGCCTCGTTCTCGGCTTCGGCGACCTCGGCCTCCTTCTTCACGACCGCCGTCTTCTTGCGACCGATCGCATCCAGGTAGCCCGCCTCGTCGGAGACGTTCTGGATCTTCAGCACGTCGAGCGAGAACCCGAGCTTCTTCAGGTCCTCCTCCGCCTCGGCCGCCAGGCTCTCCGCGAACTTGAGGCGGTCCTCGTTCACCTGTTCGGGCGTCAGCGTGGCGAGCACGCCGCGCAGGTTGCCGAGCAGCGTCTCGCGGGCGAGAGCGGCGATCTCGTCTTCGCTCTTCCCCAGCAGCCGCTCGACCGCGTTGTTGAAGTCCGACTCCGGCTCCGAGGCGATCTTCACGTTCGCGATCGCCTGCACGGTGAGCGGGATGTTCCCCTTGGAGAACGCGTTCGATACCGTCAGCTCGAGGGGGATCGTCTCGAGGGAGAGGTACTGGACCTGCTCAATGATCGGGATCCGCAGCGTGCTCCCGCCGATCACGGTCCGGTATCCCACGACCTGACCATCCGGAAGGCGACGCTTACGACCCGTGATCACGGCCGCCATGTTCGGCGGCACGATGACGATCAGGCTCTTGATCGCCAGGATCAGGAACAGCGCAGCGACCAAGATCACTACGCCGCCAACGATGCCGGCGCCCCCGATGCTGTCCAGGATCTGATCCATCGCGTGTACTCCGGTTCAGAGTGTGGATCCGAGGCGGGTCATGCCCCCGTTCCAAATCTCGAAGGTGGGTGTGACGCGAACCGCCGCGTCAACGCTGATCACGCGTCGGGCTCCTCGAGCGGGGCGACGAGGGCCGTGCCGTCCTCCATCGCGACCACGACGACGCGGGTCCAGCGCTCCGGCTGGGGCGCCTCGGGGTCGAAGGAGCGGGCGCGGAGCTCGAACTCGCGATTGCCGCGTCGCACGACCACGCGCCCGGACCGGTCCCGGGCGAGGGCGAGCGACACGCGGCCGGTCGTGCCGATGAAGCTCTCGTCGGACGGGCGCGTGCCGCTGTCGTGCGTGCGCACGTACGCGAATACCGCCGAGGCGAGAGCGACGGACGCGAGGCCGACGGCGCTCGCGACGACCGCGGCGAGGGCCGAACGCGCACCGTCCCACAACCACTCCAGGAGCAGCCCCGTCGCGCCGAACGCGAAGACGAAGTAGGTGGCGTTGCGGATCGAGAAGATCCGAAACGCGTCGGTGTCGACGACGTCGACATCGGTATCGGCATCGACGTCGGTACCGAAGACGTCGCCGAGGGCGGACACGGCGAGGAGACCGCCGCCGACGATCAACGAGAACCAGTAGAGTCCTTCCATACGTCGAGCGTCGCGCCCACGAGGTGTCCCGTTGCTCGTGCGGCCCACACTGGCCGACCCCGTCCGTTTTCGCGGCGGAGTAGGAGCGGGGTCAATTGGAGGAAATATGTGCTGATGCGCGGATGAGCGCTATGGGTGGGGGTTTGGGGCGTAGGGCTTAGGGCTCAGGGCTTAGGGCTTGGGGCTTAGGGCTCAGGTGGGTGGGCTCCGCCGTACCGGGGGGTTGGCTATTAGGTGTCCGGTGTCAGGTTCTTGGTCCCAGGTTGCGGCTTCAGGGCGTCCAGCCGCGTCCGACGACCCGCGACCCGCGACCCGCGACCCGCGAGCCACGACCCGAGGCCCGAGGCCCAAGACCCGAGACCTGGGACCCAACACCCGAGCCCTGAGCTCCAACACCTGAGCCCTAAGCCCTAACACCTAAGCCCTAACACCTAATCTCCCCCGACCCCGGCGGCACGATCCGGTAGTTCCGCTCGTCCAGCCGGGCGCCGGCGGCGGCGAAGAAGTCGATCCAGAACCGCTGGACCGTGGCGCCGTCGGGCGTGGTGGGATCCGCGCCGATCACGCCGACGCAAACGCCCGAGAGGTCCGGGAGGAGGCCCGCCTTGCGCTGGGCATCGATCCAGGCCCTGTCCGGCATGCGACGCAGCCTGTGCATCTCGATCCCGTTGGCGGACTGGAGCATGTCGGAGAGGATCAGGAGCACCGGCTTGCGGCCGTTCGCGTCGCGGACGTACTCGGCGACGACGTGGAGCGTAGAGAAGAGGTCCGTGTTGGCGAGCGAGGGCTTGCCCTCGAAGAACTCGTCGACGACGGCGCGGGCGCCCTGGCGCACGCTCTCGAGGCGCCGGCGGTCGGTGGCGGACTCGAAGCGCGGGTCCTCGAGCGGCGGGACTATGCCCGACCAGCGCTGCACGGCTTCCGTCGCGGAGCCCTGGTGCACCTCGATCAGTACGATCTCGTCGCCGTAGCCGATCGTGTCGATCAGCCGCTCGATGAACCCCTTCCCCTCGCCCAGCATGTGAGGCGCGCGACTCGCAGAGCGGTCGACGAGGATGATCCACTGGCGCGGCTCCGACGACACGGGGGCGGCGTCGGCCGCGGCGTCGGTGTTCCGCGTCTGCCCCGCCCCGTCGCCGGTGCCGCAGGCGGGCAGCACGGTGAGGAGGCAGGGGAATGCGACTCGGGCCAGGATCATCCATTTCATCACGCGGCACCTCCATCGGTGGCCTCGTCGACACCGTCTGCGGCCGAAGCCTGTGCCGACTCTCCGGCCGACGCCCGCGCCAGCTCCCCGGCCGCGTCCCGCGCCGCTCCAGCCGTTTCCCGCGGTCCGCCATCCGCGGCGCGCACGGCTTCACGGGCGGGAGGCGCGTTCATGGGCGTGCGGTTCGGCGGCTCCGCCTGGGTCGCCGCCGGGTGCGGCGCCGCCTGCGCCTCGGCGTGCACCGGGGCGACCGCCCGGGGCACGAGTCCGCCCGGCTCCGACGCGGCCGGCGCCCGCACGCTCCAGTCCGTGTCCAGCCCCGGCACGGCTGCCTCCTCGACCGCGCCGGCGACGACCGCATCGCCCCGCATCCGGCGGAACGCGGCGGCCATCTCGGCCAGCTCGGGCGGCGCCTGGAACGGCTCGTCCGCGTCCGCCGACGCGAGATCGAGCACGATCGGCTGGCGGAACGCGGCGATCGAGACCGGATCGAGGCCGCGCACGCGGGCGTTCTCCGCGCGGAACGTCTCGATCACGCCGCGCAGCCGCTCGGCCTTCTCGTTCCAATCCCTGAGCGGCCGCGAGTGGAGCAGCCGGTAGGCCTGGCTGAGCCGGTCCTGCACCTCGATCAGCGCCCGCCGCGCGGACACCCTGTGATGCGCCTCCCGTATGCGGAGCTGGTCGTACTCGTACTGCATGTGCAGCAACCGCGGGTCGATCGGGCGACGTCGTGACAGCGAATCGCTCGCCGACAGGTACGACGCCATCGCGGCCGCGATGATGAGGACGATGTTCAGCATCGTGATCGGGACGTTCATCCCCTGGATCCCGCGGGCGTA
>Ga0207873_1001476_pt1 | contig 22424 bp, 20 predicted proteins | sample BGWIniCompost_FD_187373 | JGI IMG/M metagenome (GOLD analysis project Ga0207873, IMG submission 187373) | Cellulose adapted compost microbial communities from Newby Island Compost Facility, Milpitas, CA, USA - BGW Initial Compost (SPAdes)... ...
CGGCCCGCCGCTGGGCCTCGGCCGCCTCCTGCCGTACCCGGCGCTCGATGCTCGCCGCCTCCCGCAGCGCGGCGAGCGCCTGCTCCCGCGCGGTCTCCGCGTCGGCGAACGCGGTGTCCCGCTCGGCGAAGGCCTCCTCGGCCTGGCGGCGCGCCTCCTCCGCGTCCCGCCGGGCCGCCTCGGCGGCCTCCCGGGCCAGCCGCACCTGCTCCATGGCCTGCTCGCGCTCGGCCCGGGCGATGGCGATGCGGGTGTGCGCCTCGGCCTGGATCGCGCTGATCTTCGCCTCCACGCCCGCCGGGCTCAGCTCCTGCGCGAGCACCTGGGCGAGCGGCTCGATCGCGGCCGCCAGGCCCTTCTCCATGCGCTCGTACAGCTCTTCCGCCCTGGCCAGGGCGCCCTCCAGGCCCGGCGCGGACCGGCGCAGCTCGCGTTCCCGTTTCGCCGCCGCCTGGCAGCGCTTGTCCGGGCAGTACTCCCGCGGCCGGCCGCGCCGCGGCTGCTCCTCGATCACGGCACCGCAGTGCCGGCACGTCCTCACCGGTGCGCGGGCAGTCATGCCCGTGATTTTATCGATTTTCCAGAAACAGAAATTCAAAAAATAGGATCCATTGCAGGACGGTGAGCGAACGTGAGGTGATGCATCACTTGGGAGAAGTGCAATTCCCGCAAGTTATCCGCCCGTGACCGGTCCTCATCCATCGGATCAGGGCCCAGAACGTGCCCACCTGAGCCGCCCCCACCGCTCGCCGGCGCAGCCCTCCGGCGCGGACCGCATGACCCGGAACTTCGCCTGCGCCTTGACGAGCTCGGCGGCCGGGCCGGAGCCGCCCATGACGCCGCACGACGAACCGCCGGATGCGGCAGCTCCACGGCGTGCAACGAGGCCGTCATCCCCGAGCCCGGCCGGCGAACGTGTCGCCGGCCGTCAGGGCAGGTCGCGCTGGACGGCCGTCGTCTCCTCGTGTTCGCGACGCCCCCGTGGGCGCTCGCCGCTCTCCTCTCCGGCGTCGATCCGAGCCCGGCTCCCGGCCGAACCCGAGCGGGCTCCCTCGTCCTACCGGGTACGCCGACCGCATGGAGACGCCGGCGTTCCGTACGGCGGTACCGGAGCCGGCGGAGCGCAACGCGAGGAGCGGCTCGCGGTGATGTGCGCGGACGGGATCATGGGCCCGGAGCTCATGGACAACATGCACGAGCAGGGCGAGCGCTTCGGTGCCGAGCCCGTCGCGGACGACGGCGGCACGCCCCGCGGCGGTGGCGCCTGGCGCCCGGCCGGCAGCGTCCCGCTGCCGCGGTGCGGTGACGGAACGGCGACAGGGTCCGCTCCGCCGCGATTCGCCTGCGTCCCAGGCCTGGGAGCCGGGCAGGTCACGACGCGGCTCTACGGGTGATCATCCGGTCCAGCACCCGGTGCGCGCGGTCCGGCGCCCGGTCGTCGTCTCCTTCTGCGCGGGAACGTGGGTCATCCGGCACGAGTGGGCGCGGTCACCGCGGCCGCCGGCCCGGCAACGAACGGCCGCGCCGATGGTGCCGCCGGTGGCCTGCGCGTCGCACGGCTCCTCGGTCTCATCCATGGTGTGGACGCCGAGGTCGCCGCTCCACCCACCGGTGCCCGGATGGCCTTGCGGGCACACCTCTCCCTCTTCTCTAGGGAGTTCTCCCCTTCTCTAGGAGGTCGGCCGGGCCGCTGACCCGGCGTGGCCGCGTGCCAGGGCGGCTCCACAGCGGCGGCGCGTCCGGTCGGAGCAGGTCCCCAGCCAGGGAGGCGGGCTGTGGACGGTGCGTCGCCGGATGAATACACAGGGTCACGATAATCGTCCACACCGCGGGCGGGCATCCGGTTCCCGCATCCGGTGCGCCCGGCATCGCGGCGGCCCGGCCGCCGCGATGCCGGCCGAGCCGAACCGGCCGCACCCGCCCCCTGACACGGTCGCACACAAACGGGCGCCGCCTCGCCCGGTTCGCTGATCTCGGCGAGGCGGCGCCCGCGCAACCCGTCAACGCACGCCTGCTGCGGCGGTCACTGGAACGCGGCGATCCCGGTGAGCGCCCGGCCGAGCACCAGCGCGTGGATCTCGGAGGTGCCCTCGTAGGTGAGCACCGACTCCAGGTTCGTCATGTGCCGGATGACCGGGTACTCCAGCGAGATCCCGTTCGCGCCGAGGATCGTGCGGGCGGTGCGGCAGATCTGCAGCGCCTCCCGCACGTTGTTGAGCTTGCCGAAGCTCACCTGCGCCGGGTGCAGCCCGTGGGCGTCCTTGCGCCGGCCCAGGTGCAGCGCGAGCAGCAGGCCCTTGTGCAGCTCCAGGGCCATGTCGGCCAGCTTGGCCTGGGTGAGCTGGAACCCGGCGATCGGGCGGCCGAACTGCGTCCGCGTCTTGGAGTACTCCAGGGCCGCCTCGAACGCCGACCGGGCGGCGCCCATCGCGCCCCACACGATGCCGTACCGGGCCTCGCTCAGGCAGGACAGCGGCGCGCGCAGGCCCTCGGCCTTCGGCAGGATCGCGTCCGCGGGCAGCCGCACGTCGTCGAGGACCAGCTCGCTGGTCACCGAGGCCCGCAGCGACAGCTTGTGCTTGATCTCCGGCGCGGAGAACCCCGGGGTCCCGGCCGGGACGAGGAAGCCGCGGATGCCCTCCTCGGTGCGGGCCCAGACCACGGCCACGTCGGCGATGGACCCGTTGGTGATCCACATCTTGCGGCCGTTGAGGATCCAGTCGGACCCGTCCCGGCGCGCGGTCGTGATCATCGAGCCCGGGTCGGAGCCGTGGTCGGGCTCGGTCAGCCCGAAGCAGCCGATGGCCTCACCCGCGGCCATGCGGGGCAGCCAGTGGTTCTTCTGTTCCTCGCTGCCGTACGCCCAGATCGCGTACATCGCCAGCGAGCCCTGCACCGAGACCAGGGAGCGGAGGCCGGAGTCGCAGGCCTCCAGCTCCAGGCAGGCCAGCCCGTAGCTGACGGCGCTCATACCGGCGCAGCCGTAGCCCTCCAGGTGCATGCCGAGGACGCCGATCCGGCCGAGCTCGCGGGCGAGCTCCCGCGCCGTGGGAAGCGATCCCTCCTCGAACCAGGTCGCGATGTGCGGTTCGACCCGGTCGGCGCAGAACTTGCGCACGGTGTCGCGGACGGCGATCTCCTCTTCGCTGAGCAGGGCGTCGATGTCGAGCGGGTCGGCGGGGTTGAAGGTGGCGGTGGTCGTCATTCGTCGTTCTCCTGGCGAGCGGCGCCGCCGGCGGCGGCGCGGAGCGGGGGCGGAAGCGGGCCATCGGGCGTGGACAGCCAGGCGAGCACCTCGTCGGTGTGCTCCCCCAGCCGTGGCGGCGGGGCGGGCGCGGCCGGCGGGGTGGCCGACAGGCGGACCGGGTTGCGCACCTGCGGCAGGTACTCCTCACCGAGGTCGTGCACCGGCTCCAGGCCCAGCTCGGTGGCGAAGGCGATCGCCTGGCCGATGTCGTTCACTTGGCCGCACGGGATCCCGGCGGCGCGCAGGTCGGCCTCCCACTCGGCCACCCGGCGGGCGGCGAGCGCGGCCTCCAGGGCGGCGGCGAGCTCGTCGCGGTGCTCCACCCGGGCCGGGTTGGTGGCGAACCGCGGGTCGTCGGCCAGCTCGGGCCGTCCCAGGATCCGGGTGAACACCCGGAACTGGGCGTCGTTCCCGACGGCGACCGCGAGCAGCCCGTCCGCGCAGCGCAGCGTCTGGTACGGCGCGATGCTCGGGTGCTGGTTGCCCAGCCGGCCGGGGCTGCGCCCGGTGGCCAGGTACCCGGCGGCCTGGTTGACCAGGGCGCCCAGGCAGCTGGAGAAGAGGTCGACCTCGACGCGCTGGCCCTCGCCGGTGCGCTCGCGGTGGCGCAGCGCCGCGAGGATCCCGATGACGGCGTCCTTGCCGGTGAGCACGTCCACGAGCGCCACGCCTACCTTGGTCGGCTCCCCGTCCGGGTGGCCGGTGATGTGCATCAGCCCGCCCACGGCCTGCACGACGAAGTCGTACCCGGTCAGGTGGGCGCCGCCCTCCCGGCCGAACCCGGTGATCGAGCAGTAGATCACGCCGGGGTTGGCGGCCCGGACCGACTCGTAGTCGAGGCCGTACTTGCCGAGCACACCGGGGCGGAAGTTCTCCACCACCACGTCGGCCCGTCTGGCGAGCTCCTGCGCCTTGGCCCGGTCATCGGGGTCGGCCAGGTCGAGCACGACGCTGCGCTTGGAGCGGTTCACGCACTCGAAGTACGAGCTGGCGTGGGTGGTCCACGGCGGGCCCCAGGCCCGGGTGTCGTCCCCGGAGCCCGGCCGCTCCACCTTGATCACGGTGGCGCCGAGGTCGGCCAGGGTCATCGTGGCGAGCGGGCCGGCGAGCACCCGGCTGAAGTCGGCGACCAGCACCCCTTCCAGCGGCAGCCGGCGGCTCACCGCTCCTCCTCTGCTGCGGGGACGAGCCGGCCGTTCACCCGCCGGGGCAGCCGCCAGGGGTTGCCGTCGCGCAGCGGCGGCGGCAGCACCTGGTCCGGGGCGTTCTGGTAGGCGACCGGGCGGACGAACCGGTCGAGGGCGTGGGCCCCCACCGAGGTGGTCTGCGGCATGGTCGTCGCCGGCCAGGGGCCGCCGTGCTGCTGCGCCCAGCCGACCACGACCCCGGTCGGGTAGCCGTCCACCACGACCCGCCCCGCGGTGCGGGACAGCGTGGACACCAGCTCGGTGAACAGCTCCTCCTCCTCGAGCTCGGCGTGGACCGCGGCGGCCAGGGACCCCGGCAGCACGGCGAGCACCGCGCGCAGCTCGTCGAGGTCGGCGTACTCGCAGGCGAGCGCGACCGGGCCGAAGCACTCGGTGAGGAGCTCGGGCTTGCCCGTCAGGTCCGCGACGGTCACCGACAGCAACGCCGGGGCGGCGGCCCACCCGGCCTCGGGCGCGTCGACCTGGGCGACGACCCGGGCACCGGCGGCGGCCAGCCGGTCCACCCCCGACGCGTAGGCGTTCGCGATGGCCTCGGTGAGCAGCCAGCCCCGCGGCGCGGCGGACCGCAGGGCGCCGGCCACCGCCTCCACCAGCCCGGCGCCGGCCGGGGCGAGGAACAGCCCGGGCTTGGTGCAGAACTGCCCCATGCCCAGCGTGTACGAGGAGACGAACCCCGAGGCGATCTCCGCGCCGCGCTTGCGCGCGGCCCCCGGGGTGACCACCAGCGGGTTGACCGTGCCCATCTCCGCGTACACCGGGATCACCACGTCCCGGCTCGCGGCGAGCCGCCACAGCGCCAGCCCACCGGACTGCGAGCCGGTGAACGCCACCGCGCTGATCGCCGGGTGGAGCACCAGCCGCTCCCCGGCGGCGAAGCCGTGGACGACCTCGTAGGTGCCCTCCGGCGCGCCCGCCCCGGTCAGCGCGGCCACGGCCAGATCGCGCAGCTCCGTGCAGAGCAGCGGGTGCGCCGGGTGCGCCTTCGCCACCACCGGGCAGCCGGCCGCGAGCGCGGACGCGGTGTCGTTGCCGAGCACCCCGAAGGCGAACGGGAAGTTGCTGGCCCCGAACACCGCGACCGGGCCGAGCGGCACGTTGACCCGCCGCAGGTCCGGCGAGCCGTCGCCGCCGTGGTCGATCGTCGCCTCGAGGTAGGAGCCCTCCTCCGCGGCCGCCGCGTAGTGCCGCAGCTGGTTCGCGGTCCGGGTCACCTCCCCTACCAGGCGCTCCTCGCCGAGCGCGGTCTCCCGGTCGGCCAGCGTGGCCAGGCGCTGCCGGTTCTCTTCCAGCGCGTCGGCCAGGGCCCGCAGCCACCCGGCCCGTACGCCGGGGGCCACCGCGGCGAGCCGGGGGGCGGCGGCCGCCGCCGCCGACACCGCCGCGTCGACCGCCTCGGGCGGGCTGTCGGGCACCTCCCCGTTCACCTGCCCGGTGCGCGGGTCTCGGCTCTGGACGGACATGTTCTCTCCTCGTGTGCTCACATCGCGGTCGCCTTGGTCGTCGCGGTTCGCCGCCGTGCGCGGCCGCCGTCCGGTGGCGTACGGCTCAGCGGGGAGCCCGGTGGTCGCGGCAGGCCGCCAGGAAGGCGGAGAAGAGCCGGATCCGGTGCTCGGCGGACCCGTCCGGATCCTCAGGGTGCCACTGCACCCCGACCACCCATCTCTCGGGGTGCTCCACCGCCTCGATCACGCCGTCGTCGGCGAGCGCCGCCACGACCAGGCCCTCCCCGGGTTCGGCGACGGCCTGGTGGTGCCCGGACCGGACCGTGACCCGGCGCTCGCCCGCCATGGCGGCCACCCGGGTGCCCTCCACGATGGTGACCTTCTCATCGAGGAACATCGGCTTGCCGGGCCCGCCCCGGTGCAGCCGGTAGTCCTCGATGTCGGGCACGATGGTGCCGCCGTGCGCCACGTTGATCAGCTGCGAGCCGCGGCAGATGCCGAACACGGGGCGCCCGGCCTGTTCCGCGGCGCGGATCGCGGCGATCGAGTACTCGTCGGCCCTGCGGTCCACGCCGTAGGAGTTGGGTACCTCGCCGTGGTGGCCGTACAGCTCGGGGTCGATGTCCCCGCCGCCGAGCAGGAGCAGGCCGTCGAACCCGGTCACCGACGCCGGGTCGGGCAGCGCCGCGACATCGGAGGTGTCGTACAGCTCGTAGCCCGCGCCCAGGTCCCGCAGCGTCGTCGTCGCGGTGCGGGTGAACCGGCGGACCAGGTCGGCCACGTGCTCGGTCATGTCCGGGAAGTTGAGGGACACCAGGAGCGCGACCCGCGGATCGCCCCCCGAGCCGCCGCCTTCCGGTTCCACCTCATGCCGGTGGACGACACTACCGCCTGTCAACGATCAACCTCACAGCTTGATCCATGTCGACTTGAGCTGGGTGTACTTCTCCAGGGCGTGCAGGGACTTGTCCCGGCCGAACCCGGACTGGGCGTAGCCGCCGAACGGCACGGTGATGTCGCTGTCGTCGTAGCAGTTCACCCAGACCGTGCCGGCCCTGATCGCCCGGGCCATGCGGTGCGCGGTCGACAGGTCCCGCGTCCACACCGCCGCGGCGAGCCCGTAGTCGGTGCCGTTGGCGATGCGCACGGCCTCGTCGAGGTCGTCGAAGGTGAGCACCGCGAGCACGGGGCCGAACACCTCCTCGCGGGCGATCCGCATCCCCGGGGTGACCCGGTCGAAGACGGTCGGCTCCATGTAGTAGCCGCCGGTCTCCTCCAGGATCCGGTTGCCGCCGAGCAGCCTCTCGGCGCCTTCCTCGATCGCGCCGTGCACGTACCCGAGGACCCGGTCGAGGTGCTTCTCCTCCACCAGCGCGCCGACGCCGGTCCGCGGGTCGAGCGGGTCGCCGACCACGATGCGGCGGCTCTCCTCCAGGACGAGCTCGAGCAGCTCGTCCTTGATGTCGCGGTGGACGAGCAGCCGGGATCCGGCCGAGCACACCTCGCCCTGGTTGAAGTAGATGCCGGTGGCGATCGCCTTGGCGACCACCTTGAGGTCGGGGGCGTCGGGCAGCACCACCTGCGGGGACTTGCCGCCGAGCTCCAGGGAGACCTGCTTGAGGTTGGACTCGGCCGAGTACCGCATGAACAGGCGGCCGACCTCGCCGGAGCCGGTGAAGGTGAGCACGTCCACGTCCGGGTGGCGGCCCAGGGCCGCGCCCGCGGTCGGGCCGAACCCGGGGACGACGTTGAGGATGCCGTCGGGCACCCCCGCCTCGGCGGCCAGCTCGGCGAAGCGCAGCGCGGTGAGCGGGGACTGCTCCGCCGGCTTGACCACCACCGCGTTGCCGGTCGCCAGCGCCGGTGCGATCTTCCAGGTGGCGAGCATCAGCGGGAAGTTCCACGGCACCACGGCGCCGACCACGCCGACCGGCTCCCGGGTGATGGTGGCCAGGACGTCCGGGCCGGTGGGGGCCACCTCGTCGTACAGCTTGTCCACCGCCTCGGCGTAGAAGTCGAGGCACTGCACGGTCACCCGGATGTCGACCGCGAGCGCGTCGGTGAACGGCTTGCCCATGTCGACGCTCTCGAGCAGCGCCAGCTCCTCGGCGTGCTCCTCGACGAGGCGGGCCAGCCGCTGGAGCACCTTGCGCCGCTCGCGCGGGTGCAGTCCGGACCACCGGCCGCTCTCGAAGGCGCGCCGGGCGGCGGCGACAGCCCGGTCGATATCCTCCTCGTCCCCGGCGGCGACCTTGGCGATCAGCTTGCCGTTCCGGGGGGAGATCCGGTCGAGCGTGGCGCCGCTCGCCGCGTCCACGTACCGGCCGTCGATGAACAGCCGGGTGGGGAAGGACAGGCCGGCGAAGCGCTTCTCGAGCTCCTCCCGCCTGGCGCGCGCCTCGGCTTCCGGTATGACGGTCATGCTGGGGTTTCCTTTTCCTTTACGGCTCTGGCGCGGTCGATGAGGTCCTTGAACAGTGCGCCGTCCTGCGCGGACGTGCCGGCCAGGTCCTCCGGATGCCATTGCACGGCGAGCAGGTCGGCGGTGGTGTGCTCCAGCGCCTCGATGCAGCCGTCGGCCGCGCGGGCCACCACCCGCAGGTTCCGGCCGAGCCGGTCGACGGCCTGATGGTGGTAGGAGGAGACGGTGAACGGCCCGGGGCCGACCACCGACTCCAGGCGCGAACCGGGCTCGACCGTGACCTCGTGGTGGGCGTCCAGGTGCTCGACCGGGCCGTCCGGCAGGTGCTGGATCAGGGTGCCCCCGCAGGCGACGTTGACCACCTGCATGCCGCGGCAGATGGCCAGGGTCGGGATGCGCAGGGAGATCACCGCACGCGCCACGGCCAGGTCGAGCTCGTCCTGGTCGTCGTCGTCCGGCTTGGTCTCCGGGTGCGGCGGCTGCCCGTAGCGGGCCGGACCGAGGTCCGACCCGCCGGGCATCACGACCCCTGCGAACGCGGACAGCCGGCGCGGCAGCTCGCCGAGCGCGCGCCGCGGGCCGCCGTGCAGCACCACCGGCTCACCGCCGGCCTCGAACACCGCGTCGCACAGCGCCTCGGCGGCGACGGTGGCGCTGAACCGCAGGCCGGAGGCGGACCGGGCGCGGCGGCCGATCACCGCGATGGCGGGCCGGTCGGTCACGCGCCTCCCTCCGGCCGGGTGGCGTCCGCGAAGGGGTACTCCAGGGTGGGGATCCACTCGGCCCAGGCCGCGGCCAGCCGGCCGTCGGCGATGACCCGGGCGAGCGCGCCGTCCAGCTCCGCCAGCACATCGGGCCGGTCCTTGGCGACCCCGATGCCCCAGCGGTTGCCGGTCTTGACGGTGAACGCGAGCTCGAAGTCCGGGTGCTCGCCGAGGGGGACGAAGACGACGTCGTCGTCGACGACCGCGTCGACCTCACCGGCCTTCAGCGCGTTGAGCATGTCGCCGAACACGTCGTCGGTGTCCCCGCCGAAGGGCACGATGATCGCGCCCTCGAAGGTCTCGGCCAGGGCCATGTTGGTGCTGCCCGCGATGGCCGCGACCTTCCTGCCGCGCAGGTCCTCCGGCGAGCGGACCGGGTCGCCCCGGCGGACGAGCACCGACTCGTGGAAGATCGCGTACGGCCGGGTGAAGTCCACCAGGCGGAGCCGGGCCTCGGTGATCCCCTGCCCGCAGAGCACGGCGTCCACCTTGTGGCTCTGCGCGGCGGGGATCATCTCGGCCCACGGCAGGTACACCCACTCCAGGGGCCGGCCGAGCTCGGCGGCGATCAGCTCGCCGACGGCGGGTTCGTAGCCCCGCCGCCCCTTCACCGGGTCGGCGCGGAGGAACAGGGGCGGCGCGTCCGAGTCGATGCAGGCGAAACGCAGCGGCTCGGTCACGGGATGTCCTCCGCGTACATCATGAACTCCCAGTCGGTGACGTGGCTGCAGAACCGCGCCCACTCGTCCCGCTTGTAGGCGAGGTACAGCTCCACGGTCTCGTTGCCGATCGCGTTGCGGAGGACCTCGTCCGCGGCGAACACGTCGAGGGCCTCACCGAGGTTGAGCGGCAGCTTGGTGAACCGGCTCTCGCCCTCGTAGCTGGAGCCCTGGTGCGGCGGGCCCGGGTCGATCTGGTTCTTGATCCCGTCCTCGATGGCGGCGAGCAGGACGGTGTGGGACAGGTACGGGTTGACCATGGCGTCCGGGAGCTTGAGCTCCAGCCGGCCGTTGGCGGAGAGCCGGACGGTGCAGGTCTTGTTGTCCATGCCCCAGTTGATCTGCGCCGGGGCGAACTGTCCCGCGTCCCAGTACCGCTTGTAGGAGTTGACCGTCGGCGCCATGACGGCCATGGACGCGGCGGCGTGGGTGAGGATGCCGCCGAGGGCGTGCTTGCCGATCTCGGTCAGGTGCATCTCCCGGCGGCCGGGCTCGGCGAGGACGTTCTCGTCGCCGCGCCACAGGCTGAGGTTGTGGTGGCAGCCGTTGCCCATCTTCCCGGTGGCGGGCTTGGGCATGAAGCTCGCCTTGACGCCGAGCTCCCGGGCGACCTGGCGGCAGATCTGCCGGTAGGCGATGACCCGGTCGGCGGTGGCGGTGGCGGTGTCGAACAGCCAGTTGAGCTCGACCTGGCCGGGGTCCTCGTAGTCTCCCTCGATCATGGTGAAGCCCATGGCCTTGGCGTAGGTCATGACCTTCTGGTAGATCGGGCGGTAGCGCTCGAGGAACTCGACCCGGTAGGCCGTGCTGGAGTCGGGACGGGTGCTGACCTCCAGGCCCGGCCCCGTCCAGGTCATCTCGGGCTCGCAGCCGGTGCGCAGCTCGAGCCCGGTGCGCTGGGTGAACTCCTCGTGGCGGCGGATGAGGTTGCCGCGCACGTCGATCTCGAAGGGCTGCCCGCCCACCTCCGGGCGGTGGTCGGGCTCGTACATCCGGCAGAAGAAGCGGCCGACGCTGGGGTCCCAGGGGAGCACCGTGAAGGTGTCCAGGTCCGGGATCGCGGTGATCTCGGCGGCCTCCACACCGCCGCCGAGGAGGGTGCCGTCCCGGGTGGCCTGGAAGTCGGCGACCACGGTCCGGTGCATCTGCACGCCCTTCTCGGCGTTGCGGCGGAGCTGGTCGGCGGGTACCACCTTCCCGACGGCCCGGCCGGTGACGGTTATGGCCTGGTAGTAGATGTACTGCACGCCCGCGTCGGCGATGCGCTTCTCCAGGGCCTCGAGGGTCGCAAGGTCCGCGTTGCGCTCGCGGTGCTGGTCGAGCGCGGTCGCAGTGGTGGAGTTCGTCATCTGGACCCGCTTTCGTTGGGGGGTTCAGGCAGGGGTGGTGAAGGCTTCGCGGAATTCGCGATAGCGAGTGGGGGGAAGGTTGATGGCGATCGTGCCGACGTGCACGGACCGCCGGAAATAACGGACGAGCAGGCCGTCCGTCAGCTTGTCGTAATCGCCCTCTTCGAGGCGCGCCTCGTCGCCGAGGGCGGGGAGCCCGAAGCTCTGGAAGCGCAGGTCGAGCTGGTCGCTCCAGAACGAGGGGATCGGCGTGAACGGGGTGGGGTCCGGCTCCCGGCCGCCGAGCTCCGCCACGAGCGTCGCGGCCGCGCGCTTGGCGGTGTCGCCCGCGATGGACCAGTGCTCGACGCGCCGGGGGACCTCGTCGAACAGCGGGTTCGGGAAGCGGGCCACGTCGCCGACGGCGACGACGCGTTCCGCGGCCGAGAGCCGGTTGTCGCAGAGGATGCCGTCGCGGAGGTCGAGGGCGCCGTTGCCCGCGAGCCACTCCACGTTCGGCAGCGAGCCGATGGCCTCGATGACCACGTCGGCCTCGAGCACACCGCCGTCGTCGAGCTCCACGCCGGTGACGCGGTCACCGCCGGTGAAGCCGGTCACGCCGCGGCGGGTGACGAACTCGATCCCCGCCGCCTCGTGGTACCGCTGCACCGCCTCGGCGAGCTCGGTGCCGAGCACGCGGTTCATCGGCGCGCCGGTGGGCTCCACGACCGTGACCCGGCATCCCAGCCGCAGCGCGGTCGCGGCCGCCTCGCAGCCGATGAAGCCCGCGCCGACCACCACCACCTTGGCGCCCTCGCGCAGCTCCCCGCGCAGCCCCACGCAGTCATCGAGAGTGCGGAGGACGTGGCGGCCGGCCACCGGCCCGGGCACGGCGAGCCGGCGCGGCCGCAGCCCGGTGGCGGCGACCAGCCCGTCGAAGGAGATGGCCGAGCCGTCCTCCAGGGTGAGCCGGCCCCGGTCGAGGTCCGCCTCGACCACGGGCAGACCGAGCCGGAAGTCGGCGTCGGCCAGCGAGGCGCGGCGGCGGAAGGCAACCTTGGCGTGCAGCTCCTGCGGCCCCAGGTCGCCCGGCTCGGACAGCAGCTCCTTCGACAGCGGCGGCCGGTTGTACGGCGCGTAGCGTTCGTCGCCGATGATGGTGATCGGACCGGTGTGCCCGGCGGCACGGAGCTGCTCGGCGGTCCGCAGACCGGCGAGCGAGGCCCCGACGACGGCGATGTGCGCGGTCATCTCAGCCGTTCCCCAACCCGTTCTCTATCGCCCCTCAGTCCTCGATGAAGATGGCCTGGACGGGGCAGACGTCGGCCGCCTGCTCGACCTCCTCGCGCAGGGAGTCGTCGGGGTTGGCCTCGTAGACGAGCTTGCCCTCCTCGTTCATCTGGAAGACCGCCGGAGCGGCGATGGCGCACTGGCCGTGGTCCTGGCAGAGGGACATGTCGACGGTGATCTTCATTGCCTGTTCCTCTCGACTCGTAGGGCTGGGGCCGTTCAGGATCCCGGGGTGAAGCCGATGGGCAGCCGGACGGGGCCGGTGTTGCCCGAGTCGGGCAGCCACTCGGCGCCCTCGAGGATGCGCGGGTCGCGGAGGCGCTTGGCGAGCAGCGGCAGCGCCTCGGACATGTCGGTGCGGGCCACGAAGTGCCCGAGGCAGTGGTGCGCCCCGCCGCCGAAGCCGAAGTGGGGCGGGCGCTGGGCGGTGATGTCGAACGACGGCTCGCCGAACACCCGCGGGTCGGTGCCGGCCGACTCGTTGAACAGGTGGATCGTGGTGCCGGCCTTGATCTCCAGGTCCTGGAAGGTGAAGTCCTCCACGGCCTCGCGGGTGACCCAGCGGACGGTCGGGTTGACCCGCATGACCTCCTCGACCGCGTTCCGGCCGAGCTCGGGCCGCTCGGCGAGCAGCCGCCACTGGTCCGGGTGCCGGGTGAAGGTCTGCATGGCCAGGCCGAGCTGGTTGCGGGTGGTGTCGAAGCCGCCGAAGATCAGCAGCACCAGCCCGTCGCGCAGCTCCTGCTCGCTGAGCTTGTCGGTGTCCCGGCTGGCCTGGACGAGGCGGGTGACGAAGTCGTCGCGCTCGTTGCGGCGGCGGTCGGCGATCAGCTCGTCGACGTAGTCGTAGAGCGTGAACAGCGCCTGCTCGATCTTGGGCAGCTCCTGGCGGAAGGTCACGCCCATGGCGAGGCCGAGGGTGGCCGACTCCCGGGCGATGATGGGCCACTCGGACTCGGGCAGGCCGAGCAGGATGGCGATGACCCGGGCCGCGTACGGCTCGGCGAACTCGGAGACGAACTCGCAGCGGTCCGGCTCGGCGAAGTTGTCGATGAGCTCGGTGGCGAGGGCCTGGAAGCGCGGCACCATGCGGGCGATCAGCTTGGGGGAGAACGCCGGGTTCATCAGCCGGCGGAGCCGGTGGTGCTCCTCCCCCTCCTTGTTGAGGATCCAGCTGTTCCACCAGTCGACGAACGGGCCCTCGGTGATGCCGTTGTGGGCGGGCCAGGCGATGCTCCCCTGGCGGACCTTCGGGTGCTTGAGCAGCTTGCTGACCTCGTCGTAGCGCAGTACGGCGATGCCGTAGTTGGTCCGTGCGTACCAGCTGCGCTCTCGGGCCTCGTGGACGACGTCCGAGGTGATCGAGAAGCTCGGGTCGGCGATGTTCAGGTAGGGGACGGTGGTGTCCAGGGTCGTGCCCGTCATCGCGATTCTCCAAAGACAGTCAGGCGGGCTCGCGGTTGCCAGAAATCATCTAAACCTAGAGTTTGTATGTCAAGAGGTTGGCCGGGGTTCTCCTCGAGTTGACCGTTCGGATATCCGGCACGGGCATGGGCGTCCTGGGCAATAGCGGCCCGAGGCGCCCGGAGCGCGCCGGGAATCGGGTGGAAATTCCGGCTCGCCTGGCACGAACTCCGCGCCTGTGGTGCGGCATACGCCGCGGGAGAATGCGGGTGAGCGATTTTCCGCGAACACATGCGCAACCGGCGCCCCGCCCGGCGCCGGTTGCTTCCGTCAGGCGGTGCCGACCCGTTCCCTCGCCGGGTCATCCCGCTTGGGAATCGCGTCGCCGTACGGGGCCTCGCTGCGCCCGTACGTTCGATGCAGTGCCATGTACAGCAGGCCGCCGCCGACGACCACCGCCCCGGAGAGCAGCACGATGTAGTTGTCGTACCAGGGGGCCTCCGGCGTGCGCGGCCAGGCCAGGGTGACCATCGCGACGATCTGGTAGAGCATGGCGGCGATGTTCACCGGCATGCCCCACGCGCCGAGGCGGTACTTGCCGCTCGGCCGCCAGCCGAGCAGCCGGGCCCGGAACGCGGCGACCACGACCATGAAGAAGCCGAGGTAGATGCCGAGCGAGGCGAAGCTGACGATCTTGGTGAGCGCGTCCTCGGAGAACTTCGACAGCAGGATCACGGCGCCGGGCACGAGGCCCGCGAGCAGCACGGCGTACGGGGGGACGTGCCGCGACTGCGAGAACTTCCGCAGCAGGCGGCTGCCCACGATCATGTCGTCCCGGGCGTAGCTGTACGCGAGCCGGCCGGCCGCCGCCTGCAGGCTGATCGTGCAGGACAGGAACGAGATCAGGACGATCACCAGGACGGCCTTGGACCCGAACGTGCCGAAGGCCTGCTCGAGCACCCTGGAGACGGGGTCGGGGTCCTCCCCGGAGATGACCGCCGGGATGTCGGCGACCGCGAGCGCGAGCGCCACCGCGACGAAGGTGGCCGCGGCGCCGCCCACGTAGATGGTGCGGCGCATGGCCTTGGGGATGGTCCGGCCCGGGTCGCGCACCTCCTCGGCCACGTCACCGCAGGCCTCGAAGCCGTAGTAGTTGTAGATGCCGACCAGGGCCGCGGCGGCGAACGCCCACAGGTAGTTGGTGCCGTCGCCCGCGCCGAAGCTGTCGAAGAGGATCCCCAGGTTGTGGTGGCGCTCCGTGGCGATCAGCCAGATGCCGACCACGATGGCGCCGGTGAGCTCGGCGGCGAAGCCGATGATCGCGGCCTGTGCCAGGGCCTTGGTGCCCAGGTAGTTGATGAATGTGGCCAGCACCAGGATGCCCAGGGAGCAGAGGATGACCGTGTCCACCGTGGCCTCGAAGCCGAACAGCGAGGCGATGTACGGGCCCGCGCCGGAGGCCACGCTGGCGATGGTCACGAAGAGCGCCCACATGTAGATCCAGCCGGTCAGCCAGGCGTACTTGCGGCCCCAGAGGCGGCGGGCCCACGGGTAGACCCCGCCCGCGACCGGATACTGCGCGACGACCTCGCTGAAGACCAGCGCGACCAGCAGCTGGCCCACGCCCGCGATCACCAGGGACCAGATCATCGGCGGGCCGGCGGTGGCCAGGCCGTAGGCGAACATGGTGTAAACGGCCACCACGGGAGACAAGTAGGTGAATCCGAGCGAGAAATTCGCCCAGATGCTCATGTCCCGCTTGAACTCCGAGGTGTACCCGAGTGATGCGAGCTGTGCCGCATCGCTGTCCTGCGCGGTTTTGCTGGATACGGCGTCTGCGGAGGTGGTCACTCGAGCTCCTGCGATTTCATGAGAAAGGGAGGGACAGCGGTAGGTGGTGAAGGGTGAATGCGGGTGAATGTGGATGAATGTGGGGTGACGGCGGTGTCACCCATGGACGAGAAGAGCTCTCCGGCCGGATTTACGAGGCAATGTACGGGGATGTCCCGAAATGTGCCTCGCAATCACGTTGTGAGAAAAACTACAACGTCATGTGTTATCGCACAAGACTCTATTTGCAACGAGATGATGAACTCGGCCGGCGGCGGCCGCCGGAGCCTTCCGGACGCGCGCGGCGGCGATCTGCCCGGGGAGGGATGCCAGAGGACGGGACGGAGAGGCCGCCGGGCGCGCCGGCAGAGGGGGTCTGCTCGGCCGGCTCGCTGACGGGGAGGCGATCACTCAGGCTCCTGGTCGATCCACGACGGGGGATACGGCGGTAGGGAGGTGAGACCGCGGTGACCGGTGGTCACCGAGCCAACGCGGAGAGCTCTTCCGGCCGAAAGGTTGAAGCATCGGGTGCGGGTGGCCCTACTATGCTTCGCCATCAAGGTGTGAGGAAAACTACAACGTCATGGGTTATCGCACAAGAGCCCGCCGCCGACGAGGGAGAAGGAGGGCAGGTGGCCGCCGAGGGAGGAGGCGTATCGGTGATGCGCGCGGCGCTGATCTCCCCGCTGAACGCCAGAGGACGGGCTGAGGAGGTCGTCGAGCGCATCAGCAGAGCCATCCTGCTCGGCCTGCTCGTCGACGGGGAACAGCTCCCCACGGAGGCCGAGTTCGCCGACCAGCTCGGCGTCTCCCCCATGACGCTCCGGGAGGCGCTGGCGATCCTGCGGCAGCAAGGGCTGGTGGAGACCCTCCGCGGCCGCAACGGCGGCTCCTTCGTCCGGCGACCCGAGGACCCTCCGCTCGCTCCCCTGGAGGAGCGGCTGCGCTCCACCACGGTCTCCGAGCTCCGCGACCTGGCCGACGAGCAGCTCGCCGTGTCGGGCACCGCCGCCCGGCTCGCCGCCGAGCGCGCCTCGGCCGCCAACGTGCGGCGCCTGCTCCACCTGGTCGAGCAGCTCGCCGCCGCGAAAGGCGTCGGAGCCCGGATCAGGGCGGACAGCCGCTTCCACCTCGAAGTCGCGATGGCGTCCCAATCCGAGCGCCTCACCCGGCTGGAGGTGTCGCTCCAGGCCGAGCTCACGGCGCTCCTCTGGCTCCCCCTCGAGCCCCAGCCCGTGCTGGAGGACGTCGTCGCCGAGCATCACGCGATCGCGGTGGCCATCGCCGAAGAGGACGGCGAGCGGGCGAGAAATCTGGCCGAGCGCCACGTCGAGCGCAACCTGCGGCGGATTGTGGAGATGCATCTGGGGTTACGGGGGGATTAGGTAGGGAGGGATCTGATGTGTCCTGATAACGCCACGGCGGTAGGTGGAGCGGCGCGGGCCCGTGACGAGCTGGAAATCCTGCTCGAGCGGGTACGGGCGCCGCTCAGGGAGGTGTTCGGCCGTCTGGAGGTGGTGGCGTCCGAGGTCATCGCCCTGCGGCGCGCGGCGCTGGCCGAACGCGGGGTGTTCACGGTGGCCGATCTGGCCCGCATCAAACCGACGGTGATCGAGCAGGCCACCGCCCAGCCGGCCGCGGACGGGTTCGGCTTCCTGGTGGCGGCGGGCGTGCTGCCGGACCGCGACCGGCACATCGAGTGGTGGCAGCGCACCGGCACGGGGTTCGCGCCGCTCCGGCTCAACCTCGACCCGTCGAGCGTCGACGTGTACGAGTACTTCGAGATGGAGTGGTTCGTCGCCGGGCGGGACCACGGCCGGCGAGCCGTCTTCGGACCGTACGTGGACTACTTCGGCGCCGACCGGTACGTCTTCACGGTGACCTACCCGGCGATCGATGAGACCTTCCTCGGCGTGGCCGGGGCCGACCTGCAGGTGAGCCGGTTCGAGCCCCTCCTGCTGAACGCCTTAAGAGGCGCCACCCACGATGCGGTGCTGATCGGATCCGAAGGGCGGGTCATCGCGGCGAACACCTCCCGCTGGCTGGTCGGGTCCCGGCTGCGGAAGGTTCCCCGGACGGCCGAGGGCGAGTTCATCGCGGTGGGCGAGGTCGGCCTCGACAGCGACTGGGTGCTGGCGCTCGCCGCCGACGCCTGACCGTCCGCCGTGACGGTCCCGGCGTCCGGCCAGCTCGGCCGGATGCCGCCGGGTGAGGGCGACCCCGCCGAGGATCAGGACGATCCCGGCCAGCATGGTCGCGGTGACGCTCTCGCCGAGGACGAGCCAGCCGAGGAGCACGGCGACGACGGGTACCAGATAGGTGACGGTGGACGCGATCGTCGGACCGTCCTCCTCGATGACCCGGAAGTTGATCACGAACGCCAGGCCGGTGCCGAGCACACTGAGGATGAGCAGGCTCGCCACCGCATCCACCCGCCACGTGGGCGGGGTCAGCCCGGCGAAGGGCATCACCACGGCGAGCTGCACGGTGGCCGCGCCGAGCTGGGAGGCCGACAGCACCAGCGGGCTGATCCCGCGGCCGGCGAGGAACCGGCCGGTGTAGACGAAGCCGAACCCGTAGCAGGCCGCCGCGGTCAGGCCGGCGAGCCCGCCAGGGCTCGCGATCTCGTTCGCGGCCTGCCACGGCGCGAAGAGGACGACCGCCCCCAGGAAGCCGAGCGTCAGCCCCGCGGCCTTCGGCAGGGTGACGTGCCGATCGACCCCGGCCGCGAACGCCACCAGCAGCGTCCAGATCGGGGTGGTCGCGTTGAGCACACCGGCCACGTTCGACCCGATGGTCTCCTCGGCCATGCCGATCAGCACGAACGGCACCGCGTTCGACACCAGCGCCACGACGAAGAGGTGCGCCCAGATCCGCCGGCCCCGGGGCCAGGGCAGGCCGCGCGCCAGGACCATCGGCGCGAGGACGAGGAAGGCCAGCAGCAACCGGATGAAGACGATCTGAACCGCGGAGAAGCCCCGCAGCGCCAGCTTGACCCACAGGAAGCCGGACCCCCACAGCAGCGCCAGAGCCGCCATCCGGGCGAGGCCGGACCGGCTGACCCGCCGGCTGTCACCGTTGAGCGGAGATCTTGCAAGGCGAGCCACGGCGGGCAATGATAGCCACCCTGTTCCAACATGCCCGAATTTCGGGATGGTGCGGACCGATTTTCGGGGTGGCTGCCGACCGCGCCGCAGGCCGGGCTCGCCGGACATGGCCGATACCGGAGGCGAGCGGGCCGCGGCCGTTGCCGAAACTTTCGCCGGCCCGCCGAAGCCTCGCGCGAGCACCCCGGCCGAGCCCTCGCCGCGCCGCCGTACCGAGGCCCGCTCCCCCGGCCGGCCATGGGATCGATCACACTCCGGCGGCGACGCCGGCCGGCCGCGGTGGGCCCGCCTTCCGGGCCGGCGGCGTAGGCCGCGTTCCCCGTACCCGGGTCGGCCGACAAGGTGTCCACCGGGCGGCAGTCCGCGCCTACGCCGCGGTACACCGCACCGCTCGCGGCCTTGGTCGTCGTTGATGTTTGTCAGTGGTGTGGTGAAAGGCGATGAGGTGATAAGGGTTAACTAAACAAGCAGTCGGCTTTACATTGTAGATTCGTAATATGATCCTTGGCGATGAACGTCCCCGCCGTACCTGAGCGGAACACCCCGGCCCGGCCGCTCCGCGATCCGTACCAGGCCTATCTCGACAGCCTGCAGAGCCCCGAGTCCCGGCGCACCATGAAGGGCTGCCTCGACCGGATCGCCCGCCTCATCACCGGTGACCCCCGCGCGACCGGCGCGGGCCAGCCGTGGGAGCGGCTGCGGTACGAGCACACGGTACGGCTGCGCTCCCTCATGCGCGAGCAGGGATGGTCGCCGGCCCACGTGAACAAGCACCTCGTGGCCCTGCGGCGCGTGCTCAAGGAGGCCTGGCGGCTCGGCCTGATGTCCGGTGAGGACTACCAGCGGGCCACCGACCTGCCGCCCTACCGCCACACCCGGCTCCCGGCCGGGCGGCACGTCGAGCCGGAGATGCTCGCGGCCGCGCTCCGCGTGTGCGACGCCGACGAGTCCCCGGCCGGCCGGCGGGACGGCGCGCTGCTCGCCCTGCTCTACTCGACCGGCTGCCGGAGGGCGGAGGTCGCCGCCCTCACCCTCGCCGACTTCGACCCGTGGGACAGATCGCTCCGGGTTCGCGGCAAGGGCGACAAGGAGCGCTTCGTGTACCTCACCGTGGCCGCCGCCGAACGCCTCGACCGGTGGCTGGCCGTACGCGGGCGCGCGGACGGGCCGCTGTTCTGCCCCATCAACAAGGCGGGGCGGCTGCGGCTCGCCCACATGACCGGGCAGGCGATCGCCGACATCGTCACCCGCCGCCTCACCGCGGCCGGCGCGGCGAAGCGGACCCCGCACGACTTCCGGCGCACGTTCATCGGCGAGCTCCTCGACGCCGGGGTCGACCTCGCGACCGCCCAGGCCCTCGTCGGCCACGCCTCACCCGCCACCACCGCGCGGTACGACCGGCGGCCGGAGCGGCGCCGCCGGGACGCCGTCGACCGGCTCACCATCCCCGGCCCCCGGCGCTGACCGCCAGGCCCCCGGGACGTCCCGCGGGCTCGGCCATGCCACGGCCGGCCGGGCGCCCCGCCGCGCCCGGTCCCACCCGGCCCGGTCATGGGCTACTTCCCGCGTCCGGAGGCGCGGGTGACCAGCGCCACCCCGCCCGCCGCCAGCGCGACCTGGATCGCGAGCTCGATCCAGTCGATGCCCCGGGTGTCCGCGACGCCGAGCGCCCCGGCGATCGCCGTGCCGAGCAGCGCGGCGATGATGCCGATCAGCATGGTCAGCCAGATCGAGATGCGCTGCTTGCCCGGCAGGACTAACCGGCCGAGCGCGCCGATCACGATGCCGACGATGATCGCGGAGATGATCCCGGTGATCTCCATGGCCGTCCTCCTTCGCTGTGACCCGTCTCACGTAGCAACGCTCAACTGATCGGCGGGGTTCCGGCTCACACGGCGGGCGACCCCGTGGCCACGGGCGGTTCCGGCGCTCCGGCGGGCCGCGGTTCCCGCCGCGATCCACCTCAGTTTTCCGCTCATTTCAGGCACATCACCCGCGCGCTGGAATAACAACCCCGCAGAGTGGGTTAGAGTCGGTGACTGGTCGATGTGGTCCGTGTCCCCCGGGCCTCACCCTTTCGCCTTCACGGAATACCGTTCGGCTGGAGCCGTGTTGTGCCATTCGCCGAGGAGGCGACCGCCACATCGGCTGGTTGTGTACGTCCCGTGAGACGCCGTCTCACGGGACGTACACGTATTTCCCGCCCTTTGCGCTTCTCTTAAGGTCTCTCCCCCGGCCGGTCCCGCGGTACCCGCGTCCCGGCCGGCGGTGCGGCGGGTGGCCGCCGGTGATCGGCGTGCGCGGCGCCGCCCGCTAGGGTGTGTCCCGACACCCGAGGGAGGAGAGCCGTGCCGCCGATGCTGTACCGCGCCGCCAAGCTGGTCGCCCTGCCCGCCATGCGCATGCTGTGGCGGCCGTCCATCGAGGGGCGCGCCCACGTGCCGGAGCAGGGGCCGGCGATCCTCGCCTCCAACCACCTCTCCGCGATCGACTCGTTCATCCTCCCCGCCCTGCTCCCCCGCCCGGTCCGCTTCGTCGCCAAGAACGAGTACTTCACCGGCAACCCTCTGGTCGCGCTGTGGATGCGCAGCTTCGGGACCGTGGCCGTCGACCGGGAGAACGTGTCGGCCGCCCGCTCCGTGCTCGAGGCGGCCGTGGACGTGCTCAAGGCGGGTGAGCTGTTCGGGATCTACCCCGAGGGCACCCGCTCCCCCGACGGCCGGCTCTACCGCGGCAAGATCGGGGTGGCCTGGCTGGCGCTCACCACCGGGGCGCCGGTGATCCCCGTGGCGATGCTCAACACCGACCGGGCGCTCCCACCCGGGAGCCGGGTGCCCCGGCCGGTCCGGGTCGGCGTGCGCATCGGCCCTCCGATGACCTTCACCGGCGACCCGGGCTCGGCCCGCGACCGCAGGTCGGTCACCGACGAGGTCATGGCGGCGATCCAGCGCCTGTCCGGCCAGGAGTACGTGCCCAGGTACGCGGCGAGCGTGAAGGCCGCCTCCCGGTGAAGGCGCCGTCCTCGCGCGCGGGCGGCGACGTTAGGCTCTTAGGCCCATCCCGATCAGACTGGGGGTACGCGCGGTGCCACGAGGACGCACGGTCGCGATCGTTTCAGCCGTCGCCGTCGTGGCGGCGGCGGGGATAGGCGGCGGCGCCTACTACGTGCTGCACACCCGGGGATCCCCGCTGGAGACCGCGCAACGGTTCACCGCCGCATGGGCGCGCGGCGATCACGCGGCGATGAAGGCCGAGCTCGCCGCGCCCGCGCCCGGCTTCGACGCCGCCTACGCCCAGCTCACCGAGAACCTCGGCGTCACAAATGTCTCCATCTCCGGCCTGCGGGTGAGCGAGCCCGCCGACGGCAAGGCCACCGCCACCTACACCGCCACCGCGAAGCTCAAGGGCATCGGCGAGTGGACCTACCAGGGCCGGCTCGCGCTCACCGTCAAGGACCGGCACTGGAAGGTCGACTGGTCCCCGTCCGCCGTCCACCCCGCGCTCGACGGCGCCACCAAGCTGCGGATCAAGGTCACCTGGCCCCCAAGGGCGGCGATCACCGACGCGAACGGGCGGCGGATCGACGGCGGTGACGTCGGCGGATCCGTTCAGCAGCTCGTCGGCTACCTCGACAAGGCGACCGCCAAGGACGTGAAGCGGCTC
>Ga0207873_1001477_pt1 | contig 22415 bp, 21 predicted proteins | sample BGWIniCompost_FD_187373 | JGI IMG/M metagenome (GOLD analysis project Ga0207873, IMG submission 187373) | Cellulose adapted compost microbial communities from Newby Island Compost Facility, Milpitas, CA, USA - BGW Initial Compost (SPAdes)... ...
CTGCAAATGCCTGCCCGGGCAGCCCCTCACCGCGCTGCAGGGCAATCTCCATGAGCGCCGCCTGGTTGGCATAACCGCTAACAGCCTGTGGGATGAGCAGTTCTCGAGGCCGGTCCCACAGAAACACCGCAGCCGCCTGAGCCGTGGGGACGGCGCTCAGAGCGCTGTCGAGCAGCAGGCGGGCAATGTCTGCCGTGCTGCCGGAGCGCTCCGGGCTGGCCTGCCGCTGCAGCCCGGCGATCCTGCGGGTGAAGTCCAGCAGCAGGTTGACTTCCTGCAGCCGGCGGCGGGCCTCCGCCAGCAGGCGGATGTTCTCCAGGGCGACGGCCGTCTGGCCGCCGATTAAGCGCAGGTGCTGTTCGTCGGCCGGGATGAAGGGGGAGAGTGCACTCTTACTGCCGGCCAGGATCACCGCCTCCACCCGTTCGTTCTCCAGGATGGGCAGGCAGATCAGCGCCTGCAGACCCAGTGCCTGCAGCAGCGGGGAGTTCTCCCATTCGGGATGCTCTTTCAAATCGGCAATCAGCAGCGCCTGTCCGCTCTGTGCTGCCTGACGGATGGGGTTGCGCTGACCGAGCAGGGCTTCGGGGTTGACCCCGGCTGGCACGCCACTCTGCCCGATCAACCGCAGCGCCGGCCCATCTGAAGGTTCTCCGGAGCCGTTCGCGGACGTCTCGCTCCGGGCTTCCAGGGTCAGATAAATCTCCAGACCCCAGCGGGCGCTGATCTGACGTGTGGATTCGAGCAGCACTTCTTCCCTGCTGGGGCGCAGATACGCCTGAGATGCGTCCGTTCTGGCGAGAATGCCTGGAGCCGCCCCAGCAGCCTGGTGGTCGCTCTGCCCCCGGGCCGGTCTCTCCACCACGGCGGCGACCTGTCCTGATACGATCTCCGCCGAGCGGACATCGCCCGGCGAGAAGAAGCCCGCTTTCCGGCTGCCCAGCAGCAGTTCACCCAGAACCTGCTCGCCGCTCACGACCGGCAGGTGGATCACCGCGTGCAGGTCGAGGAGGTCAACGAGCGGCCGGTAGCGCGGCGGGCAGACCTGGCTCTGCAGGTCCTCTGTGATGAAAGGCTGGCGGCTGCCGGCCACCGTACTGGAGAATTCCGGGTCACGAATAGAACAGGGGATCGGGGCCCAGCCGGATTCCGGGGAAACGCCGAAGGCCGATTCGGCGTGCAGGCGCAGCTCGCCGCGTTCTTCATCGAGCAGGAAAAAGGCAGCCACATCCGCCTGCAGCAGGCGGGCCAGGTCGAGCAGCGCATATTTCAGGAACTCATCCCGGGTGGCGTTTGACCCTGCCAGGCTGGCGATGCGGCGCAGCGTTTCGGCACGTTGGGCCCGGTGGCGCGCCTGCCGGACGAGAGCCGCGTTTTCAATCAGTGGGCCGGCCTGCCCGGCGATGATCTTCAGCAGGCGCAGGTCGCCGGCATCGAAAGGCCGGCCGTCCTTCTTTTCCCCGGCCTGCAAGTAGCCCAGGGTGCGGCCGGCGGAGGTCAGCGGAATCAGGGCCAGGCAGCGAATACCGGCCGCGGTCGCCAGGTGGTGCAGTCCCAGGGACATGAACTGCGGGTCCTGCGGTGCGCAGTCTGTCACCAGGGCTTCCCCGGAGAGCCAGATCTCTTCCGCCGGGCTGCCGGGGGTGAGTTCAATATTATTCCATTCCAGGATCTCGGGCTGCAGGCCCAGGAAAGGCGGCTGGGCGACCAGGGTGCGGCGGCTTTCGTCGTAAACGAGAAAGCCCAGGATACGCACATCCAGCATGGATGCGACCGGTTCGATCAGGCGGGCGAACAGCTCGTCCGGCTCGTGAGAAGCGGCTGCGGCAGCAGCCAGGCCGGCGAGCCCTGCCAGCTCACGCGCTCGCTGCTGCTCGATGCGGTACAACCGGGCGTTGTGCAGGGCTGCCGCTGCCTGACCGGCCAGGATCTGCATCAGCTCAAGATGTTCGGGTTTGAAAGCCGTCCGGGCTGCGCTGACTGCTTCCAGGGTCCCGACCAGCTCGCCGGACGCCAGCAGGGGCACGCCCAGGAAGGACTGGAAAGGCGGCAGCTTCCGGCCGGCTGCCGGCTGTGCTTCAGTAAAGCTCTGTACATCATCGAGCCGCAGGGGGATCTGCCGGGTCCCCAGCCAGCCGGTGAGCCCCTCATGCGCCTCGCAGGGTGGGTCCAGACGCAGGAGCGGGCGTTCCGTACTGCCCTCGCCGGCAGCGGTTCCCAGCCGGTAGGGGATGTAAACCTGCTGGCTGTCATCCCAGAGGGTGATTTCAATAAGGTCCGCCGGGATCACCTGTTCCACCGCCTGCAGCACGGCCTGCAGGGCGGCGTCCAGGTCCAGTTCGGCTGTGATCGCCTGGTTGAGTCCGGCCAGGATCTGCAGCGCCGGGCCGGAGGCATCCGGGGTGTTTTTGACCGGAAGGCTGGGCTGGGGCTGCTGCAGGGTCACCAGCAGCGCATGCCCGTTCGGGTAAGGGGCCGCAAAGGAAGCGGCCTCGACAGGCATGCCGTCGACCGAAAGCCGCGCCCGTCCTTCGCGTGCGCACAAATTAAAAAAGGCCTGCTGGGGGTGCACCCTGCGAGCCAGGCGTTCCAGGTTGGGTTGTTCGTCGCCCAGATGAAACCATGCTCTGGCGGCGGCGTTGATGTATCCCACCCGGCCGCCGGGCTCCACCAGCAGCACGCCGTCCGTCTGTCCGTCTTGAGGCAGGGAAATAGGCCGGGCTGTTTTGCGGGAGCGTTGGAACGCGCTGAATAGAGCAAAAAATACCAGCAGAACCCACCCTGCCAGCAGGAAAAGCACAGTTCCCAGGGATAACGCGTTCAGACCAGACATTCGCTCGGCGTTCCAGGTACCTCTAAAAAAAACAGACAGCAGCTTGCGCAGTAAACAATCCCGGCAGGCCGGCCCCGGAATGGCCCCACCGGGTGTTCTCCGGCGCGGGCCGGCTAACCGTTCTGGCGGCGCGCCTCGGCAGCCAGTTCGGTGATCTCGCGGATATCGGCAAATTCGTGCTCTGCAGGGGAGACCATGCCGATCGCCAGGGTCATCAACGGAACCTCACGGGGCTGACCGTCCTGAACGGTCAGCAGGTAGCCCTGCTGGCGGTCCAGGAAGTTGTAGTGCGTGAGAACTTCGCTGGCAAAGCGCTCTTTGAGCCGCTGGCGGATGCTCTCCGCGGCTGCCTGGCTGGTGATCACGATGAAATTGTCGCCTCCGGCGTGGCCGATAAAGTCGCTGGTGGTACCCAGCTCATCGACCACCTCGCCCATCAGCATAGCGGTGAAGCGCAGCACGTCGTCGCCGGCCACAAAGCCGTAGACCTCTTTGAACGGCTCGAAGTGCTGGATGCGGATGTCCATCAGAGCCCAGCCGTCCTCGCGGATGATTTTGCGCAGCTGGTCCTCGATCAGCCGGCCGGAGGGCAGCCCGGAGCGCGGGTCGGTCAGGTTCTGCACCTCCGCCCGGTAGATGGCACGCTGCACGCGCAGCTTGAGTTCGTCGATGTCGAAAGGCTTGGTGATGTAGTCGTCGGCGCCCAGCTCCAGACCCTGCAGCTTATCACTGCGTTCGTCTTTCTGCGTCAGGAAGATCACCGGCACGTGGCTGGTGCGCGTGGTGGTGCGCAGAACCTGACAGACCTCAAAGCCGTCCATATCGGGCAGCATGATGTCCAGGATGATGAGGTGGGGTAGGTTGTGGCGGGTTTTCTCCAGCGCATCCGCGCCGCGCAGCACGGTGTCCACATCATAACCCTGGTTGGTAAAGTAGATTTTGAGCATGTTGGCGATGTCGATATCGTCTTCAACGATCAACAGTTGGGCTTTTCCCATTTCAGCCTCCTGATCTTCCTGCGAGATAAGGCCGGGTGAAAAACGGCCGGGCGCCGCTGCGGCGCTTTGCCTGCAGGCGAACGTGATCGATCTGTGCGGGCGTCACCGCCCGTTCGAAGGAGCGAAAACCGCTCAGGCGAAAACCGTGCCGCCGGGCGATGGCACTGATCTCCTCCACCCGGTCGCGGGTGATGTGCTTCCCCAGCGTGTAGTCCTCGAAGCGGCCCTCCAGGGCCAGCGCCATGGTCTCGGCCATGCAGGCGAAGGCTTTCCCGGGAGGAAAGCCGAAATCGAAGTTGAAGTTCACCTTCCCGGGCACCTCGACCATACCGCCGTCGATCACGAGCACGTCATCGCGGGCCTGGGCCACGCGTGCGGAGACATCGCGCGGGCGGGCAACGTCGCATACGATGCTGCCCGGCTGGAGCAGCTCCGGCTCGATGATCGCTTCCACAGCACTGGTGACGGTGATGATGATCTGGGCATCTTTCACCTGGCGGATGTCGGTTGAGATACGCACATCGGCACCCGGGTTCCCGGCCTGCACCTGTGCGGCGGCCTCCTGCAGGCTGGCTTCTGTGCGACCGATCATGGTCAGGCGGCCCACCTGTCCGGCGAGCAGCCCGGCGCACACCCGCCCGATCGCGCCGCCGGCGCCGACCACGGCTGCAGCCGCCTGCTTCAGCGGGATCTCCATCACCTCTGCCGCCTGCTTCACGGCTTCCACTGCCGTGGCGATGGTGTAGGCATCGCCGGTGGTGACGGGGATGTCCAGCTCACGCGCGATCGTGATGCCCCCGTCGCCGACTACCGAGGTGAAGGCTCCCAGCCCCAGGATTCTGGCGCCGAGTTTTTCCGCCATGCGGCCGGTCTGGATGATCTTTTTGTACACCATCCGTTCGGGCAGTTCGAGCATACGCTTCGGGGTGTACGGGCAGGCCAGGAACCAGCCCTTCACATCTTTCCCGGTGGCTTCCGACTGCACCCCCTCGATTTCTGAGATGTACAGCGGGGGGAAGAAGGTGGACAAAAAGTTGATCTGCTTTTCGGTGAGCAGATTTGCCAGGCGGGGAAACTTGCGCGCCGCATCGCGCTTCGGGTCGATAGGGTGAATGATAAAAGCAAACGAATCCATACCGTCCATACCTACCAGGTAACTTCTACCGCCTCTCCAGGCCGGGGATAGAGGCGCGGGTGCAGGTCTTTATAAGGCAGTTTGTGGTGATCGCTGTCTTCGTAAGCGACGTCCCGGTCGATCACCCGCCGCTCTGGGGAAGCGAACAGGATCACATCCGACTCGATGGTGCGCGCCGGGAAGATGATCATCCCGGACCCCAGGCGGCAGTTGTGGCCCACACAGCCGCCCAGAACCTCGCGGTTGGCCAGCCCCAGCTCCCCGCCGCCGTCGCGGGCCATCAGCGGCCGGGAGAGCAGGTTGAAATCGGTAAAGGTGGTCCCCGCGCCGATAAAGGTGTTGCGGCCCACCACGCACATCTGCAGGCAGGTGTTCTGGGCCACCATGCTGTTGTCCATCAGCGTGGTCATGAACAGCGAGGCCCTGAAGGGCAGAAATGCGCCGTCTCCCACCACCGAGAGCATCAAATGGCAGCCCTGCGAAATGTTGACATTATCGCCGATAACGCAGTTCTCGATCACCGCGCCGGCGTTGATGGTGACATTGTCGCCGATGGTCGTCGGCCCGTGGATCACTGCCGTCGGGTCGATCACGCAGTTGCGCCCGATCTTTACCAGTTCCGAGCACTCCAGCACCTGGCGGCCCTCGTACATGGCCTTCGCCAGAATGCGCAGCTTGAAGAAAGGGTGCTGCTCCAGGCGGGCTTCAAAGCGCGCCCCGCGCGCAAAAACGCCGAAGACCACATCGGCGATGAAAATATGCACCCACGAATCAATGGCCAGCAGGCTGCGCATGGGCACCTGGAAAACCAGGTCGCCCTGCTCGCGAGCCATATAGGTGGGGATGTGGTAATAGCCCACCTCGACGGCCTGCAGATCGATCACCAGCGGTTCAGCCTGCTCCTGCGGGCCGTGCGGGTAGTACCACAGGTCGGCCAGATAGAGGTCGCCGCAGCTTTCATAGGATGTGGAGAGGGGCAGGGCGTGTTCGCGGAAAGCCGGGTCGCTGGCCGAGAAGGCTGCCCGGCAGGCGCGGCCGCGCCGCATCGCCGCCTCCAGGAAGGCATGGATATACTCGGCGTCGAAGTACAGGTTGTCGCGGTAGACCAGGCAGGGCTCCCTGGTCTCGGGCAGCGCGCCGCCGGGCGGGACTTCCAGCTCGCGCGTAATATAAGGCGCCAGCACATCGCGCTGGTTTAACCACAGCGGCCGGTTCATCACGCGCAGATCACGGGCACGTTCGTTAAATGGAGGCAGGTGGCGCAGGTCTTGTAAGATGATCTTGAGCATAAACGGCCTGTTCGCTGTCGTTCGCCGGCTTGTGAACCGGAGATGTGCGGCCTTCGTCTGCATCCAGGAAGTCGCGCAGCGTCTCCATGAATGCGGCGGGTTCGTCGAGCATGATGAAGTGGCCGGCGTGGAGGAAGCGTTCGATGCGCGCATGCGGCACGCCTGCCAGCAGCGGTTTCCACTGCTGGGGGCTGACGACAATATCACGCTGGCCGTACATGCCCATCACCGGCACCTTAATCTGCGAGAGCTGCGGACGCAGGTCGGTGCGGCGCAGCGAAGCGATGCTCAGCAGGAAGGATTCGAGCGTGGTGCTGGAGAGGTCGCGATCCATCATGTCTGGCCAGCGCGGATCGCGCGAATAGAAGGGCGCCAGCATGCGCATGCTCCATTTGAAAGCCCACAGGTTGCTGTAGACCACGCGAGCGACCGGCCGGCGGCCGAAGAGCTTCAACAGGAAGGAGAGCGAGGAGCCAGCAATTGGCGAGCCGATGACGGCAACTTTTTTGACCCGCTCGGGGAACTGGATGGCAGCAGCCAGGCTGACCGTCCCGCCCATGCTGTGACCCACCAGGGGCGCCTGGGCGATGCCGAGCTGCTCCATGAACTGATCGACCAGGCTGACGAAGTCCTGCACGGCGTAGGTGGGGCGCTTCTTCCCCGATTCTCCAAAGCCCCAGAAATCCAGCGCGTAGGTGCGGTAATAGCGGCCTAAAACGGCCATGGTCTCCTGCCACAGCCCCCAGGAGCCCAGCCAACCGTGCAGCAAGATTACCGGGCGTCCGCGCCCGAAAACCTCGTAATGTACAATTCCCTGATCAGTCGTGATGGAAGACACAGCCGCATTTTTTTTCAAAAGAATCGCAGTGACCGCGCGGGCGGCCTTACTTCTCTTCTTTGAGCTCCATTTCAGCCAGGATGCTGTACAGCAGTTCGAGCAGCACGTTTTTGACGTCTTCTTTTTCGCAGGCAACGCAGGGCAGCAGCTTTACGCGCGGGTCCAGCCGCAGGGCAATGCGCATATCTTCCACATCCCAGGCGTCTTCCAGGTCCTGCTTGTTGGCGGCGACGACGTAAGGGGTGGGGGCGTAGGCGCGGAATGTCTCCAGGATGCTGCGCGCCTCGCGAAAGGTTTCCGGCCGGCTGCTGTCCACCATGACGATAAAGCCCAGCATACCCTCCGAAAGGATCTCCCACATGAAATCGAAGCGCTTCTGTCCGGGGGTTCCGAAAAGGTACAGGACCAGATCGTCATCAACGGTAATGCGTCCGAAGTCCATGGCAACCGTGGTGGTGTCTTTCACCATTTCCTCTGCGGAGGTGACTTTCCGCTCGGTAGATACCACATCGATTTCACTGACTGAGCGAATGAACTCGGTCTTACCTGCATTGTAAGGGCCAGTAACGACCATCTTTACCGTTTGCATGAAGCGATGTCCTGTCCGTTCTATTGAGATCCTTGGGTAATTACACGGGCTATAGTGAGCGGATGCGGTTGATCAGCCGGTGGATGAGCGATTTCTTTTCCGCGGGGTTCTGCTGCTGCTCGGGGAGCCGCTGCTGGGACTTCTGCGCCGGCGGCTTAGCGCCCACCGGGCGGGTGAACTCGATCAGCCCGGCCTGGAGAAGCCCGTAGATAATGCGCCGGATCTCCAGGTCCGACATGTTGGTGGCTCTGGCAATCTGGCGCAGCGAGTTTTTGGGGTTGATGTAAGACACCACGCGCCATTCATCGCGGCTCAGGCTGACGTTGCGGATATTGGCGCCGGGGCGTTCGGCAAACTTCACAGCAATATCCAGGCTGGGGATCTCATCCTGGAGCTGCTCCAGTTCTTTCATCCGGCGTGTGCCTTCGATGATGATATTCTCCAGCCGGATGCGCACCGTGATGCGGTCGTCGGGCGGCAGCAGGCCGCTCTCAAAGCGGAAGCTGCCGGACGGCCAGGTGAACAGCTTGTTGACCACCTGGATGAAGTAGCTCTGCAGGCTGTTGAGGATATCCTGCTGGGTGACGTACTTGGCGTTGATCAGCAGCAGGCCGAGCTCTTTGTCGCTCATCTTGCCGGCGCGCTGCTGGATGGCGCGCTGCTGGGCAGCCGTCAGTTTGCGAGCACGATAAAGGACGGCGGTGAGGCTGCCGTCCTCCTGACCGTTCTGGGCGTAGGCCAGCCTGCCTTCACAGAAGCTGACACAAACCTTCTGATGGTCGGGACCATCAATGATCAGCGTTCCTGTTTTTCTCGCCAGGTTGATCAGGTTGAGTAATTGAGATATGCTGAAATCGCGTAAATTGCCCTTAAGCGCCATGGATGAGACTCGACAGGAACCTGCTGATAAAACATAAAAATCGTAGGAGTTGGGTCGATTATAAAGGCAGGGGGTAGGGGCGTCAAACAGAATGACCCCAGGCTTAGAAGATTGTCAGGTTTACGGGCTGTTTGGAAGGTTATATGTGAATTGCGGCGTGATTTGGGCCCTCTTGCCTTGACACCCCCTAACCTTGAGGTTATAATGCCCGTCGCTAAATTCCTCGATAGCTCAATCGGCAGAGCGGGCGGCTGTTAACCGCTAGGTTCCAGGTTCGAGTCCTGGTCGAGGAGCCTCGTGAAGAACGATCACGCCTGAAATTTCAGGCGTGATTTTTATTTTCCCCAGTTTTTTCGAAAGCCATTTCCCGCAGAGGGTCTTTTCTTTGAACCGCTGAAACACTGAAGTGAATGAAACGCTGAAAAGCACGCGGATTAAGTGTTTCAGTCCAATCAGCGCTTCAGTGGTTTAAACGCGCGCAGGAACCCTTCCCACGAACAACAGCGCCCGCTAACCGCAGGCGCGCGGAGCGGCATGCTGCGCATGCTTGGGGGCGTCAGGCCCCGCAGTCGAAACGGCCTGCGGCAGTCCAATAAGGACTGCCGCAGGTGAACCACTTGAGACACTTGAACCGCTGAAACTCTGAAGTCGATGAGACGCTGAAAGGAGATTCAGTGTATCAGTCCTTTCAGCGCTTCAGTGGTTCAAACCACAGCCCTCATTTCAAAAAACTCCTCCCCAATTTCCGAATAAAATCGCGCTGGATTCCGTATAGATAGTAGAAAGGATGACGGGATACGCATGGAGCCCCAGGTAATGACGGTTGAAAGCGATGAAGCCCTGGCAGCCGGCGCACTGCAGGGAGACCTGCAGTCCTTCGAAGCGCTGGTCCTCCGCCACCGGGAAGCGGTGACGGCTGCGGCTTACCGCATGCTGGGCGACATCCACCTGGCGGAAGACGCGGCTCAGGAAGCCTTCCTGCGGGCCTGGCAGCGTATGCACACCTACAACCCGCAGTATTCCTTCCGCAACTGGGTGACGGGCATCGCCGTGAACTACGCCCTGGACCAGCTCCGCCGCCGGCGGGAGAGCGTTTCCATCGATGAACTGCCGCTGCGCGACCCGGCCGCCTCCCTGGAAGGGCAGGTTGAAGAAGGAGAGCGCGCACAGCTGGTGCGCCAGGCGGTGCTGGATTTACCCCCTGCCAGCCGGGCCGTGCTCGTGCTGCGGGAGTACCAGGGCCTTTCCTATGCCGAGATCGCCGATTTGCTGGATATCCCCGTGGGCACCGTGATGTCCCGCCTGAACTATGCCCGCAGCCAGCTGCGCCAGCGCCTGGCACAGGTTCTGGAGGTGTGATGAACGAACATCCGACCGATCTGCTTTCGGCCTATTACGACGGTGAGCTGCACGGTGAGCAGCTCGAATGGGTGGAAGCCCATCTGAGTGAATGCCTCACCTGCCAGGAAGAGCTGAAGACCTATGAGCGGCTCTCGGCTCTGCTGCACGAAGTGCCGGTCCCGGCCCCGCTCATCCCGGACGAGCGCTTTGCCGCACAGGTGGCGGCCCGGGCTGCAGGCCGTAAAAATTCCTTCTGGAAGCGGCTAATGCGGCTGGGCTGGTTCATCCTGCCGCTGGGCCTGATCAGCGGTTGGGCTGCTTTCCAGGTGCTGCTGATTCTGGCCGGCCTGCTGGCAAACGGCTGGATCCCCGTGGACATGGGCATGGAAGGCCTGGCGCTGCCGGGCTGGGGACCGCTGCCCGGGTTGGGCATCCCGCTGCTGGTGGACTGGCTGGCTCACGCCCTGGCATGGCCCGAGCCGCTGCAGGTATCTCTGCAGCTCGGTTTCCTGGACCTGACCGCCACCGTGCTGATGATCTCGATGCTGGCCGGCTGGCTGGCCCTGTGGTGGGCCTCAGAGCGCCAGTCCCAGTTGACCTTCGCTCTGGCATCGTAAATATACGGCGCGGCTGCTGCGGCGTGCCGCGCTGGGGAAAGGTAAATAATCTGGTGAAAGGGAAAAGAAAATGGACCACATTCGAATAATCAGACGAGCGTTTGATATCACGATCAACTACCGGGCCATGTGGCTGTTCGGCATCCTGCTGGCTCTGACCTCTGGCGCCGGTGGTGGCAGCGGCGGAGGGGGCGGGCGCGGAGAGTTCCCCGCAGTGCCGTATAGAGATAACATTTTGCAGGACCTGATCCCCGTGGCAGTCACCGCGTTGTGTCTGATCCTGATCCTGGGCGTGATCTTTGCCATCCTGCGCTACGTCAGCCTGAACGCGGTGATCCAGATGGCGGACCGCCACGAGGTCAGCGGGGAAAAGATCAGCTTCCGCCAGGGCTTCCGCCTGGGCTGGTCACGTACTTCGCTGCGCCTGTTCCTGGTCGATCTGGTTCTGGGCCTCGCCGTCTTCGTCGCCTTCATCCTGCTGATGGCGCTTGCCCTGGGACCGCTGCTGGTGTGGCTGACCGATAACCAGCCGCTGCAGGTGATCGGCACGATCGTCGCCATCGGCCTGGGACTGCTGGTACTCCTGGCGTTTATCGTCGCCATGATCTTCATCAGCCTGGTGTCCCAGTTCGCCTACCGTGTGGTGGTGCTGGAGGGCACCGGCGTGATGGACGGTCTTCAGCGCGGGATCGAACTGGTCCGCCGGCGCTTCTGGGATGTGGTGCTGATGGGCGTGATCCTGTTCGCCATTGGCGTGGTGGTCGGCATCGTGCTGATCCCGGTGGCTGTGCTGCTCATCCTGGGGACTGCGGTGATCGGAGGCCTGCCCGCCCTGCTGGTGGGATGGATCACCAGCCAGTTTGCCAGCGGCGCACTGCCCTACATCCTCGGCGGCATTGTAGCCCTGCCCTTCTTCCTGGTGATCTTCCTCCTGCCGATGCTCTTCATGAGCGGGCTGCTGGAACTGTTCTTCGCCAACACCTGGACCCTGACCTACCGCGAGATCGTACCGGGTTCCGTACTGCCTGCGGAGACGGCGCCGGAAGTACAGCCGGCCGGATAATTGTGACCGCCGCTGCAGTGGGTTCATAAAAACAGGACTGCCCCCTGACGAAAAAGGGGGCAGTCCTGTTTGTGGAGGACGATGATAGCGATGGTGAGAATGACTGCAAAGGTTCTATCGCTTCTCTGCCAGGTAAGCGAAGAAACCGGCCCTGCGCAGTGCCGAGATGACCATGGCGCCCAACATACCGCCCAGCGCACCGAACACCACATAACCCAGAATGGCCCACAGCAGCCCCAGGGCGACAAAACCCACCGGCGCCCCGGTGATCACTCCAAATAGATACTTGACGATAAACTTACCGATATGTCCCAGTGCACCGACCAGCCCCGCGGCGAGCAGGTTTTCCGTGTTGGGGAGCAGCAGCATGGCAAGGTCCGTTCCGATGCCCACCACCGAGTATGAAAGGAAAGTGTTCAGCGCGCCAAAATCTCCCAACCCCAGGAAGGCGGCCAGGAAACCCGATGTAATCCCCACCAGGCTGGCCGCTCCTTTTTTGGGGACAACAGCAGCAGCCACGATGATCAGGGCCATCCAGAAGATGCCCGAGTGACCGGGCAGCCGCAGCGGCGTCTTCAACGCGATCTTTGCCACCACCACCAGGCTGGCAAACAGCGCCAGCAGGATCAACTGAAAGGTTGAGAAATATTTTTCCTTCACGGCTACCTCCTCAGGGACTGCTAATTTCAATCCGGTCACTGTCCTGCACCCATTCCGCGCGCTCATCCAATTTTTCCATCACCGAGACCAGTTTCAGTGTTCCGCGGTTGGCGAGGTCGAACATCACATAGTTCTCGGGCGTGTTCACTTCTTCCCAGGTCAGCTGCGCCGATTTCCCCCGGCTGGAGCTGGAGACCACGATCTGTGTATCCGGCCGGAGTTCTTCTTCGGGGATATAGAGCAGCAGGATATCGCGCAGCATCCAGCCTTCCTGCTTGACCCCCTCGGCGGCCTCGATGAAGCTGGCCTTCTTTAACTGGTCAAGGTCGCCAGGTGAGAAGCCGGCCACCAGCTGACCGTCCATGTAAATCGGGATGCTGCCGGCCGTCAGGGTGACTGCTGTATTCCCTGCCAGCGCGGGCTGCGCCTGACGGCGCAGCATATCCGCGGCGACCAGTACACCGCTGATGGCGATCAGGATCACCAGAGCGATCAGCAGACGATTTTTTTGTGCCATGAATCACCTCCAGAACAGCAGCAAAACGGTCACCAGCAGCGAGGCCGCCATGAGCAGTACATCCTGTGTCGTAAACCGGAGCTGCCGGTATGGCCGGCGCTCGGGCGAGTCGAAGCCGCGCGCGTAAGCGGCCTCGGTAATTGACCAGGCCCGTTTCACTGCCAGCACAATGGTCGGGACGACCAGGGAAACATATTCTCCGACCGCCTGAACGGTTTTGCGCAGTTCACGCGGCTTTAGAGAAAGCTGCATGGGGGTATAAGCGCCGCGCGCCGTCTGAGCCTCCTGAATGGACAGCCACTCTTCTTCCACAAGCCCCAGACTGTGAAAGGCCAGGCCGATGCTGAACGCATAGCGGTAGGGCAGTCCCAGCTTCTCCAGGGCCAGGGTGAACTCAACCGGCGTTGTGGTGGCGAACACCAGGGAGAGCACGCAGGCCAGCAGGATCAGGCGCAGGGTGATGGTCACTGCCAGGTTCAGACTGATCAACCACCAGTCAAACACAAAGAGGACCAGCAGCACCCATTTGAGACGCCAGACCTGTGCTGCAGCGGAGGGCAGCAGCCGTGCCCACAGGAGGACCAGCAGGTAGATGCCCATGAACACCACCAGGCGGGGCAGGGGCAGTAAGATCCCCATGGATACGCACAGGCACATCGCCAGTTTGACACGCGGGTCGACGTGCCGCAGCGGCGAATGCAGCACCAGATTGGACTGCTTTAAAAAGCTGAGCCGCCGTCCGGTCCTTTTCATCCCCTCACCCAGTCAGGAACCCGCAGACCGAGCCGGTCCCAGGCCGCCTGATTCTGCATCACAGTCTCCGCAGGACCGTCTTCCAGGATGCCGTATTTCGAAAGCAGGATCATGCGGTCCGCGCTGGACGCCAGTTCCAGATCATGTGTCGCCATCAGGACCACCTGCCCGGAATCCGCCAGATGACGCAGGGCCTGCCGGAGGATCGCTTTGTGATTTCTATCCTGCCCCAGTGAGGGCTCGTCGAGCAGCACCCCATGCCGGGGACGGCGCATCAGGGTGGTGGCCAGCGCCACCCGGCGCTTCTCGCCTTCGCTGAGCAGCAGCGGCGGGGTGCCGGCGTAGCGCTCCAGATCCAGAATATGCATCAGCCAGTCGTAAAGCTCGAGGTCGGGCTGCGGCAGCCGGTACAGGATCTCCTCCCGCACTGTGGGATTGAACAGCTGGATGTCCGGATTCTGGAAGACCATCCCCAGGCTGGGCGGTTCCGCCCGGCCGCTTTCAACGGCGCTGATCAGTCCGTGCGCCTTCTGCAGGCCTGCCAGGGCACGCAGCAGGGTGGTCTTGCCTGCGCCGTTGGGCCCCACCAGGGCCACGACCTCGCCGCTGTGCAGCGTAAATTCCAGGTTATCCAGTATTCGCTGACCGCCTCGCTCCACGGTCAGGTGGTGCACCTGGATTTGAAAATGATCGCCGGTGAGGCCGTGCCGCCGGTGATCCTCCAGCGGGGCAGTCATTTCGGGTTGGTTTTCCGCAGCGCCGGTCTGCTGGCCGTTCAGATGCAGCGTTCGCAGCCCTTTAATGGCCTGTAAATATTCAAGCCGGTGTTCGCAGATGACGAGCGTGCGCCCTTCCTGCAGGCCGGAGTTGAGCGTATCCACAAAATCCAGCGCGGAGGTGCTGTCCAGCATCGAAAGGGGTTCGTCGAGGACCAGTGCTGGTGGCCGGCGGGCCAGGATGGATGCCAGCGCCAGTTTCTGCTGCTCGCCGCCAGAAAGGGTCTGCGGGGAACGCCTGCGCAGCGGTTCCAGGTTAAATGTGCGCAGCGCTTCTGTGGTGCGTTCCTGGATCTCTCGCTGTGAAAGGCCCAGGTTCTCCAGACCGAAGATGATTTCTTCTTCAACGGAAGTCGTCAGCATCTGGGAGGCCGGGTTTTGAAAGACCAGCCCTGCCCGGCGGGTAAGCTCCCAGAGCGGCGTTTGGGCGGTAAGCAGGTCGTCCAGCCATACTTCCCCCTGCAGGCAGCCGTGATAAAGATGGGGGATCAGGCCTACCAGCAGGCGGGCCAGCGTGCTCTTTCCGGAGCCAGAATGGCCTGCAACCAGAAGCCCTTCCCCACGTTCAATGGTGAGAGAGAGCGGCTGCAGGCCGAGCCCTTCCTGAGGATAGGCAAATCCGGCTTCCTCTAAGCGAAACTTTACGCTCATACGAGAAGCATGGGGGTGATCAACCCAGCTTCAGCGGGCGCCAGTGATCTCCCTCCCGGTCGACAATGGCAACTGGTTTTCCACCTCGCCGGGCCGGGCGCAGCTTTTCCACCAGGATAGTGCCCTCGAGCACCGGCTCGCCGTCCAGGGTTTGAACGGCTGCCACCCCGGCCTGCAGCAGCGTGTCGACCGACAATGGGCCGTGCAGGTCGCGCACCCGGCCGATGTGCAGATAGCGGCCGTCCTCGCCGCAGGCGGCCAGGCCAACGGCAGCCAGCGCGCCGATCACACCGTCCTGCGTTCCTCCCAGGCCCTCCAGCAGCAGGCCGTGTTCGGCGGCCAGGCGGCGCGCTTCTTCCTGCTGCACGAACTCGCGCTGCGCTTTGCGGCCAAAATCGGTGATCGCCTGGGGCACATGAACGGCCATACACAGACCCGGATCGCTGCCCGGGATGAAGTCTGCCAGCATCACTGCTTTCACACGTCTGAACAGGGCCGGCAGATCCACCGTATCTTCTGTTTCCAGAGCGATGGCCGCGCTGCTGTTGTGGGAGGTGTAGGGCACGCGCGGGTCCACCAGCAGCTGGTGGCGGGTGACGCCCAGCAGGCGGAACTCGCAGGCCAGTTCGGCGGCGATGCTGCGTGCCAGCCGTCCAGTGCCGCGTGATTCTTTGTTGTCGGTGTCGTCCATGCCAATGTAGATAATCATATCCGTCACCTTCCTTGAACCGTTCAGATGATCCTGCCAGGCATGTACGGCTCCCGTCCTCTAACTGGCCCTCCTGCGGGGCGGCGAACTACCCGATCAGGTTGTGCTGGTTACTGCTTGTTCTTCTTGTAGATACGTGTCCCCACGTGTTCGCCCTGCAGGGCGCGGGTGAGGTTTCCGGGCTCGCGCCCGTTGATGATCAGCACTTCCCTGGTGCTGCGCGCACGTGAGAGTGACGACAGCATGGCCCGTTCCACAGGCAGGTCCTGCAGATCCATGCTGCGCAGCTCATCGACTTCGATTTCGGGGATGAATTTGGCGGAGGGGTCTTTCTTGGGGTCGGCGGTCATGAGACCCTGCTCGTCTTTGACCAGGATGCAGCGCCGGGCGCCGACCACTTCGGCTGTCAGAAAGGCGCCGACATCCGTGCGGTGGGGTGGAATGCGCCCGACTTTAGCCGGCTCTTCCCACAGGCCGTAGGGCGGCATGGCGTGCATCACCGGGATGGCCCCGAGAGACAGATAAGCCGGCAGCTTGACCAGGTCGTCGTGCCCGATCTTGACCCCGCCGTGCGGCGCCAGCAGCACCGAGACCATCAGGGCGTTCTGCTCGCTGATGCTGGATCCCAGTTTGGCGAGCACTCCGGTGGGCATGCCCAGATCTAAAGCGATGGCGTAAGCGTGACGGCTGCGCGTTCCACCCCCGGTCATCACCAGAAGCGGGTGATTGGGCCGGGCGGCGACGATCTCTTCCAGCAAAGGCAGCAGTACCTTTCCTCCGCGGTCGATTACGCTCTGGCCGCCCAGTTTGATCACGTTCAGATCAGGCAGGGGGCGAAAAATCTCTCGCGTTTCGGTGCTGGCAAGCAGCTGCGTGTCCATTAATGACTCGGCCATCAGCGGCGATTCAATGTGCAGCCTGCCGCTTTCGTCTCTCTTTAGATCCATGCTGGGCTCCTCCATGCGTGTGATAGGAGTGGATGCGGGGGGATCCGCATCCACTCCGGGCTCGATCTATTTTACTTTACCTGGATCTCAACCACACCGCGCACGTTCACGCTCCCCGGGAAGCCCGGCATCAGGCTGCGGAAGCCGCCCTGGTTGCGGAAGGAGATGATGCAGTCCTCGCAGGCGTTCAGCTCTTCCAGCGATACTTCGGCGGTATAGCCGTCATCTCCCACGAAGACGATGGTGGTGGCCCCGTCCTGAACGCCGGCAGCAGCGAGCAGTTCGGAGAGCGGCACACCGGTATAGGTCTCGGTAGCGCCCTGGTTGTTGGTCGCCTCGACCTCCACCGTTGGCATGGCGCACACTTCCTCTTCTGTCCAGAACATTTCGTTGTCTACCAGACCGGTGATCGCCAGACCGCCTTCGCGGGCTTTACCTTCATCTCCGGAATCGCTTCCGGTGCCGTGCGCCTGGCGATAAGACTCAGCATCCGGTGTGAACAGGGGAGAGCCGAACTCTTCCACGCCAAAGGTGCCGATCTTCTCCTGCACGGGCAGGGAGACCAGCCAGTCGATGAAAGTGTTGGCCAGGTCGGCCTTGATGTTGGGGCTCTTTTCCGGGTTCACGGCAATCACACCGTAGGGGTTGAACAGCACCGGGTCTCCTTCAACCAGGATCTCCAGGTCGATGCCCTGCAGGGTGCGCGCCAGGAATGTGGCCCGGTCGCTCAGTGTGTAGGCCTGCTGTTCGTTCGCCATGGTGAGCACGTCATTCATGCCCTGACCGGCGGAGATGTACCAGCTGCCGGCGGGTTCGATCCCGGCCGCCTTCCAGACCGAGAGCTCCTTGGTGTGCGTGCCCGACTCGTCACCGCGCGAGATGAAAGCCGCCTCGTTTTCGGCAAGCTTTGCCAGCGCTGCAGCGGCGTCGGTCATGCCGCGGATCCCGGCGGGGTCGCTGGGCGGGCCGACGATGATGAAGTCGTTGTACATCACGTCCTCACGCCGCACACCGTGGCCGGCGGCCATGAACTCATCTTCACGCGCCCGTGCATGCACCAGGAGGACATCGGCGTTCCCGTCTTCACCCAGCTGCAGAGCCTGACCGGTGCCAACGGCGATCACGCTGACGTCAACGTTGTATTCAGCCTCGAAATCAGGCAGGATGTAATCGAGCAGCCCCGAGTCTTCCGTGCTGGTGGTGGTCGCCAGGATCAGCTCCTGAACCTCGCCGGTTTGCGGTTCGGGCGGTTCTGTGGGTTCGGCGGGAGGCTCGGTTTCCTCTACCGGTGGCTCAGCTTCCTCAGCGGGAGGCTGCGCTGCAGGGGCTTTGGTTTCCACTGCCGGAGGCTCCGTAGGGGCAGCCGGGCTGGCGCAGGCCGAAAGGACCAGTGCCAGCAGTGTCAGCACAATCATCGAAACCCAGAGCTTCTTTTTCATTCTCATCTCCTTTTTTGGTCTTTTCGCTGTGAAAAACGGTTCAGTAAACCATATCGCCGCGCACAAATGCAGCAGTACGCGCATCCTGTGGAGATTCGAAAAATGTCGTCACCGGAGCGATCTCGACCACACGGCCTTCGAGCAGGAAGGCGACGCGCTGGGCCAGCCTGCGGGCCTGGAACACATTATGGGTGACCAGCACAATGGTCGTTCCCTGCTCCTCATGCAGGCGGCGCACGATGTTCTCGATCAGGCTGACGTTGTAGGGATCCAGGTTTGCGGTAGGCTCGTCCAGGAGCAGCACGTCGGGCTTCAGGACGATGGCGCGCGCCAGCGCCACACGCTGCGCTTCCCCACCGGAGAGGGTGCGTGCACGCTGGCGTGCCAGGCTTTCCAGCCCCACGTCTTTCAGAGCGGCCTGCACCAGATCGCGGTTATTGCGGCGGCCGCGCAGCTGCAGGCCAAATGCAACGTTCTCTTCCACGCTGCGGTCCAGCAGCATGGGGCGCTGAAAGACCATGGTGACCCGGCGGCGCAGTTCCAGCGGGGCTCCCGGACCGGACAGGATCTCTTTACCCTGGAACGACAAAAAACCGCCGCTGGGCGGCTCCAGGAAATTTAACAGGCGCAGCAGGGTGCTTTTTCCCGAGCCGCTGGGGCCAACCAGCGCTAAAATCTCGCCTTTTCCCACCTGCAGGTGCTCGATCTCGAGCACGGTGCGCCCGTTGTACGCCTTGGTCAGATTTCTCAGCTCGTATACCACTTGATTTTCAGAACTGCCGTTGCGTCCGTCGTTCATTCTTCCAACGCCCTTCCCTGCAGCTTCATCATGGCCAGATTGGCGACAAAAGAGAGCCCCAGTAAGACAGCGCCAAGAGCCAGTGCGAGCTCAAAATTGCCCTTGCGCGTCTCCAGAACGATGGCTGTGGTGAGCACCCGCGTGCGCCCTTCTATGTTGCCGCCCACCAGCATGACCGCGCCGACTTCGGAGATGATGCTCCCAAAGCCGGCGATGATCGAGACGATCACGCCCACACGGGCTTCGCGCAGAACGGTCATGGCCGCCTGACGGGGCGTGGCGCCCAGCGAGACAACCTGCTGGCGGAGCTGGGGGTCAACCCCCATCACAGCCGCCATGGTAAAACCGGCCACCAGCGGGAACGAGATGATCGTTTGCGCCAGCACCATGGCTTCGGGTGTGAACAGCTCCGGGAAGAAGGGCTGGTTCAACTGACCGAGCGGCCCGCTACGCGAAAGCAGCATGTAAACGAACAGGCCGATCACCACAGGCGGGAAGCCCATACCGGTGTACAGAATGGCGACGATCACACGCCGCCCAATGAAGCGCTTCAGCCCCATGAGCACGCCTACCGGGATCCCGATCAGCGTGCTGAAGAGCAGTGCGATGCCCGACACTCTCAGCGAGAGCAGGATGATTTCCAGCAGCTCTGTTCCCATTGCTTTCCTTTGTATAAGTTGGACTAATACAAGTATAGTAAAGAGAAGGTCATATGTCCAGTAGTCAAATGTAATAAGCCCTGGAAACTTCCAGGGCTATTATTGTTAAGTAAATTCTTAGGCTTTCAATCCACCCAGGTTACATTCCCGGTCTCGTCCACATCGTAACCGCCCAGCTTTTCGATGCGCACCTGGGTCTCGGGATCCTGCAGCCATTCGATCAGGCGCTGGACGGGCGGTTGTTCTGCAGCCGCCTCCGGGATCACCAGGTCATAACGATCGCGCGCCAGAGGAATGCATTCCAGGCCCAGGCTGGCAGCTGCGGCTTCCAGCCCGATTCCGGCATCCGCTTCGCCGTTGGCGACCGCCTGCGCCACCGCTGAGTGGGTCACTTTTTCGTTGTAATAACCATCGATCTCCACCGCTGAGATGCCTTTGTGGCGCAGGGCGGAGTCCAGCCAGACGCGCGTGCCCGAGCCGGGCTGGCGGTTGATGAAGCGCAGGCCAGGCTGTGTCAGGTCCTCCAGGCCGCGAATACGGCGCGGATTGCCCTCCGGGACGATCAGGCCGAAGCGCCGGTGCGCCAGGGTGACCAGGGCGGTGCGTTTCCCGGGCAGCACCCGGCGCACGTAGGGCACATTGTATTCGCCGCTCTCTTCGTCCAGCAGGTGGCTTCCGGCCAGGTCGGCTTTGCCTTCCGCCAGGGCAATCAGCCCGCCCAGGCTGCCGGTGAAACTCGCCTGAAGGCTGTAACCCCCGGTGATATCGGGAAACTGGCCGGCCAGCCAGGGGAGAACCAGGTCGTGACTGCCTGAGAAGCGCAGGATCTTCTCCGGCGGGGGTTCGACCTCCACTTCCACCGAACGCCAGCGGTCCATCGCCTGATGCACGGCGCGCTCCACATCATCCAGACTGTATCCGGCGGTGACCACTTCCAGCAGAAAGGCTTCCGCCCGGTGGATCAGCGCCATACGCCGCAGGGTGGTCTCGCCCTGCAGGCGCGGCCGCTCCACCACGCGGGTGCCCTGCCCGGGCCGGCTGGTCACCAGTCCCTGGCGCACCAGTTCGCGGTACGCGCGCTGGGCGGTACCGATCGTGCAGTCCCACTGTTCAGCCATCTCGCGCACAGATGGCAGGCGGTCGCCAGGTTTGAGTTCTCCGGACATGATGTTCTGGCGCAGGGTCTCGGCGATGCGGTGGTAGAGAGGGGTATCTTCCATGATGCTTGTATCCTGATCCGGCCGTGTTGAGTGTGATGCAGGTTAGAGAAAGAAATCTAAGAATTCGGGAAGGCTCAGGCCGGCGAAATAGCGGCTCAAATCCACACCCTGCAGGGCGGTTTCCAGGCTGCTGCGCTCGTAGCGCACGCCGGTTAGTTTTTCAGCCAGCTCGGCCGAGTCTTTCTCACCGATAAAGTCTCCATAGAATATTACGGAGCGAATCAGGCCGCGTTCGACATCGATGCGGGCGTCGATCTCGCCCATGGCGAAGCGCTGCGTTTTCTGGACATTGAAGGCGGGCGAGTGCCCGTAGTTCCACTCCCAGGTGCCGTAGCGCTCGGCAGTCAGCCTGTGGATATTATCCCAGTCCTCACGGGTCAGGTGGTACTGCCGGACGTTTTCCGCGCCGCCGAAGATGCCGTGCAGCAGGCGCAGGCGAAAGGTTTCCATGTCGACCGGTTCAGGGAGGAACTCACAGATATTGGCCACCCGGCTGCGCACCGATTTGATGCCTTTCGATTCAATCTTGCTGGCCTTCACGTTCAGCGCTTCCACCACCTGCTCCAGGTCCGAATTGAGCAGCAGTGTGCCGTGGCTGACCATCCGCCGTCCGGCGATGTACTGGGCATTGCCCGAGATTTTGCGTCCGTCGACAACGATATCATTGCGCCCGCTCAGTTCGGCCGGCACGCCCATCTTCCTCAGCACCTCAATGACCGGCGCCGTGAATTTGCGGAAATTGTGGATATTTTCGGCCTGGTTCTGGGTGATGAAGCTGAAGTTGAGATTGCCCAGGTCATGATAAACAGCGCCGCCGCCGGACAGCCGCCGCACGACGATGATGCCGTTCTTCTCCACATATTCCTGGTTGATCTCTTCAATGGTGTTCTGGTTGCGGCCAATGATGATCGAGGGCTGGTTGATATAGAAGAGAAGAATATCCTCCTCCGTATCGAATGTGCGCAGCAGGTGTTCTTCGATGGCCAGGTTCACGCGTGGATCGGTGACCTTTTCGTTGTCGACAAACCACATACGATCCTCCCATTCATCTTCAATTTCCCCGGGTGCACCTCAACGAGCCCGGATGGATGACCTTTAAGATGTAAAACGCAACGGTATTTTATACGATAACCGCAGATTCTGCGCTTCTCCCCCATCCTTTCAGGTTTCTAATCAAACACAGCGGAAAAAAGATTGAGAAAAATAGAATTTGTTGATAAGATTTGACTGTTGAGCACTCCTGAGGGCAGGTATTGTTTCAGAGGAACAAGATGCGTATTAAGGAAAGCGTCAACAGGCTGGCGATTCTGATTGTTTCCGGTCGCCAGGCCGATGAACTGATGGGGCAGCTCACCGAGCACGGTTTCAACTTTACGGTGATCAACAGCTCGGGCGGCATGCTGCAGGAAGCGATGGTCAGTCTGTTCGTGGGTGTCCATCAACTGCGCCTGCCGGCGCTGTTAGCGCTGGTGCGCGACATCTGCCGCCCCGAGACGCAGTATGTCCCCGCCCATCTGCATTTTCAACCCGGCGTCACACCCATTCCGATGATCGAAGCACGCATCGGAGGGGCGCTGGTGTTTGTTTTGAATGTTGAACGTTTCGTACAGATTTGAGAGAGGAACAGCATGAAGCTGATGATGATCGTCGTTCGCGACACAGACGATGAAGAAGTGGTTCAGGAATTGATCCGGCATGGCTA
>Ga0207873_1001478_pt1 | contig 22393 bp, 17 predicted proteins | sample BGWIniCompost_FD_187373 | JGI IMG/M metagenome (GOLD analysis project Ga0207873, IMG submission 187373) | Cellulose adapted compost microbial communities from Newby Island Compost Facility, Milpitas, CA, USA - BGW Initial Compost (SPAdes)... ...
GGCCCGTCGGCCGTCCCGGCAGCACGGCATGACCGCCCGCCACCAGGGAACCCGGCCGGTCCCGCACCCCCGCCATCCCAGGAGCACGCGCTGCACCGGCACCCCGGGTACCGCGCCCCGCTGGCCGACGGGGACGCCACGTTCGCCGCGGCCTTCACCCACGAGGTGCGCCGGTTCTACCCGTTCGTGCCGTTCCTCGGCGGGCTGGCCGCACGTGACCTGATGTGGCGCGGCCAGTGGGTCCCGGCCGGGGGACTGGTCCTGCTCGACGTGTACGGGCAGAACCACGACGCACTGCTGTGGGGCGACCCGTACGCCTTCCGCCCGCAGCGCTTCCTCGACCGGCCCGCCGGACGGGACGAGCTGGTCCCCCAGGGCGGCGGCGACCCGGCCGCCGGACACCGCTGCCCCGGAGAGGGCCTGACCGTCGGCGTGCTGGAGGCGCTGGCGAGCCGATTGGCCCGAATGGAGTACACGGTACCGGCGCAGAATCTGACCATCCCGGTGCACCGGGTCCCCACCCGTCCGCGCAGCGGCTCTCAGATGGCCGGCGTGCGCTGAGACCTGCGCCCCTTGGCCTGCTGCCGGGCCGTCATGTGCCGCGGGGGTGCCGCGTATCGGCCGTCTCGGGGCCCGGCGATGCCTCAATGGTTGAACATGTTACGGAAGTTATATTTGGGTAACTTGGCATTATTTGTCCGATATGGGTAAATCGGGAGGTGCAGGTACTCACTACATCTCAGGGAGATGGTGTCATGCAGACCGAAGACAAGGTCCTCGACAAGCTCGCCGGTGTGCGCAGCGCCGACATCGAGGCCGCACTCGACCCGGCCGAGGCCGACGGCGTCTTCCGGGACAGCAGGGAGTGCGCCGGACTGGCTCTGTTCGCCGGCGGCGGCAAGCTGCTGCTCTCCCCGCCGACCCCGCGCCCGAAGAAGGGCTGAGTGAGTCGACGGGAGTAGCACGATGGAGCAGTCAGGCACTTCGACCCTCCTGCAGGGCGCGGTGCAGGACCTCGCTTCCTCAGTGGTCTCCGCTCTCCGGAGCGGAGACCACACACATGTCCTCCCCGCGGGGACCGAGGAAGCCGGAGACGTCACTCTCGCCGCCGTACGCGTCCTGGGCGCCGACGCCCTGCTGCCCGGCACCCTGCTGCGCACCCCGCCGGACCCGGCCGGCCTCGCCGTGTTCCGCAAGGCCGTCGAGGCCTACCCGCCCCGCGCCGACGCCGCGCCCACCGTCCGCTGGAGCCACTGGGCCATGGCGCGCGCCCTGCACCGGGCGGACCCGTCCGGCACCTTCGAACGCCCCGACGAGCCCGGCACCGGATGGCTCGACGGGGCGAGCTGGCAGTTCCTCACCCACCAACTCGCCGTCCTGGCACCGCTCGCCCTGCCCGGCGAGGACGACGGGGTGACCCGTGCCGCAGGCCGCCGCACCGTCGACGTGGCCCGCGGCTTCGTCCGCGCCGTGCGCCGCAGGGACTGGCGGCAGGCGGCCGGCGCAGGACGCTGGCTCACCCTGCTCCCCGGGGTCCCCGAGACCCTGGGCCTGCGCGCAGGTCTGGAGTTCGTCGAGCTGATGGGCGGTCAGGATCCCCAGGTGGCCCTGCAGTTGGAAGCGGCCCGGCTGCTCGCCCGCACCGGGGCACTCGTGTGACCGCGACCGGCACCCGGGAGATCCGGGAGGTCGCCGAGCACGCCCTCGCCTGGACCGACGCCCACCTCGCCGCGTTCGCGCTCGGCGAGGACGCCCTGTCCGCCGACGGCGAGGTCGACCACAGCTGGAAGCCCCTCGGGGAACTCGCCCAGGTGTGCGCCACCGTGTCCCACCACACAGCACCCCAGGACCCGCTGCACACCCGCGCCGCGGCGATGCTGGACTTCGCCTGGGGCCAGACCGGTGAGGGCGAGCTGTTCCGGCACATGCAGCGCCTCGAACCCTTCGCCACCTACCCGCTGGAGGTGTACGGCGCCTTCGCCTCCGCCGGGTACCGCCACCGGGCCTACGAGGAGGCCGCCGCCGTCGTCGCACGCACCCGCAGCTGGTGGCTCACGGAGCAGGAACCCACCAGACGCCTCGCCGTCCTCAGCGCCGAGGAGCGCAGCGGCATCCGGCGCGCCCCGGTCGAGGAACTGCTGCCGGCCGGCACCTGGCTCGCCGGACGGCCCGAACCGTGGACCTTCGAACGGGACGCCGGCTACGCCGCCACGCATGTCGTCTTCCACCTCACCGACTGGGGACGCGACCCCGCGGGGCTGCCCCCCGCCCTCGCCGACTACCTGCACGACTGGCTCCCGGCCTGGCTCGACACCTGCCTGGAGGCCGGCATGTGGGACCTCTCCTGCGAACTCCTGTCGGTCGCCGCGACCGTCCCCCGCCTCACCGGCGACCCCGCCCTCGGCGGCGCCTGGGAGCGCATCCGCGCCGCCCAGCGCCCCACGGGCGCCCTGCCCGAACTGGAACACCACTCCGGCGACACCGAGGCGGCCGGAGCCGACGACGACCCGCACTACTTCATGAACCACTACCACTCCACCCTCATGGCCGCCTTCGCCGCCGTGCTGACCACCGCCCGGCCGGGCGGCCCCGCGGGCGAAGGGACGGAAGGAACGGGCCGGAAGGGGCCCCGGCACAGCGGACAAGGAGCGCCCGCATGACCGACACACGCCTGATCCACAACGTCGGAGTGGGCGCGATGGAATGGCTGTGGGCCCACCGCGACGGCTTCCGCCTGGAACCCGGCGTCGACCCCGAGATCGGCTTCCTGGAACGCTTCAAGCCCATCGGGGAACTCGCCATGATCTGCGGCGTCCTGTTCCGCGAGGGCGTCGCCGGCTCACGGCAGGCCGAACTGGCCCGCAGGCTGCTCGACACCACCTGGCGCGAGACCCTCGACGGCGGCCGGATGCTGGTGCGCGGCCAGCGCATCGAACCGATGTCGCCCATCCCGTTCGAGGTCTACCTGCCCTACCGCGAACTGGGCTACAGCCAGCCCGAGATCGAGCGCTGGGCCGCCATGCTCCAGCGGATCGACGGCTGGGAGGTCTTCGAGACCACCCCCACCCGCCGGCTCGGCCTCTCCGCCTTCCAGCGCCGCCTCGGCCTCACCCCCCGCCCCCCGGAGGCCGAGGCGGTCAAGGGCACCTGGCTCGCCCGCACCCCCGAACCCTGGATGGTCGAGGGCCGGATCGCCTACGACATCACCCACTGCGTCTTCCACCTCACCGACTGGGGCGAGCGCCCCGAGGGCCTGCCCGCGGACATCGCCGACTACCTCCGGACCTGGCTGCCGGTGTGGATCGACGACTGGCTGGACCTGGAACGCTGGGACCTGCTCGGCGAACTCCTCGTCGTCGACGCCTGCCTGCCGCGCCCCACCCTCGACGAGCGGGCCTGGAAGGCGTTCGCCGCGGCCCAGCAGCCCGACGGGGCCATGCCCGCCATCCGGGAGATGCCCGAGGGCGAACCCGACGACGTCTTCGACGTGGTCTACCACTCGACCCTCGTCGCCGCCTTCGCCTCCGTCCTCGCCACCTCCCGCGCCCTGAGCGAACTGGCCGGCGCCTCATGACGACGGCGTACCGCACCCCCTGGCCGGGCAGCCCGCTGGGCCGCGACGACGAGCCGGCGGTCCGGCACCTGCCGCGTCGCACCGGCGAGCCGGAGCCCCACCACGACGACTGGGGCGCGCGGCTGGAGGCCGCCGTGGCCGCCGCCGACGCGCCCGACGCGGTCTTCGCCGTCTCGCACCGCGGTCGGCGCATCGTGCGCACCGGCGGCACCGCACCGCCCCCGCACCGCCCCCGCGGCGCCGTGCGCTACGAGACCGGCTCCGCCACCAAGGCGTTCACCGGGCTGCTGATGGCGGACCTGGTCGAACGCGGCCTGCTCACCGGCGGAGAACCGGCCGCCCACCTCCTCGACCCCACCCGGCCGCCGGACCCCGCTCCGGTGACCCTGGCCCACCTGATCACCCACACGGCCGGCCTGCCGGCCCTCCCGCCGGACTTCTACGTCCGCGCCCTGCCCGCCTGGCGCACCAACCCCTACGCCCGCTACTCCGGCGAACGCGTCGTCGACGCCTTCCTGCGCGGGCGTCCGCGGCACCGGCCCGGCACCCGCTGGTGCTACTCCAACTTCGGCGTCGCCGTGCTCGGTCACGCCCTCGCCGCCGCCGCGGAGATGACCTGGCAGGACCTGGTCGCCACCCGGCTGCTCGAGCCGCTCGGCCTGCAGGGCACGGCACTGCGACCCGACGACTCCGGGCCGGACGCGGTCGGCCACGGCAGGAACGGCGCCGAGGTGCCGGCCTTCGACGCGGGCGGCTTCCAGGCGGCGGGAGCGATCCGTGCCACCCCCCACGACCTGCTCACCTTCCTCGAGGCCCACCTCGACCCCTCCCGCGCCCCCGCGCTGGCCCCCGCCCTGCACGCCGTGCGCACCCCCGTCCTGCGGCGGGGCTTCAAGTACCGGCATGTGCACACCATCGCCTGGTTCCGGCACCCCACCGACGGCGGCCCCCTGTACTTCCACAGCGGCGCCACCCTCGGCCAGCAGGCCTTCCTCGGTTTCCGCCCCGACACCGGCACCGCCGTCGCCGCGGCCTGCACCCGCCGCTTCCGCTCCGGGGACCCCTTCGTCGCCGCGGCCTACGCGCTGCTCGCCGACCAGCGGTGACGAGGTGACGGATCGCCGGCCCCGAACGGGCGGCCCGACGCCGTGACGGTCAGGGCCCGCGCCCGTCGGCACCGTCATGGCCGCTGTCTCGCCATGCCGCCATGAGGACACGGTGAAACGCCGGCCGCGGCACGGAGCCGCGGCCGGCGTTCACCGCTCAGCCCGCCCACGAGGTCACAGACGCTGCCACAGCGCCGGCGTGGCGGCCGGGGCCCAGGCACCCTGCGCCTGATGGGTCTGCAGGCACTGGTAGCGCACGCCGTCGCGGACCACGGTGGTGCCGGTCTCGTACACCCGGCCGGCGGTCCACTCCTCGGACGAGCCGTCCTGCGGGGCAGGCAGCGTGGCCCCCGTACCGGCCGTGGTGAGGGTCAGCCCGAACTCGCTGAGGACCGGATTGACCGGCTGGTAGTACGTGGTGCCGCCCGAGGTGCAGTTGCCGGAGCCGCCCGAGGTGACGCCCTGCGCCTGGGAGCCGGCCAGGTACGGGCCGCCGGAGTCGCCCGGCTCGGCGCACACGGTGGTGCGGGTCAATCCGTTCACCCGGCCCTCGGGGTAGGTGACGCTGGTGTCGTGCTGCTGGATCGTCCCGCAGTGCCAGCCGGTGGTCGAACCGGAGCGGCACACCGACGCCCCCACCAGCGCCTGCACCGAGCCGGTGACCTGGACCTCCTGGCCGCTCTGCGCCTTGACGTCCGGCGTGGGCGTCCAGTCGTCGCCGACCGACACCCAGGCCATGTCGACGCCCGGGAAGACCGAGTCCTCGAAGGTGCCCTGGGCGGTGCGGTCGTAGCCGGTCGTGGAGTCGCCCTTGTCACCGCAGTGACCGGCGGTGACGAAGCCGCCCCGGCTGCCCTCGGTCACCGAGAAGCCGACCGAGCAGCGCGCGGAGTCCTCGATGTAGAAGGCGTCGCCGCCGGTGATGTCCTTCAGCAGCCGTGGCCGGTCCTTGGTGGCGCGGATGCCGACGTCCTCCGCCTGAAGCCCCGCCGCCTTGATGAACGCGGCACCGGCGGTGAGGCTCGTCGCCTGCACCATGACCCGGTTCTGTGTCACGTCCACGTACCACACCGGGGTCTCCAGGGTGTCGAGCCGCTCGGCGGCCGCATCCAGCTTCTTCTTCGCCGCCCGCAGCTCGGCGAGCGGCCGCTCGACCACCCGCGCCGTCGCGCCCTCCGCCTCGATGGCGGCCACGTCGTCGTCGTCGGTGGTGGCGACCGTGAGCTCCTCGGCCGTGGCGCCCCGCACCCAGGCACCGGCGAACCGGTCCCCCAGCGCGTTGCGCAGCCGGCCGGCGCGGGTGCCGGCCTCCGCCTCGTTGACCAGCCGTTCGGACGCCTGAGCCGGAGTCAGCTTCAGATCGCGCTGCAGGGCGTTCAGCAGCTGCGGCGAGGGCCGGTCGGCGCCCAGGGTCTGGGCCGCGCCCGGCACGGGTCCCGTGGTGGGCTCGGGGTCCCCCCCGGCGGAGGCGGGAAGGGCGGCGAGGACCAGCGCGCCGATCGCGCCGAGAGCGCCGAGCGCGGTCCGGCGCGCGGTCCTGGCATGTCTGTGGACCATGCGGTACGTCTCCTTCGTTCGGGTTGGCTGCCGCGGGCGCAATAGGTCTAGCCCGCGGCGGCCGACGCGATGTCAGGAGCGCCGCACTTTCGCGCTTTGGTGACGCGGACGCGCCATGTGCAGTACCAGCGCGCGACGTGCGGGCCCGCCCGTGATCAGGCGGGCTGCAGACCGGGCGCACCCGCCTCGGTGACGAAGGACGCCGCCGTCGAGACCGAGGCGCCGGGGGAGGTCACCACGGGCACCGTCCGGAAGTCAGCCCGGGCGCTCCGCCGGTTCAGCTCGAGCCGCACATAGCCGCGCCGGCCGTCGTAGAACTTCATGTGCGGGTTGGCCTGCATGTAGGTGTCCCAGTTGGACGGCCGCTGCGCACCGTCCCGGCCGCTGGTGACCGAGGTGCAGGTCAGTTCCGTGCCGAGGGTGGCGGAGCCGGGGTCGTCGAAGTCCTCCTTGATGTCGAAGGCGTACGCCACGTGCACGTCCCCGGTGAGCACCAGCCAGTTGTCCACCCCGGCGGCCTTCGCCCCGGCGACGAGCCGGTTCCGGGAGGCGCGGTAGCCGTCCCAGGCGTCCATGGACATCCTGGCGTTCGCGGTCAGGTCCAGCTTGCGCTGCGAGAAGCACACCTGCTGGGGCATCACGTTCCACAGCGCGCCGGAGGCGGCCCAGCCGTCCAGCAGCCAGCGCTCCTGGGCGTCGCCGGTGAGGGTGCGGGCCGGGTCGTCCGACTCCGGGCCCGGCGGGTGCGGGGCGTCGCCGTAGGCCTGGTCGGAGCGGTACTGGCGGGTGTCGAGGATGTCGAACTGTGCCAGCGTGCCCCAGTGCAGCCGCCGGTAGAGCAGCGCGTCGGGGCCGTTGGGCAACTGGGCGGCGCGCAGCGGCTGGTTCTCCCAGTAGGCCCGGTAGGCGGCGGCGCGCCGCACCAGGAACTGCTCGGGGGCGCTGCCGTTCTCGTCCAGGGCGCCCGCGTAGTTGTTCTCGGTCTCGTGGTCGTCCCAGGTCACCACGAACGGGTGGGCGGCGTGCGCGGCCCGCAGGTCGGGGTCGTTCTTGAAGAGGGCGTAGCGCAGCCGGTAGTCCGCCAGCGTGATGGTCTCCCGGTTGAACACCTCGGGCAGCACCCGGTCGGTGTAGTTGCGCGCCCCGCCCGCGGAGTCGACCGCGTACTCGTAGAGGTAGTCGCCGAGGTGGAACACCACGTCGACGTCCTCCTGCGCCAGATGCCGGTGCACGGTGTAGTAGCCGTCGTGGTAGGCCTGGCAGGCGACGGCGGCCAGGCGCAGGCTGCCGGTGGCCTCACCGGCGGCGGGGGCGGTGCGGGTGCGGCCGGCCGGGCTGATCCAGGTGCCGGTGCGGAACCGGTAGTAGTACGGCGTGCCCGGCTCCAGGCCCTGCACGTCGACGTGCACGCTGTGCCCGTACTCCGGATAGGCGGTGGCGGTGCCGCTGCGCACGGTCAGCGCGAAGTACTCGTCGAGCGCCACCTCCCACTCCACCTCCACCCGCTGCTGGCCGAGCCCTCCGTCGGCCGCGAACGGGGCCGGGGCCAGCCGGGTCCAGATCACCACCGAGTCGGGCAGCGGGTCACCGGAGGCCACCCCGAGCGTGAACGGGTCCTCGGTGATGCGCCCCGGCTGCAGCCGGGGCGCGGCGAACGCGCCGCGGGCGGGCAGGTTGGTGGAGAAGGCCAGCGCGGCCGCGGCCGCGGAGAGGGTCAGGAAGCGCCGGCGGGCCAGGTGCGGGGCTGCGGTGCGCAGTGCGGCGTCGTGCGGGGAGAAGGCGTGGTCCGGAGCGAGTCCGGTACGGCCCGGCAGCGCCATGCGGTGTCCTCTCGTGCGGGGCGGGGTGATCCGACGGCGAACGGGCGCGCCCCCGGCTGATGTGTGGCGAACAGCGGCCGCGGGGCGCGGAGCCTGCATGCTAAGCAGACAAAATGCTCAAAACTGGTGTGCCTGGCGGGCAGTTCACACAAGAGGCGGTACGCACAGAGGGCAGCGGGCCGTCGGCAGCTGCTGCGGAGAACGCGAAAGGCGCCGCCGGCGCGGGGCCGGTGGCGCCCATGGGGAGGGGCGGTGAGTGCGGCTGACGGAGAGTCAGCCGGGCGCGTTCCCACGGGCTGCGGCGGTCGCCGCCTGACGGGCCCGCAGAGGGCGGACGTGGCAGGTGCGGCGGGAAGCCGACGTCCTGCCGGAGACCGCCGGTGCCGCCGTGGGCGTACACCGCGGCACTGCCCGCCGGCGCGAGGCGACGGCCGCCCTGCCCGAGCACCCCGCCGACCTGCCCGGCCGTCTCCGGGACCGCCTGACCGCGGTCCCGGGGAAGCCCGGCCCGGCCGCCTCGCGAGGCGCCGACGCCGCCGGCCGCCCCGGGCCCGTGGCCCCCGGCCAGCCGGAGCCCCGGGACGCCCGGACGCCGGGCACGAGCGGTGTCCTCGCCGTTCTCCGGCACGGGCCACTCCCTTCGCCGCACCGCACGCTGCGGTCCTCGGCGCACCGCACGCTGCGGTCCCCGGCGCACCGCATGCTGCGGCCCCCCCCGAGCGTCCGCCGCCCGCGCACGCACGCCCGGCGGTGCGGCGCCCGCCCGCGGCCGGCGGCGCCCGGCTCGGGCGCACCGGGAAGGCGCTTCGGCCGCGCACGGCCGAGGACGGGCGAAAGCAGGTGAACCGCTCGTGGTGGCGCCCGGGTGCGTCTCCGCGGAACTGCTCGACCACCCCGAGGTACTGACCGCGTACGGGGACGGCGGGCTGTCCCGGCGGGTGGTGACCGTCGTCGAGGACGCGGCCGGGGACCGGGCCGCCCTGCGGGCCGCCCCTACGACGCCGCCTCCCGCCTGCTGCTGCGCCTCGGCGCCCACGCCCAGGAGGCCCGCCACCTGCTGCACAGCGGCATCGCCCGCCCGGAGGTGTCGTGGCCGAGCCCGGCAGAGGTGCCGGGCAGCCCATGCACCCGGGACCTCCGGCCCGCGCGGATACGCCGCAGTTCGCCCAGACTGGTAGATGCAGGGCGGGCCTCAGGACCCCCTCCCCGGGCCCGCCGCCGCAGGCGGGCGCGGCAGCGCCCGACGCCGTTGCCCGCCGGGAGCAAGAAGGGTGAGGAACGGCATGAAGGGCTACGTCTTCCACGGCCCCGGGCAGTCCGCCTGGGAAGAAGTCCCCGATCCCGGCATCAAGGAACCCACCGACGCGATCGTGCGGGTCGACGCCGTCACCATCTGCGGCACGGATCTGCACATCCTCAAGGGCGACGTGCCCGAGGTGCAGCCGGGCACCGTCCTCGGACACGAGGCGGTCGGCGAGATCGTCGAGACCGGCGGCGACGTGCGCAGCGTACGTCCCGGAGACCGCGTGCTCGTGTCCTGCATCACCGCCTGCGGCCGCTGCCGCTTCTGCCGCGAGGCCATGTACGGTCAGTGCCGCGGCGGGGGAGGCTGGATCCTCGGCCATCTGATCAACGGCACGCAGGCCGAATACGTCCGCGTCCCCTACGCCGACCTGTCCGTGCACGCACTGCCCGGCGCGGTCGCCGACGAGGACGCCGTGCTGTTGGCCGACATCTTCCCCACCGCCTACGAGGTCGGCGTGCTCAACGGGAAGGTGAAGCCCGGCGACACCGTCGTGGTGGTCGGCGCCGGACCGGTGGGGCTCGCCGCGGTCGCCACGGCGCACTTCTTCTCCCCCGAACGCGTCATCGCCGTCGACCTGGCACCGCCCCGCCTGCAGGCCGCCCGCGACCTCGGCGCGGAAGCGGTCGTGGACGCCCGCGAGGGCCCCGAGCAACTGGTCGAGGACCTCACCGACGGGCTCGGCGCCGATGTGGTCGTCGAGGCGGTGGGCGTGCCCGAGACCTTCGAACTGTGCACCCGCATGGTGCGGCCGGGCGGGCACGTGGCCAACGTCGGTGTGCACGGCGCCCCGGCCACGCTGCACCTCGAGAGCCTGTGGATCAAGAACGTCACGGTGACCACCGGCCTGGTCGACACCCACTCCACGCCCACCCTGCTGCGCATGCTGGCCGCCGGCCGTCTGCCCACCGGGCCGCTGGTCACCCACACCTTCCCTCTGGACCAGATGCAGGAGGCGTACGACGTCTTCGGCAACGCCGCCGAGACCGGCGCGCTCAAGGTCGTCCTCGGCGTGCCCCAGCACGAGGTCGTCCCGGTGCAGCAGACGTCCTGACCTCAGCCCCGCGTGCGAGGAGGTGAAGCGCGATGGCGCGGACACCCGGTGCACGGCCCTGGGAGCGTCTGTGGCGCCGGCGCCGGAACCCGCTGCGGCGACGCAGCGACGTCGCCGAGGCCTGGGTGCTGCTCGCCGGCCACGTCCTCGCCCTGCTGACCGCGGTGTGCGTCGGCCTCCTGGCGGCCGGTGCCGTCGGCTCCTCCCTCGCCGACCGGCGGGCCGAGGCCCGCCCCGTGACCGCCGTCCTGACCAAGGGCACCGCCGACGCGACGCCCGCGCCCGTCACCGACGACGGCAGCGCCGGCGTCTGGACCACCGTCCGGTGGACCGACGCGAACGGCGACACGCGCACGGGCCGCGCCGAGGTCCCGCCCGGCAGGAAGGCCGGCAGCACCGTCACCGTGTGGACGGACGGCAGCGGCCGGCTGGTCACCAAGCCTCCCGAGGGCGTTGAGGCGCACTTCCAGGTGGTCATGGGCGGCGTCACGGCCGGTGCCGCCTGCGGCGGACTGGTCCTGGGCGCCGGATGGCTGGTGCGCAGGAGGATCCGGCAACGGGTCCTCGACCAGTGGGAGGCCGAGTGGCAGCAGGTCGAGCCCATGTGGCGCAAGCGGATGACCGGCTGACCCGTCCGTCCCGGGCCCTCGTCCGTCCAGGTCCGCGGGCCCGGCGCCGGTCACTCCGTGCGTGAGCCGTCCGTGGCCTCCGTGCCGCCGTCCGGACGCCGGGCATGCACGAACAGGTGCGGCTCGGGCCGGGCGTCGGGATGGGCCGGCGTGAACATCACGCTCTCCTGCGACTCCACCGTCAGATCCGCCGCCCGCACCACCGCGACGACCTCCTGCGCGGCGAAGCTGGTGACCCGCACGGGCTGCCCCATGAAGACGCCGTCGAAGTTCTCCACGTCCAGCGGCACGGTCCCCAGTGCCAGCAGACCGCCCGGCCGCAGCGCCCGCGCCAGCCGCTTCACCAGCGCGGCCTGCTCGGTGCGCGACATCTGCAGCAGCGAGAAGTAGACACAGACCGCGTCGAACGAGCCGTCCTCCAGCGGCATCGTGCGGATGTCCGCGCACTCGAACTCGGCCTCGGGCACCTGACCGGAGGCGATCTCCACCATCACCGGGGACACGTCCACCCCGAGCACCCGGTGACCTTGCCGGGCGAGGGCGGCGGCCGTCGGCCGGCCCGTGCCGCTGCCGACGTCCAGCACCCGCGCGCCGGGCGGCAGCCGTTCGCTCAGCCATCGCAGCGATCTGCGGTGCGCCTCGGAGGAGGCGAACGCCGCCTCGTACCGGCTGCCCAGCGCATCGAACACCACCGCCGCGGGCGGCCTGCGCCTCTCATCGGCCACTACGCACCCCGTCGTACTCGGTCCTGACATTCTCCGACGCGCAGGCATCGTCCCACCGGAGTGCACCGCCCACAACGCCGCCCGGCCGTACGGGTGCGGGCGCGGCTTGCGCGGCGGCGGCCGCGCACGGCAGGGTCGGGGTGTGCCGACACTGCTGATCGTCCATCACACGCCGTCGCCCAACTGCCAGGCGATGTTCGAGGCCGTCGTCGACGGCGCCACCGCCCCCGAGATCGAGAACGTCGAGGTCGTGCGCCGGGCCGCGCTCGCCGCCACCGCGAGCGACGTGCTGCGGGCCGACGGATACCTCCTCGGCACCCCCGCCAACCTCGGCTACATGTCGGGGGCGCTGAAGCACTTCTTCGACCAGATCTACTACCCCTGCCTCGACTCCACCCGCGGCCGGCCCTTCGGCGTCTTCGTGCACGGCGGCAGCGACGTCACCGGGGCGCTGCGCGGCATCGAGTCCGTCACCACCGGCCTCGGCTGGCGCCGCGCCGTCGACACTGTCACCGTCACCGGCGCGCCCGACAAGCGGGCGCTGGAGCGCTGCTGGGAGCTGGGCGCCACCGTCGCCGCCGGGCTCATGGAGTGAGTACCGGCCCGCGGGCCGGACCCGCGGAGTGAGCACGGGCCCCGCGGGGCCGGGCCATGAGGTGAGCACCGGGCCTGCGGGGCGGTCGCCTCAGTCCATCCGCCGGCGGTCCTGTTCGTCCCACGCCCGTGTGTCGCGCGGCTGGGTGTACGGCTCGGCCTCGGGCGGATGGCCCCCGGCGATGGCCCGCTGCCGGGCGATCTCCGCGTCGAACTCCAGGCCCAGCAGGATCGCCAGATTGCTGATCCACAGCCACACCAGGAACACGATGACGCCCGCCATCGTCCCGTAGGTCTTGTTGTACGAGGCGAAGTTGGCCACGTACAGGGCGAAGCCGCCGGAGGCGACCAGCCAGATCAGCAGGGCCAGGAAGCTGCCCGGGGTGATCCAGCGGAACCCCCTGACCTTCGCGTTGGGCGCCGCCCAGTACAGCAGGGCGATCATCAGCACGACCAGCAGGACCAGGACCGGCCACTTGGCGATGGACCACGCGGTCACCGCGGTGTCGCCCAGGCCGAGCACATCGCCCGCACGGCGGGCCAGATCGCCGGTGAACACCACGATCAGCGCGCTGATCACCGCGAGCACCATCAGCACCACCGTCAGCCCGACCCGCACCGGCAGCACCTTCCACACCGGACGGCCCTCGGGGATGTCGTAGACGGCGTTGGCGGAGCGGATGAACGCCGCGACATAGCCCGAGGCGGACCACACCGCGAGCACCAGGCCGACGAGCGCGACGATCGAACCGGTGCCCGCCCCGCCCTGCAGCTGCGAGACCGCCTGGGTGAGGATGTCGCGCACCGCTCCGGGCGCGAGATCCTCCACCTGCTCCATCACCCGGTCGATCGCCGACTTGCCCGCGATGCCCAGCAGCGACACCAGTACCAGCAGCGCGGGGAAGAGCGACAGCACCCCGTAGTAGGTGAGGGCCGCCGCCCGGTCGGTCAGCTGGTCGTCCTTGAACTCGCGCAGACTGCCCTTGAGTGCGGCACCCCACGACCGCTTCGGCAGCCCGGTGGGCGTGTCCGGTGCCGCCCGCTCCACCTCGGCGTCCGGGCCCGGTTCCCCGGCCGCCGGCGCCTCGTCCGCCGTCTGGTCCGTCCTGTGGCCGCTCCGGCCCGGCATGTGCAGCTTCATGGGGCGTCGGGTAACCAGGAGCGGGCGGAGCCAACCCCGTGAGCGGAAGCGCATCCGAAACTGGTTGTGGGAGCGCTCCCATTGGGGCACCATTCCTTCATGATCTCAACGCCGACGATCCGCCCCTACCGCGCCGGGGACCGGGACGCCCTCGACGACATCTGCATCCGCACCGCGCACAACGGTCTGGACAGCCGTCCGGTCTACGCCGACCCCTCGATCCTCCCGGCCACCTTCGCCGCGCCCTACGTCCACCTGGAGCCGGACCTCGCCTTCGTGCTCGACGACGGCACCGGCAGCGCGGTGGGCTACATCCTGGGCACCGCGGACACCCCGCGCTTCGCGGAGGAGTTCCGCACCTCCTGGCTGCCGCTGGTCGCCGCGCGGTACCCGGAGCCCTCCGGGGAGCCGGCCACCCCGGACGAGGCGATCGCCCGCCTGCTGCACCACCCCGAGCGCATGGTCCTGCCCGAACTCGCCGGCCACCCCGCCCATCTGCACATCGACCTGCTGCCCGAGTGGCAGGGCCGCGGCTTCGGGCGGGAGCTGATGCGCACCTTCCTGCGCGCGCTGCGGGACCGGGGAGTGCCCGCCGTCCATCTGGTCATGTCCAATGCGAACAAGCCGGCCCGCGCCTTCTACGACCGGATGGGCTTCGAGGTGCTCGACGTGCCGATGGACTCCTCGGTGACCTGCCTCGGACGCTCGACGGCCGACCCGGAGCGGCCCTGACGCACCGTCACCGGTGAGCGGCGTTTCTGCAGATGTTCCGAAGAACCTGTGAGGCGATTGAACACACGGCGGCCGTCCTACGTATGGGGCGTGGGAATTCCATGCTGACCCCCCGCGACTGAAGCGTAGGAGTACTGCCTTGGCACGCAACACACGCAGACGCCCGAAACAGCGAGCGACCCTGGCCGCGTTCGCACTGATGCTGGGCGGAGGGGGGTTGATGGCGGCCAATGTCTACGCTTCCGCGACCGTGGACGGGGACAACCAGGCTCAGGTGCTCAACGGCGCCACCATCGACTGCCCCGACGTGGCCACCCGGCTGACCGAGGTGCCCGAGCAGGCGCGAGGGGAGGTGGACAAGGAACTCGCGGCGCTCGACCAGCAGATCGCCGACGCCTACCAGCGCATCTCGGAGTCCGCCAAGGAGCTCCAGCAGGACCCGGACTTCGCCCAGAACGCGATCGCCGGACCGCTGGAGGAGAAGCGCTCCGCCACCCTGGCGCGCATCGCGACGGTTATCGACCGCGTGGGCGACCGGCCCGAGGGCCTGGAGGAGCTCGCCGCCTGCACCGTGCGCGAGTCCGGCAACAACACCGCGGCGCAGGACGGACAGGACCAGCAGGACGGTCAGGCCGGCGACGGCGGCCAGGACCAGGCGGGCCAGGGCCAGCAGGACGGTCAGGACCAGCAGGACGGTCAGGACCAGGGCGGCCAGGACCAGCAGGGTGACGAGCAGGGCCGGCAGGAGGGCAACGGCGGCCAGGCCGGCAACGGTCCCGTCCCCGGCGACTACGTGGACATCAAGAGCGTCCAGCCGAACGTCAAGGAGCCCGAGCCGGGCGCCGGCGCCTCCACCGGTACCTTCTCCAGCGAGTGCGGTGTCAACGCCAACGGCCTGTTCAACTCGGACAATGTGATCGCGGCACCCGGTGTGAGCAACGGCGCCCACCACTTCCACGACTACATCGGCAACCAGGACACCAACGCCTTCTCCAGCGACGAGGACCTGGCCGCGGCCGAGACCAGCTGCGAGGACCAGCGCGACAAGTCCGCGTACTACTGGCCCGTGCTGCGCCTGCAGAACGGCAAGCAGGAGCGGGACGCCGACCAGCCCGGCGGCGGCATCGAGGGCAACGTCGGCGAGATCGTGACGCCCAAGGACGTCACCCTCACCTTCGTCGGCAACCCGCAGTCCGAGGTCGTGGCCATGCCGCGCCTGCTGCGCATCATCACCGGTGACGCCAAGTCCTTCGTCAACGGCCCGGCGAACGCCAACGCCTCCTGGAGCTGCACGGGCTTCGAGGACCGCCAGCTGAAGGACAAGTACCCGCTGTGCCCCGAGGGCAGCGACGTGGTGCGCACCTTCAAGTTCCAGAGCTGCTGGGACGGCCGCAACATCGACAGCGCCAACCACCGTACGCACATGGCGTTCACGGACGGGAACGGCAACTGCCCGTCCGGCTTCAAGGCGATCCCGCAGCTGGTGCAGCGGATCGTCTACGACGTGGACGCGCCGAGCCTGGAGGACGGCGGGAAGACCACCCCGCTGTTCGCGGTGGACTCCTTCCCCGAGCAGCTGCACAAGCCGATCACCGACCACGGCGACTTCATCAACGTCTTCGACGAGGACCTGATGAACGAGATGGTCGACTGCATCAACAGCGGCCGTGAGTGCGGCGCGGGCGCCGGCGACGGCGGCAATGCCGGCGGTGACGACGGTGGTAACGCCGGTGGCGACGACGGCGGCAATGCCGGTGGCGACGACGGTGGTAACGCCGGTGGCGACGACGGCGGCAATGCCGGTGGCGACGACGGTGGTAACGCCGGTGGCGACGACGGCGGTAACGCCGGCGGTGACAAGGGCGGTGACGCCGGTGGCGGCAAGGGTGGTGACGCCGGCGGTGACAAGGGCGGCGACGCCGGTGACAAGCCGGGTGACGACGGCAAGGGCGACCAGCAGAACCCGTCCGAGCCGCCGCGGGAGACCGAGCCCGCCGAGGAGGAGCCCGCGGGCGGCCAGAAGGCCGAGCAGCCCGGCGTGAAGGCCTCCACCCCGGCCCAGGACGACGGCGGCGACGCCGGCAAGGGCGACGACGGGGGCCGGGCCGCCCAGGCCGCTCAGGTGCCCGGCAGCCTGCCGGAGCTCGAGGACCGTACCGAGGCGCAGGCCGAGACCGGCAGCCTGGCCGAGACCGGCGCCCAGATGTGGCCGGCCGCGCTCGGCGGAGTGCTGGTGATCCTCGGCTTCTTCGTCCTGCGCAGTGTGCGGCGCAACGCCTGATCCCCTGACGGCAGGCGCCGCCACGGCGGCAGGTCCCCGTACCGGGGGCCTGCCGCCTCGCCGTCTCCGGAACGCCCGGAGTCAGGACGCGGGCGTTCCGGAAGCCGGCCGGGGGGCCTCCGGGGCCGTCCCCTCCGCGTCGATGTGCGGCATGACCCGGTCCAGCCATCGCGGTGTCCACCAGGCGTGCCGGCCCAGCAGGGTCATCACGGCCGGGACCAGCAGCAGCCGCACCACGGTCGCGTCGATGAGCACGCTCACCGCGAGTCCCAGGCCGAGCATCTTCACCACGACGTTGTCGCTGATGATGAACGCCGCGAACACGCTCACCATGATCAGTGCCGCGCAGGTGATGACCCGCGCGGTGATCTCCAGGGCGTGGGCGACCGCCGCTCTGGCGTCGCCGGTGCGCTTCCACGCCTCGTGGACGCGGGAGAGCAGGAAGATCTCGTAGTCCATGCTCAGGCCGAAGATGATCGCGAACATCATCATCGGCACATAACTCTCGATCGGCACCGTGCCGTTGACGCCCAGCGCGGAACCGCCCCACCCCCACTGGAAGACGGCGACCACGACGCCGTAGGAGGCGGTGATGGACAGGACGTTCAGCACGGCGGCCTTCACCGCCACGAGCACCCCGCGGAAGACGGCCAGGATGATGAGGAACGCCAGGGCGACCACCACGGCGATGATCAGCGGCAGCCGGTCGGCGACGATGTCGCGGAAGTCGACCTGAGCCGCTGTCGTCCCGGTGACGTAGGTCCTGGCGTCCGTGCCCCGCACGGCCTGCGGCAGGGTGTCGTCCACCAGGCGGTTGGTGAGGTCGGTCGTGGCGGCGCTCTGCGGGGACGTCGAGGAGTACACCGTGCCGACCAGGACGTCCCCGTCCTGGGTGGCGGTCAGCGGTGTGACCACGGCCGCGCCCTGCACGCCGTCCAGGGTCTTCTGGGCCTTCGAGACCAGGTCGGACCGGTCGGCCTGCGGGACGGACGACTGGTCGATGACGACGGTGAGCGGGCCGTTGGAGCCGGGCCCGAAGGCGTCGGTCATCAGGTCGTAGGCCCGCCGGTCGGTGAACGACGTGGGGTCCGCGCCGTCGCCGATGTGCCCGAGCTGGATCGAGAACGCCGGGATCGCCAGCACGGCGATGGCGGCCAGGCCCGCCGCGAGGACCTGCCAGGGCCTGCGCTCGACGCGCTGCGCGTACCGGTGCCAGGCGCCCTGGGGTGCCGCCCCCGGCTCGGCGTCGGTCTCGGCCACCGGGCGGCGCACCCGGTAGCGGTCGATGCGCCGGCCGATCAGGCCCAGCAGGGCCGGTACCAGGGTGAGCGCGCCGGCCACGGCCGAGACGACCGTGACGGCCGCGGCGAGCCCGAGCAAGCCGATGAACGAGACGCCGGAGGCGAACAGACCCGTCAGCGCGATGATCACCGTGCAGCCGGAGACCAGCACCGCCCGCCCGCTGGTGGAGGCGGCGTGCCCGGCCGCCTCCACCGGGTCCCGGCCGTTCATGATGTCCTGCCGGTACCGGGTGATCAGGAACAGCGCGTAGTCGATGCCGACGCCCAGGCCGATCATCGTGGCCAGGGTCGGCGACACCGTGGCGAAGGTGAACGCGGCCGCCAGCAGCCCCAGGATGGCGAGCCCGCCGACCACACTGATCAGCGCGGTCAGCAACGGCACCACGGCCGCGACGACACTGCCGAAGCCGATCAGCAGAACCACGATGGCCACCCCGAAGCCGATCGCCTCGCTCAGCCGGTCGTCCGGGGCGGGCCGGGCCAGCTCCCCGAGCGGACCGCCGTACTCCACCTCGACCCCGGCCTGCCGCAGCGGCTGGACCGCGTCGTCCACCCCGTTCAGGTAGCCGTCGCCCAGCGTGGAGGGCTGCACGTCGAAGCGGACCGTGATGTAGGCCGTCTTCCGGTCGGAGGAGAGCGGACCGACGTCCGGCTGCGAGCCGCCCTGACCGGCGCCGGACGCGGACAGCGGGTTCTGCGCCGACAGCACGTGCGGCAGCTTCTGCAGGCCGGAGACGGTCGTGGACATCTGCGAGCCGAACGAGGTCAGCTCCCGCTGGTCGTCGTGCAGCACGATCTGGCTGCTGTACCCGCCCGCCTGGGGATCGTGCCGCTGCAGCACCTCGATGCCCTGCTGCGACTGTGTGTCGGAGAGGGTGAAGTCGTCGGAGTAGTCCGCCCCGACCGAACGGCTCGACAGCTGGAGGGCCAGCAATGCCGCCAGCCAGGCGACGATGACGACCACGAAGTGGTGCGCGCACCACTCTCCGAGCCGCCGCAGCAGCCCCGCCTTCGGCCTTCTCCTGCTCCCGCCCTTGCGCATGGACGGCATGGGCCCGTTCTCCTCCGGCCCGCCGGGTGATTCCCGGCTCTGGCTCCATTACACGGGCGAGGCGCAATCCCGGCATCTTGGGCAGACCGTCGGGAAGGGGGCGGGTGTCGCCAGGCCGCGCCTCAGCCCGGCCCCTCCCGGGGGCGGCCGAACGCGGTGAGCAGCAGGGCCACGTCGTCCACCCGGTCCTCGGTGCGGTGCGCCGACTTGATGAGCTGGTCGGCCAGCTCCTCGACCGAGTCGGGGGCCCCGGCGGCCAGCGTGCTGCGCAGCGTGTCGATGCCGGTCTCGATGTCGCTGCCCGGCATCTCCACCAGCCCGTCGGTGTACAGCGCCAGCACACTGCCGGGCGCCAGGCTGAGCGCGGTGACCGGGTAGACCGCCTCCGGCTGCACGCCCAGCATCACCCCGCCGACCAGATCGAGGACCTCGGCTCGGCCGTCGGGGTGGCGCAGCAGCGGCGGCGGATGGCCCGCCCGCACCGCGAGCGCGCGGCCGCTGGCCGGGTCGAGCTCGATGTAGCAGCAGGTGGCGATCGCGTCCGCCTCCAGCTCGGACAGCAGCCGGTTGGTGTGGGTGATGACCTCCTGCGGCGGGCGCCCGCTGGCGGCGAAGGCGTGCACCGCGCTGCGCAGCTGCCCCATGACGGCCGCGGCGCTCACGCTGTGCCCCTCCACGTCCCCGATCACCAGGGCCACCTTGCGGCCGGTCCGGATCACGTCGTACCAGTCGCCGCCGATGGCCATGCCCCGGGTGCCGGGCAGATAGCGGCCGGTGGCGCGCAGGCCGTCGATCTCGGGCAGCCGGTGCGGCAGCAGCCCCTCCTGCAGCCCGCGGGCCACGGCCGACTCGTCGTCGTAGAGCCGGGCCCGCTCCAGCGCCTGGGCGGCCAGCCCGCTCAGCGCGGTCAGCGCGGCCCGTTCGTCGGGGGTGAAGCGGTGCCGGTCCGCCCAGCCGAGGATGCAGGAGCCCACCGCGTGCCCGGAGGCGATCAGCGGCAGGAACGACCACGAGTTCATCCGGTCCAGGGCGATCCCCGGATAGGCGCTGCTCAGCGCCTCGGGCGACTCGAAGAAGAGCGGGAACCGGGTGGTCAGGGCGTGCACACCGGGCAGCTGGGTGTCGAGCGGCACCCCCTCGAAGCGGTCGAGGAAGCCCTCCGGATAGCCCGACTCCCACAGCAGGTACATCCGCCCGTCGCTGACCGTGTAGAGGGCCAGCTCCTGGGCGCCGAACGCCGGCAGCAGCTGCTCCGAGACGGCCCGGCACACGTCCTGCACGGTCACCGCCTCGGTGAGCACGCTGGCCATCTGCACCACGTGGTACAGCGCGCCCGCCCGTGCCGGTGCGGCCTGCTCCGCGGCCGCCGGGACCACCAGGTCACCCGGCGCCGTGGGCCGGCCCCCCGCGCGGGCCGCGCTGGGCGGCGCGGTGGTGAAGACCCGGCCGGTCAGTCCGTGCACCCCCGGATACAGCACGAATCCCAGCCAGGGCCCGTCCGTGGTGTGCACCAGGTACGACACCGGCTGCTGCGACAGCATCGCCGCCCGGTAGCGGTCCTCGTAGGCCGGGTCGCGCAGCCAGGTGATCACATGCCACGGATAGTGGCCGAGCAATTGCTCGCGCTCGCACCCCAGCAGCTCCAGACAGCGCTGGTTGACGTAGGTCACCCGGCCGTCCTGGTCGAGCGAGAACAGCCCGTCGGGCAGCCGCTCGGCGGCCTCGGCAGCGGTGGCCGACCCGGAGGCGTCGACGAACGCGCCGATGAACAGCCGCCGGGACGGCAGGGAGCGCAGGACGTGCCCCCACAGCTCGAGCGGACGGTAGCGGGCCTGTCCGTCCTCGGACGGTTCCTCCAGCACCCGCAGCCGCCGCCCCCTGACGACGCCGGCGGTCAGCGCCGCGCGCCGGCTCGCCCGCAGCTCGTACCGGTCCTCCGGGCACACCCGGCTCTCCACCTCGGCCGAGGTGCCGCCGAACGCGGACGCCTCGAGACCCAGCAGCCCGAGCGCCTCGTCGTCGAGGGTCCACAGATCGTTCTCCAGGTCCCACTCGAGACCGCCGATGCGCACGGCCCGCGCCGGCGGGGCGTGCAGCTGCACACTGACCGGCTGGCCGTCGTACTCGATCTCCGGCACCGGGACGCCCGGGTGCGCGGGCGCGGGGAGGCCGTGCAGATACTCGGTGAGCCTGTGCGCCATGGCCCGCTCGGCGGTCCGCAGCGCGAAGTCGACCTCCTCCGCGGCCACCGGTTCCAGGGACGCCGACCGCAGCACCACCAGCACGCCCACGGCCTCGCCGTCCACGGTCACCGGGTGATGGGCGGAGGCGAACGGGTACGGCAGCGCGGCGGTGAACTGGGGGAAGCGCAGCATCGTCGCCCGCTCGTCCGGCAGCCACAGGCTCTCGCGGTTCCGGTAGGACTCGGACATCGGCAGCGCCCCGCCCACCGGAACCCGCCACCAGGACCGCAGCAGCGAGCGCGGCACTCCGGTCACCACGCAGAGCACCAGGGAACGCCGGTCGGGGGAGCGCAGGTAGACCAGGCCGCCGTACCCGTTCAGCGCCCGGACGGCGGCCAGGACCGGTTCCGCGAGCGCGTCCTCGATCCTGGCCGGCTCCCCGGTCCGGATCCGCTCCGCGCTCCGTCCGCCCCTGCCTGTCCGCCGCGCTCCGTCCGGTGCGGCGGCTTCCTCTTCCATCTCGCGTCCTCCCGGTGCGGACGCACAGGATTCGTTCGCTTGTCACCAGGATGTGCCATGAGTGACGCAAAGGCGCGGCGGATGCGGCGACAAGGCCGGTGATGGGCGCAACCTTCGGTGTCAGTGGGGCGTCTCACCTGATATCAGGCACTCGCCTGATATCAGGCAGATGCCGACCTCGGGGGCGAAAATGATACGAACCAGAACGATCTGCGCGACTCTTGTGCTCGTCGGCGCCACGCTGGGGACCGCGGCGGTCCCGGCCGTCGCCGCCCAGTACGCGCCCATGAGCGCGACGGCCTGCCCCACCGGCTGGGGCAGTCTCCCCAAGACCGGCACCACCTCCACCACCACGCCGGTGCGGGACGTCAGGACCGGGCGGCACGACTGCTACGACCGGATGGTCGTCGACCTGCCCGGCGCGGGCCGGGACGTCGGGTACTCCGTCCGCTACGTCGACCGTCTCCACCAGGACGGCTCGGGCCGGCACATCCCGGTCGCAGGCGGCGCGGTCCTCGAGGTGCGGGTGCACGCGCCCGCCTACGACCCAGGGACCGGCGCGGCCACCTATCCCGCACGCGCCGGACGCCCGCTCCCGGACGTCGACCTCGCCGGGTACCGCACCTTCCGCGACGCCCGCTTCGCGGGCAGCTTCGAGGGCGACACCCAGATCGGCCTCGGCGTCCGCGCCCGCCTGCCGTTCCGGGTGCTGCAGCTGACCGACCGCGTCGTGATCGACGTGGCCCACGACTGGACCGGCGCCCGCTGAGCCGTCCCCGGTGCCGCACGGGCGCCCGGCCCGCTCACGGGGCGGGCGCCCGCC
>Ga0207873_1001480_pt1 | contig 22364 bp, 22 predicted proteins | sample BGWIniCompost_FD_187373 | JGI IMG/M metagenome (GOLD analysis project Ga0207873, IMG submission 187373) | Cellulose adapted compost microbial communities from Newby Island Compost Facility, Milpitas, CA, USA - BGW Initial Compost (SPAdes)... ...
TCAACACTCGCGCACATGTATCTAATGGAACAAACCATGCGGTGGTATGGACCCAATGATCCGGTCAGCCTGCAGGATATCAGGCAGGCGGGTTGCACGGGCGTGGTCACCGCATTACATCACATCCCTGTGGGAGAGATCTGGACAGTGGAAGAAATCAACAAGCGCAGGAAACAGGTGGAGGACGCCGGGATGACGTGGACCGTCATAGAAAGCCTTCCTGTTCATGAAGACATCAAGAAGCATTCAGGCCAATACGAAAAATACATTGAGAACTACAAAGTCAGCCTGAAGAATGTCGCGGCGTGCGGGCTGAAAGTTGTTACATACAACTTCATGCCTATCCTCGACTGGATGAGGACGGATCCCACCTACTCGCTTCCCGAAGGAAGTAAGGCCTTGCGTTTTGAGAAGGCGGCCTTCATCGCTTTTGATCTGTTCCTGTTGAAGCGTCCCGGTGCGGAAAAAGACTATACTCCCGAAGAGATTGCAAAGGCCAAAGCAAGGCTAACCAGCATGACCGACCAGGAAAAGGAGACATTATATCGCAATGCTTTGCTGGGCCTTCCCGGAAGTGAAGAGCGTTTTACAGAGGAGCAAATACTCACCGCTCTCAAGACGTACGCACACATTGATGCTGCGCGTCTAAAAGAAAATCTATTCTATTTCCTGCAGCAGGTCGTGCCCGTCGCAGAGGAGGCCGGATTGAAAATGGCAATCCATCCCGATGATCCTCCCTACCCTATCCTTGGGTTACCACGCGTGGTGAGCACGGAAAAAGACGCTACCGAACTTATCGAGGCTGCGCCCTCGCCTGCCAACGGACTTTGCTTTTGCACGGGCTCATACGGTGTGCGTCCCGACAACGATCTGCCTGGCATGGTGAAGAGACTTGGCGACCACATCCATTTCCTTCACCTTCGCAATACAAAACGCGATAGCGAAGGCAATTTCTACGAAGCCAATCACCTCGACGGCGACACGGATATGGTTGCCGTCGTTACCGAAGTCCTCCACCTCATGCAACGCCGCAAAGTTTCCATCCCTATGCGCCCAGATCACGGACATGTGATGTTGGATGATCTTAAGAAGACAACGTACCCGGGGTATTCTGCGATAGGAAGGTTGAAGGGACTGGCAGAATTGAGGGGACTGGAGTTGGGATTGAGTAGGGTAATCGGTAATCGGTAGGGTTACCCACAATGTGGAGACGTTGCACGCAACGTCTCTACTATTACGTATTACGCCGGTGTCCCCAAGTCACCGGGTTTTGGGACAACCTCTAAAATCGCTAATCGCTAATCGCAGATCACACTCTCCTCCCCTTCGGAAACCAATTCCCCTTCTCGGGAAAACAAATTAGTTGAAGTGCAGCAGGATTTCGAAATAGTGTAGGTCAGTGTCCCAGGACCTCGATCCGTGTTTCGTCGATTCAGGACACTCGCAGGTCTCACCCCATCCTGACCTTCATTATGAAAACGCTCGACGAACTGATCCATGATCTTCCTCTGGATCATTTGATCGCGGCCATACTTGTGGTCGCCAGTCTGGTCTTTATCACGTGGGAACTCATTTTTACTCCTACTGAGGAGAAAGAAGAAAAGAAAAAAGAAGTTACCTACTACGTCGAACCCCCAGGGAAACCCTATCACAATCTCATTGCCATCCTTGTCTTCATAATCACGCTCGCCGGTGTAACACTGGTACTCCTGCACATCCTCAATACGGGTGTAACAAGAGGGCGGCCTTGATGGGGAGAGGTAGTCGGGTAATCGGTAATCAGGTAATCGGTAGAGTTACCCACACTGTAGAGACGTTGCATGCAACGTCTCTACTATTACGACTTAGGCAATCAAACCACCTTAAACAGCTTCGAAAACTCACTCAATTTCTCGTCCTCAGGTTTGAGTTCAGTGACAAGACAGTCGATCGATGACAACGGGCACACCTGCATGCGTTGGGCCGTGCCTAATTTTTCGGAGATGGTGAGGACGGCGGTGGACTCAGCGCACCGTACCATCGCCTTCTTTACCTGAACGACCTCCCAGTCGTTATCGGTAATCCCTTCTTTTAGTGCAATTCCATTCGTTCCCATCAGGCAAAGGTCGGCGCGAAGTTCAGCAAGCTGACTCACAACCGAAGACCCCGTGCAGATATATGAGTTACGGGCAAGTCGCCCGCCCAAAAGAATAACTTCCACTGTGGAACGCTGTGTCACTTCAAGGGCGACAAGGGGACTGACCGTAAAAAACGTCCCCTTCATGTTTTCCGGGAACAGTCGGGCCAGTTCCAGCATAACAGTGCCGCCACCTGCCAGGATCACCATCCCATCTTTAATTAATGATAGTGCCTTTCGCGCAATGGCAATCTTTTCCTCCCGGGCATAAACTTCCGGCTGCTGGTAAGGATAATGGAACATGTTGGACAAAGCGCCACCATGCACTTTGACCAATTTTCCCTTTCGCTCAAGCTCCGTCAGGTCGCGCCGAACTGTATCCAAGGACACATTCAGCAATTGACATAAGTCAGAAGTGAGTACCTTGTGATGAAGGTTGATCCGCTGGAGGATGAATCGCTGACGCTCTTCCTGTAACATCAATGGGGCCTGTTGCGCAAAGTTGCAGCTTTTTGCTGTATCTATCAAAAATGGGCTTCCTCCCGGAATCAGCCAAATAAAATCTCCTGTCTCGTTGCTGATTGTTGCCTTATTTCTTTACTTGGTAGAACAATGACGCAAAAAAACGCAAGCTCATCTCGATCCGCCCTGCCGGCGTTCGGTCTCTGGATCAACCTGATTCTCATATCAACGCTCTCCCTGGCGCAGGAAAAAACGCAATCCTGGATTCGCATAAACATGCTGGGCTATGGACCTTCGTCCGTAAAGGTCGCCGTACTGGCATCCAAGGACTCCCAACCAGGACCTGAGACTTTTGAACTTGTCGACAGCCGTACTTCGAAAGTCGTGTTCAAGGGAAAAACCGGAAAGAACTTCGGCGCGTACGGTCCTTTCACCCACACGTATCGCCTCGACTTCTCCAAATACACCAGGCCAGGCACCTATTATCTGCGTGCTGGCAGCGCACAATCACCCGAATTCAACATATCCGCTGACGTTTATAAAGGGAGACCCGACTTCCTCCTCCAGTACATGCGGCAACAGCGAAGCGGATACAACCCCTTCCTGAAAGACTCGTGTCATACGCACGATGGCTACACGATCTACGGGCCAATGCCCGACGGCACATACATCGACGTGTCAGGCGGATGGCATGACGCCACAGATTATCTTCAGTACTCCGCTACCTCGGCAAATGCAACGTACCACCTACTCGCAGCCTACCGGGATTTCCCAGGCTCATTCGGTGACATGCACCTGGACAACGGTTTAGAGGGAAGCAACGGAAAGGCGGATGTACTCGACGAAGCGCTGTGGGGGCTGCAATGGCTCGAAAAAATGCACCCACGTCCCGACTGGATGTTTAATCAACTCGCCGATGATCGTGATCACGCCGGATTCAGGCTTCCCACTCTTGACTCAGTCGACTACGGATGGGGCAAGGGAACAGGACGTCCTGTTTATTTCATCTCTGGTGAAGTGCAGGGACTCTTCAAACACAAGAACCGCGCGACGGGTGCGGCATCCACTGCAGGAAAATTTGCAAGTGCCTTCGCATTAGGGGCGCAGGTGCTAAAAGATATTGATCCTACCAAGGCCAACCACCTCCGCGAAAAATCACTCACTGCCTATGCATTCGGAAAAGCAAAGCCTGGTGTAGCGCAAACAGCACCCGGAAGAGCACGCTACTTCTATGAAGAAGACAACTGGGTTGACGACATGGAGCTGGGCGCAGCCTCCATATTCCAACTCGTAGACGATCGCACCTATTATCAGGAAGCGCTCGAATACAGCAAGCAGGAACCCATCACACCCTGGATTGGCGCTGATACCGCACGCCATTACCAATGGTATCCGTTTCACAACTTCGGTCACTACGAACTTGCCAAGAAAGCAAATCCGGAGGACCGGAAACTGCTCATCGACTTCTACCGTCAGGGAATCGAAAAGGTATGGAATAGGGCAAAAAACAATGCCTTTTATCGCGGCGTACCATTCATCTGGTGCTCCAACAACCTGACAACATCCTTTGCCATTCAATGCTATCTGTACCGGCAGATGACCGGCGACGAAACGTACATCGAACTTGAGCAGGCATGTTTCGACTGGATCTTCGGACTAAACCCGTGGGGAACGAGCATGGTGTACGGTCTGCCAGCCGATCGCGACACGCCAACTGATCCGCATTCATCTTATACTGTGCTGTACAACTATCCGATTAATGGCGGCCTGGTTGATGGTCCCGTCTACACAGCCATATTCAACAACCTGTTAGGACTGGAACTTCACGAAGCTGACGAGTACGAAGAATTCCAATCGGACCTCGCTGTTTATCATGATGACTACGGCGACTACAGCACGAATGAACCAACGATGGACGGAACCGCATCGCTTGTTTATCTCCTCGCTGCAAAGGATCACGAGTCCCGGGAGGTGGGCAGAAAAAAAAAGTAGTCGCCGACCCCCATGGGGCAATCACTAGGGGTGACACAACAGAAAGGAACATCTTCCTCGTATTCACCGGAGATGAATTTGCAGATGGAGGCACGGTGATTCGCAATGTGCTGCAACGGCAGAATGTTAAGGCAGGTTTTTTCTTCACGGGCAATTTCTACGCCAAAGAAACATTTGCACCGCTGATCAAAGGCCTGCTTCAGGATGGGCACTATCTCGGCGCACATTCCGACAAACATCGGTTGTACTGCGATTGGACAAAGCGTGACAGTCTGCTCGTGACGCGCAAACAGTTTCGTCGCGACCTTCGGAAGAATTACAAACGGATGGCGGAGTTTGGAATCGGAAAGGATGAGGCGAAGGTGTTTCTGCCTCCATACGAATGGTACAACGCGGCCATTGTGAAGTGGGCACGAGAAATGGGACTTACCCTGGTGAACTTTACACCGGGAACCTTATCAACTGCGGACTACACCTATCCCGAGATGGGTCCGCGGTACAGGGATTCGGAAAGAATTTTCCAATCCATTATGGATTATGAATCGAATGCGCGCTTTGGAATGAACGGGTTCATTCTCCTTGTGCACATCGGCACTGATCCGCGGCGGACGGATAAGTTCTACGATCGACTGGAACAGTTGCTTACAGTCTTGAAGGAAAAAGGCTACTCCTTTAAGCGCGTCGACGAACTTGTCCCGGAAGAGAAGGACTAACTGAGTACATCAAAAAAAATTTTAAAGCGACATGGCAATTCTCGGTATCGATCTTGGTGGTACAAAACTTGCCACCGCCGTGTTTTCGCAGGATGGCGAGATCATCTTCAGCGAGTCAGTCGCGTTAGGAAAGCGAAGTGACAAAGAAGTAGGCGCGCTGATTACGGATGCCGTGGCATCACATTGCAAGAAGTCTGATGTGAAGTCCATCGGCGTGTCGGTTCCAGGCATCAGCAGACGTGAAACAGGAACCGTGTGGGCGCCCAACATTCCCGGATGGGATGACTACCCGCTGCTCAAGGAGATCCAGGATGCCTGTCCCAATGTCCCCGTAATCATCGACAACGACCGCGCATGTTGCATTTCGGGAGAAATATGGCGGGGAAATGCAAAGGATTGTAAGGACGCCATCTTCCTTGCAGTAGGCACCGGCATCGGTGCGGGTATTCTTTCCGGCGGGCAAATCGTTCGTGGTGCGCATGACATCGCAGGGGCTGTAGGATGGATGGCGTTGCAAAAGCCATTTCTCATGAAGTATATCTCCTATGGTTGCTTTGAGTACTACGCATCAGGTGATGGAATTGCGCGACTTGCCCGCGAATTGCTAACGATACGCCAGGATTACAAAGGAATGCTAAGAGTTAGTCCGTCAGAACTCACAGCACACCACGTCTTTTCGGCTTATGAAAAGCGGGATCCCGTGGCCATTACGGTGATCAGAGAGTGCATTGAGTACTGGGGCATGGCGATAGCTAACCTTATCAGCATTTTCAATCCCGAGAAAATTATCCTCGGCGGTGGTGTGTTCGGACCCGCGGTGAAGTTCATCCCAGAAATCAAAGATGAAGCCCTGAAGTGGGCACAACCTATCAGCGCTACTCAGGTGGATGTCATTCCCTCAGCACTAGGTGGACAAGCGGCGATTTACGGCGCAGGATACCTGGCGCTAACCAATCTTGCCGACAGATAGCGCGATGAATCAATACAAACTCACGTTCGCTTCCGCTTGCTTCGGCATGCTGCTCTTCGGAGTCAGCCTGATCACACTCGGCTCGGTGTCGTCAGATCTTCAGGACAAGTTCCAGCTTGACGCGGTCGACTCGGGAACGCTCTTTTCTATTTTGCCCATCGGCATCATCCTGGGATCGCTGCTCTTTGGACCGGTATCCGACCGGTATGGATACAAGTTCTTCTTCGTTGTGTCATGCGTCTGTCTCCTTATTGGATTTCAGGGAATTGCCCGGTCGGAGAGCATCGGGTTGTTGCGACTCTGCATCTTTCTTTTCGGCTTCGGAGGCGGTGCGATTAATGGCGCGACGAACGCTGTGGTTGCGGACATCAGCAGCAACAACAAAGGCGCAAACCTGAGTTTGCTTGGCGTCTTCTTTGGCATTGGCGCGTTGGGGATGCCATCAGTGCTCGCTGCGCTCGAGAAACAGTTCACCGTTCAGCAAATCGTGACTGCGGTGGGCTTGCTTCCTGTTGCTGCAGCTGCGCTGTTCCTCTATACTCCGTTCCCTCCACCGAAGCAAAGTCGGCCTGTCGGCAGCGGTGCTATCCTTTCTTTGCTTCGCAGCGGTTTCCTTTGGTTGATTGGTTTCTTCCTTTTCTGTCAGAGCGCAGCGGAAGGAGTCATCAACAACTGGACGACGAATTACCTTGAAAATCATCTCGGCTTTTCGGGAAGTGCAGCATTGTTCACGCTCTCGCTTTATGTTGGGGGACTGACCGTCATGCGCCTCGCCCTCGGAAGTGTCCTTAGAAATACATCACCGTCGCGCATCATGGCGCTATCGCTCGCCCTGTTGCTTACGGGCGCGCTTGTCCTTCGGATGACGGAGGCGCCGGCGTTCGCTACAGCAGCGCTGATAATTACGGGCGCTGGACTGGCAGCAGGATTTCCGGTGATGCTGGGATTTGCGGGAGCGCGTTTCGCGGAACTATCGGCGACCGCATTCAGCATCATCCTTACAGTAGCGTTAGCCGGGAATATGATGGTTAACTACATCACTGGTGTCGTCATCGATCGGTTTGGTATCGGACAATATACGACCATGACGCTGCTTCTCTATGCAGCGATGGTTCCCTTGACCTTTTTCATTCTGAAACAACATCAACACGAATTACATAAATCATAAACCACTCTATCAGATCAATTATGCTGGCTCAACAATGGCTCAACAATGCGCGCCAGGTGATGGCGCGAATCGAGGAAACTCAAATGGACAACATCAGGAAGGCGGCTGAAATCATGGCTGACACCATCGAGGCAGGCCGATGGGTTCACACCTTCGGCTGCGGGCACGCCACCATCCCCATCGAAGAAATGTATCCCCGCATTGGCGGCTTCGTGGGATTTCACCCGCTGATCGAACTTCCATTAACATTTTTTACGAGGATCACCGGCGAGATGGGGGTCCACCAGTTCCTGTTCCTCGAGCGTGTCGAAGGATACGGAACCGCCATCATGAAGAGCTATGAATTCGATCCGCGCGACACCATGTGGATATTTTCGCATACCGGCATCAACAACGTCAACATTGACGTCGCGCTGGAAGCGAAACAGCGCGGAATGAAAGTCATCGTCTTTGGGGCCGCGTCACAGGCAAAAGGAAAAAAATCACGGCACTCTTCCGGAAAGACGCTCTTCGAAATTGCAGACCTCGTCGTCGACTCCTGCGCACCGATTGAAGACGCATCGGTGCCGCTAAAGAATCACCAGGATAAAGTCGGTCCTGTATCCACCATGGCCTTCATTACCTGCGTCTGGATGACTGTCACCACCGTCGCCGAAATCCTCGCCGACCGCGGCGTGAAACTCTTCATCCACCCTTCACACAATGTGCCGGGAGATACCACCGCGCGCGAGCGACTGGATGCCGCGTTGGCGGAGTATAAGAGGAGAGTTCAAGGAGTATAACGTGTTTAGGATATGATTAGCGATTTGCGATTAGCGATTTGCGATTGATCCCTCCAACAGAGAGTTGGGTGAAACTGATAACGTCGTTTCTTAAGCTGAAACTGGAATCAGTAAATCAAATCGAAAATCGCTAGTCGAAAATCGCTAATCGCTAATTCTACCGCCCTCAACTCGAAGCACAACTTCAACACTTCAACACATTATTCATACAGCTTCCTATGCAACTCCCGAAGCCTTTCCTCGGGCATCTTGATCACCTTCCTGTCGTACGTCATCAGGCCATTCACTTCGATTTCAACATCGGTGGTCTGCGTGTAGACGGCAGCTGAAAGGCCTTTGTCAACAAGCTTGTCGAGGTTGTTGATGTAGGTGGTGTATCGTTCCAGCAACGCCTCCTTATCCGGAAAGCTTTGATATCCCCAATTGTCCTTCGTCTGCCACGTGTGACCCTCAAGAGGAAGGCCTAACCCACCATATTCGCCAAGCACGAGCGCGTAGTTCTTACCGAACAGTTCAGGTCGCGGCATGACCGGGTCCGGGTAGTTGTGAATGTCAAGGATATGGCCAACGTCGTAAAAATTTCCACCGCTTGCCTGGTTGACAAGGCGCGAGGGGTCATATTTCATGGTCCATTCTACGATTTCCCTAGTCTTGAACTGACCCCAGGCTTCGTTGAAAGGAACCCACACCACTATGGAGGGGAAATTGTACGTGGCATCGATGATGGCCTTCCATTCAGTACGAAATATTTCTTCTGACTCAGGGGTTCTTTGCTTTTCTGTTTCGACACCGGTGATACCCGGCCTGCTGTCCCAGCGGTTGCCCATGTCGCCGCTCGGCATGTCCTGCCACACCAGTATCCCCAGTTTGTCGCAGTGATAGTACCAACGTGCAGGCTCGACTTTCACATGCTTGCGGATCATATTGAATCCCATCGCTTTTGTCTTCTCAATATCGAACCGCAGCGCCTCGTCTGTGGGCGCGGTGTAAAGGCCGTCCGGCCACCACCCCTGGTCGAGCGGACCGTACTGAAAAACAAACTTATTATTGAGCAGCATTCGTTTGATGCCATCGCTGTCCGTTCCTAAAGAAATCTTGCGCATACCAAAGTAGCTCTTGACCTCGTCTATCACTCTTCTTCCGCGCCGTACCTGAACGGTGAGATCGTAGAGGAAAGGCTGGTCGGGCGACCACAATTTTGCATTCGGAATACTGAGCACCGTTTCGGGTCCTGATACTGACTGTTCCGCAACTTTTTGCTGTCCGTCCCATGCTGCGACAATGATTTCGTCCTCTTGCTGAAGGTTAACCGTCTTCACTTGCACACTAAGACTCTGTGCATCAATGTTGGGTGTATTCCAAATCGATTCGATGTACGTGCGGGGTACCGCTTCGATCCACACCGTTTGCCATATGCCCGTTACTGGCGTATACCAGATGCTATGAGGATTCTTGACCTGCTTTCCCCTGGGTTGAGGTCCGTCATCGGATGGATCCCACACTGACACAATGATCTCGTGCGCACCAGAGCGCCTTAAATGCGGCGTGATATCAAACGAAAACGGATCATACCCACCTTTGTGCGAGCCCACGGATACGCCGTTGACAAACACCTCGCATTGCCAGTCGACCGCTCCAAAATGCAGCAACACATTTTTCCCCCTGAAAGAAGACGGAAGCGTAAATGTGCGGCGATACCAAAGCTTGCTGTCCTTGCCGACGGTCTTGCCAACGCCTGAGAGGGCCGACTCAATGGCGAACGGAACAAGAATCTTCCCTTCATAAGCACCAGGCCGACCCGCGGTAGCAGGCTGGATCGCATAGTCCCAGAGACCGTTGAGATTTTGCCAGGTGTCGCGCACCATCTGCGGCCTGGGATATTCGGGCAGCGGGGTCTGTGAAGGATTGACCTGCTCTGCCCAAGGCGATGTTATTTTGTCACCAGTAATTTTCCAGTTCCCTTGTCCATAAGTCGCGCTAATTAAGAAACACAGGCAAAGGAGTAAACAGGTTTTGGGATGCATCATTGGAATTGGCTAATAATTGTACTGCGTGGATAATTTACGCGAAATATCTACGCAACAACACTAGGAAACAAAGGTGTGTGTTTTGTGTTTTTTCATATTTTCGTGAGACAACCAATCAACCAATCATGAACCTGAACAGCAAACACGTTCCCATTTGGGCATTGTCACTCGCAGTCCTGATGGCAGGATGCGGGAAATCCTCACAGGAGCAAACAGAGACGGCTTCCACCGACTCAACATCTGCACAGCCTGTGGCAATCTCTGAGCCCCTGGTAACACACATCTACACCGCCGATCCATCAGCCCATGTGTTCGATGGCAAGATCTACATCTACCCGTCACACGACATCGATGCGGGAACGCCGGAAAACGATATGGGCGATCACTTCGACATGCGTGACTACCACGTATTTTCGATGAGCAGCATCCCTGGTGAAGTGACGGATCACGGTGTTGCCCTGGATATCAAGGACATCCCGTGGGCAGGACGTCAACTATGGGCGCCCGATGCGGCACACAAGAATGGCAAGTACTATTTATACTTCCCGGCTAAAGACAAACAAGACATTTTCAGAATCGGTGTTGCAGTCAGCGACTCTCCAGCCGGCCCATTCAAAGCTGAACCCGAACCCATCAAGGGCAGCTACAGCATGGACCCTGCCGTATTCCAGGACGACGATGGAAAGTACTACATGTATTTCGGCGGAATCTGGGGTGGCCAGCTGCAACGGTGGGCCACTGGAGAATACGCGGGTCATGATGCCTCTAAGACCGACCTTCAGAAGGACGACGCTCCGGCAATCGGACCGCGTGTTGCCCGAATGAGCGACGATATGTTGAGCTTCGCTGAACCGGTGAGAGAGATCAGCATCGTCGACGCTGATGGCAAGCCGATACTGGGTGGCGATCACGACCGCCGTTTCTTCGAAGCATCATGGATGCATAAATACAACGGCACATATTACTTTTCGTACTCGACTGGTGATACGCACTATATTGTGTATGCGACGGGCGATAACCCTTACGGTCCGTTTACCTACCGTGGTGTGATTTTAAATCCTGTGATCGGTTGGACAAACCACCACTCGATTGTTGAGTTCAACGGAAAGTGGTACCTCTTCTATCACGACAGCAGCCTCTCCGGTGGAAAAACGCATCTGCGATGCATAAAGGTGACGGAGCTGACGCATAACCCGGACGGATCAATACAAACTATCAATCCCTATATCCAATAGGTCATTTAAGATCTTAACCGCAATGGCGCGATGACGGAAGGTTCGCAAAGTTCTTCACATCGTTGCGTTACTTCACGTCCTCGCGTCTTTCCGGTGAAAAATATAAGGGACAATTATGACTCCGGTATCTGACCTTGTCTAATACACGGTCACTTCCCCTTCCTTAAGAACATCCACCCAAGTAATCCAGCCAATACCGACGCCGAGAGTATCCCGATCTTGGCTTCGATGGCATGGTCTGTAGTGGTTCCAAAAGCCAGGGTCGTGATGAACAGCGACATGGTGAACCCAATGCCTCCCAGCATGCCGAGTCCGAGGATCGTCTTAGAGCCAACGCCCTCAGGTAGGTTTGCCCATTTGAGTTTTACGAACAGCCACGACATACCAAAGATGCCGAGCATCTTGCCCAGCAGCAATCCGAAGAAGACACCTATTGTCACAGGCGCCAACAGGTCATCCACCGAAATTCCCTTCAAGGATATTCCTGCATTTGCCAGCGCAAAGATGGGCATGACAATAAAGAGTGCTATGGGACGAAGGGCATGTTCCAAACGTTGCAGCGGCGTATCGGCTGAGCGGGTGAGGCTCTTTATCTTTTCGATCGCATGCACCTGTCCCGGTTCGAGAATAGACACGTCATTGGGCTGAACACTTTCAAACTCGGTCACGTACTGTCTCAGACTTGCAGCAAAGCTCGACTCCTTGATCTTTGTGCGTGCAGGTATCGCCAGCGCTGCGAGCACGCCGGCGACCGTCGCGTGCACTCCGGACAACAGGAACGCCAGCCACAAGCCTCCGATACCCAGCACACCGTAAAGAATTGTACTTCGGATACCGAGGTAATTCGCGGTGAGTAAAACCGCAAGGAACACCGCACCGATAACCAGGTTGGTAAGTGAAATATCCGAGGAATAATTGATTGCGATAACCAATACCGCACCGAGGTCGTCCGCAATGGCAAGCGTAGTTAGAAATATTCGGGCAGCATAGGGCACCCGATTACCCAGGATCGACAACACGGCAAGCGCAAAGGCAATGTCCGTGGCCATCGGAATACCCCATCCTTTCCCGCCCGGCGAATGGCTGTTAAGGCTGATATAAATCAACGCCGGAAGAACCATGCCTCCCAAGGCAGCGGCCAGGGGAAGCAGGGCATTACGAGGATTGGACAATTCGCCGCCAATAATTTCACGCTTCAACTCAAGGCCAACAACAAAGAAGAACATAGCCATCAAGCCGTCATTAATCCAATCGTGCAGCGATTCGGCAACTTCATATCCAGCAAATCCAATTGAAAATTCCAACGCCCAAAAGTCGTGATAAGCATCACTGAGTGGCGAATTGGAAAGAATCAGGGCGATAACGGTACAGATAAGCAGTACAATGCCGGAAGAAGATTCTTCCTGAATGAAATTCTGAAAAGGACGCAGGATTTTGTCAATCCGTTCGGCAGCCATGCTAGTGCATAATTGCCTTCAATTTAACCGGTTCCCCTGGGTTTTGAGTCATTTTGACGATTACAGCAGCCAATGACCGGTACAATAACATTAATATCAGTTTATAGTAGCCGGATCGATTATTAATCCTACCTTTGTCAATTATCATAACACTATTACATTTTAATGAACACAGGAACAGTAAAATTCTTTAATGAATCCAAAGGATTCGGATTTATTAAGGACGACCAAACAGGAAAAGAGTACTTCGTACACGCTTCCGGCCTTATTAATCCAATCAAGGAGAACGATGAGGTTACCTTCGAACTCAGAGAAGGTAAAAAGGGATTAAATGCAGTTAATGTTAAACTATCATAGTTGACATATCAGATCATTTAGTTTGCAAAACCCCGACGATGTCGGGGTTTTTTGTTTCTATTTCTATCTCCACAAAAAATTTCCGACCGCTTTTAAAACCCCGGCTTCTTTTGTACGTTTGTTTAACCAAATGGTTAAATCAAATGGTTAAAGAAGATATTGGGACCGAAAAACTCATTCTGGAGGCTGCAAAGCGCGTTTTTCACGAGCGGGGACTGGCCGGAGCGCGGATGCAGCAGATAGCCGACGAGGCCGGGATAAACAAGGCACTCCTCCATTACTACTTCCGGAACAAGGAGCAACTTTTTAAAGCGGTATTTGCGGAGGCTTTTGCCAGACTGATTCCTCAGATCAATGAGATTTTCGACGCTGACGAGCCGCTTTTTGACAAGATCCGGTCGTTTGCAGACCGCTATACCACCCTCCTGATGGAGAACCACTACCTGCCAGGGTTCATCATTCAGGAATTGAACAGCAATCCCAACTTCGCAGCTGAATACCTTACCCCAGAGCGGAGGCCAAACCCGCAAAAACTGCTCAGCCAGATCCAGCAGGAAGTTGAAGCCGGCAGAATCAGGCCCATTCAGCCCCACCAACTCGTAATAAGTCTGCTGGGATTATGTCTTTTCCCCTTCATCGCCGCGGAAATGATCCGGCATGTGACCGGTATGTCGAAGGAGCAATACATGCTTTTTCTTGAAGAGCGCAAGAAACACATTCCCGAATTCGTCATTAATGCCATAAAGCCGTGAGAACCTTACGCCATCATCGTGTCCCTCTGCTGCTGGTCGTCACGTTCATGACCGTCGCCGCATCATTACAAGCACAAGACTCGCTGGGACTTCAGGAATGTTACCAACTCCTCGAGCAGAACTACCCGCTCGTGAGGCAAAAGACGGCCCTCGCCCAGCGCGCGGACCTCACCCAGGAAGCGATACGAAAGAAATTTCTGCCTTCAGTTAATCTGAATGCGCAGGCCACGTGGCAATCCGACGTACCTCACGTACCTGTCGCTCCACCAGGCAGCGACATTCCAATGCCGAATAAGGATCAGTACCGCGCGACGCTTGATGTGAGTCAGCTGCTTTACGATGGCGGCGCCGTGCGGAATTCCATCGACGCGGAAAACCTGAACACTCAGGCAGAACAGCAACAGGTCGACGTCGCCATTCATCAGGTGAAGCGCCGCGTAAACCAGGCATACTTTACGGTACTCCTTCTGCAGGAAACTGAAAAACTCCTCGAACTGGCCGAACAAAATTTGGCAACGCAGCTGCGCGAAGTGCGATCAGCCATTCGAAACGGAACCGCCATTCCTTCCACGGCCGATGTCCTTCAGGCAGGGATTCTGCAAACCCGACAACAGCGCTTTGAGAATCGCGCCGATCGCGAAACAGCATTGCAAACACTCGGCGATCTCATCGGCGTCAAGATCGATACGAGTACGATCCTGCAACATCCCGAGGTCGAAGTGAGCTACGACAGACCCCTCACCAGACCAGAGCTCAGTCTTTACCATGCGCAACAGCAATACATAGACGCATCGTCACGGATCATGGGCACGACCAACGCGCCGAAAGTTTCTCTCTTTGCACAGGGTGGATATGGGAATCCGGGTCTTAATCTTCTCGACAATACCTTCCAGCCGTTCTTCATGGGTGGAATTCGGTTGTCGTGGACAATATTCGACTGGAACATAACAAGAGACCAGCGACAGGCGCACCTCATCCGAAAAGAACTCATCGATGCGGAGCGTGATGCGTTTGAACTGAACACGAACACAGAGCTCAAAAGGCAACGCGCTGAAATCCAAAAGCTCATCCAGCTGCTGCGCACGGATGACGAGATCATCACACTACGGACACGCGTAGCACGAACAGCACGCACGCAACTGCAGAACGGAACGATCACGGCATCGGAATACCTCATCGAAGAAAACGCACTCAATGAAAGCCTGATCAGTCGCTCCGTACACGAAATCCGACTGCTGCAGGCCCGGGCAGATTACAAAATCCTACAGGGCAATACCGAATTATAGACTTTCAAAGAACTATTATGAATACCCACGCAAACCTTTTGATTGGCCTCATTGCCGCAATCCTGCTTCTGACTTCGTGCTCCAACGACAATGGCAAGGCCGATGGATATGGAAACTTCGAAGCCACCGAAATCACGGTATCAGCAGAGGGAACTGGCAAGCTGATGAGTTTCAATCTCGAAGAAGGCGACCGCCTCACCGATGGTCAGGTCATAGGCTATATCGACACGATCCAGCTGTCGTTGAAAAAAGCGCAGCTTCAGGCATCGCGCCAAAAAATACTGGCTAGCTCATCGAGTGTCCTCTCTCAGATCGGCGTTTACCGCGAGCAGGAACGCACGCTGACTGTCGAAAGAGATCGGATACTCCGTTTGATGAAAGACAGCGCAGCTACGCAGCGACAACTCGACGACGTGGAAGGCAGGCTAAGCGTACTGCAGCGTCAGATCGCCAGCGTGCGTGCGCAAAACGCATCGGTGCTGTCTGAACTGGAAAGTCTCGAGGCGCAACTCGCGCAACTCGACGATCAAATCAAGAAATGCATTATCAGGAATCCGCAAGCCGGCACAGTGTTAATCAAATACGCCGAACCCGGTGAAGTAACTGCATTTGGTAAGCCGCTGTACAGAATCGGAAAGCTGGATGAGATGATCCTTAGGGTCTATGTTAGCGAAACGCAGCTCCCCTCCCTCACCATCAGTAAAGAGGTCGACGTGCGCATTGACGACGCCGAAAGCATGCGAACGCTGCCCGGCACGATCACGTGGATCTCTTCCAGCGCTGAATTCACACCAAAGGTAATCCAAACCAAAGAAGAACGGGTTAACCTGGTGTATGCAGTAAAAGTGTCGGTGAAGAATGACGGTGCGTTGAAGATTGGAATGCCGGGGGAGATGTGGATCAGGTAGGTGTTGAAGTGTTGAAGTGTTGATGTGTTGATGTTGGTGAGTGCTACTTGAAAGGACACTGCCTTAAATAGAATACAAACATGAAAATCAAAGTCGAAAACATCTCAAAATCATTCGGCCAGGTTCAGGCGCTGGATAGGGTGACGTTTGACGTTAAGGCGGGTGAGCTGTTTGGGCTGATAGGACCGGATGGTGGTGGAAAGACGACACTGTTCAGAATACTAACGACGCTCATGCTTCCGGATTCGGGGCGTGCAACGGTAGCAGGATATCCAATCGCGAACTATCGGGCGATAAGGCGTTCTGTTGGATACATGCCCGGACGGTTCTCTCTTTATCCCGATCTTTCTGTGGAGGAGAATCTGAAATTCTTTGCTTCGATATTCGGCACAACCGTCGAAGCAAACTACGAACTGATACGAGATATCTACGTTCAGATCGAGCCTTTCAGAAATCGCCGTGCCGGTGCACTCTCAGGAGGAATGAAACAAAAGCTTGCACTGTGCTGCGCGCTCATCCACAGACCACAAGTGCTGCTTCTCGATGAGCCTACTACGGGTGTAGACCCTGTTTCGCGAAAAGAATTCTGGGAAATGCTGGGTCGCTTGCGGCAGAACGGGATGGCGATATTCGTCTCGACGGCTTACATGGATGAGGCTTCCCTGTGCGATCGCGTGGCGCTGATTCATCAGGGAAAAATCCTGACAACAAACACTCCCACAAACATCACGGCCACGTTTGGCCGCCCTCTGTTCGCCATCAGATCGAGGAACGTTTATGAAGTAACGCGCGACATTGAAGCGTATGCCTTTACAAGAACTATTTATCCCTTCGGTGAGCACCTCCACTATACAGACAAACGCGAAATGCCGGATACCAATGAACTCCACGATTTTCTCCGCGACAAAGGACATCGCGATATCGAACTGACGACGATACAACCGACGATCGAGGATGCTTTCATGGAACTCGCGGAAACACAATCATAATTCCTAAGCAATGCTTTCTTCCGAGCCCATAATATCCGTAGAAAAGCTAACGAAGAAGTTTGGCGACTTTACCGCCGTCAATGCCATAAGCTTCAAGGTAGTGAAGGGAGAAATCTTCGGCTTTCTCGGCGCCAACGGTGCAGGGAAAACGACAGCCATGAAGATTCTGGTCGGCATTAGTCGCCCAACTTCCGGAAACGCCAGCGTCGCCGGCTTCGACATCTACACGCAAACCGAACAGATTAAGAAAAGCATTGGCTACATGAGCCAGCGGTTTTCACTGTATAACGATCTTACCATCAAGGAAAACATCGAGTTCTTTGGAGGCATTTACGGACTTACCAATCGACAGATCCGGGAAAAAAGCGAAGCGCTGGTTGAGAAACTTGGCTTGCAGGATAAGTTCACGCGGCCTATCAGCGACCTTCCACTTGGATGGAAACAAAAGCTAGCCTTCTCGGTGGCGTTGCTGCACGATCCGAAGATCATATTTCTCGACGAACCAACGGGCGGAGTAGATCCCGTCACCCGTCGCATGTTCTGGAACATGATCTACGAGGCTGCCTATCGGGGTGTTACCATTTTCGTCACCACACACTACATGGACGAAGCAGAGTATTGCAATCGCGTTTCTATGATGGTGGATGGCAGGATTGAGGCGCTGGATTCACCCACACGGTTAAAAGAAAAGTATGGCGTGAATTCGATGAACGACGTATTCGTGAGACTCGCAAGAAATCAAGACAAGGCAAAGGTGCAATGAAAGGATTTATCATCAAGGAGTTCTTCCACATCTTCCGCGACCGGCGATCGCTGATCATACTCTTCGGCATGCCCATCGTGCAGATTTTGCTGTTTGGTTTTGCCATCACGAACGAGATCCGGAATGTTAACATTGCGATTCTCGATAAGGCACACGACACATCCTCTGAACGAATCATTGAAAAGATGTTTGCTTCAGGATACTTCGTGATGAACGGCTACCTGGAGACTGAGGACGAAATCGAGCCCATATTCCAAAAAGGAAAGATAAAAGCTATTATCGTGTTCGGACCCGATCTCGATAAAAACCTGGCTTCAGGTGGCACCGCGCCCATTCAGATCATAGCCGATGCCACCGACCCAAACACGGCAAACACTATCGCCAACTATGCCGCTTCCATTGTAAGAGACTACCAGGAGGAAATTAACCCTGACGTCACCTTGCCTCTACAAATTGTTCCCGAGGTACGGATGCTGTACAACCCGGAACTGAAGGGGGTGTTCATGTTTATTCCGGGGACCATGACCGTGATCCTCATGCTGGTTTCTGCTATGATGACATCGATATCCATCGCACGGGAAAAAGAAATGGGTACTATGGAAGTACTTCTCGTGTCGCCATTGAAACCTGTGCAGGTCGTTGCGGGCAAGGTCCTCCCCTACATCCTGCTGTCGTCCATCAACGCCACGGTCATTCTTCTCCTGGGGTACTTTGTCTTTAAGATGCCCATGCAGGGAAGCCTTCTGGCGCTGATGGCAACTACGCTGTTGTTTATCATCACAACACTGTCGCTTGGTATTCTTATTTCTACGGTAGCTCACACTCAGCAAATGGCGATGATGATGTCGCTTATGGGTTTGATGCTTCCGACCATAATGTTGTCCGGTTTTGTCTTCCCTGTTGACAGCATGCCCTGGCCGCTTCAGGTAATCAGCAATATTATCCCGGCGAAATGGTTTATTCTGATCCTGAAGGGCCTCATGCTGAAAGGTGTAAGCATCACCTATCTGTGGAAGGAGGTTTTGATCCTGGCATTCATGACCCTCGCCCTGATCGGCCTGAGCGTAAAGAAGTATGCGATCCGTCTGGCCTGACCCGGTATGAAAACGACTTATCACCTGCTCAAAAAAGAATTCCGGCAAATCTTCCGCAATCGCGCCATGTTGCCAATCATTTTCGTCATGCCCGTGGTGCAGTTGCTGGTACTTTCCTTTGCAGCGACATTCGAGGTAAAGAATATTAGTCTGCACGTTGTAGACAATGACCAGTCGTCATACTCCCGGGAACTCACCCGAAAATTTCTGGTCTCGGATCATTTCAAACTTACCGGAGTTTCCTTTTCAAGCGACCAGGCGCTGGACGATATGCAGCGGCACAACACTGATGTCATACTGCATATTCCACAACATTTTGAACGTGACCTGGTGCGCGACCAACAGGCGCAGCTCATGTTGTCCATCAACGCAATTGACGGGGCAGCCGCCGCAGTGGAAAACGTATATGCAACGTCGATAATCCAGGACTTCAACCAGAACATCCGCATACGAATGGCGGATGAGATTTCACCTTCCCGTCAGCCGAAAGTCTTTTCCGTTACGCAGTCGTTCTGGTTTAATCCTGAACTCGACTATAAAACCTTCATGGTTCCAGGCATTCTGGTATTGCTCGTCACGATGATTGCCATCTTCCTTGCGGGGATGAACATCGTGCGGGAAAAGGAAATCGGGACGTTGGAGCAGATCAATGTCACGCCAATAAAGAAGCATCAGTTCATTATCGGAAAGCTGCTCCCCTTCTGGATTCTGGCGCTCGTGGAACTGGGTTTTGGTTTGGCGATGTGCTGGTTCATATTCGGAATAGGCGTTGCGGGAAGTATTTGGGTAATCTTTCTCTTTGCCGCAGTGTACCTGCTTGTGGTACTGGGAATCGGCTTCTTCATCTCCAACTTTACCCACACCCAACAGCAGGCGATGTTTCTCTCATGGTTTTTCATGGTGATCTTTATCCTGATGAGCGGGTTGTTCACACCCATCGACAGCATGCCACATTGGGCGCAGGTGATAACGGAGTTTAACCCCGTGCGATACTTTGTCGAGGTGATGCGTATGGTGATGCTGAAAGGGGCAGAACTGTCCGACATTCTTCCCCAACTTACCAGGCTCTTCATTTACGCCCTGATCATGAACGGCCTGGCGGTCGCAGGGTACCGCAAGGTGGCCTGACACTTATACCAAAACGGGCGGTCGCCTCAGCAGGTACTCCGCCAACTCCGGTGGTCCGGTAAAGTGTTTGCCCATGAAGTCGTCCATTTCGCCAAGAGTTTCCTCCGATAGCAGCGACGCGATTTCATCCATGGCCTCAAGGGAAATGGCAAACGGCATGTCGTGCACAACCAATTTCCTTCCGATGCATTGTGCCACAATTTGATATTCAGGTGCTGTGGCGATAGGTGTGTCTTTGATGAGGCAGTGTGCAACCCATTCGTCGACGGGCGCGTCGTGAAGTTTTTCACGTCGCGCGTCGAACCTTCCGTGTTGTGCAAAATATTCCGCCATGCGTTGACGGGATGTTGCACTTAACGCAGCATTGAGCGCAGCTGCACACGAGAGGCAAAGCGCGTATTCAAAAATGATTTCGCTCGTGCCGAGTTCGGGAAATTGTCGTACCGACTTTTCTACAAAATAGGGGAAACCTTCACTCAGCAGGTAGCTGTTGCAAACCATGCACCGCTCATGCGGCCCGCCTGTATCAGACGAGAAAAGAAAGTCGGGAATATCAATTTCTTTTTGCATCACCCAATCTTACCAAGTTCTCCGCTAAGATAGGCAACAACGGGAAGAACTTATCGATGCGGTCAGGGAAGAATTACCTCCTTGTCGCGTACGCGCTCATCGTGCACCATATGTCCGTTGTGCTTAGACGGTGTCGTAGCAACTTTGGTAGCAATAATTCTGCCCCATTTGATGCGGCCCCATACGCGCTCGTGCACGTAATAAATGAGAACCTTGGTGATGAGCTCAAATCCACCAATAGCAAAAGCGTTAACCCATACTCCGGTGACGAAATAGGAAATTATGATCGTGTCCATGGTGCCGAAACAGCGCCATGAGATGCCCTTAACTAAACTCCGGGCGTGGGTAGGCCCTACACCGTGAATGCGGCCAAAGGGTATGACATTCCACATGCGCTCGTGACAGTAATACAGCGCAATCTTCGTCATCACCTCCACCAAACCAATCTTGATCGCAGCTGAGAAAGTCCCGGTCACGATATACGCCAGCAGAATGGTGTCCATCGTGGCCGTTATGCGCCAGGTAACGCCCTTAGTAACACTCCTCCAATGGGAGTCCGTCATGAAAACACTACCAGTCTGCTTGGTGGATTGCATGGGTGCAAAGAAAACGAATAAAATTTAGATAATCTATATAATTAGTAGACTTTTAAGGAACCCGCTGAGGATGAGGTGTGTGCGAATTCTTCTACTTACTGGAAAGCGGGGAGTACAGGCTCTTCATCAGCTCATTTTGTGCTTTCATGATCTGGTCCAGGGGAAGACCCAAATCCTTGTGATAAAGCTTGTAAATGAGCTGCCATTCCTTCTTGTCCATAAAGCCGTCCGCGTTGGCTATAATACACATCCAGGCAATGCATCGGATTTGAAGGGTCGTATCAAGACGCTTGAGCCCAGCCACAATCTCTTTGTAAATGGCGTCAGGCGTTTTCCCGTCCAGGGCGGCGACCTCCTTATTGAACCCCGACTCAGAAAAGCCTTCATGGCGGACCATTTGTCGGCCAATGGACACTTCACGCTCACTGGTCTGGGTATCCGCATGGATCAGAACATAGTAAAGCTTGGCAAGAACCGACATGTGCTTCATGGCAATAGCATGTAATAATTATTATCCTTTTCAAAACAATGCCAAGGTTAAAACCCGGCAAAAAACAAAAAATCAGCTGTTGGAGGTCTACAGGCAATCCCAATTCTGAATCCCTTTTCCAATTCTGGAAAAGAGCCAGTTCACCACGAAGTCAGATTTTTACCCGTTTTTGTCAAAAATAAGATGCCGGAAGGAGAATTCTTACAGGAGAGGCAGATTTGATTGGGGGAAGGCTCGATCACAAATCTCTGTAATCGAGCGCTTTGCAAGGCAGGTTACATGGCAGCAAAAGGATGCGACATCCGTTGTAAGGTTTCTGGGGCGACGGGCCCAACTTTGGGGCAACAAATCAATTGGACCGGAGTGCCAGTAATCTTATGAGCCTGCAAACCATCATATTGTTATCCTGCGCATTTGCGGCAATTGGTTTGGTCGTGTTTATAGTTGGTGTAATCAGTCACCGCAGGAGCCTGGATGAAGGAAAGCATAATGGGTAGTGCCATTATGCT